>Ga0082212_10009942_pt1 | contig 12217 bp, 11 predicted proteins | sample TergutNt197P3_FD_71548 | JGI IMG/M metagenome (GOLD analysis project Ga0082212, IMG submission 71548) | Neocapritermes taracua P3 segment gut microbial communities from Petit-Saut dam, French Guiana - Nt197 P3 | ecosystem: Host-associated > Arthropoda: Insects > Digestive system > Gut ... | reverse complement strand
CCATGGCGCGGTGAATACGTTCCCGGGCCTTGTACACACCGCCCGTCAAGCCATGGGAGCCGGGGGTGCCTGAAGTACGTGACCGAAAGGAGCGTCCTAGGGCAAAACTGGTGACTGGGGCTAAGTCGTAACAAGGTAGCCGTACCGGAAGGTGTGGCTGGAATACCTCCTTTATAGAGACAGAAGATAGTGATTAGTGGTCAGTAGTTAGTGATTAATGACTGAATAACTGATGAAACGACTCGAAAAAATAAGTACAGAAAATCACCGTACACTTTGTTTTCCTTTTTTTATAAACCTTCGATAAGGTTTTCCGAGAGGGTTCAATACAATGACGAATTAGAAATGACGAATACGCTTCATTCGTAATTCGTAATTCGTAATTAACTCAGTCCCGTAGCTCAGTTGGTTAGAGCACTACACTGATAATGTAGGGGTCAGCAGTTCAACTCTGCTCGGGACTACTAAGAAAATTCAAAGATTTCAAAGTTTCATCATTCAAAAATTATTGAATATTTGAATTAGGAATTTGACGCTGCAAATAACGCCCGTTTCAATTCTCTTTTTTTGTTTGCTCCGAGAAGCGTCAAGGATATGGGCGGATACTTGGCAACACCCTTTTTGGTCTTCTGAAACAAAACCAGCGACTCCTTCTTATTGAAAAAACCCGTTGTTATATCGTATTTCAAAAAATTATTCTTAGGTATTTCAATTGTTTTGGGTTTACCGGAAATAATCCGTAACGAATAGAATCTGAATACCAAATTTTTACCGTTGTTTGAAAAATAAAAATAGGTGTATTTCATCTGGTATTGAAACCAGAAGAAAAACAGAAGACAAACAGATAAAACGCCGTATATCATATACTTGAACAATGAGTCGATAAGTACAAAGTAGGCAGTAACAAATACCAAAACCGAATAGATGATGATCACAGAGGTTTTGGCTTTCCACAATGTTGAGGCTTCTTCTTTTGTGTCTATAATCATAATAATCTCAATTTTAATGATTTAAAAATTAATGGATGTGTTTTGATGCACACAAAGATAGGGTATTTACGGTTAGTTTTGACTTTGGGTACATTTTAAATTATCGTTTTGAGAGATTCCTCTCATGTTATGCTATGCCGTCCATTTTAGGGACAGGTTGCAACGTTATTCATAACTACAGCCTTTCTCAATTAAACGTTACACTGAACAGCAACGAAGGCTGTATTTCCCTGATTTCGGGCACGTACACCGTTCGTATTCCCATATTGATCGGGAAGTTAATTTGCATCAGATGCACATCGGCGAGCAAATCAACGCCTGCGCTGTACAATTTGTCTGCCTGCCATTTCATTTGATTTGTATTACGGTCGGTTACACGGTATTGATTTTGGGCTATATCGCAGAAGAGGTTGGCGCTAAGACGTTTCAGATATACGAAAAAACTCCAGTTCCAGTCGGGATAACAGAGCGGCAGGGAATAATCAACGGTTTCGACGCCTAATTTTTCAGTACGATTCTGGAGATAGCCGCGTGGAAATTTAAGCATCGAACTCATCAGGAAATAATTGGTCTTTTGCTGCTGCCATGTGCCTGATAACCGCAGACTATGGTGGCGGGCAACACCGGGCAGGTAAACGCGCCCATACATATAATATCTGTATCCCAACTGGGCATTCCACGGCGTATGCAGAAAAGCGCCCTGTGCCAGAACACCCAGTCGCGGATAAAGATCGCGTACCGACATTTTCAGATAACGATATGCCTGAAGACTGTAACCCATTTCCCACAAACCATATTGATAGTCGTCCGATGCTGGCGAATAAAGATAATAATTATGATACGAAAACCTTATCTGTGGCGTTACACCGGTAACCCAACGATTGCGGGTGAATGTGAAAGGAATGTATGAACGGACACTGATATAGGTATTCCGGCGTTCGGGGAGTGTACGTGAATCCTCTTGTGATGATCTCCAAACAGAAGTTTGTCCGCCGTGGTCAATCTTAAATTCGATGACCGGATAAAGTCCCTTATAGGTGAACCCCGCATGTAAGGCATGGTAGCCCCGCCACGAATAACCTGCCGACGAAGTAAGATTGCCCGGCAAATCCTGCGAAAGCAGTACCATGCCCGGATAAAGTTCCGTAGAAGCAACATCGGCGACATCCACTTCGTAATACAATGGCGCCCAACTATGTACGTTGAACAGGTTTGCCCATTTGCGGTAAGTCCTGATCGGGTGTTGCATATCGGGAATGATGCTGTCCTGCATATTGAAACCCTCCTGCCGCGCAAGCGTTTCGTGCAGTTTCAGCGAATAGTCCGTCAATTGGTCTGTGGGTGTCCATTTTGCAACATTCAGGGTTGTTTCCACAAGGTCGTAACCCTTCACGGAATAATCCGCATAAACTAATTTATCGCCCGCAGCATTGGGCTGGGGGTCGAATGCGCCGAAACGCGCCGAACTGACCTGCACCGGTCTTCCTGTGCGGTGATCCACTGCATACACATTGGTAATTCCATTGTAATAACCGGTAAAGAACACATTATTTCCGCCGTCCACAGGGTATGAAATATCTTCGTGGGAAGGAGGCAGCACGGTTGTGTATTCGCCGGTAGCAACGTCCATCCGCACGATGGATTTACCTTTGCTGTCATTAACGATGGTCAGCAGACTTTTCCCGTCCCTGCTCCACGAAGGCGTTTGCAAAAATGAGCCGCCATGATTGGGTAAACGGTCTTTTTCTTCGCCCGTAAAAATGTCGAGCAGCACGATGGAACAATCGCCTTCCACAGGGACTTCAACCACGGCAACAGTAGCGCCGTCCGGCGACAGAGCAGGAGAAAAGTATCGTGTGCGCTGGCGCAAGGTCTGCGCTCTTCCGGTTTGCAGGTCAAACAGTTTCACAACCGAATACGACCGGTTGCTCCAGCGCACATCCTGTATCTGTTCCGTCCACGCCAAGATGCCGTTTGAATACGAAATACGTTCTGAATTAATGAATCCCGGCGTATGAAGTATCTGCTCGCGTCCGTTTCCATCCACTTTCACCAATTGCGCAATCTGTGCCAAACCTGTTTTGAGCGCTACAAAAGTGGAATCATCGAGGTAGTGCGGCGAACGGTAATTGGCGTACAGGCTGGTCGTGCGTTTAGTGAACGGAACGATGCTGTCGTAACCCGTTCGCTGTTCCTGTTCGTTCCAGCGAAGCGTTAAATCTGCAAAAGCATTTTTGTACAACTGTCCGGTATAATACCCTGTCTCTTTTTTGATTCCAAGTTTGAACGGGAAAAAAGGGAAAAGATACGGTTTTCGCGCCACAGTGTTAACGGACGTTTCAAATGGTTTTGCGCCGTAACGTTCGCGTGTCCAGCCAACCATCTGGTAGCCGAGTTCGTAATGATTGGGTACATGGTCGCGGTACGAGCCGAAAAGCGCCTTATCGTACTTTTGATATTTCTCCGAGAGGGCAATGGTTCGCAAAGGCATCTCAAATGCAGGATTACGACCGCGTCCGGCGTTGGTTAATGCCGTTTCGGCGGCTACGGCGTCGCCTTCGAGAAACCATTGAGGCAACAAACCTGCCACAGCGCCTACCGCCTGCTGACCAACGACAAACCCCATTACTCCGGTTAATCCCTGATTGAGTTTGTCTATTTGCACCACATGCCGGTATTCATGCACGGCTAATTGATTCAGCCAGTCCTGCGCATAGTTGTCCTGAGGCGGCGTGAGAAACCATTCCGAGCGTTTGGGCGCCCACGAGACAAAACCGTTGGAAAAAACTGTGCGGTTGTGTAAGACCACAGGAATTTTTGCAGGATACCGGTTAAGCGTTTTCCCTTCAGCCTGATAGATATATTCCAGCACGTTAGCGGCGCGTTGTCCGTCATGAGCGGCATCTGTCGGAAAGATGATACGGAAATGTTCCGTATGTATCTGCTGCCATCTGACGGATGCAGGCTCAGTCCCCGATTCATAGAACTGGGCATTGGCGTTGTTTACCAATAACCATGCCAGCAGGAAGAACCCGACATGATATATGTATGAAAAAAACAGACGTTCGATTCGGAACATTCAATATTGACTTCTTTGATTTTTTCACAAAAATAGCGATTTTTTCTATAAATATCCAAACTCCGTTCGGGATAATAGGGCAGGTTGTTTAAATTTTACTTTTCATATATCCATTCAACGTTTCATAACCTCTCCCCCCGCCCTCTCCACAGGAGAGGGATCTCTTGCGCCGTAAGCGATTCGTGGGAACGCTGCATGACATATTTCAACTTTACACAGTCCGCAGTTTGTTTGCGAAACGCTCTTCCCCCCTCTCCTGTGGAGAGGGGCTGGGGGAGAGGTTGGCATAGAGATGATAAATATAAATTTTAAACAACCTCTGAGATTTTTAAAATATCCTGCCACTAATTTACCGCTCAAAAACCGGTATTGGCGCTAATTTATGCGCCGACTTCGCAATTTTTTCTTCAATCTTCCGGTCTGTTTCCGTATTTCCCGATGTTCCGCTGATGATCCAGGCGTCAATTTGCTGATAGGTCATTCCCAGTTCGTCCTCGTCGGTTTGCCCTTCCCACAGCCCTGCCGAAGGTTTCTTGTCAATGATGCAGTCAGGTACTTCCAGAAATCGGGCAAGCGTACGCACTTCCTGTTTGGTAAGCATTGCCAGCGGGTTGAGGTCGCAGGCGCCGTCGCCCCATTTGGTGAAATAACCAACGGTACGCTCGGCAAGGTTGCCGGTACCGATGACCAGCCGGCTGTTCAGTTGTGCAAACTGATAGAGATAAGCCATCCGCACACGCGGACGAAGATTGGCGCGGCTCAATTCACGGTTTCCGTCATCTTCCTGACAATCAGGAGAATCAGACGCAATGATCAATGCGTCCACTGCGGTTTGGATATCGAAAATATGATATGGAAATTTGAATTTTTCAATCAACATCATGGCGTGATCGCTGCTTCCGGTATTTTTCATATCGTCGCCGTAAGGCATCAATACCAGATGGACGTCCACGCCTGCCAACCGGCAAAGCCGCGCCGTTACGCAACAGTCTATGCCGCCGCTCATGCCCAGCGCCACGCCCTTGCCATGCGACTGCTCCACACGTTCACGAATCCACGCCGCTATTTTTCCGGCGTATGTTGATACATTCTGTTCGGTAATGAAAAAAGACTTCATCAATAAAATTTTGAAATGGTAAAATTAAAACAAATTTGTCATTTGAATCTAATTCGTTTAATTTACCTATTTTTGCAGGCATTAGCAGTGAGTTTTAAATTACCTGCTTTTGATGTAATTCATTCAATCTTAACTGTATCATGGGATTTTTGTCATCTTTATTTTTTTCGGAAAAAACCGATGAAAACCGGCAGCAGAAAGCCGACCAAAAAAAGTTCGACATTTTGAAATACGATGGAATACGTGCGCAACGGTTCGGCAAACTGGAATATGCAGTGAAATGTTTCACGGAATCCTTAAAAATCCGGGAGGATTTTGAAACCATGAAACACCTGATGACAGCCTGTTATGCGCTGAACAGACACGATCAGGCGCTGGAAACGCTTGATGCAATGGTGAAAACCGGCGAAGAACCGGCAAGCGTCCTGCTGATGCGTTCCAATCTTCTTTTTATGATGGGAAAAACATTTGAAGCAGCAGCCGATTGCGTGTGTGCAATAGAAGCGGAGCCGGACAACTACCACGCATATTTTCAGTTGGCGAAAATGGAACTTGCGGTTGGCGAACCGGAAAAGGCGGCTGGCAGTATCGGCAATGCCATCAGGGTCAAAGAAGATTTTGCCGAAGGATACGCCATGCGTGCCGACATCCATCTGACGATGGGAAAGGGAAATGACGCTTTGGCGGATATCGAAAAAGTGATTGAACTCACTCCAGAAGATGAAACAGCCTATTTGCTTCGCGGTCAAATCCGCGAATTGCTTGGCGATGCCGATGCTGCTCTCCTTGATTACCGACAGGCGTCGGAACTGAATCCTTTTAACGAAGACGCTTACCTGCTGGCAGGAAACTTAATGATGAAACAGGGGAAATACAACGAAGCAATAATCCTTTTCGACGAGGCAACAGAACATAACGAAAACTCCGCAAAGGCTTACGCGGCAAGAGCGCTTGCCAAACGTCAGGCTGGCGACTGCGAAGGCGCTTCGGCAGATGAAGAAAAATCAGGAGAATTGAACCCCGACGTAAACGTAAATCCCGCCGGAAACAATTTTGATGACCTTTACAAGGGAAATATCATTTAGGCACGTGAAATAAATAACTTATAATGTTTAGATTGTATGGATAAAGCAAGGAAAGGTCGAAGACCTTACAGCATAAGCATCGGGCAACGCCCGATGAAAACAGGTTAGATACATCAATGCAAGGCTGAAAGCCTTGAAGCAGTTTTATTTTCAGGCTTTCGCCCTTTCAGGGCTTGAATTTACACATGCTCCCAATTTCATCGGGCAACGCCCGATGCTAATGTTAAAAGGCTTTCAGCCTTATCTTCGATTACAAGTTGTTTATTTCACATTCCTTAGGAAACGCCAGATATGATATTTCCAATTCCTCAGGATGCACCCAAATCATATCTTTATCGCGGGCAAACCATGTTAATTGCCGTTTGGCGTAACGGCGGGTATTGCGGCGGATCAGTTCTGCGGCGGCGTCCAGGTCGTACTGCCCGTCCATGTAGGCGAATAATTCCTTATAGCCCACGGTATTCAGAGCATTCAGATGCCGGTAAGGATACAGCGCTTCCGCCTCTTGCAGCAGTCCTTCTTCCATCATCCGGGTTGTGCGGCGATTGATACGGTCGAACAGTTCTTCGCGCGGTCGGTTGAGCACGATTTTTTCGATCCCGAAAGGGCGTTTTCGTTCCTGTGCAGTGAGGAATGACGAATACGGCTTTCCGGTTTGCAGGCTCACTTCGATGGCTTTCATGATCCGTTTGTGGTTTCGCAGATCTACTTTTGCATAATGCTCCGGGTCGAGTATTTTCAATTGCCGGCGCAGGTATTCGATACCTTCGGATTCGAATCGGTCGGCTACTGTTTTGCGTATTTCAGGATCAACCGCGGGAAAATCGTCAATCCCATTGCATAAAGCATCAATATAAAGTCCCGATCCGCCCGTTACAACTACGGTTTGATGTTTCATAAACAGTTTGTTGAGCAGTTGCAGACATTCCTGCTCGAACATGCTCACATTGTAATAATCGTGAATGGAAAGGTTGCCAATCAAATGATGCGGAACAGCCGACAGTTCCTCTGCCGCAGGAACAGCCGTTCCGATGCGCATCTCGCGATACATCTGCCGCGAATCGCACGAAATGATCTCGGTATTCAGCGCTTTGGCTACTTCAATGGCAACGCCGGTTTTGCCTGTTGCCGTAGGTCCGGTAATGACGATGAGTTTGTTTGTGGTTGATGACATTTCATCAAAAAGAATCTTCAGTTTTGATGATTTTCTCCACCTCCTGCTCTGTCTGAAAAAGTTTTTCCTTACAGTCCTGCAAAAGTTTTGATGCGCGTTTGATTTCAACTGCCAAATTATCGATGTCGGTTTCGCCGTTTTCTATTTTGGTCAATATCGATTCAATCTCATCGATCGATTGACGGTAACCGGTGTCTTTTTTTGCCATTATGATTGATTTTGAAACTGTTATTTTCGGTCGGTACAATTCATGAGCACCATTTTACAGGCATTGGTATTGTCCTGCGAACATGATTTCTGAAAGTACCTGCAAGCCGAAGCCTTATCGTTGATTTTGTAATAGGACATACCAATATTGTAAGTAATGACAGAGTTATCGGGGCTTAAAATTTCCGCCTTCCTGAAATCTTCTACAGCATCCTGATATTTTGCAAGACCGTACAGTATGTTGCCGCGTGCAATATATCCGCCTACATTGTTGGGATCTGCCGCTATAGCATTCGTGAAATCCTGAAGGGCAAGGTCGGGTTTCAGGATCGCATCGTGGGCGATTCCCCGGTTAAGCAATACGTGGTATGTATTCCAGCCGGAATTGATGACCAGTGACTTGTCATAATCCTCGATGGCGAGTTTGAATTTCCCGCGCTGGTAATTCAATAATCCACGCATATAATACAGTTCCGGATCGTTTTGTAATATTCTTGGGATGGCGTCTTCGATGACGTTCATTGCCTCTTTGTATTTTTGCATTCCCATATATGCGCGGGCTTTACCGGCGTATGCTTCAGCCATTTGCGTATTTGCTTTCATGGCGGCGTCATATAGTTGTAATGACTGCTGATAATCTTTTTTTCCGTAGAAAAACAGTTCGGCTTTGGCATAATATGCCTGTCCGGAAGTCTGGTCAATCGAAAGCGCCTTGTCCGCATCCTGAATTGCCAGTTCATATTTGCCTGTGGCTGTATATACCTGCGAACGTATCCCCAATACGGAAGGGTCACTGGCAGATTCGGCAAGCAACGCATTGCAGACGTTCAAAGCCTGAACATAGTTCTTTTGCTGCAACAGTTGGAGAGCATAAGCCATTGTCGTTTGCGCTTTTGCAGTAATGCCGGCAAATATGAAACTAACGATGATAATTGTCTTTTTCACGATACGGATGTATTAAATGATTATTCGCCAATGATTTTCACCAGAACACGTTTGCGGCGTCTTCCATCAAACTCACCGTAGAATATCTGCTCCCAGGGTCCGAAATCTAATTCGCCGCTGGTTACAGCCACTACCACTTCGCGTCCCATGACCGAACGTTTCAAATGAGCGTCGGCATTATCTTCGTAGGTGTTATGACGATACTGACTGTGCGGCTTTTCGGGAGACAGTTTTTCGAGCCATACTTCCATATCGTGGTGCAATCCGCTTTCGTCGTCGTTGATAAAAACGCTGGCAGTAATGTGCATGGCATTCACCAATGCCAACCCTTCCCTGATACCGCTTTCGGACAAACATTGCCGTACTTCCGGCGTGATATTGATAAACTCGCGCCGCGCCGATGTTTGAAACCACAATTCTTTTCTGAAACTTTTCATCATTTTTTTGATACGATTAAATATAATACGCAAAAACTATTTATTTGTTTCAAAATTGTATGACTGTTCCGACATTTTCGCCCCGTAATACCCTGTTTAATTCGCCTTCCCTGTTCATATTGAAAACGATGACGGGCATGTTATTTTCCTTGCACATGGTGAATGAAGTCATGTCCATCACTTTCAGGTTACGGCTGTATGCTTCGTCGAAGGTGAGCGTTCCGTACTTGACGGCTGTGGGATCTTTTTCGGGGTCGGCAGTATATACGCCATCCACACGGGTTCCCTTGAGGAGAACTTCTGCTTCCATTTCCACGGCGCGCAAAGCCGAAGCGGTGTCTGTGGTGAAATAGGGATTTCCGGTTCCGCCGGAAAAGATCGCTATTTCGCCGCGATCCAATGCTTCCATCACGCGCGGTTTGCTGTATCCTTCGCCCACAGGCTCCATACGGATGGCTGTAAACAAACGCGCCTTCACGCCAAGACTTTCCAGCGCCGACTGTATCGCCAGCCCGTTGATCACTGTGGCTAACATTCCCATGTAGTCGCCTTTCACACGGTCGAAACCCTTATCAACGCCTTTCAATCCGCGAAATATGTTGCCGCCTCCAAAAACGATTCCTATACGAACGCCCATTGCGGAGGCTTCCCTGATTCGTCCGGCATATTCCATCAGCCGGTTGGCGTCTATCCCTGCGGGTTGATCAGCCATCAGGGCTTCTCCGCTTAATTTCAGCAATACGCTTTTGTATTTGACCATTTTATATCCAGTTTTTCATCATATTATGAACAGTGGCTGCCCAATAGTTGCGCAAGCCAAATCCTTTAGCCCTACCTGCCCGTCGGCAGGTTGTCAGCACTTCCTTAGTTTTCATATCGAAAAAAGTAACGTAATACGACCCTGTGGCATTCTTTTTATTCATTTGTTCGGCAACAAACACCAACCCAATGCCTTCGCCGAGGTCGGGGTATTTGGCGATCAAATCTTTCACATCATTTTCGCCGATTCCATAATCTTCGTGCATAATGATATGATCAGCAGGAAGATGGCTGGTTACAGAAATCACATAATTCAAATCAACCTTCACCACATTTTTTCCCATCAACCTGCCTGCATCGTACTTTTTGGCTTCGGAGATGAACAGCCGGTTGATTTCGGGCATGGTTTGCGTAACTTGCGCAGCGCTTTCAGTAATGTACGAAAAGCGCGCCAGCGAATAGTCGATTCCCAAAAACACAATGCTTCCGGAAGGCGTGGAAACTGTTGTGCATCCCTGCTGATTCCCCTGCGCCATCGCGCCGTTAGCAATGATGATCAAAATGAAACTGTAAAAAAGAAAATTTTTCATGTCAATTTAATGTCTGATTGAGGATTGTCCACTTGTTATTTTTTTATACCGCAAAGGTAATGTTTTTGTACGTGTCATTCGCCAAATTGAATGAGTTTTCCTAACATTTCTTCTCTCGTTTTTATTTTCAAACGCAAATATTCCATCGGTCTGTCGCCTTTAATTCTATTGCAAGCGCCACATAATAACTGATAATTTTCGTAATAATCGCCTCCGCCTTTTGATTTAGGAATGATGTGGTCTATTTCCAAATTCCAAATGTCAAAATGTTTTCCACACGCATTGCATAAACAATTTTGTTCTTTGTATAAACGTTCTTTTACGGATTTTGTCGGTTCAATTTCTTGTAAATCTGTTCGTTTAGGAATAATGTTTGTGTTTATGAAATCTTTGAACAGACCAGCGTCATTTGTTATCCTTTCCATAAGGACTTCTACTGCTTGTTCGGCAATGTCAATTCCAATCCATTTTCTGCCGAGCTGTTGTGCTGCAACACAGGTTGTCGCACACCCACAAAATGGGTCAAGCACAATGTCGCTTTCATTTGACGAAGATTTTATAATACGGTGTAAGAGCGCAAGTGGTTTTTGTGTTGGGTATCCCGTCCGCTCTTTTGATTGAGAGTTTAATAATTGAATATCTACCCAAACATCGTTTTCTCGCACACCTTTTTCGTCAACAGAAGTAACAAAAATATCATCGCCTTTTATTCGTGTGTGGTAATTTTGCTTGCGTTTCAGAGATTTTTCTGTGTATGGCGTATATTGTTCGTTAAAAGTATATTCGTCTGATTTAGTGTAGAAAAAAATAATATCGTGCAGCGATTGAAATTTTTTTGCTTTCCCTGTCCACCTGCGGTAATGCCATATTATTTCATTTCTGAAGTTGTTTTTACCAAATATTTCATCTAACAGTACTTTTAAATAATGACTTGCTGTCGGGTCGCAATGCAAATATAAACTGCCTGTATCTTTCAACACACGGTGCATTTCTATAATCCGTTGTGCCATATAAGTCAAATATGCCTTCATTGCATCGCTGTGAATTGCTCCAATACTCCCGATAAATATTGCAAGTGCAGGATATTTACCAGCTAATGTTTCAAGATATGCTTCATTCACATCCTGCCAAGTCCACATATCTTTAAAACTTGAGCCTGCCGCTTTGCTGCCTATAGGCGCTGAATACATTCTTTTTGAGTTAAACGGTGGGTCTAAATATATCAAATCCACCAAATTACTATTCATACCGTTCAGTATAAACAGATTGTCATTGGTGTATAATGTATTGGTCATTGCATGATTATTTTTGACAAAGGTAAGAAAAGTTTTTCATGTTTTATGAATTTTGTTTCTTCGGTCTGCCGCCGTGTCTATTTCTCGGTATTTCAGAAGCGACAGCGTTTTTCAGTTCGAATATCGCAACGTTAGATTGCATGTTATATTTTGCTACTATTCGGTGCCGCAGCGTTTTATCCCAATCAATAACCGACCATATTTCATTTATCAGTGTAATACTGCCTATAAACAGAGAACCGCACTGTGCATATCTCCGCCCTATTAATGGGAATCCATATGGATCTCCAATATCCGGTCTGAAGTCCAGCCGATTCCAATGCGACGGGAAGGAACCGTGAGAGATGTACTGGCTTTGAAAGCGCCACCACATTTTCATTTGCCAACGAGCGGACGGCAAGAATGGCTTTCACCGGATGAAACAATATCTCCGCTTGTTCCGTTCCGAGCGCTTTGCGGCAAGCCGAATTAAAAATGATTTTGCCGTCTTTTATTGAGCAGGAAGGTTTCGTGCGATCATCCAATAACAAAGTCGAAACG
>Ga0082212_10009941_pt1 | contig 12217 bp, 12 predicted proteins | sample TergutNt197P3_FD_71548 | JGI IMG/M metagenome (GOLD analysis project Ga0082212, IMG submission 71548) | Neocapritermes taracua P3 segment gut microbial communities from Petit-Saut dam, French Guiana - Nt197 P3 | ecosystem: Host-associated > Arthropoda: Insects > Digestive system > Gut ... | reverse complement strand
ATTCAAGGCGAAAAAATCAATCCAGGATTATGTGTTCACGGACGGCGTACCTACAGACAGCATTGAGCGAAGATTCGCCGAAGACGTGGACGCCGCTGATGAGGTCGTTGTATACGCCAAGCTGCCGCGAGGCCCCAGAGGCTTTTATATACCTACACCCGTGGGCAACTATTCGCCGGATTGGGCGATAGCGTTCAAACGCGGCACGGTAAAGCATATTTTCTTTATCGCGGAAACAAAAGGCACAATGGACAGCCTGCACTTGCGCCCGATTGAGCAGGCAAAAATCTCGTGCGCCAAAAAGCTGTTCAATGATTTTTCCACTACTGGCGTCAAGTACTATAATGTGGACAGCTATAAGAGCCTGCTTGACGTGATGCAGACGTTGTAGACAGATTTGAATTGCATTCCGCTATTGGCAAAAAGTAAGCGCGAATATCCTAAAAATATACGCCCCTATCTCAAAATGAAATTTCCAGCTTCGGACATGCTTTGTCAGGCGGCCGCCCGGCATGATGGATTTGTTTTTCGGGCGAATTCACGGCAGAAAGCCGCCGCCTCATCAGCTTTGCCAGCGACGCGCTCCCTGGTGGAGTTTGTCCAGAGATCCTGGCAGGAAGCCGCGAGGATGCGCCTCGTCAGCCGCTGTTTTCCACGAGGGATTTTGAAGATGACAGGGGAGGCATGGTCAGGATTACGGCCGTTTTGTCGTTTGGGGTCTCCTGCTTCGTTCGCTTGGGCTGTCCGTATAGTTCGATGAGCTTTGACTTGATGGCCTCCATGCCGCCCGCGACCATGCCGGCGGCAAACTCCGGGCCATGGGTTTTGAATATGGAGACGGCCTCCGGCATGCTGAGGTCCCGGCTGAAAAATTCCTGGGCGATGGCTTGGATGTCTTCGGGTTTAAAAGCGGCGTCAATGAGTCTTTCGAGTTCCCTTTTCGTGTAGGTTTTTTTCATAATGGATTTTTTCTCCCTTCAGGCGAGGGGGCTTATTTACGTTGTCTACCCTGATGTGGACATATCATATAGCCGGGGCCGGCTTTAATTAAATTTCTCTTTGCCTGCCCCACATATTGGGCATTTCCAGCTGGGCGGGAGTTTATCAAAGGGCGTCCCGGCGGCGTAAGTGTAATTGCAGATGGAGCAACGCGGCGCAGGCATCGCTTTAGGCGCGTCGCCGCTGGCCTTGAAGGCGTTAAACGCTTCCAGCGCCGCGTTTTTCATGGTTTTTTGATAATCTCCATAAATGAGCGGTTGGGCTTCCGCCGCGCCATCCCACGCGTCCGTGACTTCGCAGAGAAACAAGGTGTGCGTGGAAAGCTCCGTCGCTTCCGTCACGCGGCAACGCGCCCAGGCGGCGGCTTCTTTCAGCACCGGCAGACCGTCTTTGAAGTCATGCGGCACATTGGGCCATTTGTTTTCCGTGCGCGACGATTGAAAGCCGAAGTTGGCCACGACAAAGGGATCGCTGTTCTCGGAAAGTACGGAAAGGGTGAATTCTTTTTCGGCTTTAATGCGCTCGTTGGTGTAATTAGCCTTCATACTTGAGAGGATTATACAGGGAGGGGTCCCGGAAGACACTTGGGCCACGGCGTCCACGACGCAACCTCCAAAACCGCTGGGGGTTTTTACGCCCACTACATATAAACCATAGGAAAAGCGGTATAGGGCTTTAACATCCATTGCATACACTCCTTTTTTAACTTATTGCGCCGGCCATGTTTTTTATGGCCGAGCGGCATGTTAAGCGGGACAACCCGGTGGATGGGGCGAAGATGCTTTTTTCATACGCTTCCGCGTAAATACCTGCAACCCCCCGGCATTCCGCCCGCGCCTGTTGAAATTGCAATCACAGGGCCACGAACTTTATTCCCGCCGCGGTCATTTGGGGCAAGGCTTCCTTTAAGCCCTCGTAGACGTCGCTTTCGGGGCGGTTGACGTGGATCAGCAGAATGTCGCCGTCTTTGGCCGAGAGAAGCAGCCGGGCCACGGTTTTTGCGGGCAAGGCCCCCCCCTGATCCGCGCTGATGGAGAATCCGGCCACGGAAAATCCCAAGTCCCGGATGACCAGCAAGGCCACATCGTCATAAAAGGCCGCGCCGGAACGGTACCAGCGCGGCCTTTTGCCGGTGACGGCGGCGATGGCCCGGGCGTTGCTTTCCACTTCATCCACCAGGGACGCGATATTGGCCGTGCCGGGGATGCCGTGCGCCGTCCGTCCGGCCACGGAGGCGGGCTTATGCCGCGCGCCGTGCGCCTCCAGGCTGAAGAGAGGATCGGCTGCGAGATCGGCGGCCAGATCGGCGTTCCCGCGCAGCCAGGGGTTGGTGACAAAGATGGCCGCGGGGATGCGCAGATCGCGGAGCAAGGCAATTATACGCATATCCGTTTTGCCGCCGCAAGCGTCCAGCGTAAGCGCCACGCCGCGTTGCGCTTTTGAATCGTAGCCGGTCCCTCCGGGCAATACGCCGACAATGCCGGGACCGCGCTCAAACCATTGGGAAGGCGTACGTTCCTGGTAGCGAAGCGTCATGGCGCGCGCCAGATCCTCCACCGGAATCCGCCGTTCGTCCATCGCGGCACAAGAATACGCAGCCGGCGCGAGGCACAAAAGCGCCAGGGCAATGGCCGGTCGCATGCTCTTTTCCATTGCCGCTATTTAACCGGCACGCAGGTGCATATCTTGTCGCAGGTGCAAATAGCGCCGCCTGAAGGACGAGACGGCGGCACTCTTGAGGGCGACGGGGGGCTGTATCTGCCGGAAACACAGTTGCAGGCGCAGGTAGCGCCCGCCGGCAAAGGGTCGCCGCAACGGCCGCTAAAAACGCTCTGATCCGCCTGGCTGCCGTACTGAACGTAGGTATCTTTACCAATAATCCCAGGGTCAAAAAGAACGGCCCGTAGCCTGGCCGGGTTATCCTCCGGGGCTTCGCCGGGCATCTCCCAGACGCGGATGTGTCCGTCATCGTCTCCGGAGGCCAGAAGGCGGCTGTCCTTACTGAAGGCCAGGGCCGCGATTCGCTCGGCATGTCCTTGAAGAACCAGTCCCGGCCTGGTAAAGGGCTTGGGAAGCAACAACACTTCGGCTTCCGAACCCACCGCCAGCCATTTTCCATCAGGACTGAAAGCCGGGCCGCCGCCTATTTTATATTCCTCGCCCAGCTTCGCGTATGTCTTGCCCTCGGGCATTTCCAAAAGGTACAGGTTGTCTCCTCCGCGCGCGGCCAGGAGCGTGCCGTCCGGGCTGAAGGCCAGGAGAGAGGGATTAATCACCTTGTCCGCGCAGCGCCGGAGCAGTTTTCCCGAGGGCATGGAGTACAGACTGACAGCTTCATGCTTGCCTTCGCCGCAAGCCAAGATCTCCCCATCCGGAGTAAATGCCAGGCTTTGCGCATGATGGTTGTTTTCCGTTTCTTTCAGCAGTTCTCCGGAGGGCAGCTCCCAGAGCTTGGTGGCGCCATCCATGGAAATTGACGCCAGGAGCTTGCCGTCCGGGCTGATGGCGAAAGATCCTATGTACCCCCGCGCTTTCAGGGTGGTTTGAGCTTTGGCGAAAGGCGGCGCCCAAAGTTTGATCTGGTTGTTCAGAGAACAGGAAACGAGCAACTCCCCATCCGGGGTGAACAGCGCCGATACGGTAAGGGAATATTCATTGCTGGCTCGCAGCAGTTTGCCCTCCGGCATGGACCAGAACTTGACCGTTGCGTCTCCTGAACCTGAGGCCAGGAGCGAGCCGCCAGGATGGAAGGCCAGGGCCCTTACCAGACTGCGATGCGCCTTCAGGTCATTGTTTATGTCCACCCGCAGTTCCGGAAGGGCCGCTTGTGTCTCTTCCTTCTTCTCTTCCTGCGCCTGGCAGCCCGGAAGCAGCGCGGCCAAGGCTCCGGCCCCCAGGGCCGAGGTCAGCAGGAAGCCCCGGCGGCCCATGCGGCAGGAGGGATCAAGGCCTTCCAGCCGGTGCAGTTCCGGTTCTTCGCGGTGGCCGCCGTCATAAATTTTTTCCAGCTGAAAGCGCGGCATCCCTGTTTTTTCACGCATAAACACGCTCCGTTATTTAACCGGCACGCAGGTGCATATCTTGTCACAGGTGCAAACAGGCACAGGCGGCGTATATTTGCCGGAAACGCAGTTGCAGGTGCAGATCGCGCCCGCCGGCAAAGGTTCGCCGCAACGGCCGCTGAAAACGCCTTGATCCGCCCGGTTGCCGTACTGAACGGAGGTATTTTTTTTCATGGCTTCAGGATCAAAAAGGGCGGCCCGGAGCCTGGCCGGAGGATCGCCAGGCGTCAGCATCTCCCAGACGCGGAGGCGGCCGCCGTCCCCCCCGGAGGCCAGAAAACGGCTGTCTTTGCTGAAGGCGAGGGAACGGATCCCTTTGTGCCCCTTGAGATCCAGATCCGCTTTGACAAAAGGTTTACGCAGCAGCAATACTCCATCGTCCGAGGCACTCGCCAGCCATTCCCAGTCAGGACTGAAGATTGTTTGGCGAAGGCCGATATCGCGCTTCCGGTCAAGATCCGCCAGCGCCTTGCCCGAGGGCATCTCCAGAAGATCCAGTCCGCCTCCTCCGAAGACGGCAAGCAGTTTGCCGTCCGGGCTGAAGGACGGAAAGCCGTGCCGGCCGTTTTCGAGCGTCCAGCGGGCGACCAATTCCCCCGATGGCACAGACAACAGGCTGACGGCGGGATCCACGTTGTTTCCGCCATACGCCAGCATTGCGCTATCCGGGCTGAAGGCCAAGCCGTTGACCCCACTCTCTGTTTCCATTTCTTTAAGCATATTCCCGGCGGGCAGGGACCAGAGCCGGATTGTGTCCTTGAGGCGGAGAACGCTTGAGGCCAGGAAAGCGCCGTCCGGGCTGACGGCCAGAGAGAGACTCCTGTTGGGTCCTGCTGACAGAGTGGTCTGCGCTTGGGTGAAAGGCGCGGGCCAAAGTTTGATCGTGCCGTCATGGGAGCCGGAAATCAGCAGCTTCCCATCCGGGGTGAAAAGCACCGAATCCACGATGGAGTCATGTTCATCGAGCGTATGCAGCAGTTTGCCTTCAGGTATGGACCAGAGCTTGACCGTCTGATCGTTCGAGCCTGACGCCAGCAGTCCGCCGTCAGGATGGAAGGCCAGGGCGGGTATGCCGATGTGATGCGCGGCCAGGCTGTCGGCTATATCCACCCGCAGTTCCGGAAGGGCCGCTTGTGGCTCTTCTGTTTTTTCCTCATCCTTTCGCGTCTGGCAGCCCGGAAGCAGCGCGGCCAAGGCCCCGGCCCCCAAAGCCGAGGTCAGCAGGAAACCCCGGCGGCCCATGCGGCATGAGGGATCAAGGCTTTCCAGCCGGTGCAGTTCCGGCGCTTCGAGGTTGCCGCCGGCATAAATTTTTTCAAGTTGAAATTTCGGTATCCGTGTCCGCCCGCTCATAGGCTCTCCTTACCCGGTTCCAAACCAGGCTTGCCCTCTCTTTGCCAGACAAGGCCGCCGCTTTGCTGTATCCTGTCCAGGATGAGGTATTTGGTCAGTTCCTGGGTAATGGCGCATCTGCCGGTGGGCGCGAACTCGTCCACCCGGCCGGCGGCGCTGGCTTTTATGGAGCAGTCCCCGGCGCAGTGCCAGCGGCAAAAACAGCCCCGGCAGTAGGGTATGCTGTCCGCCGTGCGGCTGAAATGCGCGTCCAGCTTGTCCTGTTCGATCACATAGTCTCCGCCCCGGTAGCCGCCCACAAGGAAGCGTGCGCTCAACGGATGCTCCCGTCCGTAGGTTTCAAAGCAGACGGTGACATCGCCGTCCGCTGTGACCACCAGCGCCCGGCAGGCGGCCAGACAGAAGCGTTGAACCAGCGCCTCCGGCCTTGCGCCGGAGTAAAAGAAATCAATTCCCCGCCGTGCCGCCAGGCGATGGGCGCGGATGAACTGCTCCACGAACAGGCCGGCGTCAGCCACCGTTTGATCCGCCCGCGCCCGCCCTTCAAGGAACACCGGCTCCGCCTGGATCTTCGCCGGACGGAAACGCCCGCAGATGAAATCCACGCTCTCGGCCAGCCGGTCAAGGCCATCCCGGGTCACCGTCATCCGGATTCCGTAAGACACCCCGGATTGATCCAGGGCGGCCAGGGTTTTCGCCACCCGGCCGAAAGAGGCTTTTCCCCCGGCGGCCGGGCGCTGCCGGTTCTGCACCTCGGGCAGGCCGTCAAAGGAGAGGCTGATATCCGTGAAGTTGGCCAGCATGTATTCGCGCACCCTGGGTGGCCAGCAGCCGTTGAAGGCTCCGGAAAGGCGCAGCCGGATCTTTTTTTTTCCGGCCTGCTCCCTGGCGTAATCCACGGTCCTGGTCAGGATCTTCCAGTTCATGGTCGGCTCGCCGCCGCCGTGAAACCCCAGGGTCATCTCGTTTTCGCCCCGTCCCGCCACCTCGTCCAAAACACGATCCACGGCCGCCCTGGCGATCTCCCAGGACATCATTTTCGGGGCAAAATCCCCGGAGGAGGCGTAGCAATAAGAGCAGCGCAGGTTGCAGCGGTTGGTCAGGAAGAGTACTGCCGTGTCATAGGCCACGCCCCGCGCGGCATATTCATCCGCGGGAGGAGGGGCGGGCGAGAAAAAATCAATCCGGCGCAGGAATTCAAGATTGGGATCGCCTGGTTTTTGGGGGCGTTTTGCCCGGCATTGCGCCACGATGGCGTTGACCAGCGCGGCATTGGCGATGAAGGCTATGCCCTTGAGCGGGGCGTATACCAGGAACTTCCCTTTCTCCAGCGGGATCGAGAAAATCTGTTCCGGCGGCGTTTTGCCGTTTATTGTAACGGTGTTCATGTACAGGGCATTATGATAGTCATGTCTTGGTTTGGCAATTGGAAGAACTTTTATTTTTCATATTCTTTTGCCGTCCGGCGCGCCGCGCCGGATGGCTGGGGCATGAAGGCAAGGCGGCGGTTTCATGATCAGGCGGTTTTGTTTTTTTATCTGCGTTTTTTGGGGGCTTTGCGCCCCTGTGCAAGCTACTGAACCTTTTCCCGCCGGCGCGGGCTTTGATGTGGGCTTCTCGCCCCAAGGCAACGCGGAGGCCCTCATTTTGCGAGGGATCAACCGGGCCGAAAAATCCATACTGGTAGCGGCTTTTTCCTTTACCAACCGGAAGATTTCGCGGGCCTTGGCCGAGGCGCGCAAGCGGGGGGTCAAGGTTATGCTGGTAGCTGATGAAAAATCCAACACGGAGAGATATTCCGCTGTGACCTTTCTCGCCAACCAGGGCGTGCCCGTGCGGGTCAACGGCAATTACGCCATTTTCCATCACAAGTTCATGGTCTTTGACGGACGGCATGTGGAAACGGGCAGCTTCAATTTCAGCGCCGCCGCTGCCGCCGACAACGCCGAAAACGTCCTGATGCTTTGGAATGTGCCGGACATCGCCGGTATTTACACCCGCGAATGGCAAAGGCTCTGGGATGAGGGCAAAGATTTCAGGCCCCGTTACTGAGTCAAAAAAACCGGCAGCAAAGTTTTTTATCCTGCCTTCTTGACATTGTTCAATTAGTGTTGAATAATCATTTAATGGAAAGTAAAACCGTTGCCGCCATCTTTGAGGTTCTCAGCTCCGAGGCTCGCTTGGCCGTTTTCCGCCTGCTGGTCAAACATGCGCCGGACGGCCTGGTAGCCGGGGAGATTTCCAGGAGGCTGGACATCCCCAAGACCAATTTGTCTTTTCACCTGAAAGGCCTCGTCCACAGCGGTCTGGCCGGCATGGAACGTGAAGGCCGCCATACGCGCTATTGGGCCAACATTCCCCTGATGCTCGGAATTATCGCCTACCTTACGGATGAATGTTGTTCCGGCAGCGGGGCGTCCTTGGTTTATTCCCCAAACTGTTGTTATGATGATGAAAAAACATAATCTGGAAGAACTTATGCGCATGCCCGAATGCGACAAAAATAACGAACAGGTCCGGGCCGCGGTGCGCGCCGGCTATGCGGCCGTTGCCGCGGGGCGGCGTTCCTGCTGTGGCGGGGATGAGCGTTGCGGACAGCTTGACCCCTTCCGGCTGGCCCAGGCCGTGGGCTATGACGCGGAAAACCTTACCAGGCTGCCGGAAGGCGCGAACATGGGGCTTTCCTGCGGCAACCCCGTGGCTATCGCCGCCTTGCGTGAAGGGCAGAGGGTACTGGATCTTGGAAGCGGCGGCGGGTTTGACGTTTTCCAGGCCGGAGAAAAGGTCGGAGCCTCCGGCCTGGTGATCGGCGTGGATATGACCCCGGAAATGTTGGCCAAGGCCCGGGGAAATATTGAGGAATACCGGCGGCGTACCGGCCTGGACAACGTGGAATTCCGCCTGGGCGAGATTGAATGCCTGCCCGTGCCGGACGCCAGCATTGACGTGGCGCTTTCCAACTGCGTCATTAATCTTTCCCCGGACAAACCCAGGGTCTGGCGCGAGATTTTCCGCGTGCTCGTTCCGGGCGGCCGGGTCTCGGTTTCGGATTTGGCCCTGTTGAAACCTTTGCCGGACGAGGCGCGGGAGATGGCGGAAGCCCTGGTGGGCTGCGTGGCCGGGGCCGCGCTGGTGGAGGAAACCAGATCCATGCTGGTGGAGGCCGGTTTCAGCTCCATAACGCTGACTCCCAAACCGGACTATGTGCGGAACATGCGGGAGTGGAACGATCCCCTGTTCAGGCGGATCGCCGAAACCCTTCCTCAGGGTGTGGACATGGCGGATTATGTGGTCAGCCTCTCCATTGAGGCGCGCAGGTAGCCTGGACGGAATGCCTTTAATTCAGCGCGTAAAAAAATATTGGAGTCTCCGGATTTATTGTCATATACATGATCCTGCGGAATTCGTCCGCCGGAGGTTAAAAATGCGCGTTCTTGCCATGGCCGTGCTGTTTATGTGTTGCGCCGAACCCGCGCCTGCCGCCTTCTTCGGCCTGTTCGGGGATTCCGCCGTGAGCGTGCAGGCCGTGGACGGCCGGGTGATCATTGACGTTGCGGCTCTCGCCGAGGGCGAAGCCGCCCATTACCGTTACCAGGAGGGCAAGATTACCGTCCGTTTCTTCCTGGCGCGGGACGCCCGTGGAACCGTCCGGGCGGCCCTGGACGCCTGCGAAGTCTGCTGGCGGGAGGACAAAGGCTATAAACTGGTGAAAAATGAAGGGGCGATGCTCTGCGTGAACTGCGGGCGCCGCTTCCCTTTGGAGCGCATAGGCGTGAACCGGGGCGGCTGCAACCCCCACCCCGTCGCTTTTGAACTGGAGGCCGGCAAGGTTTTGATTCAGGCCACGGAACTTATGGACGGCGTGGGGTATTTTCCGGGGAACGGGCAATGAATATTTTTACGCTGCCGCTGCGCCATATACGAGTCAAGTGGCTGCGGGCCCTGCTCCTGGCCGCCGTGTTCACCCTCGGCCTGGCTTCCATGTCCGCCTTGCACCAAGTTTCCGGCCTCGTCGCCGACAACATGGAAAGGAAGCTGATCAGCTTCGGGGCGAATATTCTGGTAACTCCCCGCCAGGAAACCTTGAGGATCAGTTACGGCGGCTATACTCTGGGGGACATGCTGCTGGAAGATCGCCCCCTGCTCCTGGCCGATGTCCGGCAGGCCATTGACGCCATGCCCCTGCGGGCGAACATCGCCCTGGTCGCGCCCAAGATGCTCGCCATGACGCGCCTGGGCGGGCAGACCGTTCCTCTGGTGGGGGTGGATTGGGGAGAGGAGTTGCAGCTCAAGGGATATTGGGAGGCGCGCGGCGATTTTCCGGCGGCCGACAGCGGGACTGAAGCCTTGGCCGGAGCGGCGGCGGCCCGCAGACTTGGACTTGAGCCGGGAATGGTCCTGAACTTGGACGGCCGGTCGGTTTCCCTGAGCGGCACGCTCCAGCCCACGGGGAGCGATGACGATATGGCGCTCTTCGTGCCGCTTTCCTTGGCCCAGGATCTTGCCGGCAAACCTGGACAGGCTTCTTTTCTGGAGGTGGCCGCGCTCTGCGCCGGCTGTCCCATAGGTGATATCGTGGAACAGCTCCAGGCCGCCCTGCCGGAGAGCGAGGTGCGCGCCCTGTCCCAGGTGGCTGAAAGCCGCATGTACGCCGTCCATTTTTCCCAAACCCTGGCCTTCTCCGTCAGCCTGGTCATTCTGATCACCGCCTGCGCCATGCTGATCATGTCCATGCTCTCCGCGGTGGCGGAACGCCGCCGTGAAATAGGCATCATGCGGGCGGTGGGTTTTTCCAGGGGCGGCGTGTTCAGCGTTTTTGTATCCGAGGCCGTGCTCATCGGTTGTCTGGCCGGGGTTCTGGGGTATATCCTGGGCCGGCTGCTGGTGGTCTATGTCATGGGGCGGCTGCGCCTGGAGGGGGAGTTCGTCCCGGCCTTTGAGGGTCTGCCCTTTTTATTTACCGCGCTGACTGCCGCGCTTGCCGCCGGCCTGGCCGCGGCCTTTCCGGCCTGGCGGGCCAGCCTGGTGGAGCCGGCTGAGGCCCTCACTTCTTTGTAATATGCTGCAAGCGCGGGATCTGGTAAAACGCTATCCTGGCGGCGAGAGGCCCGCGGTGGCTAACCTTAGCCTGGAACTGCGGGAAGGGGAGTTCCTGAGCGTAGTGGGGCGTTCCGGCTCCGGGAAATCCACCTTGCTGCATCTTTTATCCTCTCTCATCAAGCCGGATTCCGGGGAAGTGTTCTTCCACGGGGAAAACATCCACACGCTTCCGGAAAAAAGACGCAACCGGCTGCGCAGCGAGGCCTTTGCGGTGGTTTTTCAGCAGCACCACCTGCTGCCCTATCTCACCGTCATGGAAAATGTGCTTCTGCCTTGCATGGACGGCCTTGCCCCGGTCAGCGCCGCCCGGACGGAAGCGGCGCGGGCCGCGTTGGATCGCCTGGAAATAGCGGGCAAGGCGGACATAAAGCCTAACTCTCTCTCCGGTGGTGAACAGCAGCGGGTGGCCATTGCCCGGGCCCTGGCCCGCGGCGCGCGGGTGCTTTTTGCCGATGAACCCACCGGCAGCCTGGATTCCGCCACCGGCGCTTCCATCATGCGGACCCTGCGCTCCCTGAACCGGGATGGTCTCAGCATTATCATGGTGACGCATAACGAGGAATTCGCCGGGCGGGCGGACCGCCTGATCCGTATGGCTGATGGCCGCATTTTTGACGCCGCGGCTGTCTGAGCTTTTTCATCTTGCCCCCCATCCTTCCCCGGCGTATATTCCATCAAGGTGGAGATATTTATGCGCGTATCGAGGATATGCTGGTTCACGCTCCTGTGCCTTGCGAGCTATTGGCCGGAAAGCTCCTGGGCCGGCGATCTCAGGATTTACAATTTCAACATGTCCGGAGGCTATGCCTTGCGGCATCCCGTGACGCAGGAGGTTTTTCTGCCCTGGGCGGAACGGGTGAGACAGCGCACCGGAGGGAGGGTGCAGATTGCCTATTTCCCTCCCAACGCCCTGGGGCCTGAGCTGGAACACTTCGAAATGGTGCGCAAGGGCCGTGTGGACATCGGGCATAATTACTTTGCCCGTAATCCTGGGCGCTTCCTGGTATCAGGGGTGGCCGATCTGCCGGAGCCGGGGGTTTCGCCGCCAGAGGCCTCGGTAGCCTTATGGCGCATGGTCAAGGATATTCCGGAAATGCGGCATGAATTTGCCGAGGTCAAGATTCTCAGTTTCCATGTTTCGGCCCCGGCGCAATTTTGCTGGGGGAGCAGCGAAAAAATCGCCAGAGCCGGACAGGCGCGCGGCAAAAAGATCCTGGTGGCCGACGGCGATGCGGCCAGGGTGGCGCGTCACCTGGGGGCCTCTCCTTTCATCATCCCCAGGTCGGATTTCGGATTTTCCCTGGCCCGCAATATGGCCGACGGTTGCGTATTGCCGGTGGACGGGCTGCGCGCCCTGAACATGTCCGGGCAGATCAAGGGCCTTACCCTGAGCGGGCACAGCTATAACGGCTGGTGGATGGCCATGAGCCTGGACGCCTGGAACAGTCTGCCCAAGGATCTGCAAAGGATCCTGGAAGAGGAGAGCGGTGAAAAACTGGCCTATTTGATCGGCCAGGGTCTGGCCGCGGGCGAACGGGCGGAGTTGGATTCTCTGGCCGCCGAGGGCTTGGCCCTATATGAGCCGGAAGAGGCGGATCGGGATGAATGGAGGGAACAAGCCCTGGTTTCCCTTAAGGAAGAATGGTTCCGAAGAATGCGTGAACGCCGGCTTCCAGCCCAGAGGATTTTTGACGAAAGCCGGG
>Ga0082212_10009940_pt1 | contig 12218 bp, 8 predicted proteins | sample TergutNt197P3_FD_71548 | JGI IMG/M metagenome (GOLD analysis project Ga0082212, IMG submission 71548) | Neocapritermes taracua P3 segment gut microbial communities from Petit-Saut dam, French Guiana - Nt197 P3 | ecosystem: Host-associated > Arthropoda: Insects > Digestive system > Gut ... | reverse complement strand
CAACTACTGTAGGAGAATATTTGGGTTGAAAAAAAACTCTTGCTTGCCAATCAAAATTATACCCCCAACAAGCCCCCGAATATCCTTGACTTTGACAAGCATGTATCTTTTCTGCAAGGAAATTGATTTTTTCAAGATATTCTTCTTTGGGTTCTATTTTGTATAAATTGCAGTAACCGGACAAAAACAGTCCCAATCCTTTTGGATTATAATCTTTTTTAATGCCCACAACAGGACGGAAATTGACAGGACATTGTTTAAAAAACTGAATCCAGGCAAGTCTGAAAAAACGATTATTTCGTACAAATGGAATGGATTGGAATAATTTTGAGTTCAGACCGTCATAAGGGTCATAACCTTTGAATTCTTCTTTCTCACAAAAAGAACGTATCTTATCGAAGCTGTTATCTATCGTCATTAATATTATTTGGTTAAAAATGGGAAAAATTATTTATACAAATAAGAATTAAAAACATTTTCTAATTGAGCCGCAACTTTCGTTGCCATAAAATGACTTTTAGCATATTGATGATTGTAAAGACTTACTTGTTGGGTATAGTTGAAGTTGTTAATGAATAATTCCATGGCATTGGCATAATCATTAGCGTCATGACTTTTAATCAGATACCCCATTTTTTCTTCTTCGAAAAAATCAACAAGTCCGCCAACCGGTCGTGTAATAATCGGAAGACCGAATGCCATTGCTTCTAAAACTGTGGTTGGCATTCCTTCATGATGTGTTGGGAAAAGATATATGTCAGCTTGACTGTATCTTTTTATCAATGCATCTCCTCTTAAACCTCCTGTAAGTTCGATATTTTTCACGTCATTTTTTTCAATATAGTTTTTTACATTCTCGAACTCGGTACCGGTACCCACAATTGTCAATGATAAATCAGGATGTTTTTTTTGCAGTATTTCGAAACTGTTGATCGCTGTATATATTCCTTTTGCTTTTTCTAACCGAGCCAAAAAAAGAATATTTTTAACTTGACCGATTTTAGAATTGATGTCGAAATCTTCAATTAAATAGTCATCTACTTTTGTGGTTGTCATATATATATCCTTTGTAATTCCAAATTCAATTAACAGGTTACGAAATTGACTTGCCAAAACAAAGAAACCATCGGCTTTGTTATATTTACGGATAAACTTATTCGGTGTTTTTTGTATTTGTTTTACATATTCAGCATCCCAGCCATGTATAAACACAAGAACCTTTTTGCCAAGTCTTTTAGAAATAGAAAGAAATACTGCATCTCTTTTTATTGCATTTGAAATAAATGATGGATTAATTACCACGACTTTTATTTGAGGATGAGACAATAATCGTATAACAAATGACACAAAATTATAGAATGTGGTTAAATACTGGACAAATTTTTGTAGTGGCTTAATCTTTACGTATTTTTCGATCTGTACCCCTGTGATAAACTGGTGATAACCTACATATCCGCGAGTCCACTTATTTTGCAATCCAAAATAATGATTAGCAACTCCGGCCAATAATGATATGTCGGGGGTTGTAATTAAGATTTTCATTTTTTGTTTCAAATTTTAATAATGACAATTTCATCTAATAATGCTCATTTTTTCGTTATCACATAATCTCCCGCTGTGGCTTGAAAATATACCAGATTATTTTCGTTTCTGACCGTGCAGGGCGATTGGGTTCCCGTTATTTCCCAATTCCCTTTTTCAAGATCGGTAATCAAAACCTTAAACGTTCCGGAACCTTTGATATTTAAGTTGACGGGGAGATTCTCCGGCTTCCCGTTTTTGGCAAATAAAACAATCCTGTCGCCAATTTTTACTCCCGTCATTCGATCGGTTTCGATTTTTTCAACCGGCAATAAGTCGGTATTTACAGCATTTGTTACCTGTATGGCATTCAAAAAGACGTCCGTTTCCGATGGCGTTTTAGGCGACAATTCGATGCGCCAGATTGCGCCATCCCAAGAATTGTTATTATTACTGATCCGCTGCGGATAATTTCTCCCGGCAACACTAAATTCATTGCCCTGACCTCCCACTTTTGCCAAATTGATATTATCCGGCAATGGTAGCAAAACCGTATTTACCAATTTTCCGTTGTATCCTTTTGCATAACGTTCCACAGTACAAACATTTCCATTGAAAACAGGTTCCTCGACACAATGCAATAACCATGTTTTTTTGAAATCCTTATTTGATGAAACCAAATAATCGTAAACAATCAATGCAGCAGGTACTTGGGAGTTGTTGAGATTCAAAAACACAAATGCCCGTTGATGATTTTTCACCTTATTGGTATATGCTGCCGTTATATCGCCTTTCAGATAAGAATATTCAGGCGTCATTTGATTGGGACCGAAATCATGAGCCAATACTTCGCCTGTTTTATATTCATTGTCCATTAAAGCAGTAAGATTAAGCGGCTGACCGGCATTTTTGGGCCAGCGCTGTCCACCATCATTAGATACAGAACCATAAGCATGATGCCTGAATGTTTCGCTTGGGTCGTACACTAACATACAATTATGAGCAATAGTACGCTGATAATAATTAACATGATGCGAACTGCCATAAGCGCCTTCAGTTCCTTCATAAATACCCGACTCCACGGCAAGAGGTCCCTTATAATAAATCTGAAAACTGCCCGCATCCAAATGCTGATGACCGTTATACTGTCGTTCTTTAATTCTCATTTCAGCCACCACCGTATTTGACGTGATAGCATTGTCCCAACCTGTGCGTGCCACCATGCCTCCGAAGGGATACGGGAAATATTTAGTAAGAGGTAACACTGAAAGATTATTGTTTGCCGACACGTTTGGATTGATCAGCAACAAATTGTACAAAGCATCGCTGTTGGCAAAATGACCAATTCGTTGCCTGACCGCTTCGCCCATCAAGATCGGGTCATTATAATAACTTGCCGTATAAGCAATATCTGGAAAATACCAATAATATCCGGAAACATTTCTGTCTATCCAATCGTCGCCATCACGCAACAATTGCCCGTCTGGTCGGCGCGTGTACATCCAATAATAAGGCATTTTACCCTGTAATTCTCTATTCAAACCTGAATAACCCATACGGTCGAAAATAAGCGTAGTGTACATCTCGCACTGAAAGCGACCGGGTCCGTAAGCGCTGCCTTGATGGTGATGACCTGATGGGTACCCGTAATTTTGCGCCGGAATTATCTCTGCAAATATACGTCCTGCCGCACGTTTGTAAATTTCTGGTTTTTCGTTATAAACTGCAACACCAAAGGAAAGAATATCTCTTGCCAATTGAGCTTCAACGCCATGATCAGTTATCGAACCCTGCACTAACCGAGGCCATTCTATTTCCATATCGGTTGCAAAACTTTCAATTACATTGATCAAATCAGTTCTTTCAGATGGTCTTATTAATGGATAACACCAGTCATAAACAACAGCAGTACACAATGCAACTCTGCCTATATCTCTGGTGTAATTTCCTGCCTTGGTATAATTGAATGAATTATTCAGGTTAAAAACACAACTTACAGCATCTATTCCTTTTTGCCTATTTGCTACAGGATCAAGAGCATATAAAAATGCCATTGCTTCGATTTGATTTATAACGGTTTCACTGAAATTGTTTGAACCGCCGCCCAAAGTTCCTGTCGTTGATCTATTTGCATTAGTATTTATTGTAGTCCAAAATGACGACAACAGTGAACTTGTTGCCCGCGCCTTTAATTCAGGAACATCCGATAATCGGAAAAACAATCTTGGATGATAGGAAGGAACGGCAGGAAGTGTAATATTTACACCCTCTCTATTGGTTAATGAAGGATATGTAATGGTTTTTATTCTGCTTGAATTGATGCTTCGTAATGCGGTAGTTGTATCTTCATCTATGATATTATCATCATCGCCGCCAATATGGTCTAAGCCGAATTGTTCAATATATATCGACTCAGAAAGCGCTTGACCAGCCATCACGGTAATTGTTCCAAAACGTGAGGCGCCGGAACTGACATAATCGTCAACAGTAACGATTAATTTGTTAATCTTTTTTTGAACATGATACCATTCGGACGATTTTCCAAAAGTCCACGTTGATACATTGGTAACTATGTTCAAAGTTTTTTCCGCATCGTCTATAGCATTAAAATTTAAACTGTTCGGAGAAATTTTCAACCTTTCTTTTTGTTTGTTGTCATTACATGTTGTCAACAACAGAACATTTACAGCAACGATATACAATAATAAATTAGAATTAATTCCTTTCATGATATATTTGTTTTTATTCTTTAATTTGGCTATAATAAACACAACGAATATTTTCGTAAAAAATACAATCTATAATATCTTTTGACAATTTCAGTCCTTCGATATGTTTGGGTTTAAACATTTTTCCTATATTGACAATTTGATCGGTAGAAAGAAACAGCCAATGTTGTTTTATCTCATGATATGTTTTTTGAAACAACAGATTCATGTAAACATGAGGAAGATATTTACAAAAAAGATACATCCACTTCCGACTGTTATACCGGGACACGAAGCAATCCGAACCATACAGTATTCTGTTCTGATATGTTTTAAAAAAATCAATCACATCATTTCTGTTTTGAAGCGTTTGTTCAAATATATAAGCAAAACGACTGGATAAATCTATATAAAAATTTTGATACCGATCGAATCGTTTTGCCACTTCTTCCAAATTCCATTCCATATTACCTAAATGAGCGCCAACGAAAATCAGTTCGGGATAGCGTTCCAATATGCGGTCTCGCGCCATGATCTGCTGTTCGTATGATGGTACTTCCGGATGCAGATACATGTGATAATCCGGATTCTTGCTGAAATATTCCAGACCCATACCGGGGGACATACGTTCAAGTGGCAGCCAGCACTTGCGAGGTTCGCCCAAATGAGCCAGCAGCGGTATTTTTTCCTTTTGAAGGAATGCGAATATCGGGTCAAAAACCGGATCATCTGCCATAATAAATTGTCCGGCGTCATTTTTTAATACCATTCCTATATTTTTCCATATCTTGACGCCTCTTGCACCTGCCGCCATACACTTTTTGATTTGCGCGACGGCGTCTTCCGCAAATGTTTTGGAACTAAATGCTGATGCGTCAAATGTACCGATGAAGTTGAATGATTGCGGGTAGCGTTGATGAAAAAACTGACTGATTTCAAATTGTGAATCTAACGGATGATAGTTAAAATCCGTATTGATGGAAAGTAGGGATATATTGGCTTTTTTTGCCTTACGTACATACAAATCGTCGAATGTATGATAGTGAATATGTGCATCATATTTAGGCGACTTGATGAAATCTGCGGAGGAATAATATTCTTTCATTTGATAGATTTGTTTTACTATTCTACAAATATCTGTTTAAACGTTCTACAACTTTCAAATAATTCTGCCTGATGTTTTTCTGAAAATTTTTTATTTTGTATCGTATATTCTTCCGAAAAACTGTTATTTTCATTTTTCTTTGAATTTTCTTTTTTAAGATAATCCGCGAGAGAACAGATTTTTTTGGCAGGAACCCCTACGGCTAATGAATCCTCAGGAATATCTTTCGTAACAACGCTTCCCGCGCCAATTACAACATTATCGCCAATTGTAACGCCGGGTAAAATAATAGTTCCTGCACCAACAAAAACATGATTTCCTATTTTCACATTTGCAATACGCGTATAGTTTAAAAACAATTTTGTGCTTGCATCGTGGGCAAGTATATGAACATGCGGCGCAATGGTAACGTCATTACCTATTTCAATATGCCAACAATGAGAGTAGTCAATAATGCAACCACTCATAATCTTCACATTCTTGCCAACTTTTAAACCACGTTTTTTTAGTTTTTCCAACGATAGTTCCCCTCGAATTTTATTTAAAAGAATTTTTATAAAGTTCATTCTTATAAAATTTTTAATGTATAATATTTCAATTTCATTTCGTACTCTTTCTCGTTCGCCGCCGTGAATGAGATACGGTATTTCTCTGAATCATGCTGTAAAGATACGAATATTTTACAAATCCGGAATCATACTCCTGATTTGTAAAATCGTTTACGTCATTAAGAAAATGTGTTCTGCAAAAATTCATGAATCAATTTTGTTTTTGCTTTCGGATATTGGTACTTATCTGCATAAAAATAGAAATTACGAACAATTTCTTTGATATTAAGGTATATAGATTCTGCTTTTTTAATGCCGAATTTTTCGCCAACCGTTAAAATATCTTCCTGTTTCAGGTTGTTATTTTTCCCGTTAATATTGATATTGTGATTTTTCAGCCAATAATTTTCAGGGTGATATGCGAAAATCAAATCATAAGCGGGTGTTAATTTCCAATTGTTGTTTTCGTACATAAAAGAGAAATTTTTTGTATGGTCATCGTGATTTAATGCTAATACATTAAATATCATTCTTTTAAACAGTTGTTCTTTTTCACGGTAATCCATTTTCAGTAAATTCATTATTCTGAAAATATCTTCGTAACTCATCAGGTTTGGTTGCCTGAAATCAACTCCAGCCATTGCACAAAGGGTCTGAATATGAATTTTTGCGCCTTTTTTTCTATCAAAACGTTCTGTTAAAAAATGACTTCTTCCGCTTTCGGTAAAGAGTTTACAATCCGTCATTTCAATTCCGGCGTCAACTGCCATTTTGTGATAGATATACTCCAAAATGCCGTATCCGTTTGGCTCAATCTCTTTTCCATCTTTTAATCCGTCAAATTTGATGATATAATACTTAAAATCTCCTTCCTGCATAATATCTCCGGCTTTTATTTCCTGCGTTTTCTCGTTAATGGCAATTAACGCCTTAGCCCTTGCGCCGCCAACGGATGAACTTATCCGCAAAAGCGTGAAAAGCGACTGATGATAATCGTTCAACGGAATGGTTTCGTTTTCCTTCTTGAAATAAATTTTATTCGCAACATCCAATAAATCAGCGATATTTATATCCGAGTCTGTATGTTTTTGTTCAAAAGCAGGCTCGTATTCCAAAGCGCCCATCCCACGTTTGCCCACATAACAAAGTTTTTCGAGAGGATTCAACGTGTTTTGTGAAATATTGTTTTGTATGAGCCATTGCAGGAACATTTTGTTGCCGAAATCATCAGGCAAACTGTCTGCAATCATAGGAGGTAATCCTTTGAAGGTATGTGGATTATATGCTTTCTCGTCAAATTCAAAAATACGATTGTCTAAAGGCATCAACAACGGTGAAAGTTCAATGCCCGAGTTCAAAAAATCCGGCGAATATTGAAAAAATACTTTTCTGTTTTCAGGATTGAAATCGCAAACCCCAACAAATTTTCCATGATATATTACTTTCAAACTGTTCATTTTTTCACCCTTTTTCTTACTGTCTTCATTTTAGCGGTTTTTTGTTCAATCTCATACTTTTGTATAGGCGTCAAATCGGGAGTTTCATAAACGACAAGCAGTTGCTGTAAAAGGTTGAATTTTCGCGTAACAGCCACTAAAGTTGCCAAAGAAGTTTTTCCCGTGCGTTCGATTTTGGAAAGTTGATCCTTGGAAATGCCGATTGCGTCGGCAAATTCCCGTTGCGTAAGATTGTTGTTGATCCGCTTTTGTTTCAGCCTTTTTCCGATATCCAGAAGAATTTCCTCATCGGTTTTTGCATATATAGGATTTATAAAATCTAACATTTTTTTGGTTTAAATAAATATGCAAATATACTTATTTATCATCAATAATAAATCACAAATATAAATATATACCTATTTATTGACGTTTTTCTAACTCACTACCGTTCGTGAAATCCTTACGCTAAGTTGTCGCAAAGGCGAATCCCGTCAGGGGTTTGATATTGGTAGAAAAAATTGGCATCTGCGTCGTCCCGTGTCCCGTTAGGAACGGAATGTTTATCTCTGTATATTGCGTCCCTGACGGGACGTTGTCTATTGTGGATATTTCAGTTTTTACCAATATTCTGTCCCTGACGGGACATTTCCTGTTTTCAGGCAAGCCTGAAAAAACGATGATTGCGAACATAAGGAATTGAGTTGAAGAATTTTGAGTTAAGATCGTCAAAAGGGTCATAGCCTTTAAATTCTTCCTGCTCGCAATATAGCTTGAGTGTTCAAAACAATTATTTATTTCCATACTTTACATTTTGAAAATTATTCTGAAAAATAATTTATCTCCTGTAATTCAATATATAAAAGATCTTGATTTTTCTCAACTTGGTATATATACAGATAATAGTCTTGTTGTTTTTTGATTTCGTCCTAATAACACTCATGATTTTTCTGAAAAAATAAAAAATATCATTATTCCTAAAAACTCGAATAGTATATAGTTCATGGTTGATACCGCCATGACGAAATTTATACTCTAATGTTCCGCCTAATAGATGATAATATTTAATATTTTTTTCTTCTATCAAATATTTAGTAGCATGTATAAGGGCTATTTGACCTACTGAATATTTGTTATATGAATTGTCGTGCGCAATGATATGCATATATGCATGTTCTCTGATAACAGAATTAATCGTGCCGCCTATAATTTTGCCGTCAATTTCACATGCGCATAAGAATCCGAAACCGGATGTGGAAGCATATTGATATCGAATTTTACATTCGGTATCGTTAAGCAGGGATATTTCCCCTTTGGTTTTCATCCTGTTTCTATTCAATAATACTACTTTTTCAATCTGTTCATACAATATGTCGCTTTTTTCATAAAAATAAACTTTAAAATCGGGAAAATCTTTTGCAATACGGTTTGTCATTAAGTTTATTTTTTTACGTGTACTCGATCCCAGAGATTTCATATAAGCGTCCATGTTATTTGGCAAGTTGGGAATAATAACATCATTTGAAGTCTTATCAAAAATCATTTTAGGTGATTGTTTCTGGTCGGATTCAAATACTTTTTCAAAAATGATTTGTTCAATTATGGCAAATTCATAAAACAGTATGTAACAAATATTTTCTATACTATCTATGGAAATTTTAATCTTTTCATTTACTACAAATATTTTTTTTTGTGCTTTGGCAGAATAATTGAATAATATGATGTGTTTTAATTCATTCTGCTCATAGTAAAATAATTTATGATATCCATTATTTGTTAATGAAGGATCATACAATTCCCACCATAAAATATCTGCAAAAGGAGACGAGTACAAAACGACTAATTTCTCTCTTAAATCAGCAACCTGTTGGTTTTCATCCAACAATTCATATTCAAAATCGCCATTCAAATTACTCAATTTTTTCATGCTGGTATTATTTATGATTTTATGATTGGGTTAAAATAAACACAACGTGCATTTTCATAAAAAATACGATCCACAATATTTTTTGATAATTTCAGACCTTTTACATATTTGGGAAAATCAGGTTTGTTACTAATTTTTCCCGTTTTGATAACCTTATCAGTGGCGAGAAACAGCCATTGGCTTTTGATTAGTCGGAAGTATTGTTTTTTATACAATAAATTCATATATACATGAGGAAAATATTTACAAAAAAAATTCATTCCTTTCCAACCGTCATATTTTGAGAAGAAGCAATCCGAACCGTACAGTATTCTGTTATGATATTTTTCAAAAAAATCAGTGACCAATGTTCTGTTATGAATCGTTTGTTCAAAAATATAATTGAAACGTCCTGAAAGGTCAACATAAAAATTAGAAAATCTGTCCAATCGCTTTGCAACTTCTTCCAAGTTCCATTCCATACTTCCCAGATGAGCGCCGATGAATATCAATCCGGGGTAACGTTCCAATATGTTGTCTCGTGCCATAATTTGCTGTTCGTATGACGGAATTTCCGGATGCAGATATGCATGATAGTTTGGGTTTTTGCTGAAATACTTCCGCGCAGAACTTATAGTCATCTGTTCAAGCGGTAACCAGCAATTACGGGGTTCACCCAAATGAGTCAACAGCGGTATTTTTTCTTTTTCGAGAAACTCAAATATCGGGGCAAACACAGGATCGTCAATCATGATATATTGTCCGTCTTCTTTTTTTAAGGCCATTCCTATATTTTTCCATATCTTGACGCCTCGGCTTCCTGCTGCCATACACTTCTTAATTTGTTTAATGGTATCTTCAGCAAATGTTTTTAAGGAAAATTGCGCTGCGTCAAAAGTACCAATGAAATCGAATGTTTTCGGGTGATGTAGATGATGAAATTGAGCAATTTCAAATTGTGTGTTTAATAGAGGAGAATCAAGGCTCGTATTTATAGTAATAAGTTGAATATTGTTTTTTTTTGCTTTACGCACAAATAAATCGCTGAATGTATGATAGTGCATATGCGCGTCATACTTGGGCAATTTGATGAAATCCGCAGGCAAATAAAAATATTGATTTGAGATTTTCATTTAACTTTTTATCACATTAATACGCATATTATGTGATTATTTTTTAATAATCTCATAATTGCCTTCAGATGCTTCAAAATATACAAGGTTTTGATCGTTATTGCACACGCAGAGTAACTGAGGTCCATTTATTATCCAATTTCCTTTTTCAAGATCGGTAATCAATACCTTAAATGTTCCGGCGCCGCTGACAGTCAAATTTATTTGAGTGTTTACCAAATTGCCATTTTTTGAAAACAAAACAATCCTGTCGCCAATTTTTGTTCCTGTCATTTGGGTTGTTTCAACAGCCTCTACTGGCAATAATGTGTTATTGTTGGCATCGGTTACTTGCATCACATTCAGAAAAACATCGGCTTGCGATGCTGTTACAGGCGATAGTTCAACTCTCCATATAGCGCCATCCCATGAGTTGTTTGAGTTTACTATACTTTGCGGATAATTTACACCGCCAACGGTAAATTCATTGCCAACACCGCCAACTTTAGTCAAACTTGTATTTTCTGATATTGGTAATAAAGTAGTATTTATCAATTTCCCATTATAACCTTTCTCATTCCTTACTATGGTTGTCACATTGCCACTGAAAACCGGCTCTTGAACGCAATGTAATAGAAATGTCTTTTTGAAACTTGAGCTTGAAGAAACGATATAATCGTGGACGATCAATGCGGCAGGAACCTGTGTACTGTTGAAGTTTATAAACACAAAAGCCCGCTTATGCGTTTTCACTTTGTTAGAGTATGCTGCTGTAATGTCGCCTTTGAGGTATGAGTATTCCGGAGTCATTTGATTAGGTCCGAAATCATACGTTAATACCTCGCCTGTTTTAAAAGTATTCGCCATTAACGAATTTAAATTCGTTGTACTGGTTGGTGCGACACGCTGTCCACCATCATTCGACACAATGCCTGTGCCGTCAAAATCGATCTTTTCGCTTGGATTATGCACCAACATGCAATTATGAGCGATGGTACGAACATAATAATTCTTGAAATGAGTGCACCCCCATGCGCCCTGTGTACCTTCATAAATACCGGAATTGACAACCAGCGGTCCCTTATAATACATCTGGAAACTTCCGGCATCGTATTGTTGATGAGTACCAAAAAACCTTTCCGAAATTTTAAAATCGGCCATCGCAATATCAGATGATAAATTTGTACCTGTCATCCAACCTGTACGCGCTATCATTCCTCCAAAAGGAGAAGGAAAGTATTTGGTGAGCGGCAATTCAGTAAGGTTATTGTTGGCGATCACGCCTGGATCAATGAGTAAAAAATCAATTAATGGAGATTTTTCTGCGCCGTATGTTGAGCCTATTCCGCCCTGCCGGATGGCCTCTCCCATTAAAATTCTATCCTGATAATATCCTGCCATGTAAGCCAGATTCCCAATACGCCAATAATGTCCGAAATTTTCCCTTTCTTGCCAATCATCGCCATCCCGAAATAGTTGTCCGTCTGGTCGTCGCGCATAAATCCAGTAATAAGGTATTTTACCCTGTACGGGTCTTTTCAAATCCTGACAGCCCATTCGATCGAACATGAGCGTGGCGTACATCTCCCACACAAAGCGAGTCTGACCATAAGCACTACCCTGATGATGATGCCCTGATTGGTAACCGAAATCTTGTGCAGGAATCAATTCTGCAAAAATACGTCCCGCTGCACGTTGATATATTGCCGGTTTCTCATCGTAAACTGCAATAGCGCATGAAAGCATATCTCTTAACAGTTGTGCTTCTGTTCCGTGAGTAGTAACTGAATATTGAACTAAATTTGGCCATTTTATTTCCATGTTGGTAGCCCAAGTTTCCATAATTGCAATTAACGATTCTCTTTCTTTTGGTCTCAATAAG
>Ga0082212_10009939_pt1 | contig 12218 bp, 11 predicted proteins | sample TergutNt197P3_FD_71548 | JGI IMG/M metagenome (GOLD analysis project Ga0082212, IMG submission 71548) | Neocapritermes taracua P3 segment gut microbial communities from Petit-Saut dam, French Guiana - Nt197 P3 | ecosystem: Host-associated > Arthropoda: Insects > Digestive system > Gut ... | reverse complement strand
GGTGTAGTTAATGCTACGCCGCTTTTTTATTTATTGCCTATGCAAACAATACTAAAAAAAAGTGGGTGGTGGAGGATTCGAACGGTCAAGCACGCCGACCAACGGGAGGAAGAGGTGCCATGGTATACTCAACCGAACCGCAAAGCGGTGAAGGTTCCCCTCTTGATGGCACCGAAAGAGCTTGACCGCGGTTCAACTGTGAAGGTGGAGGATTTCTAATTCCAATCGGGACGGAGTGTATCCGCACCTTTGATATAAATATGCTGTACAGGCTTTTCGGCAGCAATAAAGGCATGGATCAGCATTCGTATTGTGCCCGGCAGGCTGTTTTGTACCAAGGCCTCCTGAAATACCATCATTGCGGCATCCCCTGCCCTGCCTGACTGGCGCAGGGCGCTTGCAGGGTTTAATGCGTCGATATCCTGTGTGATTGAAAAAAAGATCGACAGGATGCCTGCTTCGGCTATGTCATTAGCTGCAAGGAGCTTATCGTACAGTTCTACGGTTCTTTGGACAATTTCTTCTTTATCATTGGCACTGCAAACGGCTCCCCGTATAGCTTTGAGTGTTTTTTCTTTCATCCTTCCAGATTTCCCCCTGCAGCGCCAATGATAAAGGCCGCTCCCAATGCAAGCAATGCTCCCAAGACTATGATCATGATATATCCTGCAATGCCAAGCAGATAGACAGCTTCATGTCTCCTTACGATATAGTACAGATCCAGGATAAGGCCGTAGATCGAGGAAATAATCAACAGCAGCGACAGGATAAGGCAGATACGCACAAGGGCAAGCTGAGCAGTATCGGAAGCTCTTTGATATGAGCCTGCTATGTAGAGAATAACCACCAATAAATTAAGGACGAGTAAAGTCCAGGTAGTCCACTTTATCAGTTTGCCCAAAAGCGGCTTGACGGCTGCCCGTGCTTTACTCTGAGATGTTTTTTTTACGGTTGTTAAATTCCGCTTCATGGAATATTATTGTACCAGATATGAAAAAGATCATCACCCTGATTATTCTTCTGGCAACCACCGGGACAGTATTCTATCTGGGCTGGGTTCAGCCTTCCGTTCCTGTCGGTTCCTTCGGTGTACTTCGTTCCAAAACGCATGGCACCGATGCCGAGGTAATTAAGGAAGGTAAAATCCGCTGGGTATGGTATAAATTGATACCCAATAATGTAACTATTACCGTTTTTAACATCAAAGAAAATACCATTTTACTGGATTTTTCCGGTGTTCTTCCTTCGGGGGATACTTATTCAACTCTTGCAGGGCTAAAAATCGATTTTTCTTATGGTTTTTCCGGATCGTTAAGTTATAAACTTAAAGTCGAATCCCTGCCTGCCCTGAGTGACCGTGAAAACCTGCTTTCACAGACAGAGCTGGATGCCTACATTTCCCGGCTTTCCAAAGAAATTGATAACCATATAAAAGCTCTTTTATGGACCTATGGAGAAAACGAAAAGATCCTCAGAGAGGCGTGGGAAACAGGATCAATTGATGCATTGGAAAAGTCATTAGCCGGCAGTTATCCCGATATTGAAATTCTGGGCTGTACTGTAAAAACCCTCCGCTTTCCGGACTTTATCCTTTACAATGAAGTTCGCCAGCTCTATCGTGATTATTTGACGGCCCAGAGAACGGATATCCGGGATACAATTGGGCGAATGGCTTCGGAAAATATCGAAAACCGCCGTCGTGTTGACGAATTAGCCGGTTACGGAGAACTTCTTACAAAATACCCTGTTCTTATTCAGTATTTAGCGCTGGAAAAGGGAATAGCGCCAAATGCTGAATAAACAGGCAAAACCGGAGTATTGTAATCATAAATGGATTATTTTTTTAACTTTGAAAAAATAGCCTATTTAAAGGATAAAAAACCAGCAGGCTGTATACTCTGCCGCCTGCTGGATGGAGATCCGCAAGTAACCGGCACAATTGTACATCGCAGCGAAGATACCGCCGTTTCCCTCAATTTATATCCCTACAATCCGGGGCACTGCCTGATTTTCCCCTTTCGCCATGTGTCGGATATCAGGGAGTTGACCGAAACAGAACGCTGTTCCCTGAATTCCTTGCTGGACAAAGTTCTTGGAGTGCTGGATGCTCTCTATAAACCTTCAGGGTACAATATTGGGTTTAATATGGGCATAGAAGCAGGGGCTTCCATAGAACATCTCCACCTCCATGTAATACCCCGTTACCCTCATGAACTTGGAATTGCGGAGCTGTTGGGCGGCAAACGGGTCCTGGTAGAAGACCTCAATAAATCCAAAGAAAGACTTATGGAAGCTTTTTCGGCGGCTTCAGAAAAGCCCGAAAAACATTGAATTGAAGCATTGAATTAATACGACAGAACCGTTACAGTGATGTTATGCGGCCAAAAAAATTGTTACACTTGGCATTCCTGTTGTTGATGCTTATGACAGCTCTGTTTCTTCATGCGCAGGACGCAGAAACTGATGAAGAAGACGAAGAGGATGAAGGCGGAATAAGTATTGAATCTGACTGGTCCAGAGCGGCAAACCTCTATAGCAGCGGAGATCAGATGTTCTGTATTAATTTAGGTATAATCAAACCTCTTTTTTTTATAGAACAGAAAGAAGGATATTTCAAGACTCAAATGAATCTGGGAGGCTTTGGTTCCCTGGCTTATAATTATTATCTGGACTCCAATTGGTTCCTTGGCGGTGAGTTGGGCGGCATGTTTAGTTCAACTATAGACAGAAGTATGTTCTATATCGTTCCTATAGGTTTTCGTGCCGGTTATCAATTTATTATAAATCGTTTTGAATTTCCCCTTTCATTAATGGTGGGATTTGCTCCCCAGTCTTACGCCGAACGGACATATTTAGGTCTTTTTTCCAAACCTGCCGCAGGAGCATTTTTCCGGTTTAACAGCGAATGGTCGTTTGGGATGAATACCAGTTTTTGGTGGGTTCCTGAATGGACTGGTAAAAAAAGGGTTTTTAATCAACGTACCAGTTCAATCGATATCCACGGATTTTTCTGGGAATTCAGCTTAGGGGTTCGATACCATTTTTAAGGATTAATGATGAAGCGAAGCGCCATTTTTAATACAGTTGCCGCTCTTGTTTTTGTATCTCTCGGCGTTTTATTTATAAGCTGTGATCAAGAACCTCTTTTTTGGGATGTAGCCCATGCCTACTCCCCTATCAGTCCGCGTATCAATGGCGCTCCGTCAAAGATAGTCGAGATAACTTCAGGTACGTTATATGTCAGCAATGGCAGAGTGTGGGAGTATTCCGGCACCCCTCCGGTATGGCATGTGTTAAATACTGCCCCCCCCGATATCAGGGATCTGGCTGCTGTTGGTAGTACTCTTTATGCATTGAGTGGCAGCGGAATTCTGTCGAAAACGACAAATGGTGTTGATTGGGATACTGTTGATCTTACCGGTGTTAACGGAAAAATTGAAAGTATTTTCGGCGCTGGTTCCGATCTGTTTGCAGGCTCATTAACCGGTAAACCCGGTGCTTCCGAATCAAATACGGTGTATAGCATTTATCGTTATACTGGTTCTTGGGTAACACCTGCCATAGCCTCTAATACCGGAAAATTAACGGGAGCAGCTGTAGTTTCGGGCGTAACATATCTTGGAACCCTGGGAACCGGAATGCTTGCCAGTGACTCTTCGTATCAAAAAGTTTCTTTTTTAAATGACGATTTTATAATGGGTTTAACTTTTGATTCTTCAAATTTATATATTATAACATCAACAAGAGTCTGCCATATTTCCGGAGGAAGTCTGGCGTCCAGCATTTCCGGGACGTTTACCGAAGCCATTGCAGTTTGGTCACACGGCACTGATAAGCTGCTCCTTATCGGAGTGCGAAGTGGCAGTGGTTCTAATGGTTGGGGGTACCGTGAAATAAATATAACGACGGGGGCATTTTCTTCCGGAATAAAAGTTCCTGGGGCAAATCCTGCTCCTTTCAGTGTTAGACCGGACAATCAATATACTTCGGGCATTGGCAAACATGTGGTCAACTATTTGTGGGTGCTTGATATAACCAAGAATGATTCGGAGGATGACGAAACTAATCCACGCCCCATTGTTTTTGCATCCACGGTGAAAAACGGCCTCTGGTCCTACAAAAAGAGGGGCGACGATCCTCAATGGAACGGAGAACGTTAGAACGGACGATTTATTTTCCGCCAATACAATGCCGGAAGGCCCTCTGGCGGACAGGATGCGCCCGCAAGCCCTGGACGAGGTAATCGGGCAGGATCATATAGTCGGTCCGGGCCGGCTGCTCCGGCGTGCAATACAGGCGGATCGCCTTTCTTCGGTTATTTTCTACGGCCCGCCCGGTACAGGTAAAACAAGCCTTGCCAGGGTAATTGCCAATACCACTAAAAGCGCTTTCGAAAGCCTCAATGCGGTTCTTTCCGGAGTAAAAGACATACGCGAAGCCATCGATCGCTCCGACGAAAGACGGCGGCTTTACGGCAGGCGGACCATACTTTTTGTGGACGAGGTCCACCGCTGGAACAAGGCCCAGCAGGACGCCCTGCTCCCCTGGGTGGAAAACGGTACGGTTATACTTGTAGGGGCCACAACGGAAAATCCTTTTTTTGAAGTAAACCGGGCACTGGTAAGCCGGAGCCGGATTTTTCAGTTAAAAAGCCTTACACCGGAAGACCTCCAAAAGACAGCCGAACGCTGCCTTTCCGACTGTGAAAAAGGGTACGGTAAATGGAACATCAGTTTTGAGGAAGGCGCTTTGGAACACCTTCTTGAAACTGCAAGCGGTGATGCCCGCAGTCTCCTTAATGCCCTGGAACTTGCTGTCGAGACGAGTCATCAATACGTTGCGGATGGTTTAACGTGGCCGCCGCCGGAAAATACCAATATTGTTATTACCATGGAAGCCGCCGAAGAAAGTATACAAAAACGGGCGGTACTCTACGACCGGGACGGGGACTATCACTTTGATACAATCAGCGCCTTTATCAAAAGTATCCGGGGAAGCGATCCCGATGCGGCACTGTACTGGCTGGCAAAAATGGTCAGGGCCGGTGAATCCCCTGCCTTCCTTTTCCGGCGCATGATCATCCTGGCCAGCGAGGATGTCGGTCTGGCAGACCCTCATGCCATCGAAGTGGTAATTGCCTGTGCCGAAGCATTCGACCGAATAGGGTTTCCCGAAGGGAATTTTCCCCTGGCCCATGCCTGTCTTTACCTGGCAACAGCCCCCAAGTCCAATAGTACCATGGCTTTTTTTGATGCTCTAAAGGAAGTAGATCGGGAAGATGCTGAAACACCCAACCATCTTCGGGATCCAAGCAGGGATGCTGAAGGTTTCGGTCATGGCGAAGGATACATATATCCCCATGCATACCGGGATCACTGGGCCGCTCAACAATACCTGCCGACAGCTCTCCGGGGCAAAACATTTTATATGCCATCTGCAATGGGTTATGAAGCAAAAATCCGGGATGATGTTATACGCAAACGGGAACTTCAGGCAGCTATTATTTTTGGTGAAAATGATGAAGTTTCTGAATTAACCGGAGCGGCAGACAGAGAACTCCTCAGTTGGTCACCTTCGGCAAAAGGGAGAGAAGGATGGTATAAGCGTCTGGAGTCCGGCCGAAGTGCTCTGCTCCTTTCCGACCGGGAAATTATTCTGGATAGTTGTGAATTAAAACGCCACAGCCGCATACTCATTCCACAGGCCGACGATGGCCTCCTTCTCTGGGAAAGCCTCCGTCGTGTGCCGGAAGGCCTCTGCGCCGCATTAGTTTCTTCACAAAGCGCCAAAGATGCCCTGGAACGCTTTGCAGATGTACTGGATATGGTTGAAAAACCAATAATTGTTATACACCCGGCGCCAAATTCCTCACGCCAAGGCGCAAGGTACTCAGCAGAGGCTGAGTTCGCAGAGGTTATTAAAAACTCTAATTCTTCCCCTGCGTCCTTTGCGTCTCTGCGTGAAAACCCTCCGAATAGTGTTTTTAACACCATTTTGCCAAGCTCAACTGAGGCAGAAGCTCTTTTCGGGACGCCGGTTTTTGACGCTATTGCCCTGCGGGAGCCGTTCAGGAGAGGTATAACAGCTTCGCCGGAAATATTTGCAGCATTAGCGGAACAGGCAGCAGCGCTGCTAACAAAAGGCGGTATTCTTACCCTTCTCGCTTCACCTCCTGTTCTTGGTGAGCGCATTTCCCGAATCCTGCGGGACAACAGCAATACTGCCAAAGCGTCTAAATCAAAGAATAAAAAAACAGAACTTCTTGAAACGCTGGAAAAGGCGGAAATGGAATTCTTTAACGACACAGCATCTCCCTGGGCTTGGACCGGCAACATGCTGGAAAGAGCGCTTGCCGGCCATGGTTTTACGGTAAAAACCATAATTCTGGATCGTGAAGAAGAACGGCTTATTACCGAAAAAGATCTTGATAAATGGTTTGACATCAACAACTCTGCCTGGGGAAAAACCATGCAGGAAGCACTTAAAAAAGATTTTTCACAACTCCGTGAGTTGTTTCTTGAACGAATCCGGCAGGGAACGGTACTCTGGCAATGGAAAAGTATACTTTTTTGTACAAGCCAAAGTTAATTTTTAATGCAGCTTGGCGTCTTAGCGAGATAATTTATTGAAGAAATTAATCTGAATGATCTATTTTTCTTCAAAAAAAATGAAAAAAATCCTAAAGTCTAAAGGGTATTCTGCCGATAATTGAGTTGGATTGAGGTCTTTCCGCCCTGCCGCGGAAGGGGTGTAAGGTAAATATTCGTAATCCTTACGAGTATCGGCCTTCGGGGAAAGAACTTGAGCCGGGAAGACAGGGACGTCTTCTATGATAATTCAAGGAGGATGACATGATCATCAACCACAACCTCAGCGCAATGTTCGCTGACCGGTCTCTCAAGGTTACCAACGAGAGTCTCACCAAAAACATGGAAAAACTCTCTTCGGGTCTCCGCATTAACCGTGCGGGCGACGATGCATCAGGCCTTGCAGTTTCCGAAAAACTGCGCAGCCAGATTCGGGGCCTTAACATGGCATCGATGAATGCTACCAATGGTATTTCCTTTATTCAGGTAACTGAAGGATACCTTCAGGAAACCCAGGATATCATCCAGAGGATAAGGGAACTAGCTGTTCAGGCGGCAAACGGCATCTATTCCGAAGAGGACCGGCTGTACATCCAGGTGGAAGTTTCCCAATTAGTGGACGAAGTAGACCGCATTGCAAGTCATGCTCAGTTTAACGGCATGAATATGCTTACCGGTCGTTTTGCCCGGGCTTCGGGAGACAATGTAGTAACCGGATCCATGTGGCTCCATATCGGCGCCAATATGGATCAGCGGAAACAGGTATTTATCGGTACCATGACCTCCGGAGCTTTGGGAATGAGGAGTCAGAACGACAATTCCTTCCTTACCATTGCTACCCCCGACGAAGCAAACCGGTCCATAGGCGTTCTTGACGAAGCCCTTAAACTTATTAGTAAGCAGAGGGCGGACTTGGGAGCCTACCAGAACCGGCTTGAGCATGCGGTAAGGGGCCTGGACATCGGCGCCGAGAACATGCAGGCTGCGGAATCCCGTATTCGGGATACCAACATGGCCAGTCAGACCGTCAAATATGTGACGGATCAGATTTTGATTAGTTCCGGAACAGCCATGCTGGCTCAGGCGAATCAGCGGGCAAGTTCGGTATTGCAACTTTTACAATAGCAGTGTATATTGTAAAGTGAGGGGAAAGCGATCTCAAAGGCCTCGATTTAAAAAATGGGGCCTTTGAGCCGTTTCCTTAAAATTGCGAGACAACAAATCAGGAGTTTGTTGTTGTAAATGTTCTTTGAAAAACACCCGGGTTTCCGTTTTTTCGGGAATCACCTGAGGGACCATACGGCGGCTCGGAACTGATTAACGGGAGGGAAACACTCTTCGTAATCAGTTTCGTTCTGTCCTGGAGAGGTGCAGGATCGGCGCGATCCTTCTGTCCCTCTCCTCCGTATGGAACGGCTTTGGCAAGGATTGCCGGAGCTAACAACTCATGGAGGGTTATATTATGATTATTAATCACAACATGAGCGCCATGTATGCCGATCGCCAGTTGGGAATTACCAATCTTGATGTTAGCAAGAGTATGGAAAAACTCAGCTCCGGGTTAAGAGTTAACCGGGCGGGCGATGATGCTTCCGGGCTTGCGGTTTCTGAAAAACTCCGCAGTCAGATCCGGGGGCTTAATCAGGCAGAGCGCAACATCCAGAACGGCGTGTCATTTATCCAGGCAACTGAAGGCTATCTTCAGGAAACCCAGGATATTCTGCACCGTCTGCGGGAACTGTCGGTACAGTCCGCCAATGGAATTTATACTGAAGAAGACCGCATGCAGATTCAGGTAGAAGTTTCCCAGTTGGTCGATGAAATCAACCGTATCGCAAGTCATGCACAATTTAACGGTATGAACATGCTGACCGGAGCTTTTGCACATGAATCGGCCGTTAACCGGGTTATGCAGTTTCAGGTTGGAGCCAATATGGATCAGAACAAACAGGTCTTTATCGGCACCATGACTGCTTCTGCACTTGGTTTGGCAACTGCACAGGGAGAAACCGGGGTAGTTTCAATTGCAACACCAGAAGAAGCCAACCAAGCCATTGGTATGGTAGATTCAGCACTTAAGCTGATATCCAAGCAGCGGGCAGATCTGGGAGCTTACCAGAACCGTTTTGAAATGGCTGCAAAAGGCGTTGCCATTGCTTCGGAAAATCTTCAGGCTGCTGAATCCAGAATTAGGGATACCAACATGGCTTCAGAGATTGTGTCCTATACCAAGGATTCCATTCTGAACCAGGCTGGAACCGCCATGCTGGCTCAGGCTAACACCAGGACCCAGTCGGTTCTCCAGCTGCTCGGTTAAGTATTAGCTTTTCAAGAGACTTCTGGACGTCGTCTTTTGTAGGCTCAGGTAAAACTGGAACAACTGGTTTTATCCGAAAAACAAAAAATCGTATTTACGGTTTTTTGCTGTTTTGACGAAGGAGGGGGAAGTTCGCGCCCTTCCCCTATTCTTCTTTAGACAAGATGTCCTGCCCGGAAGTAAAAAGATAGCAGGAAGACACATGGAGGTGAAATATGAGTATGCAGGTTGCTGCCGTGGGAAACGGATTTTCCCCGGTAGAGCTTACCCAGGAAAGGGTTTCCACGCTGCCTAAAAGCGATTCCAGGCTTTTAGAGCCGGTAAGGGAAGCCGTTTCTCAGCCAAGAAAAGAGCCGCTTCCTGAAATCATGGCGGATCTGGAAAAAATTACCGTTGCCTTTAACAAAAAGTTAAAATTCGAAGTAAACCATCAATCAAATGATATAACGGTTAAGGTAATCGATCCAGAAACCGATAAGGTGATTAAGGAACTTCCGCCCAAAGAACTGCAAAGGCTCCATAGCAGCATTAAGGAAACCCTTGGATTCCTGTTTGACGAGCGGATATAGGCAGCACAGATACTTTATGCGGCCATGTTTTGTACTGGCGGCCCACAGTGAATGGCTGGACCTTGAGGGGGGGTTATGTCCGATATCTATATACCGGGTGTAAGAAGCCGGTTTAACACAGATAAACTCATTGAAGACCTGATGAAGGTCGAACGTGTCCCAAGGGACAGGGCTGAACAGCAGGTAGAGGCCTACCAGGCAGAAAAAGGTTACTGGCAGGAAGTCGGCCGGCGCGTCAGTTCACTAAGGGACAGCGCCCGTTTTATGTATTCATATCAAAACCCATTTTCGGAACGAAGTGCACGTTCTTCGGACGAATCTGTCCTTATCGCCACGGCTACACGCCAGGCTGTAGAACAGGAACGGACTTTTACGATCAAGCAGGTTGCCAAAGCAGACCGTTTTCTTTCTAATCCGTTAGAACTTAATTATAGAGTTGAACCCGGAAAATATACCTTTTCCGTTGGAAATGATGAAATAACCATCGATTACCGCGGCGGAACACTACGGGACTTTACCGAAATTATAAACCGCAGAGCCCGCGGAAAAATACAGGCAAATGTTATCAATGTCGAATCGGGAAAGCAATCCCTTTTAATAGAGTCGCTTATTACCGGTGCGGAAAACCGGCTTAGCTTTTCCGGCGCTGCAGAAGATTTGGCCCGAACCACCGGACTTGGTGCAAAAGCCGCCGATCCGGCTCAAACCCCTGACCTGCCGGACAGGGTTAGTATTAATGCCGATGCCCTGACTGTTGAAGCAGGTGATAAAACCTCAATTCAATTTTCTCAGGATGCCCGGGGGCTTGCCGCCCAAAAAGGCATAATACTGAATTTTGAAACTGCTACCAGTGTAACTGCAACACAAGAAGCGGAAAAAGCCCTTTCCGGCCCGGCCATCCCCGGTGCGGGTTCAGTACGTTATGGCGGGGTAACTATAGAAAACGACCCTTCTTCAATTCCCCTTCCCGCTTTTGAAACCCCGCCGGCACCGGCACGTGTTGATGATATGGCATTCCTTTCGCTGAGATTTAATGACGGAAGCTCAGCCGCCCTTCCCCTTGTACAGGATTCAAACAGTTTTATCCCTACAAGGATTAATCTGGATGAAGTTGCCGGCGGAAGGACTATTGCATCAATGGAAGTTGTAAATAACAATACCAACCGGGATTTTTCTATACGAAACATAACGGTTTTTAACCCTAACCCTCCGCCCAGACAGGATTTTACATCACCCAATATTCTTTCCACAGCCCAGGATGCGATTGTTGTTATGGAAGGTATAGAAATAAAGCGTTCGTCAAATGAAATAAGCGATTTAATTCCCGGCGTAACAATTATTCCCAAAACAGCTTCTGACAAGCCAATAACAGTTAATATTGAACCGGACAGGGAAGGAATCAAGGACGCAATAGTTACACTGGTTGGAAACTATAACAGGCTTATGACCGAATTGAATGTATTAACCCGCAAGGATGATCGTGTACTTCAGGAAATTACCTACCTTACGTCTGATGAACGGGCAGAAATGAAAGAACGCCTGGGGGCTTTTTCCGGGGACATGACACTGATTCAATTTAAAAACAGGCTTCAACAGGCAATTACCGGTGCTTATGAAACAGAAGCGGAAAGAGATCTTTCCATGCTGGTTCAAATTGGCGTAGGCACGGATTTACGCCGCGCCGGCGCTTCTGCCGGTTATGATCCGGCACAACTCCGGGGCTATTTGGAGATTGATGAAAAAGCACTGGATGCAGCATTGGCAAAGGATTTACGCCCCATACAGCAGCTTTTTGGTTACGATACAACAGGAGATCTGCTTGCTGATTCAGGTGTTGCCGTTGCCCTGGATGGCATTGCCAGGCCTTTTATTGAAACCGGAGGTATCGTTTCTATCAGATCAAGTACAATTGATGGTAAAATCAGCCAGGAAGAGCGCCGTATTGCAACCCTGGACAGACAGTTGGAAGAAAAAGAAGCAGCATTTAAGCGTCAATATGCAACCATGGAGAGCGCCTTTAACCGGATGGAGAGCATGCAAACCGATCTGGATAATTTTAGCCGGCAGGCAAATTCAATAAACAACAGCCGCCGGTAAAACAAAAAAATGGAAATAAAGATAAACGGAAAGCCCGCCGACATAACCCTGGAAAATGAAAAAACTGTAGGAGAAGTACTTTCTGGCATTCAAACATGGCTGGAAAGTACTGGTTTTTCTGTAAGCGGACTGGAAATAGACAGTAAAAGTTATGGTTCTCTGTCTTTGGAAAGTGCTTTTAGCCTTTCACTGGAAGGGCTTTCGTCCATAGACATACAAACCTCAGGTTGGGCAGATCTGTTTCTGGAAGCCTTAACCAGCCTCCTGAAAGACCTGGAATTATATGATAAAACAGAACCTGAAGATCAAAAAAACTTTAGGGAACACTGGTCACTATCAGCCCCTGCCCTCTTTCTAAAAGACCATGATACAAATTTATACAATGCAGTATTAAACGCCATAAATAATTCTGATGTAATGAACATTACAGGGACAATTCCGGTTATTTTGGAGCGGATTCGTGAAATAAAAAATCCTGTAGAAGAAATGAATGCAATACACCCATTGGCTGACGAAATAGCAAAACGTCTGGAAGACATACCCCTGGATATGCAAACCGGGAAAGATGGCAAGGCAGCGGAAACAATTACTGTTTTTTCATCTCTTGTAGAAAAAATCTTCAGGTTAATATTTCTTTTTAAATATTTT
>Ga0082212_10009938_pt1 | contig 12219 bp, 6 predicted proteins | sample TergutNt197P3_FD_71548 | JGI IMG/M metagenome (GOLD analysis project Ga0082212, IMG submission 71548) | Neocapritermes taracua P3 segment gut microbial communities from Petit-Saut dam, French Guiana - Nt197 P3 | ecosystem: Host-associated > Arthropoda: Insects > Digestive system > Gut ... | reverse complement strand
TCATCAAAGAATGGGTCTGTGAAGAGCACGCTTTTTTTACGCTCTTCGGTTATGGCCATATTTGCTATGCCGAGGTCCGCTTTTTCGCTGATGATATAGGGTATAAGCCCGCCGAATTCCATATCTGCAAATTCTACCGTCTTGCCCTCGTATGCGGCAAAATGCCGTACCAGTTCTATGCTAAAACCTGAATAGCTTCCGTTCGTGCCTGCATAGACATAGGGGATAGAATCAGAGCAGATTGCGACGGTCAAAACCCCGTTTTCGCCGGAGCTTGGTATTTCCGGCATAGGGGCGTCAAGGTCAAGGGCATCGCTGAACCAGCGGGCCTGCATCGCTCCAAGCGTGCCGTCTTTTATGGCCTCCGACAGGAAGGCGTCAAAACGGTCTATCACGTCCTGGTCGTTTGAGATAGCGGCAACCTGCGCGCTGAATATTTCTTTCGGCACCGGTACGGCCGTGAAGCCGTCAAGCTGCGCTGCCATCACCTGGACTGCCGTCAGCGCGTGCATATATCCGGCAACGCGCCCTTTGCGTACGTCTTCGGCGGCGGAGGCGCTGTCGTTGTAGTTTACGGGGTTTGCCCCTATTTTTTCCGTGGTATTGTAGGTGAGTGCGGCAGTGATGACGGCAATGTCCTTCCCGGCAAAATCGGTGTATGACAAATGAGATGAAACACTTCCCTTTGATTCACCGACATTCCCACCCTTCGGCACGATGAGCACTGCGCGGGTTGTGATTGTCGGATCTGCAAATAGCACGCTTTCTTCGCGTTCGTCTGTTATTGTAAAGAGGCAGGCGCTCATGTCCGCCCTGCCTGAAATTACATACGGGATAATCGCGTCATAGGCCATCATATTTATATCTACATCCATACCCAAATGCTGTGCGAAGAGGCATATCAATTCGTAGTCGAACCCGGTCGGTTCGTTGTTTCCGTCAAAATATGTGAATGGAGGGAAATTGCCTGTGTCCACAACGCGGAGGGTTCCGTTTATCCCTTCAAGGTCAAATATCGGCAGATCTTCCTGGGCGGGAAGGGATACGCCGAGCCAACGGTCTCTAATTTCGTCAAGCGTACCGTCCGCTTCGATTCCGGCGAGCCATTTGTTGTATTTATCCAGTAGCTCAGCATCGCCGAAGACGGACGCTGATTTATTAACGAAAAGCTCTTCGCCAACCCAAAGGTAGTCAAATTCAGGGAACATGCCGCTGTCCTCGAGCTGCTTTACATATGAGCCGTCGGTCATAACAGCGTCAGCCCTGCCCATGCTCAGGGCTTCGAGCAAATCGGCCATGTTGTTGTATTCGGGGACCTCTTTCGCTTTGAAGGAGTCACGGGCAATCAGGTTGAAGATCTCACCGGACTGCACGGCGATGATTTTGCCGGTGTCAATAAAATCCGTATAAGAAGAGGCTGTGGAAGCTAAGGTCCGGGGGGGTTCAGCCCCGGGCGCGGCAGCCTGCTGCCCGCCGCACGCAGTCAGTAGAGCCGTCATTAGAAGCGACATGAGCAGGATTACAGCGACCGGTTTTAAAGTATATAATCTACCTGTCATGCAGAATGTCCCTCCCCTTTATAGCGCAGTATGAGCATTGTTATGTCGTCGGCTTGTTCTGCTCCGCCGGCGAAGGCGTCGACTTCGCCTTTTATAGAAATCAGGAAGTCCGTAATATCACAATCCTTGTAATGGTTCGAAAACTCAATCAGTTTCATCTCGGAAAACAGATTATTCTCTTTGTCGGCAGCTTCGGTCAGGCCGTCGGTGTATAGGAATAGAGTGTCGCCTTCACTGAGCCGGATTTCTTCCTGTTTATACTCCATGTCCGGCATGACGGCAAGGACAAGCCCCGGTTTTGTGCTAACCCGGCTATAGTGTTCGTCGGCGCGCTGCAGCATGGGCGGGTTGTGGCCGGCATTGACATAGGTGAACGTTCCCGTAGGGATGTCAAGATAGCCCATAAATGCTGTGACGAACATGCCGGCTTCGTTGTTTTCGCAGAGCAGGTTGTTGACTGTTTCAAAAACCTCGCTTGGTGTCTTGCCGTTTTCTGCGTTGTTTTTTATCAAAGTTTTTGTAATTACCATAAAAAGCGCAGCTGGTACACCTTTGCCCGAAACATCGGCCGCCACGACTGCAAGCGTACGCTCGTCTATAAGGAAGAAGTCATAAAAATCGCCGCCAACTTCCTTCGCGGGATGCATCGAGGCGTATATATCGAACTCCCTGCGGTCCGGAAAAGCGGGGAAGATACTCGGAAGCATTGAAGCCTGTATCTTCGTTGCGACGTCAAGCTCCGTGCCGATGCGCTCTTTTTCTGCGCGTTCTTTTGCGCTTTGTTCGATGGACTCTTTCAAGTCAACGGTCATTTTGTTGAAGGCCGCGGAAAGAGTGCCGAATTCATCTTTAGAGCGCATATCTATTTGTTTGTCCAGGTTGCCCCCGCCTAATTCTGTAACGCCTTCTGTCAGCTTCCTGAGCGGGCGGTTTATCAGCAGGGAAAGCAGAGTGGCCGCGACAAGCAGCAGAGCGATGAACAACACGGCAAGGACAATTATGAACTGAGTGTTCCGTGACTCAATTTCCGCAAAAATCTCGGTCTTCGGTATCCATACGGAAAACTCCCAGCCGTTATCAAACTCGCGGACAAAAGACATAAACTCCGGGTCGCTTTGCCCGGCGTCCCCATTGTAAGTATTCGTGATTATATAATCATCCTTCGGCGACGTAAGCAAGATGTAGCTGTTCTCTGTAGGTTTTATCGCGGACAGCCTGTCTACCATGCTCTGAATCTCCCAGTCAACAGTCGAGATTCCGATGAGGCGGCCTGCCTCGTCATAGATTCCGGCGCCAACAGTAGTCATAAGCGAGTTTGTGCCGGCGTCGTCATAATACGGCACAGTCCAAACAGCGCCATATTTTTCCGCGAGCCCGCCTGCTATAGTCTGATACCACATCTGTGTGTGATAATCGTATTCTTCTGTCTGAAAATCCGGATCGTGATGAACGGTTTTCGTGTCTGAATCATAGAAGGCATAGTAGCACACACGCCTGCTACCCGGGTTTATTGCATACGGCTCAAACCAGATACCGCCCCCAACAGCCGCAAGAAACGCGCTGAAATTTTCCACTGAAATCGAAACGCCGATTTCCTCAGCGGGATTTCCGGACAGATAAAACTGCCGCCCGGCAAGAGCAAGGTCAACAGCGTTGCGCTCCATCTCGGCAATAACCCGGCTTACGCGCTCACTTTCATAATCGACAGTTTTCGAAATTTCATCCGTCCGAAGTTGCCTGTAGTTCGCCGTTGTCTCCACAGAATATGCGGCAAGCATAGCAGCCACGGCTAAAAAGCAGCCCAGAACTATCACCAAGATTTTAAACCTTATAGGAATTGCCTTCTCCCCCGCTGTAAACCGAAAACTCCTATTTAATTGTGAGCATATTTGAAAAACCCGTCATCTCAAAAACTTCCATGACATCTTCGGAAACGCACTTTAGGGTCATACTCGAACCCTTTGCCCCCGCTTCCTTTTCCGCCATAAGAAGTACACGAAGCCCCGCAGACGACACATATTCGACCTCAGAAAAATCCAACACAACAGCCCTAGGTTCCCCAAACGCAGGAATCAACACCTCCTGCAACTCCGGCGCCGTAGTAGTATCAAGCCGCCCCTCAAGCCCAAAAACCAACTCCCCACCATCACTCATCTTCGCAATATTCATCTTCCCCTCCAGCACACCAACCACGCCCCCCAAATCTCCTCCCCATAGTCTATCACATAATCAACATCCCCGTAGGGGACGCACACTAGGGCGTCCCGCCGGCCAGCCAAAAACGCAAGACAATTCATATTGGCGGAAAACGTGGTATAATTATCCCATAAAGGAGGGATTATCATGCCCAAAATTATTCCGATAAAAGAACTGAAAGATACAGCAAAGATTTCTTTGATGGTTCGGGAAAGCCCCGGTCCTGTCTACGTGACAAAGAACGGTTACGGTGACATGGTTATCATGCGCACTGAAGACTATGACCGGCTTCTCTGGGAAAACGATATTCTCGAAAAACTGCTTGAGGGCGAGCAGTCTCTTGCGCGCGGCGAGGGTGTTGACGCGTTTGAGTCCCTTGCGGAAATCAGAAAGAAATACGGGATATAGAGATGAACTACAAGATTATACAGTCACCGGAATCAAAAATAGATCTTGACGGCATCGTCAACTACATAACGGTCCGCTTGAGCAACCCAAAAGCAGCAACAGACTTGGCAGATTTATATTTTGAAAAACTGTCAAATCTGAGCAAAGGCCCGCGTCTTTATCCGCTCTCCAACAACTATAGGCTTTCAGTACGCGGCTACCGCCATTTCACCTTCGGCAGCTACATCGCATACTACACCATCTCCGAAGAAACCCACACAATCAACATAATAAGAATCTTCTATCAAAAACAAAACTACCCCGAAACCCTCTAACCATTTAAACCCAAGACAAAAGAGAACGGTTCATCCGTCCCGAAGCCGCCGGGATTGCGGTTATTCGGCAAAGAATCCGGGATAGACAAAAGCGGACCTAATCGCTTCGCAATCCATTTCAGAAAGGCCCGTTTGTTTAGCGATTTTATACCAGTTCTTTGATACACAAGCCGCCATCTCCGCAATCAATTCCTCTGCTTCGTCCGGCTTATACATAAAGCGGCGGCACTCGGAAAGCAGGTTGTGGTTGCTTGCTATACGACCTTCCGCGCCGCAAATCAAAGCGAGGTCTCTGCGCTCGGCAGCAACCATCGGAAAAGGCATAAGATCATATGCGGGGGCAAGCTGCCAGCCTTCCTTTGCGATAAACGCATGGTTGCGCGGGTGGTCGTCCGTGTTTGTGATCAGAGCATTGAAGACCATGCGCCGGAATAGTTCCCGTGCATCACGAACCGGGTCGGCTGAAAAACGGCGGAGTTCGTCAGCCAGTTGAATATATGACCACTTATCCCGCCGCAGCGGGTTGTCATCGGCACGCAGAGCGGTTAAGGCGCTTATCATCCTATGCCTCAGGTAAGAATCCCCGGCTATGTCTCTGTCAAATCTTTTTACGAGAAGAATGTTATTTCTTCCAACGCGTTCTGTTTTGCTGAGCGGCACGCTGATACCGCATTTTTTAGCTAGCTTAAGCATTGAATGTTCAACGAGCGCCATATCATAACGATCTGATGGGTGCGCGAACTTTGCAACCCATAGCGCATCATTATCGGCAACGACAGCTTTTGGTCTTGCGCCGCCCATAGACGTTCCGACAAGAAGCAGTTCTTCTATTCTCGTTGCTAAAGAACCCATATTAGCATCAGGTGTTTCTATCGCATTTGCGGCCATCTGTAAGCGCTCAAGGTCTATACTCTTGTTAAAATGCCTCATCGGCGCCGGCGGCGTTTGGTTCAATCCGAAACTTAGCGCACCAATCCTGTCGTCCGGAGAATTGAGAAGGTAATCCATCTCTGATAAATCTGTCCTGCCTAAGTAACGTTCAATAAGGATACGCCCCCACAGGTCAGGTGAGGCATCACGGAACGCTCCAAACAACCCGCCCATCAAACCGGTCTCAAAGACCTTGTCGGATAAAGTCAATTCTACAGGATCAATCGGGACGGCATTACTGCGTGCAAGATATGACTTTCCGTATACAAACCGCCCTGCAAATTCCCCTGGATTAGTTTCGGTAATAACAAGCCTGCCAGCCGTTACGGGTTCCGTTATCCCCGGAAGAAAAATGTATACAAAACATTCGCGCTCAGAAATCATTGTTAAGCGCCTTTCCGGAATAAGCCCTTTTTGGTTCGCGCAGACTTGCTAGCTGCTTGCCTTCGGCATCGGTTTCCGGGTCGGCAAGCCCCGGAGAAGCAGGTAGCAAATCGTACAGCCACATCAAAGCAAAATACACAGCCACGGCAGTGGTTGCCTTTCCGTGTTCGGCGTCACTTACCGCTCTTACTCCGGCGCCGATTCGCCCGGCCGCTTCGGCAATCGTCATATTGCGCCTTAGCCGAGCGGTTCTGAGATTTCGCCCGAGCGTTTGTATTGAGTTCTCAACCGCATATGGCGGCGCCGCACCAAGCAAATTCTTTTGCATCATAAAAACTCCTTTAAAAGCAGAATAACACAAACAAAATGCTCTTGCAAGCATATATCCCTTGGCGAACCACTACTCCAGTGGGACGGTTCATCCGTCCCGCCTGTTGGGGAGGGAAGAGTGTGGTATAATTACTGGGTCTGTATATTCTGCTGTACGGAAAATGCTGTGGGGGAAAAGCGGAGGGATTTAAGATGTTTGGATTAATCAAAAAAAGCGGCCGAAGCCTACGGACGTTCACCTTTTGTCTATGCCTGTTACTGGCTTTAACCATGCTCACACCCGGCGCCGCCTTCGGCGCAGAACCGCCGGAAGGGGACTTTGACGAACCGGTTGTAATAACGGAAGAGCAGGACGCCGCTGAGGAAGAAGGTCTCCCGCTGGAGGAAGAACCTGCGCCGATACTGGCGTTCTCCGCTTCCGGCGAACCCGTGATAACCCTTGTTGAACTTCAAGACGCTTTGGCGTCAACCTCCGGCATAGACAACGTCGAAATCCCGCCCGCTACAACTATCGTACTCACAACCGATGACAAAGTCGTTATCCCGTCCGGCAAAACCCTAACCGTCTACGGCACGCTCGACATAAAAACAACCGGCGATGAAACGCCCGGCTCGAAGGGCTTCTGCGCCGTCGAAGTAGAACCCGGCGGCACGCTGACCGTCGAATCCGGCGGAGAGATTCACACGAATAACTCAGACCCGCTTGGCTTCACAAACAACGGCGTCTACGTTGCCGGCGAAGCGTACTTCCTCACAGACAGCACTCTAACCATAGACTGCTTTACCCGTCTCAGCCGCGGAGTCACGGTCTCCGAAGGCGGCCTGCTCGAACTCGCAGGCAACGTTCTCATAACGATTCCCTGGACCGGCGACATCGTAAATTACGGCATCCTCCTTGGTGGCTCATACGGCAACCAGCCAACCCTCAAAATCACCGACGGTGAAATTAACATCCAAAACACCGGCGGCATCGGCATTCACACGACGCCCTACGCAAACCCGCTCGAGATTTCCGGCGGCACGATTAACGTAAACAACGCCTCGGCAAGCGACTATCACCTTTCGAAAGGCATAGAACTAAACGTGCAAACCCTCTTCACCGGCGGCACGATCAACATAAACAATACCGGCAACAATAATCCAACCACACCGCCGCTGTTTTACAGCTCATTCGGAATTTGGAACCGCGGCGAGCAATTCGTCATGGCCGGCGGCAAGGTCAACATACAGAGTACGGACAAGTCGAAACTGAATTTCTTTAATGACGGACACAAAGCGGAGATATTTTATATAGTAGATAAAATCGCAGGCAGCCCCGTCATCGACGAGAGCCGGATCTTTCACCGCGCCGGCGGACACATCGTTTACGGAACCTTCGTTGAGGTTTACGACAAGTTTTTCTATGACATGAACAGCGCTGATCAGCCGGTTTCAACAACGCCTTCCATCATGATTTCGCCGCCGGAAGGCGGAGCGCTCGACCCGGTTTTGTATAATTCGAAATTGTACTATCCGCTAAACACGGGCATGACTCTTATGGTAATCGCGCAGGGATATAAGTGGTACGACGAGCGACCGGTCGAAGGCACATTCACTGCGCCTGGCACGACAAAGAAAATCTATCTGGAGCCGGGCAACACAAGCGCCGGTATTACCGTTACGCAGACGGGGCTGAACGGGCTCAAGGTCGGGGAGCCGGTCTCAGGCGCGAGCATTGTTTACACGCTGGTCAACGATATATACGCGGATCCCATCGCCACATCGGACTTTAAGATTTCCGGCCTGCCTGACGGGCTGAGCCAGGAGCCGGCGGTGAGGGTGAACGACGGCTTAGTGGTTGTAGACATCACGGGGACGCCGGTTAAGGCGTCTGATAAAACGGCGAAGATTTCTTTCCCGGGCAGCATCCCGGCGGAAAACTTCGAAAACGCGGAATCGCTCATCAGACCGTTCGGATACCCTGCGGCGGGTGTGGTTGCTAAAGGTGACGGTGCGGAGGTCAGCGGCGCACCGACCCAAAACGGAGCGCGCGGGGTAAACTACATCGCGGTTTCACCCGTGACAAACGCGGGTACAACAGGCCAGGCCGTTGAGTATGGGGTCAGTCTTTCAGCCGGCTCGCTGCCTGCCACTTGGTTGCCCTTCCCCTTTATCTCCGGTCTTACACCGGTCACAGAATACTTTGTCTTTGCCCGCACAGCGGGGAACGAAAACTATGAGCCGGGACCGGCCGCCCAAAGCGACGGGATTACAACGTTGGGCGACATCGTCCTGGCCCTGTCAATATCGCCGGGGTCAGCGGAAATTAAAGAAGGAGCGCCCCCTGTCTTGCTGACGCTCAGCGCCGGCGGAACTGTCTTAACGCCGGGTTTGATCGTATGGAGCCTGGACCAGAACAACCCGGGGATTCAGGGTTATGTTTCCCTTACTACCAACCCGGACGGAACAGCGGAGGTAAGCCTTGCCCCCGGGGCGCGGTCGGCAAACCTGCTCGTTACAGCAAAATACGATGGAGGGAAATTTGCGGCTTCGGCGGTTCTAAAAATCCCATCGGGAATGGACAAGAGGACGGTCACAGACGCTGAGACGTTCATGACTGCGCTCGAAGACGTAAGCGTGACCGAGATAACTGTTGAGGCAGGCTCGGGATTTGTTCTGACCGGCCCGGCGCCGTATATCATCCCGCCGGGGAAGACTGTGATTCTGACCGGCAGCGGTACATTTTTAAGCCAGACATATGCCTTGACGATTTCCGCCGGAACACAGCTTATCGTTGATGGCGTCCTCTCCATTACAGACACAAACGCACTTGCCTCCGGCAGCTACCTCAAGTACCTTATAAATGAAGGAACGCTCGATATAAGAGCCGGCGGTTCTCTAAACATAACAACCTCAAGCCAGAGCCAGGCCGTTTACACCTCGGGCACAATGCGGATTCAGGAAGGCGGAAACCTGCTGATAGACTGCAGCAGCGTTAACAGCACCGGCGTAGAGATAACAGGCGGCGGCGGTTTTGAAACAGCCGGTAATATAGATATCCGGAACAAAGTCAAGTACGGCATATGTCACAGCCCGGATTCAAACAACCCGAATTCGATCAGGATCACCGGCGGTGTGGTTAACATAGAAAACATCACGGGGACCGGTCTGCACATCTTGGGGTATTCCAACCCGACGATTACCCATGCCAACCCGGCCAGAATTTCGGGCGGCACGATTAACATTAAAAACGATTCATACCCGGCCGGAAACGGCACGACATACGGGATAGGCCTGTACCAGAACATGCTGTTCACAGGCGGCACAATCAACATCGCAAACCGGGGCGACAACTCGGGCACAGTCATCCGCTCTTACGGGATTTTCCAGTCCAGCCCGCAATTTATTATCGCAGGCGGCGCGGTCAATATTGAGCAGAAGAACCCCATATCCTGGGCCTTTTATATGCAGGGCCGCGATTCGCTGATTTTCCTGCTTGAGAATACCGACGCGATTGACGACAGCCGCGTTTACTACACCAATAAGAATGGGGTAAGGGACGGCAGCTACCTCGCGCACGGAACATTCCTCGAGGTGCGAAATTCAAAAAAGACAGACGAGCTGATTGATGGCTATACGGTCTTTCTCACTTACAAAGGAGGAAGCCTCAGCTATGTTGATAGCTCCCGGATAGGATTTGTTTTCGGGGGAAAGACGTATTATCCTTTTAATGCTTTTGAAAACAACCCCGCGTTAGATTTTAGAGTCACCGCGCCGGGATTCATTCCTTACGAGGAACAGCCGATGGACGAATTTTTCCCGGATACAAAAGATACAAAAGTTATATATCTCGATCCTGTTGAGCCTTATATTGCAATCGAAACCAACGGGCTTGGCAATCTTGAAGAAGGCAAACAGGTATCAAGCGCGAGGATAGACTTTCGCTTATACAACGCAAACTATGCGGCGGCCGGTTCTATGAGTCTGTCTGATTTCGTGGTCTCCGGTTTGCCCGCGGGTCTTACCGCATCAGCGCCAACCCGTTCGTCGGCCACTATAGTCAGGGTAAATGTTACCGGCGCGCCGTCAGAAGCAAGCGAGACCGTGAAGCAACTCACTATTCCTTCATCCGTACCAAAAAGCAATGTTGTCGCAACCGCCAGTACGGGGTATATCCCGGACAGTATTCCTATTACCACGGAAACTTTAGGGCTCGGCCCGATTGCGCCGGCGCCCGGCTCGAAGAATGTCTGCAAAATAGGCTCAGAAGAATTTGAAACTCTGGAAGAAGCGCTGGGCGAAGTACCGGAAGGCGGCGAAACGCCTACTATTATCACGATGCTGAAAAACCTGGAAGTCGCAACGAATGTGCACCTTGAGAACAAGTCGATTACGTTTGCGCTTGGCACATACAATCTAACCCTGGACAGCCATGGCATCGGCCTGTCCCTCGAAGGCAGCCACATAGACTATACCGGTACCGGCAGCTTCATTATCAAAGGCCTCGACCAAGACGCCCCGGCCGTTTCTATTCACGAAGATAACGACAGCGCTTCGCTTAAAGCAACCTGGATAGAACTCTCGGAACCCGGTCAAACCGGCATCCTTAGCGAAGGCGGAGAGTTCACCTTCATCGGAAATATCGTAAGCGCAGGCAGCAACACGGAAGGGCAGACAGGGGTAGACGTATCGGGCGGAGGGACGGTAACAGTAAACGGGACAATTAATACGCCGGTATATGTCCGCACCGGCGAGGTGGTTAAAGAGAAAAATAACGGAACGGTTTCCGATGCAGATGAAAACTACATCGAATACAGGGACGGCACAAACGCCGTCCTGACCGCGCACGGCGGGCTGACCGGGATCGCTATCGTTGCCCTCCCGGAAAAGACGGAGTACGTCGCGGGCCAGCCGCTAGAACTCATGGGACTCACCGTGACCGCCGCGTTCCAAAACGGCTGCGTGCTGACGCTCCCGGATCATGTCTACGAAACAACTCCTGGGGGTGGCATGCCCCTTGAAACGACCGGCCTGCAGATACCCGTCACGGTCAGCTACACGGCCGCCGGTGTGAAGAAGACGGCGGTCTTCAACGTCGCAGTCGCGCCGGTTGTCGTGACCGCGTTCTCCGTGATCAAACCACCGGATAAAGATGAATATACTGTAGGCGAGGAGCTCGACCTTTCGGGGATTATTATGAGCGCTACCTACAACAACGGTCAAAGTAGTCCCGTCAATGTCGAGGACATAAGGGCTATCCCGGCTGCCGGAACCGCTCTAAAAACGCTCGGCGTGCAGACGGTCGAGGTCATTTACTCCTTCGGCGGCGTGACGAAATCCGACACATTCAGCATAGAGGTTATGCCGGCTCCGAAGAAACTTGTCAGCCTCAGTATAACGAAATTCCCAGACAAGATTGACTATTATGTAGGGGATGACTTTAATCCGATTGGCATTGCCGCAAAGGCGCGTTACAGCGATGGAAGCGAGAGTAATATTGATGATATTAATTTAACCACATCGCCGGCAAACGCGGAGAGGCTGATCTATGCCGGTATAACGCAGGTAACAGTTTCCTATGAAGAGGCTGGCGTTGTCGTTTCCACTGTTTTTTCGGTGAAGGTAAGTTATAAGCCGGCATTCGAGATTAAGGAGATAATTACGCCCGGAAACTATCATATCCCAGCATTAAACACGACGCCGATGAATCCGGACAAGATCAACCTCATCGCGCTTGCGACCGGTGATTCTATCGTTGCGGCGGAGTGGTCATCTTCCGATGCTAAGGTCGCAAAGGTTGACAAGAACACGGGCGTAGTAACGAAGATCGGTCCCGGTGTTGTGGTTATAACGGCAAAAGCCAAAGACAACAACACAACCGGCGTAGCAAAGGGGAATACAGCGTCGATAACTTATGTGGTCGAAGACACAAAACCGCGTCTGCCTGCCGGCACGATTTCGCTCAATACAAAATCGCCGGGTACGGTGTTCACCGCGCTCCCGACGAATACGTTCTCATTTGCGGACCTCGTTATTGAGCGCGCCGTGCTGTCCGGGAAGAACGCAGACTTATCGGACAAGTTTGAGTTGCAAAAAGAAGCGGGTGTGACAAACGGTTA
>Ga0082212_10009937_pt1 | contig 12222 bp, 13 predicted proteins | sample TergutNt197P3_FD_71548 | JGI IMG/M metagenome (GOLD analysis project Ga0082212, IMG submission 71548) | Neocapritermes taracua P3 segment gut microbial communities from Petit-Saut dam, French Guiana - Nt197 P3 | ecosystem: Host-associated > Arthropoda: Insects > Digestive system > Gut ... | reverse complement strand
TCGAAGAAATTGTGTGAATTTGCAAGCTGTTGGACGGAGTTGGTGTCAAACATATTGGGGCAATTCGGCATTTTTCTTATTGCCATAATCTGTTCGTAGATTGCATCATTCATCGCCGTTCACCTCGCTTTCTTCGGCGGCGGGAGCGGTTTCCCGCTCCGCATATTCCCCGACCACGCTCTCGATGAAGGCGTTCCGAGTCATTCCGCTTTGGCTTGCCAACTCCTCTACTTTTCCCAAAACCTCGGGCGTGAGCCGAATCGACAGCACCTCTTTTTGCACACGCTCACCTCGCGGATTTCGCGGCTGTTTATCATCATATCTAAAGCCCGAGTTGCCAGATAATGGGGCTAACATCCGCCGCCTAATTGTGGAGTATTCTTCACCTTTCATGCCGAGAGAAACCATCCACACACGCATACTGAAAGCCTCATTATCGAACACCTCGGGAGCGGTCGCAGTGACCCGCTTTTTCGCAATCGCAGTCTTGCAGAGCCGTTCGATAAAGCGTGAGTAACTCATCATCGCCTCGTGTTCAATCGGCATTTTAAACCAAGGGAACTGCACCTCTTCACCTTCGATTTTTATGGGCAATTCGTCCACCCCGAGAGCCTTTTTTATGAGCGGTGCTTTGCTGTCAACCATTTTGCTGAGGTTGTCGAGCGTGTCGGGATTAAACCCGCCAAGAGGGTAGCTTATGGTGAAAACACCGCCCTCGTCATCGCACGAATCTGCCCCATTTTCGCCCTCGTCTTCAGCTTGCGGGGAATCCTCTGCCTCGTCCTCGACTTCGCCGTTATCGGGCGATATATCGCCGTCTTCAGCCTCGACTTCACTCTGCTCGCCCTCGAATCCCGCCTCCGATGACAATAAAAATTGTCACTTTTTTAATAATCCCTTTCGCGCCAATTTCGCTTGACAATTCTTTGCGAATAAAGGCGGCGAAAACACCCGTGATATAATCGGCGACAACAAATGCGATGAGAGCGTAAATCGCACCGCCGAGACCGCCAATGAACCACCCAATACAGACGTTTTCTTGGACGTTTCGTCCATCTCCTTGCCGAGCTTGTTGGTTTCTTTTCCAGTCTCATCAATCTCGTCACCCGCTTTGTCGACCGACTTGCCGAATTCGTCAGTCTCTTTTCCCGCAGAATCAAGGGATTTGTCGGCTTTTTCGAGAGCCTTGTTGTTGTCTCCGAGTTCCCGCTCCATGCCGTTGAGTTCTGCCTGTGCTTTGTTGAGTTTGATTTGCCATTCTTGGGTACGCTTGTCATTTTCACCGAAGCTACTGGAGGCGTTGTCTAATGCGGATTTGAGGGTTTCGATTTTGTCTTTTTGTGCGGATATTTCCTTGTTGAGGACGGTATTGCGGGAGGTGAGTGCGTTTACGCTTTTATCGTTTTTATCGAATTGAGAGGTCACCATCTGCATCTCGCTCCCAAGGACACGAAAAGAGCGATTGATGTCGGCTAATGCGGATTTGAATTGCTTTTCACCTTCGATTGCCAATTTTAAACTTATATCGGAATTAGCCATTAATATCAACTGCCTCTCTTTAAAAATATAGTTGCATTTTACGAAATTTTGTGATATAATTAAAAGCGTAAAATTTTATAATTATGGAGATATTTAATGTTTGAGATTTACGACTTTGAAAAAAGTCACATAGAAAAAGCACAGAAAATCGCTTTAATGAATTACAACGAGGAGCGTTCTGCTGTAGCGGAGTTGCCTGACATCATCAGTTTGCCGGATTTGAGTCATTTCGCTGATAATGGTCTGGGAGTAGTCCTATGTGACGGCAGTGATGTTCTCGGTTTTTTATGCTGTTATGAGCCGTGGGACAACGCTTTCAATTCAACTGCAAAAGGGGCATTTTCACCGACTCATGCACATGGAGCGGCGGTAAAAAATAGAGAAGTCATTTACAAAAGACTCTATCAGGCAGCCGCTGAGAAATGGGTCAAAAATAAAATTACTTACCACGCTATCGCACTTTATTCCCACGATACTCAAGCAATAAACACCTTTTTTCAATATGGTTTCGGACTTCGGTGTATTGAAGCGGTAAGACCTCTGACAAATATTGAATGTATTCCTTGTGATGGAATTGTCTTTAAGGAAATCACAAAAGCAGAAGTGATAAAAGTTCGTGAAATGGAAAAAATGCGGATTTCCCATTATGCCCATTATGCAGAAAGCCCATGCTTTATGTTTAAACCGCTTGAAGTCGAAGTCCGTGATTCAAGATGGTTTATCGCAATCGATGCGGAAACGCCTATTGCTTATATTGAGGTAACGGAAAACGGTGAGAATTTTGCAACAGAGGTAAGCAGCATGAAAAACATATGCGGTGCGTTTTGCGAACCGGAATATCGAGGTAAAGGCATTATTCAAGGACTGTTGAATTTTGTGATTTCAAAAGTCAAAGCACAGGGTGTGTATAGTTTGGGCGTTGAATTTGAGGGTTTTAACCCGACAGGCAACGGATTTTGGCTAAAGCATTTTACCGCATATACAAACAGCGTCACGCGCAGAATTGATGATTGGGTATTGCAGGATTAAATCGGTAAAACATCATCCACCGTCAACTCCCGCCCCGCCTTTTCAATTCCAAGAAACTGCTTATGACAAGCCCATAAATCCAAGAACAGTCCAAGCGGACAAAACCAAAAATCATCGGCACTCATCCGCATTTGAACAGTCCCGAAATAATACAGCCGAGTAAAAGTTTCCGAGTCGCTTACTCGGCTGTCTCGTTTTTTGACTCGTCACCCTCGCTCACCACATTCCGAGCCGTCCCTTTAAACATCGCCTCGGTAATCGACGCCTTGTACCCCGCTAAATCGGACGGCGAAGTCAGCAATTCCACCACATCTTCCGTGAGCAATTCAAGCTGACTCTCCTTATTTTTGAGGTTGTGTATCATAATCGACTGATTCGCAAGCAACACAATCAGCCATATGATTTCCGAAAGCGAATCCTCGAAATTGTCAGACTTCGGGAAGTAATAATCTACCGTCAACGCGCTCTTTGGCAAGGAACGCCACCATGCCATTTCCGGCATATAATTCTTTGAGTTCCGCAAAGGAACGTGTTCCTCTGTCCCCGATATTGTAATAGCTGAAATCGCCGAAAGCCATGACCGATTTCCCCGCCGCGATAGTCGGCATAAACGCAGAGGTGTGAATGTTATAACCGAGGAGTCGGTCGGGTTCACCCGCTTGGTAGGACGGTTGCCATAAATATTGACCCGTTGTGTCTTTAAGTTTGCGGAGGTTCGCTAAAGTCTGGTCGTTCGTAATGAACGAGGCATTCTTGCGGTAGGGACGTTTGAGCGAATACACGAGGTTCAGCACTTCATCGGACGTAATCGCCGCCGCTCCCGCAGTAGTCACACCGATTTCGCCGCCGCCTGTAGCCGCCAACATTCCGAGCGGTTGAGTTGTGCCGTTGCCGTTCAAGAATGCATCCTCTTCGGCGTTCGCAAGAGCCATTCCGAATTGCCGCAGAATATATCCCTCAAGATTGAACGCATTATCGTAGAGAAGCTCCTCTGTGACCTTGACAGCAACGTGCAGTTTGTGTGCGTCAAGAGTCATCTGCGAGAAAGTCGCATCGCCGAATTGTAATGCCCCGCCTTCGGCAATCCACAACGCGGCGGGTTTAGTCCCTGCGATGTTGATTTTATGCTCGCCGGAAGTCTTGAGAGTAGTGCCGAGTTTCCGCATAATACATTCCTCTTCGAGCGTGTCAACGAGCCGCTTGTCGTACTCTTCAGGAACGAGGTATCCGCCGTTGGAATCTGTCCCGACCTCGAGGACATTACTGATTTGACGGAAGTTTGAACGCATAGCCTTGAGCAACGCATCTTTGTATTCGTCACTCTCCCTGCCTGTCTTGGTAGGCTGTTCCGGTTTTTGCGGGGAGTCAACAATCGAAGCGGAAGTGGGTTTCTTGAGTTCATTCTCTATTGCCGACAGCTTCCCCTCACGTTCGATTTCCGCAGTCAATGCAGAAATATCAGCCTCCATTTTGTCGTATGTGGCGGAGTCCTCAGCCGAGAGCGTGTTGGAGACCGCACGTTTCTCGTCAAGGAAAGCCCTCGCCGCCGTGATTGCCTTGTTGCGTTTGTCGTAAAGTTCATTGATTTTCATTTCGATTTTCCCCCCATAATTAAATTCAATCGCTCATCGCACGAGCGAATTGTGACTTTGTTTTCGATTACAGGCAGTACAAATTTGTCTGCAATCGACTCTGTGGCTGTTTCTTTTTCGATATACCCATCTGCCAATCCGTGTTGAATCGCCTCGTTTGATGGAATCAACTCCGCTTTGTTCATCAGCAAGTTTAGTTGTTCACGAGGCAACTTTGTTTTTGTACCGAAATCCAATCCACGAGAAGTTAAACAAGAAACAAGCGTAAGCGTTCAATCCGAGCATGAAGAACCCGCCACCACTGTATCAGAAATTGAAAAAGAAGGTTGGCGATTTTACTTTATTGATTTAATTATATTAGTCGCAGGGAGCGGGGGTTGTTTAATAATGATACTCCGTCAACGCAGAAAAACAAAGGAGGAATTGAAATAAAATGAAATACTTTTACGCTGTAAAAGCACAGGCGAATAAAGAAAATATGATTGAATTTTTAATCATGTCAAACGCAGAAAAAGCGGAAGTGTTGACGGTTGAAATGCTCAATCAGAACAACGCATATGTCGAATTCGCCAATAAGAAATGGGGTAGGATTTATGTAAACTATACGATTTATTCTTATGATGCCGATTCGGATTTACCGCAAAATAATGAGCAAATAAAGGTACAAATCGAGAGTAAGAAAATCGTCCATATTTCAATCGGCGAACTCGAAATAACCGCTAAAACTTCGGGCAAATCGAAAGGTAATAAAGCAGATAAAAACGGTAAATCGCCTAAAAAACCGGGATTCAAAATCAAGCTAAAGAAAATCCCCAAACTGTATTATGCCGTTGCGGGTGGTGCTGCGGTTTTAATGCTAATTGCAGGGGTTGGAATAGGTTCTGCTTTAAATAGCGGTTATGTTCAAGTAAGTGATAATATCGTTTACGACTTAGAGCATGACGGACTAATTCTGCCCGATATGGAAGATTTTGACCCCAACGCAGAACTCATCACCATATCCATTGACCGAAGTTACAGTGCAATTCCTAAAGAAGATATTCAAGTTAAGGGTGAGGTGATAGAAGGTGTAGCGACAATCACGCTTCCCGCCTTTGACCGAAACGAATTCTTTTCACACGTTCCGGGGTATACATGGGGATTCACGAGTGACCCTACGGGCAAGAAAATAGAGTATTACGGCGGGTTGACGTATCAGTTTTGTGAAAATGTTAAGCTGTACCGTGTTCTTGTAAAATACGGCGGAGGGAACGGTACGAAAGATGACCCATATCTGATAAACTACTTCGACCAGTTACAGCTTATGTCACAGGAAAAAGCGAGGGGATATTTCAAGCAGACTGCCGATATTGAATTTCCTGTATGGGCGAATCATACCCCGATTGATACCGTGAATGAACTCAAACGTACTCCCGATGTAGAGCGGTTTGAATATGACGGCGGCGGGTTTATGATTGACGGATTGACCGCTCCGTTGTTCGGGACAGTTTCGGGAAGCGTGATTAAAAACGTCAACATCATCAATTCACTAATTGAAACAGACAAATACGCTAACTTCGGATTTCTCGTTTGTCAAGCGTATAATTACCGCTACGAGGTGGACGGTACGACATACGAAACCGGAGAAACTCTAATCCAAAATAGTACGGTATCACATTCAAATATTCTTCTGCAAGCAATTCCCGAAATTGATGAGAACGGGAATATCATTGAATCGGTAGAGCCAATCCCCGAACCCGATATTCCTCCCGATTTAGAACTGACACCGGAGGAATTAGAATCATATATCCCGCCAACGCCGCCTAAACACGGCGAGTACGCAATCGGGAGTATTACAGGAATCGGCGGTCAAATTGAAAACTGTTATGTTACCAACGTGATTGTATTGACGGAACTAAAAGACTATTTCCTGTATGTGGGCGGCATTTCGGGGAAACCCGCAAACGTGATTAACTCCGGTGTAAATGAGCTTTCGGTATCGGGAAACATATTCCATGCGGGTGGCGTTGTCGGAAGTGCGGGAGGTTCACGATTATACAGAGCGGACGGCTCGGAACTGCCTATTTTCTACGGCGGGAACATTCAAGGTTGTTTCGTCCGTGGTTTTGTAGCGTATGTGGAGAACTCCGCCGGGGGAATAGCCGGAGAGGGCGGGACTAACGCCGAAGATGCACTGATTTCAAACAGCTACGCAACCGGACTTGATTTCAAGGTGGGCGTATTCGCGGAAGATGACCCCGAACGTGCTAACCCGATTACAGCCGGTACTTCCGGCGGGATTATCGGGTTTGACGGTAACGAGAAGTACGGACATTTGGTGACGAATACCGTTTCAGATTCTTGTTTTAAGGTGATTGGCTCGTCACGCATTTCAATGTTTGATGATACTGTCCGATTAGCACCGCTTCATGCTTTTTATCAGAACGGAATACTTGATGTGTTAAACAGAAATACAGTAACGCCTAATAACCCTAAGATTATCTTCACAGGAAGTTTTATATTCGCTGATGATTTCCGTAACAGTGACGAGGACACCAGTGCCGGAGGCGGCAGTTATGCTTTTCCGAGTGAGATTGCGGGATTGTTTGAGAAAACGCAAATTCAAGAGGACGAAAGCTATGAATGATAAGAATGATAAAAAAGAGAAAAAGCCGACAAGCAAAAGCGTTATGATTGAGATTGAGCGGACAAAGAAAAATAACGCTAAACGTACCGCCCGAATCGCTGAACTTAAAAAAGAAATTGTAAGCGGTAATGCTAAAATCAAGGAATTAGAAAAGCAGTACAGTACGCTTTATCAAGCCGAATTGATAAGCAAAATCGCTGATGTGTGGTTTAAGGAGCAAAAACTCACGGACGAACAAATTAAGAAATTCCTCGAACTCAGCAAGCAAGTGGGCGGCAGAATCGACAAACTTGACATGGATACAATTGTTAAAGCTATTACAAATATTGATAGTACGGAGCGGTGTTGAACCCGCTCCGTACCCTATAATTGCCCGAAACTGCTATCAAGAACTGCATGAAGCATGGCATAAATACTGTGAAAGGTTGAGATTGAAAGACAATGATTAAATTCCTTATCGGCGGCTCACCTTGCTAGAGGTGGAGCATAGCTCAAAGCCGTATCCGCGAAACAGAACCACAGGGGTTGGGGTGGGAATTGTTCCGTAATTACTTAATCGCAAAGGAGCGGTTCAAGCCGGATTACTTCCTATACGAAAACAATAAAAGTGCGGCAAAACCAATTAAGGAGCAGATTTCAAAAGAACTCGGTGTACCGTTGCAATATATAAACTCGGCTCTCGTTTCGGCACAGAATCGGGAGCGTTTTTATGCTCACAATTTCGGGGACGTGCCGCAACCGGAGGACAGGGGTATTCTTCTCAAAGACATTTTAGAAAGCGGTATGCCGTTTAGAGATGAAAAAAGCAATTGTCTTGATGCAAATTATTATAAAGGTGGGAATTTGAGCGGATTTAATCGCCAAAGCGGTAAGCGGCTCATGGTTGCCGAACCTGTTTGCGTGAACAGCAAAATAGACGGTGTACAGCCGAGTTTGTCAAGCAGAATCTACGATATTAACGGCAAGCATACGGCGGTAACGACCTGCCACCATACCAAAATCGCCGAGCCTGTTTGTTTACGGTATGAGCGGACGGAAACAGGAAAAGCATTAAGAAAGCAGTATGAATCGGGGGAAATTGAGCATAGATTCAACGAACACAGGCAGTTATGCTCACGACCGGACGGCAAAACGAACACGCTCACGACCGTAGGCAAGGATAATATGATTTGTACTCCTGTTCATGCGGTAAATACGACAGTAAACGGAAAATCACGTTGTTTGAAAGCAACATATTTCAAGACGGGTATGAGAAATATGATTACAACCGATATTGATAAACAAACTTGTGTAGCGGTTCAAATTGATGAAAGCATGGCAAACAAGCCGATTTATGAGGTCAAAGGAGGGTTAATTGAAATCAAGGGTAAAACATATCCGATTAAACTGCCGGACGGGTTTTACATCATTCGTAAGCTTTCAATATCGGAAGCTTGTAGATTGCAGACTCTGCCCGATAACTTTTGTCGTGCTGTTTCAAATTCTCGTGCATATTGTGCTTTGGGAAATTCGTGGACAGCAGAGGTGATTATACATCTGTTATCCTATGCTTTGCAAGGTGTTCCGAAAGATGAGCGGATTATCGTCTTGTCAATGTATGACGGAATAGGTACGGGTCGTTACTGCTTTGACAGGCTCGGCTACAAAAATGTTACCTATTACAGTTATGAGATTTATTCTTATGCGATTCGTGTTGCTTTAAGCAATTACCCGGATATTATAGAGTGCGGTGACGCGTTCAAGGTGCGGGAGCGGGATTGGTTTATGGAAAGGGCGGTTATGATGTGGGATAGGTTTTATAAGAAAAAATCTTGACAAATCAAAATGGGTATAGTATAATGATTTTAGAAAGTGAAAAAATATGAGTATTGCAAATGTAAATAACAATAATATGCGTGAAATGGCTTATGGTTTACGGCGAAGTCCGTTTCATATCTTAACTGATGAAGAAATCGAAATACTAAAAAGCGATATTGAAGCTATACAAGCAGACGAGAGCGTTTTCGTGTTTAACGATAGGCGTGTACGAGGAACATCATACATACCCGCTCTTGATACCGTTGCGGTGAAAGGCAATGTTTTCCCCGATATGGATTCAATACATCCGCGAGATTTATTGTCAACTCGTGCTGTTTTAGCACACGAGTATTATGGTCACAGACCTTATCGTGACACGGAAATGAGTATCGGCGATTGGCGTGATGAATTTAGAGCAAGCTACATGGCGGCGAGAAATTCACCGGGGTTGACAGATGAGGACAGAAGATTGCTTATTCTCGATTCTGCCGAACGTGCAAAAGAAGCGGGAATTTCAATTAACTATAATAATTATATGAGGGGGGTTATTTATGGTAAAGCCAAATAGAAAAGAAGCGGAAATACTTCTTGACGCGCAGGGCGATTTTTTAGAAAACGGAAAAACAAATAGAAATTGTCCCCGGTGCGGCAAACACCTTCTTCATGAAGAAGGTAAGAATTGGGAGATAACTCGTTGTGAAGTTGTAGAGTGTATTGGAGTTGTTTCTAAGGGAGTATAAACATCAAAAAACGTGATAAGAGCAAGGTTTTTCAAGCCTTGCTCTATTTTTTTTGCAAAAAATTTTTTTGAGCGGCTCAAAAACGCTTGACTTTTACACTTTAACGTGTTAAACTATAAAGGAGGAAGGGAAAAATCGAACCGAGCAAAAGTGCCAACGCTCCGATTCTGCCTACCCAACGTCCGATAAACGTCATGATTGCGTTAAACTCCGCATCAATCCCCGCCGCTCCGAACGTGAACACGTTCAAGTTATTAACAGCCGACACAATCATAAACCCCGCTACCATTGTTAAAGCCGCCTGTATTTGCTCTCGCGGGTCTTCCGATTTAATGCTTAATGCAAACTTAACCGCACCGACAAACGCAACAATCCCGCCTAATCTGCTAATCCATAAAGTGAAATAAGTGATTCCGTCTGCGGCTAATTGTTGCGGTGTTCCGGTAGGCGGCGTTGGCAGAATTGATAATAATGCTCCTAACACATTTGTTTCCCTCCATTTTCTTGAAAATATCCCCCTGCAACTTTGAGATTGCAGGGGGATTTGCCACTTCGCTTATGTTGAATAAAATGTCATCAAGTGAACAAGTTGAACATATTCGCCGCACCGCATACAGCCGCTACAACAAAACCCGCAACCATTGTCAAAAGTCCCGCTTGTTTTTGCTCCGCATCGTTGGATTTGATTGCAAGTGCAAACATAATCGCACCGACAAGACCTACTAACATTCCGATTCTCGTCAGCCATGTGATAAAGAATTCGATTATCTTCTGTAATGTACTGCGAATCGGTTCGCGGGTACGATACGCATTTGTGCTTCTCGTAAAGACTTTGTGCGTAATTCAATGTGTTTTGTGCCGTAAATCCATACAGCCGATTGGCTTCCCTCTGCAATCCCGTGAGGTCGAACAATCGCGGAGGATTAACCGTTTTTCGCTCTCTCTTGACCGCCGTTACCGTTGCCGATTTTCTGTTACAATCAGACTTAATTTTCTCGGCTTGCGCTATATCGAAAAACTTGGAATTTTCCAAAACTGCACTGCCGTCATTGAGTTTTAACCCCACCATATAATACTTCTCCTTTACAAAATTACGAATTTTCTCATCACGCTCGGCAATCATCGAAAGGGTAGGGGTTTGTACCCGCCCGACTGAAAGGAAAGTACGATAAACAGCAGAATAGAGCCTTGTGAGGTTATAGCCCAACAGATAATCCGCTTTAGCTCGGCATAACCCCGAAGCATACAGATTATCAAATTCCGCACCGTCACGCAAGCTTTCCATGCCCGATTTGATAGCAGTTTCCTCCAAACTGCTAATCCAAAGACGTTTGACAGGCAGCTTACACTTCGCCGCATAATACACAAATTGGAATATGTTTTCTCCTTCTCTGCCACAATCACACGCATTAACCACCTCTGTGATTTCTCTGCTATTCATCAGCTTTTTAAGAATATCGAACTGCTTCTTGGTACTCTTATTAACGCTGAACTTCCACTGTTGCGGAATTATCGGCAAATTCTCGACCTTCCACGGTTTTTCGGCGTAGATTCCGCCGTATTCCTCCGGCTCTGCAAGCCCGACCAAATGTCCGATACAATAACTGACAATGTAGCCGTTCCCCTCATAATAGCCCTCGTTTCGCTTATTCGCGCCTAACACTTTCGACAACAGCGAAGCGACAGAGGGCTTTTCACTAACCACTAAAACTGACATCAGGTTTCCTCCTTATTTTGTTCGTGATAACGCTTCACAAGCTCATCATACCGCCCTTTAAAAAGTACGTTGCGTTCTTCCTCACTGTCGGCGAGTTTGTCGAGAAGTTCATCGGTGACATATGCCCCTGTTTTGCGAATGCAAGGAATCACCTCTGACGTGAGCCACTTACGATTATTGCCGATAATTCGCTGTTGATTAGCGGGTCAACCGCTTTGAACACGGCAGAGGACAAAGAAGTGAACCTGTTTGTTCCCAACGGTAATATCGGGATTTATGTTGAGAGCATTGATATAAACGGGATTATCTACGCTCCCAACGGCACGGTGCAAATTTGCGGTACAGACATCAACATCAACGGCGTTATTATTGCAAAAGAAATCATGATTAGTGCCGAAAACGTCACCGTAAGTGAGAATTATAACTTGTCATTGGCGGAATATATCATGACGGGAACTGTTGACCCTCCCTCAGATATTGAAATTTATAATAATTTAAATTATTTTTCACTTGATAATTCTATAACCATTCTTGGCAGTGCAAATGAGAATTATGATGAAAACTTAGTAATTCCCGGTAAAATTAACGAAATTCAAGTTGAGACGATTGGTGCCGGGGCGTTTATAGGCTCGAATGCTAATTCAATTACAATCCCAGAAAGCATTAAGAGCATTGGAATGAGGGCATTTGCTTGGAGTGATAAACTCGAATCAATAACATTTAGTTCAATATCACCACCGGAAATTGATGATGAAATTTTTTATGGTAGCGGGTATGATGTATATTATCGTGGTGATAATTTAACAATAAATGTACCTTTTGGCTCAGTATCGGTTTATAGAGCCGAAAAGCAATTGAGAAAATTTAATTTTGTTCAAATTAGAAATGGAAATCCTGTATCTTGTATTGGGTGTAATAAAATTATTTGTGAATGTGAATTTTGTGCAGGGTGCGGCACTACCGGAAACTGCAGTTGTATCTTATGTGTTGATTGTGGTGAATTAGAAAATGAATGCGGATGTTGTCCTGTCTATTGCGATATTTGTTATAAGTCAGGAGACGAGTGCGAATGTTGTTGCATTGATTGTGTAGAGAAGTTAGGTACAAATGGGGCCTTCCAAAAACCTCCCCGATATGTTATAATGTAAAAGGGTGATAAAAATGTTACAATTAGATTTGTTA
>Ga0082212_10009936_pt1 | contig 12223 bp, 17 predicted proteins | sample TergutNt197P3_FD_71548 | JGI IMG/M metagenome (GOLD analysis project Ga0082212, IMG submission 71548) | Neocapritermes taracua P3 segment gut microbial communities from Petit-Saut dam, French Guiana - Nt197 P3 | ecosystem: Host-associated > Arthropoda: Insects > Digestive system > Gut ... | reverse complement strand
GGTTAATATTACGCGGTACTTTTTGTGTAATAACACCGGCACCCCCCCCCCCCCCCCCCCCCCATTTTACCTATTTTATCAGAGAGGTTACCAAGAATTGCGGCGATTTTAGATGTCATGTTCGGTTCCTTATGGTAAAAGTTATGATAAGCAATACGCATCCTTGCACCACTCGTTTTCCCTTCAACTTCGGCAACAGTGTAGTCCACTGTTGTGGAGTGTCAATACTTCTTGAGTCTTTTTTTGCCAATAACAAGATTTTTTTGAAAATCGTACCGTTACAATCCATTTTTCCCCTACAAACATCACATTTCGCTTATACAACCTGCAACGCAACATTGAAATAGCCCCCAGAAAACCACAACGCTGATTTTGCAGCACTCCGGTCTTCCATCCAGTTCCCACAGGTTGCAAAAAATCATGTGTATACGTGCATTCTTGCAACCTGTGGGGTTATTTGTATTCATGTGCCTTGTTTTCTAGCGTTTCGTCAGTTTTGGCATTCTTGCAATCTCTGGACTCTTCACAGAGGTTGCAAGAATTGTCTGCATCTGGGGGAATCGCAATGAAAGGAAGGTACTACCTTCAATTTCTTCGGCGTAAACTCATTGGCAGAGAGTTCACCGTAAATGCCCACAAGGAATCCGATAACTCTCTTAAAGTGAGAGAGGTCGGTGTAGTTCGTTTGGGATTCAATGGCAGTCAAAAAGCCAGTCGCGAGTTCTGATACCAGCACATCGCCGGTTTTGCCGTCCTGCAAGAGCAGGGTCGGATTCTCCAAAAGGGTGGCAATAAACCGCTTGTAGGCTTGGTCGGCTTCGGGTGTACCCCAAACACCGTGATAAATTCGCCTTCCGTTGTGCCACGAGAAGGCTTGGTTCCTGTCCCGGCAATTCTTCGGGAATCGATTCTTCAGTTTTGGCATGAGTTATGCCACAAAGACACGAAGGACAAAAAAATTCTCACAAAATTCTATCTCGCCCTGCGCATAACCGGTTGACGAGGTTGGGTTGGGCGAGTTTGGAGTTGCCTCTGAACCGATGGCGGTGTTGAACTCACGGAAGGCTTGTCTTCAGGGGCATCCTCCGTTGAACGGACAAGCCGGATGAGCGTCCAGTTTGTTTGTTCTTCTGCTCCTAAATGGACGAGCATCGGAGCCGTGTCCTGCGTTAAATTCCACAGACCGCATTCATAAACCATCTCTTCGTCGCCGTCAAGCCTGAGTGCAACGCGTTGTGTTTCCGGTTCCACTGCACCAGAAACTTTCCAAACTTTGTCGGCATCTTCGTCGAAGATGTTCCCAAGAATATATCCGCTTTTGTTCGCTGCCAATTGGAGCAACAGTCCGGTATCCTTTTCGGTTTCGTCCTCATAAACGGCAAATGTTCCCAAGGACAACCAATCGTCTTTCGATTCCGATTTCACGGCTTCCGCGCTCGTGTCGGCACTGTGAGCCAACTCCCAAGCCTGACCGTAGTATTCGTCGGCCGTAACATATCTCACGTTGTCGACATAGACGATGCGGTCTCTATAGATGACATTGCTTCCATAGTAGTAGGGGTAATGTACATGCGGATGCAGTAAGTCCACGAGAAGATGCCCTGCAAACCAAGTGCAGGTATAATCCCAGGTCGGGCGATACCACCAATGATAGGGTGTGATCCAGTAGGGATGCCAAGCATGAGGATAACGCGCATACCAGCCGGGAGTCCAATACCTGTTGTAGCCGCCAAAATTGATCTGAATGTTCGTAACTTTGGAGGAGGACGGTCGGCGTTGCCATTGTGACGAAGAACCTTCCAGACTGCTCAAACCACTCGGTTTCGCTCGATCTGATGGACGCACATCGCTGACAGGCGGTCGCCTCTGCCGCTCACCAGGACGAGCATCGCCACCAGGCTGTGGTCTCTGCCGCTCACCGGGACGTGCGTCGCCACCAGGCTGTGGTCTCTGCCGCTCGCCGGGACGTGCGTCGCCACCAGGCTGTGGTCTCTGCCGCTCGCCGGGACGTGCGTCGCTACCAGGCTGCGGTCTCTGCCGTTCGCCAGGACGTACATCGCCAACGGGTTGCGGTCTCTGCCGTTCACCGGGACGTGCGTCGCCACCAGGCTGTGGTCTCTGCCGTTCACCGGGACGAGCATCGCCAACGGGTTGCGGTCTCTGCCGTTCACCGGGACGAGCATCGCCAACAGGTTGCGGTCTCTGCCGCTCACCGGGACGAGCATCACCGATGGGTTGCGGACTCGGTCGGTCTGGTCGAGTGCCAGTCGTCGGCGTGCTCGGTCGTTCCGGTCGCGTGCCAGTCGTCGGCGTGCTCGGTCGGTCTGGTCGCGTGCCAGTCGTCGGCGTGCTCGGTCGGTCTGGTCGTGTACCAGTTGTTGGCGTGCTCGGTCGGTCCGGTCGTGCGCCAGTGCCAGCCGATGGCATCGGACGAGGACTCGGCGACGCGGACGGCGGTTTTGGTGTCGACGGCTTCGACACTGGCGGTTGGGGCTTGTTCGGCGACGAGGACGTGGGACGAGGGCTCGACGATGCAGACGGCGGCTTGGGTGCCGATGGTTTTGGAGCCGACGGCTTCGACACTTGTGGGGGACGGGATGTCGCAGGCGTCGCTCCCGATGGTTTTGATTTCGACGCAGACGATTTGGAATCGCTCGATGACGATGATTTCGACGACGACGGTTTTTGGGCTTCAACCGGAAGCGACCAGCCCAACGTTAAGGCGATAGCCGCAGCAATGGCAAGCCTTTTCAAAACTTGCGGTGAAAAACACGCAGTAAGGTATGTTATTCTTTTCATGATGATTTAGCGGGGTTAGGGCACGCACAAAATAGAATGCCTTCTAATAGTGTCTATGGTAAAAACGGAGAAAATGCGACACGATAAAGGAAAAATTTATTGTTTTTGGGTTCGTCCGCCGGGGACATTGCCATTGAGTATCATTCTTTGGCATCAGCCAGGGCGTTATAGGGACCCAAGTCTCTGGTTTTTTCAATGATTTCGGTAACAAATTTTTGAAATTTTGCTCCTTCGGCGGCGGAAATCCACGAAAAATGGATACGTGCCGTATCAAATCCCAGTGTTTGCAAGAGTTCCCGAAAGAGTATCCATCGCCTTCGAGCGTGGAAATTTCCGCTGGTGTAGTGGCAATCTCCCGGATGGCAACCACTGACGAGAATTGCGTCGGCTCCATTTTCGAGGGCTTTCACAATAAGATTGAAGTCAATTCGTCCCGTGCAGGGCAAGCGGATGATTCGCACGTTGGGCGGATAGACCAATCGGCTCGTACCGGCAAGGTCGGCACCGAGATAGGTACACCAGTTGCAAACAAAGGCAATGACTTTTGGTTCAAAAGCATCCTGATCCTTCATGCCCCCATTCTTGCAGATGCGGCAGAAAATGTCAAGAGTATCTTTTTTTTGGTAAATTTGCTACAATCGGGGAGATGAAGCGGTTTCTGTCTCTGTTCCTCCAAATTTTGCTGATTGCCGGTATCTTCGGCTTTCTGTTTTGGAGTGCCGGCACCGCAACAGATGAAGAGGGAAAAAATATCTTTGCCGTTCTCTGCGAACAGCCTAAACGTTGGCACCTTCTCGCCGCCGCCTTTATGGCGCAACTCTTCGCTGTTTCGCTCACGTTCATCCGTTGGCGTTGGTTGCTGCTGACATTGGGACTCCAATGCTCCTATCGTGAGGCATTCCGCTTCGGGTTTGTCGGACTCATGCTCAATCTTGCTCCACTTGGAATTGTCGGCGGGGATGCCGTCAAAGCCGTCTTGATTGCCCAAAAAAATCCTGACTACAAATCGCAAGCCGTTGCCAGTGTGTTTATTGACCGATTTGTTGGATTGCTCGTCATGTTCATCGTCGGTGCAATCCTGATCTGCTACACGGGCTTTTATGCCCATGCCAAATTGAATATCGTTACTCAAACGCTTGCTGATCTTGTCTTTATTTTTACGGCGGTGGGGATTTTGGGGACGGGCATTGTTTTTCTCCCCTTCTTCGCAAAGGGGCAGTTTGAGCGGCTGATTGAAAAGATTCCCCTCTGCGGGTTATTGATCAGTAAGGTAGTCCACTCCCTCTTGTTGTACCGCAATCACAAATGGTGCCTATTACAATCCTGTTTCCTCACGGTTGCCGTACACCTATTGTTTGGCGGCTCCCTTTATTGGGTCGCAGCAGCCTTATTTCCGTCGGTTCCCGATTTGATCACGCATGCGATGCTTCACAATGTAACCAATGTCACGTCAATGATTCCTCTGGCGGCTGGTCCCTACGAATTGGTTTTAGAGCAACTTTATAAGTTGTACGGCATGAAGGTCGGCATGGGACTGATTGTTTCCCTGATGTTCCGCCTGATCACCATTTTCGTTGCCGTTGCAGGGATTATCTATTACATTGCGGGAAAGAGGACTTGAACCTCCACTGAGTTGCCTCAACCAGGCCCTCAACCTGGCGCGTCTGCCAATTCCGCCATTCCCGCAGAACCGATGCCCGATTTTACCCCATCTTTGCTCTACGTCAAGTCAGGGAACACGCTTAACGAGACGATGGAATTTGGCACGATGGGCGTTGCATGCTATGAGACTGCGAATTCGGGACGGCGTTTTTCCAGTTGCGTGCTCAGCCGATTCACAATGTCCGTGTGCATTTGGCTGACTCTGCTTTCGCTCAAATCGAGCGTCGCCCCCACCTCCTTCATCGTCAACTCTTCGTAGTAGTAAAGGATAATGATCAGTCGTTCGTTACGCGTGAGTCCCTTCGTGACAAGCCGCATGAGGTCTGTCCGTTGAAGTCTGCGCGTTGGGTCTTCGCCTTTTTGGTCTTCGACTAATTCCATCTCGCTGATGTCTTTAGAACCGTCGGTCTCGAACCACTTTTTGTGAAGACTGACCGTTGGAACCGTATTGGCATCGAACATGATTCGTTCCAGTTCACCTGCTGAAAGATTCATGTGTTCCGCCAGTTCTTCGTGTGTCGGCACCCGACCGAGTTTGTCCGAAAGTGTTTTGTTTGCTTCCGCTAGTTTTCTTGCCCGGGCGCGTACCAGACGCGGCACCCAATCCATGTTGCGGAGTTCGTCCAACATGGCTCCACGAATACGTTGCGCACAGTAGGTCTCAAATTTGACTTCGCGGTTGACATCGAACGCATCAATGGCATCCATGAGACCGAAGATACCGGCTGAAACCAGATCGTCGAGTTCAACCTCGTCAGGCAATTTATGACTGAGTTTCTCGCCGTGAAATCGCACCAACGGCATATAACGTTCGATCAGGGCGTTGCGCAACGATTGATTACTCTTGTCCTGAATAAAATTTTCCCACAGCTTTGCTGTTTCTTCAGTAGTGGGTTGTGCTACTGTCATGCTTCCTCCGTGAAATTCGTCTTTATGCGTAACAGCGCACAAAGGCTCGCTACTCATATCGGCATGAAAAACCAAAAAGGTGAACAACTCCGCAAGAATTTTTGGAAAATTTGTCATAATCCGTTTTATTTGCCGAATTGATAAAATAGGCAAAATAGGAATTTTCCCTCATAAAACGCCGCAAAGTATTCCATGAAATGTCAAACGACACCTATTTTTCTGGGGTTCCTTCGTGTTCTTTGTCTCCTTGTGGTTAAGAATTGCTGCCACAAAGGCACGAAGCACACAAAAATTTCACGAGGAAAAAATCATGTCTTTTTTCTTATTTTGATTTTGCGAATTGCTCTAACGTTTCGTTCATACTGCCGGTGCGATAGCCTTTCAAGTCCACCGAAACATACTGGAATCCGATTTCCTTGAATCGGCAATCAATTTCTTTCCGCAGGCGTTCGGATAACAACCGATTCAATCCCGCTTCATCCGTTTCGATGCGTGCCAAGCCGCCGTGAAAGCGGACACGTACCTGACCAAGTTCCGCCTCATGCAGATATTGCTCCGCAGCGTCAATCATGGACAATCGCTCTCTCGTAATTGCCTCGCCATAGGGAAACCGAGTGGCATAACATGCAAGACTCGGTTTGTTCCAAGTGGGCAATCCCATTTCCTTTGAAAGTTGCCGAATTTCCTGCTTTGTCAGTGCTGCCTCTTGGAGCGGACTCCTAATACCGAGTTCCTTGATTGCCCGCATACCGGGACGATAATCGAGGATGTCATCGGCATTGGACCCTTCGACGATGTGCTGTATTCCCCGTTCTTCGGCAATGCGCTGCATTTGGGAAAAAATGACGATTTTGCAAAGATAACAGCGGTTGGGCGGATTTTGTGAGAAACCGGCTATATTGCGTTCGTCAACATCGACCACGATCTGTTCGATCCCTTCTTTTTGGACAAACTGTACGGCTTCGTTGAGTTCTCGCTTGGGAGTGAGTCCCGAACGGACAGTAAAAGCACAGACCCGGTTCCCCAAAAGGTTGTGTGCCGTTTTGAGCAACAACGTTGAATCCACGCCGCCCGAAAACGCAACAGCAACACTGTCCAGTGCCTGAAGAATGTTCCGTAACGTGTCTTGTTTTGTTTGCAAACTCATGGTCGCACTGATTCTACTTCGTTTTAGAGAAAATGGTATTGCCATGTTGTCAAATAATCTGTTTTTGCTAGGATGGCTGGCATGACTCCCTGCGATCTTTGTCCGCGACACTGCACCCTTTCGGAAGGGCAACCGGGCTTTTGTGGTGTCCGGGCATTGCAAAATGGCACCGTTGTTTCGCTGACCTACGGCAAAACAACAGGGTTCGCTGTCGATCCCATCGAAAAAAAGCCGCTCAATCATTTTTATCCCGGTTCAAGAATTCTATCGTTTGGCAGCATCGGTTGCAATTTGTCATGCCGGTTTTGCCAAAATGCCGCCACTGCCCAGTCCCGCAATTTCTCGCTCCTTACGGCATCGGCAACGCCTGATGAAATCGTTCTCTTGGCGAAACAACAGCACTGCGAAAGCGTTGCCTTTACGTATAATGAGCCGATTATTTCGGCACCCTTCGTCCAAGATGTTGCCGCTGCATGCCGGAAAGCCGGTTTGAAAACGGTTGCCGTTTCCAATGGTTTCATTGCGGAATCCTGCCGGTCAACATTTTTCGACAACATTGATGCTGCCAACGTTGATCTGAAAAGTTTTTCCGAAACATTTTATTGTGATTACTGTGGCGGTGAACTCGAACCGGTCAAGGAAACACTCCGCTATTTGGCAAAATCGAACACTTGGCTCGAAGTTACAACGCTCTTGATTCCTTCGTTGAATGATTCCAATCAGGAAATCAGCGATCTTTGCGGTTGGTTTGCACATCATCTTGGCAAGGAGGTTCCGCTTCATTTTTCGGCATTCCGACCGGCAAACAAGATGACAGCACTTCCGCCGACACCGCCGCAGACATTGTTTCGGGCAAGAGAGATTGCCTTGTCGGTCGGTTTGAAATATGTCTATACCGGCAACATCGACGATCCGGCGGGACAATCGACGTACTGTCCGCAATGCGGTCAAACAGTGATTAGCCGAAGCGGTTATGCTATTGACGAATATGAAATCGACGACGAGTTCTGTTGCAAGTATTGCGGTCAGTCCATCGGCGGTTGCTTTTCGGGCGACCGTTAGCGGAATGCGAGACAAGGTGGATTGTTCATATTCTGACTGGACTCTGCTTTGCGCCGAGGATCAATTCCCGGAGTCGGCTTTCCGGCAAGCCGAAAGGGGTATGCGAACCGGCATCGTGGTGAATCCGCTCTTCAAAGACCGTGCCGTCGATGTCGTCCGCTCCGTAGGAAAGAGCAATCTGTGCCAGCGATTCGCCCAGCGTTACCCAGTAGGCTTTCATGTGTTCAACGTTGTCCAACATCAGTCGGCATACGGCAATCGTCTTCAAAATTTCCTGCGGCGAAATCGGCACAACATCAATCTGTGTGTTCTTTGGATGAAAAACCAAAGGCACGAAACAATCGAATCCGCCGGTTTCTTCCTGCAATTTCCGAAGTTTCAGCAGATGTTCGACTCGATGTTTTGGCGTTTCCAAATGTCCAAAGAGCATTGTTGCATTCGTGGGAATTCCGAGTTTGTGTGCTGTCCGATGGACTTCGAGCCAAATTTTCGCCGGAATTTTGTTGGGGGCAATTTTTTTCCGAACCTCCACATCAAAGATTTCTGCCCCTCCGCCCGGAAGACTGGATAACCCGACCGATTGCAGGTCGTTCAATATAAATTCGTAACTTTTTCCAGTGCTTTGAGCGAAGGCGACGATTTCAACGGCTGTCCACGCCTTCAACCAGAGTTGCGGAAACGTCTGGTGCAACACTCGAAGGATGTCCCGATACCAAGAATAGGGTTTATCGGGATGAACGCTGCTAACCAGATGAAGTTGAGTGGCACCGAACTCGACGGCACGCTGTGCTCGGTGTACAATTTCGTCTATTTCCAAAACGTAAGCCTTTTTGTCATTGGGCTTTGCTGCAAAGGCACACAGCGGACAACCGATTCGGCAAACATTCGTCGGATTGATGTGGGCGTTAACGACGTAATACGTTTGATTGCCGTGCCGTCTGCGTCTTTCGGCATCGGCTCGGGCACCAAGTTCGTGTAGATCGGCAGCAAAAAGAGTTAAACCGTCTTCGTGTGATGAAAGGAGAGTGGTGTTCATAGTTTTTTCTTGTCCTGAAAATCCCATTCCATCGCAACGAGGGCAGGGCAGGGTTTCCTTGCTGCTCTGAAAATCGCCAAGAGCGGCATCAAGTTCCAGTATATCATTTTTTCGGCATATTCCATTGCGGCATCTCCGAAGAGACTGGACAGTTAACAAGTTTGCACAAAAAGCCGTCATTCCCGCGAAAGCGGGAATCCAGACGAGCGATTTGCACACTGTTTCTCTGGACTCTCACCTTCGCGGGAGTGACAGAAAGACGAAACTTGTCAACGGACTGCCGAAGAGACTGGAATCCTCCGGTATCCCCCCTGTCCAATGATTTTTTTTCCTATAAAATACACAGCAGAGATTATGAGCAGATCAATTAAAAAGGGTCCTTTCGTTACCCCATCACTGTTGCGAAAGGTCGAGAAATTGGAAGCCGTCGGCAAAAGAGAGCCGATCAAGACTTGGGCAAGGGCTTGTACCGTTTGTCCTGAGTTTGTGGGGCACACGTTCCTCGTCCATAACGGGAAAGTGTTCAACAAAGTGTTCATTACCGAAGATATGGTCGGACATAAACTGGGTGAGTTTTCCCAGACCCGAATCTTCCGCGGACACGGCGGCAAGGGTGGTAAGAAATAGGGCGGTAAAAAGTAGGAAATGAGACATTCGGCGCAAAGAACGCTTACGTTTTAGCCGTCCGGCGAAAGAGGTAAATCAAATGACAACAGCAGGCAAAACCTATCAGGCAAAACATCGGTACGCACAAATGAGTGCGAGGAAAATTAGACCCTACGCTGATCTTGTGCGTGGAAAGTTTGCCGATGAAGCCCTCGAACTCTTGGCTTGTTATCCTAGCCGAGGAGCAAGATTGGTCGAATCCGTGGTTAAAAGTGCCATCGCCAACGCCGAAGATCAGCGGGCGCAGAATATCGCCAACCTTGAGATCGTCGATGTTCGGATTGACGGCGGACCTATGTCTCGGCGTTTTCGACCCAAAGCACGCGGATCGTCGAGCATTTATCACAAACGAACCGCACATATTACCGTCATTGTGGGGTGAGGTTTGCATCGGAAAATTTCAACCAACTTTTCGGTTCTGTTGTGAACAACGCCCCGCCTTGCCGACGTTAAAATCTTTGGTAGAATGGCACCGGGTCTTACATACATTTACACAGTCTTTTTGGAGAATCGTTTATGCCGTCGAAAGAGGACGTTTTTGAGGGAGTGAAGGAGCAGTTAATTGAGGCTCTTGCCGTTGATGATGATCAAGTGACTCCTGAAGCGACGCTTATGGGAGATTTGGGTGCCGAGTCCATCGACCTTCTGGACATCGTTTACCGCTTGGAGAAGCATTTTTCCATCAAAATTGACCGGGGTGAACTTGTACCGGACGACATTGTCAACGATACTCAAGGAAAGTACGTAGTCGAGGGTAAATTGACCGCTCTTGGATTGGAAGAAATAAAAAAACGGATTCCTTTTGCCGACCTCTCTTCTCTCGAAAGTAATCCGGTGATTCAGAACCTTGCAACGGTTCTGACGGTCAAGGACATGTGTCATCTCGTCGAACAAAAATTGGGTATTTAACGCGTCTTTTCCAATGATTCCATGCACTGGTATTGGATTGATCGAATTACAGTTTTTGAAAGTCAACGGCGTGCCGAGTCCATCAAGGCGGTAACGCTCGCTGAAGATCATTTGCACGACCACTTCAGGTTCGCTCCAATGATGCCGGGCTCGTTGGTTATCGAGGGAATTGCCCAAACAGCCGGTCTTTTGCTTCACGAAGCAAAAGGTTACAAAGAAAAGGTCGTTCTAGCGAAAATTCCAAAATTTGTTTTTCATCAAGTTGATCTCTCTCCCGGCGATCTATTGCATTACAAAGTACAATTAGAAACCTTCCGCGAGGACGGCGGTGTTGCGTCGGCTTGGGCTTACCGAAACGGTCAACTTTTTGCCGAAGGGGAATTGATGTTTGCTCATTTGGGCAACGAATTTTCCAGTCAGTCTCTCTTTGCGGACGGAGACATGCTCCAAATGATGCGGATATTCCGAGTCTTTGAAGTTGCAGTCGCTCCCGATGGTTCCAGATTACTCGATCCTGATTGCCAATAACGGCACAAAATCCATCCATCGACGGACGACGATAAGGATGGACAAAGTGGGCAAGATATGACCGTCTATATCAATTTTGAGGATTGCAGTCTATTTTTCGGACACAACCGGGGCGGATACGGCAAAAACAATCATAAAAATTGGGGCATTTTGCCGATAGCGGGAGAGGTGCTGGGATAGTTTTCTATTGACTTCTGGCAAAACATTAGATAAAATGGGCGACCGCTGACGGGGCGGTGCCGTGTCTCGTTGCAAAATAGAGGAAATTTATGAACCTGCTGGGAAGATTACTCATCGTTCTGATTTTTATTGGAAGCATTGGACTCGCGTCCTTTTCCGTGGTGCTGTATGCAACTCATACAAACTGGAGGGAACGAGCCAATCAATTGGAGCAGAACCTGAAAGGGAAAACGCAGGAACTTTCCAATCTACAGAAACTCAGAGCCGACATGGAATCGGCTCTGACCATCGAAAGAGATCGGCTGGCTGAAAGAATTAAAGCCTTGCAGATGGATATCAGGCAGAAAACTCAAGATATACAGGACAAAACAGCAGAACTTAAAAAATTGAGAGAAGATATGGAACAAGCGGTTGCCGCCGTTCAGGCTTCCCACGAAACAGCCAAAAACCTCCGAGAGCGGCTCGACGAGTTGACAAATGAACACCTCGGGGCACGAAACGACTGGGTGGTCATGTCCACTGACCTCATCAAAGAGATGGACAAATCTCACGGTTTGTCAATACAGGTAACAAATTACCAATCGACGGCGGCAAAACTCGCCGAAGATTACCGGAACGCTATGGAAGTGTTGCGGATGCACGGTTTGTCTCCTGACCCGGCTCTCTATCCCAAACACCCGCCGTCAGGAATTCGAGGTTCGGTTACGGAAGTGCGCCTCCGAGGAATGGTAGAAATTTCAATAGGTTCCGACTCCGGTTTAGTGAAAGGGCATCAACTTGATGTGATCCGCAATCTAGAAGGACGCAGTGCATACATCGGCAAGGTGGAAATTGTCGATACCGCCGCAGACCGTGCCGTCGCAAGGGTCATGCCGGAATTCCGCAGAGGCACCGTTCAACTCGGCGACGAAGTTACCTACCTGGAAATGGACGAACTCGCTGCACATTAGTAAGAGGAAGTAGTACCGCAGATGGCTATGTTCGGTAAGAAAAACAAACAGGCGGATAAGGCTGTTCCGAAAGCCGGTGCCAAAGATGCGCCCTCTAAACAGCCGAAACAACCCAAGCCGCCAAAACCGAGTGTTCCGCCGGACATTTATACCCTGTTGCTTGGCTTGGTAGCCCTCTTCTTCATTACAGCAACGATTATACTGGGAATAAACTATTATTGGTATCAATCGGTTGATCCTGCCGTGATACCATTGAACTGGGCAAAGTAACTCAAAAATGTCCCCTCCAGCACACGATTACATTTTTTTCGCAGATGACCGTTCGAGCATTCCCACCTCGACGATGCACCTTGCCGACCAGATTGCCGCCGGCAA
>Ga0082212_10009935_pt1 | contig 12224 bp, 15 predicted proteins | sample TergutNt197P3_FD_71548 | JGI IMG/M metagenome (GOLD analysis project Ga0082212, IMG submission 71548) | Neocapritermes taracua P3 segment gut microbial communities from Petit-Saut dam, French Guiana - Nt197 P3 | ecosystem: Host-associated > Arthropoda: Insects > Digestive system > Gut ... | reverse complement strand
ATCAAAAAAATTGAATTACAAATCAAAAAAATTGAATTACAAATCAAAAAAATTGAATTACAAATCAAAAAAATTGAATTACAAATCAAAAAAATTGAATTACAAATCAAAAAAATTGAATTACAAATCAAAAAAATTGAATTATAAATCAAAAAAAAAGTTTTTTAAGTATAATTATTTAAAATAATTTGTATATATTTGTATTAGTTCTTTAAAAAGTAAAAGGTGATTTATGAAATCATTAGAAAAGTTTGCAAGAGTTCTAAAACTTGCCGCTATGATCTTAATAGTGTTAATAATAAGTGGGTGCACAACAGTTTTTACATTAGATTATTATATAATACCTGAAGATTATTCTAAATCTTTCTATTATAAAAATTATTCTAGAGAAGAGCATGGAACTGATAAATATAATTCTATTAAATTTTATGATAGCAGTGGTAAATATATCGGTTATTCTACTCAACAAAAATATATGCGAACTTATTTCAATGAAAAAAAAGAAGTAATTGGTGCAACTAGAGTAACAGGTAATCAGATTGCAAGATATGATGGAAAAGGTAATTTTCTTGGTCAAATAGTTATAGATACTATTAAAGCAAGAGAATATGATAATCAAAACAATCTATTAAATAAATTAGAAATAGATGTAAAAAAATAACACTTATTATTTTGGTCAAAAAAGGCAGGACTTTTAAAGTCCTGTTTTTTTTTTATTATTTATTTTTTTGTTTTGTTTATGATTTGTAAAATCAATAAAAGTTATGTATTATTCTAACCGATTAATTCTAAAAGTTTTGTTACACCTGTGGTTGCTTTTTCAGTGATAAGATAAATATTAGATGATATATTTTGCGGAGGATTAGGGTCAACCAAATAAATTTTAGTGTCTACGGGTGCATAATTTAGCAAACTTGCTGCTGGATAAACCGCAAGCGAAGTTCCTATAATACAAAACATTTTTGCATCGGTAACTAATTTTATTGCAGCAACCATATTGGGAACCGCTTCGCCAAAAAAAACTATATGTGGTCTTAATATGCTACCTAACTCACACCTATCGCCAAAATTAATATCTATTCCGTTTTTACTAATATCAACCACATTGTAAATTAAGTTTTCATCTTTTGTGCTTCTGACTTTCATCAATTCGCCGTGTAGATGCAACACTTTTGTGGAGCCAGCCCTTTCGTGCAGATTATCTACGTTTTGTGTTACAACATTAACGTCATATTTTTCTTCTAATTTTACAATTAAACGATGTGCTTCGTTAGGTTCGGCTTCTATTAATTGTTTTCTTCGTGCATTATAAAAATTTAAAACAAGTTCAGGATTTCTATGCCATCCTTCTGCACTTGCAACGTCTTCTACTCTGTGTTCTTCCCACAGACCACCTGCATCGCGAAATGTTTTGATACCGCTTTCCGCCGATATTCCTGCACCAGTAAAGACAACTAATTTTGTTTTAATCATATATTTATTTGTTGTAATTTTTACATAAACTTGCATAAAAATAAGAAAAAGTTTTAATATAAATATCATTGTAAACTGATATAAATTACTTGTTTGCTATGGCATCTATTTTTATAATTTTGAAAATATAATAAAAAATCGTATATTTGCATTTTTAAAATAATTAAAAATAAAAATTATGGCAAATGTTACTCCACAAATGATAAAAGCTCTGCGAGATAAAACTCTCGCCGCTATGGGAGAATGCAAGAAAGCATTAGAAGAAAATGATGGCAATATGGATGCCGCTATAGAATATCTTCGTAAAAAAGGTGCAGCTTCTGCTGCTAAAAGAGCAGAAAGAGAAGCAAAAGAAGGTGCTGTTCTCGCCTGTACTGCTAATGATGGCAAAACTGCTATTTTAGTTGAAATAAATAGTGAAACAGATTTCGTTGCCAAGAATGAAGGTTTTGTAGAGTTCACAAAACTTGTTAGCAATGTGTTTGCTACTTCAAATGCTAATAATATAGATGAATTAAAGTCAATAGAAGCCAATGGCACTAGTATAGAAAATCATCTTAATGATGTTTTAGCAAAATATTCTGAAAAGATAGAAATTCGCCGAGGAAAGAAAATTAATACAACTGGATATGTTGAAAGTTATATTCATTTAGGTGGAAAACTTGCTGTTTTAGTTGAAGCATCCTGCGATAAATTAGATGCTAATAGCAAACTTTTATTGAAAGATATAGCTATGCAAATCGCAGCAATGTCACCTCGTTATGTAGATAAATCTGATGTAAGTCAAGCAGAATTGGATAAAGAAAAAGAAATAGAATACGAAAAAGCCATCACAGAAGGTAAAAAACCTGAAATTGCTGAAAAAATTGCTGAGGGTAAAAGAAGTAAGTTTTTCGAAGAGTTTTGTTTAAACCAACAAATATTTGTTAAAGACAATAAAAAAGTTGTTGGGGACGTTGTTGCTGAAATTGGCAAACAATGTGGTTGCGATTTTAAAATATTAAGTTTTACAAGATGGATGCTTGGCGGCACTGAAAAATAATATATTAAAAACAAGGTGCTGTTTTAAAAAAGTATAACATTGTCAAGTTAAGAAATAACGTCAAAAAAAATTATATAAAATTATACTCCACAAATGAATAATATGGATTTAAATTCAGATTTGGATTCTATAATAATTCTAAATGGCGATATATTAGAAGACGATATTTTACTTCTAAATTATTTTAAAGGAATTAAAATAGCCGCTGACGGCTCTGCAAACACTTTAATTAAAAATAATATTATTCCAAATTATATTATTGGTGATTTAGATAGTTTTAATATAGAATATTTGCCTCCAATGACGCAATTAATAAATATTTTAGACCAATCACAATATGATTTTGAAAAATGTTTGGAGTTTGCGATTTCTAATAATTGTAGACGTATTTTATTAATTGGAATGAATGGAGGAGCGTTAGACCATACACTAAATAATTGGAGTATTTTTATAAAGTATTCAGCGGATGTAGAATTATTTTCTTATGCTTGTGGGCAAATAGGAACACTTATAACAAACGATATAACTTTTGGTGCAGAAGTGGGTGAAATTATTTCAATAATACCATTTCCTAATGCAATTTTAACAACTGATGGGCTAAAATGGAATTTAACAAATACTACATTAGAGTTCGGAAAATTTGAAGGAGCTAGAAATGAAGCAATAAATAAAAAAGTTACGATAAAATTACATTTAGGCAAATATATGTTGTTTAAAATTTTAGAAACTACGAATTAACACCGCTAAACTATTACATAATTACCTCAAACTCTTTTGTAATATCGTTTGTAAAATTATTTGCACTCTCAATAATAATATCTGAATTATCGAAATAAATAAATTTTCTTTGCTCGTATAATTCTATAATTTCATTATGTGTCTTGCTCATTAAAATTGGATGGTCGGCTTTATTTATTCTTGACAATGATGTCTCTAAATCTGTATACAAATACACAACAAACCCTTTTTTTATGTATTTTAGATTGTATTTATTTACTATTGCTCCTGCTCCCAATGAAATAACACATTGTTTTTCTTTTAACAAATTTGCTAATAATTTAGTTTCAATTTTTCTAAATACTTCTTCGCCTCTGTTTATAAATATATTAGGAATATTATCATTAAAATATTCTTCTATCATATTATCTAAATCAAAAAAAGGTTTTCCGAAATGCTTTGCTATTTTATTACCAATAAATGTTTTTCCTGCACCACTAAATCCTGTTAATATAATATTTTTATCTTTAAAATTATTTAATTTTTTCTTAATATCTTTAATACTTAGTTCTGATTTTTTACAATATTCATCGTTCCCAAAATAATATTCAAAAGCAGAATTTGCCTGTTCTTTTAACCATTCATTTCCTAATATTAACTTTTTATTTTGTTTTTTTAATTTATTAAAATAATCTAAATCAATATAATTTGCAAAAAATAAAACACTATCTTTTGGAAAAACCATATCTGCTAAATAAATGCTTGGATTGGGAATTGTAATTATTATAATATCATATTTGTCTAATGGAATCAGCACATTTTCATTATACAAATCAAAAATATTTCCTGTATTATAATAATTAATTTTAAAGTGTTCGGCTAATTTTCTTGCTTTATTTTTATGTCTATTAAAAATATTTAAATTGCAATTAGGGAAGAATGTTTTTATTCCATAAATGACTGCAGCAGCAGAATTACCACTACCAATTAATAAAATATTTTTATTATTCAAATTAAAAGTATTTTCTTTTGTTAAATAATAATTACGTAAAGAATTTAATACCCCTTCCCAATCCGTATTAAAACCAAGTAATTTATTGTTATGGTTTAATATTGTGTTAACGGCACTAATGTTCGTGCTATCGTCTGTTATGCTATCTAAAAAAGGAATAATATTTTGTTTAAAAGGAGCAGTTATATTTGCACCCGAAAGACAAAACTCTTTAATAAGTTTGATTATATTCTGTGGTTTGTCTGTTAAAATTTTTTTATATGACCAATTTACATTATTATTTGCAAATAGTTGGGAATATATTTGTGGGCTAAAACTATGTATTATTGGCGAACCAAACACTGCAAATCTTTTCATCTTGATAATTTTATAAATTACACCAACTTTACACTAAAATAAATAACAGGCGCCAGCACAAAAGCCAACTCCTGTTTTGTTTATATATTATTTACATTTATTGCTGTTATTAGAATAATTTTTCCTCTCATTACTTCCTCCTAATAAGATAAACGTCCCTACCAACTATAATTTCTTTTTTGCTTTCACTTACAAGCAATTGTTGTAGATGCATTGTATCACCTTCTACTTTACCTAAAAAACAGTAATAATTACCACACCGGCAATAGCTAGAAGGGATAGTAGGCCGCGAGTTTTTACATTTAGATGAATCACACCAAGGGTCATCTATTGTCAAGGAACATAAGTCCCATTTTTTTTGGGTTTCCTCTACAGATTCTACATCATCTAAACCCGTTGTAATAGTGACGTAAGGTTCGTTATATGAATATCTGTAAAACTGAGGATAATACCCAGATTCTCCTACTGGTTCACAAATTCTACCATCTGCCAAAAATTTAATTACAGCAGGATAAGGAAGTTGTATTCCTGATTTTTCTATAACTCTGTCACTATGTTTTGGCGAATGATAAACATTAAACCAATTACGAGTTTCAGGGTCAGTGTCATCACTGTGTACCCATTCTGTCCCTATTAGGGAATTCAGCCCCTGCGGGGTTTCTGTATCTTTAACCTTATTTACATTGCCATCGCAAGAAAGTAATATAGTTAAGATAAACACAACGTTAATAACGTTAAAAATTTGTTGAAACTTATTCATTAGTTCACCTTTATATATATTTAAAAAAAATCTAATTCTAATGTTACAAAAATAACATTTTATTTTCTATTTTCCAAATTTTTTATTTATTTTTTAATATTATAAATTATTATTGGCAAAAATACTCTTTTTTTTTTTTAATAAAAGGTAAAATAAATACTACAAATTAATTTTTAACAAACATCCATTTTTTTGAAATTTTTATCAATAATAAGGTTAGCATCAGTTAGGTCTTGGATTTGTTCTATTGAAAATTCAGGATTTATTTCTTTTAATACAATCCCTTCGGTAGTAATTTCCATAACTCCCATTTCAGTAATGATAGTATTAACTTGTCCTGCTGCGGTTAGTGGTAGTGTGCATTTTTTTAGTATCTTTTTTTTGCCGTTAGCAGTATGTTCCATAGCGAGTATAACTCTTTTCGCTCCTGATAATAGGTCCATAGCCCCTCCCATACCGGGAACTTTTTTACCAGGTATCATCCAATTTGCAACATCGCCTTTTTCATCTACCTCTAATGCTCCTAATATAGAAACATCTATGTGATTTCCACGAATAATAGCAAATGAGGTAGCACTATCAAAAGTAGATGCAAAAGGAAGTGCTGATATATATTGCCCACCTGCATTAGTGTAATAAGGATTATGTTCACCATCCTTTGGAGTCGGTCCTATTCCTAACATACCATTTTCTGACTGAAATGTAACATTTACATTTGCAGGCAGAAAATTTGGAATAATTGTAGGTAGTCCTATTCCAAGATTTACAACATATCCATCTTTTAGTTCTTTTGCGGTTCTTTTGGCAATAATTTCTCTTATTATATTTTTATCCATAATATTTGTTTTTTATAATTAAATTAAGGGGATTATATATAATTTTCAGAAAAATTACCAAGTATAACCAATAGATACACCAGGCCACATCTGGAAATCTTTATTATACTCACCAAATTCCGTTATTGGAATTCCAATTCCTAATCGTATCGCAGGTTCTATTGACAATGCGTCGAATAGAATAAACTTATATGCTCCTTCGAACCCAATATCAAGCCCAACTCTGTTATTAAAGTTGTTATCATTTACCGTCCATCTAACGTAATTAATGTTAGCAAATGGTCCTACAGAAAGCCCTTTAATTCCACGAGTTCTTATTTCGGGGAATAAGTTATGAAAATACCATCTATAACCCGCACCTACTATAATACCAAAATTTGTGTATTTAGCAGTATTATATCCCCAATTATACATTAAGTCAGCAGTAAAAGAATTTTTTTTGCCAACACTTTGCTCATACTTAATATTGAACCTATCGTGCATTATAAGAGTTATCGGGTCAGTAGTAAGTGCTTGATGGTATATTTTTGATTTTGTTGCTTCTGATTGGCTATATGCTATAAAATTAATACCAATCATCATAATTGCAACGATAAAAAAACTATAAATTGTTTTTTTCATTTATATATCCTTGTTATTTTATTTTCAATTAATCAGTGTAGGACTATGTCACCCTACACTGATTTTATAATTAGAATTATTTGCTCATTTCTTTAGAGATTTTATATTGTCGCCTTGCCGATCTTATTCTTTGTTTTCTTTTTTCTACAGATGGTTTAACAAAGGCGGTTCTGTCTTTATATTCTCTTAAAATACCTGCTCGTTCATATTTTCTTTTGAAACGTTTTAGGACTCTATCAATGCTTTCGCTTTTTTGTAAAGTAACACCTATCACTGCTTTATTTCACCTCCTTAAAGTTGCAGTCCATTTTATTTATTGTTTATTGTTTAATATATTTCTAACAAAATACAAATATACGTTTTTTTTTTATTATAATTATATATTAAAGATATACTGCCAAAGCAATTAAAATATAAGAAGTGTAAAAAAACGTAAAAAAACAGAGAAATTTATTTACTTTCTTATATTTCTTTAATATATTTGGCAGTAATTTTAGAAGTCATACCGCCTCGTGTTCTCCATTCAGTTATAATTTCCATTTCAAGAGGCGAACATACACTAACAAAATCATCAAGGAATATATTCGTTAGTTCTTCATAAAATATGCCCTGGTTCCTAAAACTCAAATAATAATACTTTATAGATTTTAATTCCATACAAAACTTATCAGGAATGTATTTAATAGTTACACTTCCAAAATCAGGTAATCCTGTAATAGGGCATACGCTTGTAAATTCTGTATTAATATGCTCTATAATGAATTTTCTACCTGGTTTAGGATTAGGAAACAATTCAATTTCAGGTTTATTATTATTCATTGTTACTTTTTATATCCCACAGGGTTATTAAGTATTGGATGCTGACTATCTTTAAGTTTTAACGCTTCTCTTAAAGTTTTTTCATCCATCATTGCTCTTGTCACTGTTGCAAGATTAGTTGCAGCACAAAATATATTTATATTTTGCGAAACAATACCCGCATCGCAGCACATCATTTTCATAGCCCTATCGTTGTTATCGCTACCAAGTTTAGAAATATCACCAACGATAAGTATACTAATAGGTGCGGTTAGAACGAAATCTTGCCCTGAAGCAAGTGCAGGTCTCAAGTCACCCGTATATACGGGTTGCAATAAGTCATCTTGCGGAACATACAAATATGCTCCGTCCTTGTTAATAAGATAGACATCTATCTCTTGACTATTTCTTGCAGTAGGCGATGTGCGTCTGCCATCAGGTCTATTGATACCACAAGCAGCCCATAAAAGATTAGAAATATCTTCAATAGATAAATCTTTTGAAGAATATTCTCTATCAGTTCGTCTGTCCTGAAAGGTTTGCATCATTGACTTTCCTGCGTTTATATTTGGCTTTTGAAGTTTAATGGGTTCTAATGATTTAACATTTACATTCATAAAACATCCAAATAAAATTACTAATACTAATACTTTTTTCATAAATATTTTTATTATATTATTTAATTAAAGATTGCAATATACACTTTTTTTATAAAATATTTTATATTTTTTTTTATAAGAAATTTCCTTACATTGTTAGTAGGAATTTACTATAAACGAATAAAAATAGAATTTTTTTTATAAGAAAATTTTAATATGTTATTCTTTATTTAATCCCATTATAATTTCTAATACTCTTTCTTTTTTTTTAGTTGTGTATTCTGTATGGTAAAATAAATTAGGTCTATCGAAGCCCTTCACTAATAGATTTGCTCCTGTCATATCTAAAGCAGTTATAATGTCAGATTGCACATCAGGTGTAGCAGTGGCTGTTAAAGCAACAATGTGAGTAATATTAATACGGACCAGTGCCTTTGATATATTTAAATATGAAGGTCTAAAATCATGCCCCCATTCTGATATGCAATGTGCTTCATCAACAGCAATAAAAGATATATTTAGTTCTTTTAATAATTTTAAAAAATATTCACTATTTAGTCGTTCAGGGGCTATGTATATTAGTTTGTATTGTTCGTTCTTTGCTGCAATAATTCGTTCAGAATACTCTTCTATGCTGAGAGAACTATTTATAAAGGTCGCAGGGTAGTTTATTTTAAGTAGTGCATCACATTGGTCTTTCATTAATGATATTAAGGGCGAAATGACTATTGCTACTCCGTCCATTAACAATGCAGGAAGTTGATAGCACAAAGATTTGCCTGCACCTGTTGGCATAACAACAAGTGTATTGTTTCTATCTAATATTGATTTTATTACTTCTTCTTGTCCTATCAAGAATTTTTTGTAGCCGAAATATTTTTCTAATAGTGATATTAATTCCATTAACTCCAATATAAGAAAAAATTATTACAAAATTAGTTTTTAGGGAATTTTATTCTTTGCATATTTTATTTCCATTTTTTGTTATATTTGTGTTGAATAATTAAAAATTATTCTTATTTCAATACTACAAAAATATTTTTTTATTCATAATATTATATTTTTATAATACTTACAATATTATATTTTCATAAACAATAACAAAAACTCTAAAAAAAATGTTTTTTTACCATAATTATGCAAAACAACTATCATAACGAACAAAAATTAAAAAAAAATAATATCTCGGCGTGTCTTTATATAGTTCCTACTCCGATAGGTAATCTTGAAGACATTACTTTTCGGGCATTGCAAGTATTAAAAAATGTAGATATAATTGCTTGTGAAGATACCAGACGTAGCGGATTATTACTAAAATCGTTAGAAATTCCTTCTAAAAATCGGCTTTGTAGTTATCACGATTATAATGAAGAAATAAGGTCAATACAAATTATTAAGGAAATAAAAAGTGGAAAATCTGTTGCTTTAATCAGTGATGCGGGAACACCTTGTATATCTGACCCTGGTTATAAACTTGTATCGGTTGCTAAAGAAAATAATATTAAAATAGTGTCTTTGCCCGGCCCCACTGCATTAATTACTGCACTCGTAGCATCAGGATTGGCAGTGCATAATTTTACTTTTGTAGGATTTCCTCCTGCTAAAAAGGGAAGACAAACTTTTATAAAAAGTATCATTAATGCTGAAAATACTACTATTTTATATGAATCGTCACATAAAATTTTGAAATTAATTAAAGAGGTTGCAGAGTTAGATAGCAATAGAAATGTTTTTATTTCACGTGAAATTACAAAAATTTATGAAGAACATATAAATTTTAATACATCTGCATTCCTTAAAAACGAAGTTAATATAATAGAAAAAGGAGAATTTGTTGTAATTATAGAAGGTAAAAAAACTCTATAATTACAACAAATTTATAATAGCAGATAATAAAATATAGTGTTATAAGAGGTGCAAATATAAAATATTTGCAATCTGGTATAATATTGTATATGATCATCTAATTAAATAACAAGTATCTATAAACAAATTAACGATTGTAGTTTATCAATAGTGAATGCTTTATTGACATCATTTTCTCCGATTTTAGTCCGTTCAAGTTGTGTAAGATAACCACCAACTCCTAATTTAATTCCAATATCCCTTGCTAACGCTCTAATATACGTTCCTTTAGAACAATCAATAGTGATATTAATAAAAGGTAAATCAATTTTATTAATATCAATATTATATATTTCAACTTCTGCAGGTTTGAAAGCAATTTCTATATTTTTACGGGCAAGTTCATATAATCTTTTACCATTAATTTTTTTCGCAGAAAACATCGGTGGGACTTGATTAATAATTCCTTTGAAAGAATTAATAGCACTTTCAATATCATTATTTTTTATATGCGAAATATCACAAATATTTTCTTCAGGTTGTTCTATATCACTTGATTTAGTAGTTGCTCCGATTTTAATAGTTGCATTATATTGCTTGGGAAGATCTTGAAATGTATATATTTGTTTTGTGCCTTTTCCTAAACATAGAACAAGTAAGCCCGTAGCAAATGGGTCAAGTGTGCCACAATGCCCAATCTTTTTTATATTAGTTATTCTCCGCATCTTAGCAACAACATCAAAGGAAGTCCATTTTGCATTCTTATTAATAAGAATAGCACTTCCTGACGTATTACATATATCAATCCAATCAGAAAAAATGGTTGATTTATTAATTGTATCAGTATTCAGAACAAACATTAATTATCTTATTTCTTTTGTCTTCTAACTATTTCTTGGGCTATAAACGATGCAACATCGTCAGCAAATGAATTCATTCCGAAACCTGCATCATAGCCCAACTCTTTCGCTAATTCGTGTGATATTCTTGCTCCACCACATATTAATATAATTTTACTACGTAATCTTTCTGCTTCAAGCAGTTCTACAAGTTCTATAAGATTTTTTACGTGAATATCTTTTTGTGTTACTGTTTGAGATACAAGCAGTGCATCAGCATTTAGTTCTATTGCTTTTTTTATAAATTGGTCATTATCTACTTGGCTACCCATATTTAATGCTTCAAACATTTCGTATCTTTCTAAACCATAATGTCCTGCATATCCTTTCATATTCATTATAGCATCTATTCCAACGGTGTGAGCATCTGTCCCCGTGCTTGCACCAATTACAACTATTTTCCTGCCAATATGGTCTTTAACATAAGCATCTGTTTTTAGCATATCCCAAGTTGTGGATTCCACTTTTGGAACATTAATGGAAGAATAATCTACAGAATGAGTGCAACTCCCATAACAATTCATAAAAGTAAAGCCGTTAGTTAATTCTTGTTGAAAGACGACAGCAGGATTTTCAAACCCCATTTTTCGCATTAACTCTTTTGCTGCTTCGGTTGCTTCAGCACCATTAGAAACAGGCAAAGTAAATGATAATTGGATTTTGCCATCATTTATAGTATCGCCATAAGGTTTAATTTTTGCTAAATCGAGAGTTTGGTTATAAGATTTAGCTTCTATTGAATACAATCCTGAACTCATAATTGTTTTATAAAATATATACTTTAGCAAAAATAATAAAATATTTAATATTAATTATATTTAATCGCCTCCATCGGAACAAAAACAAGGGGGCATACCCCCTTGTTAAAATCGTTCGTATAAATTATTATTTAATCGCCTAATTCTTTTCCTTCTGTATTTATCATTCTCCATTTATTTCCTATCCTTACTTTTGCAAAACCATCCTTAAAATAATGTACTCCGTCATATTTGATATTGCATATTTCTTTTCCTTCTGTATTTATAAAACCCCATTTATCTCCTATCTCTACCGCTGCAAAACCGTTTACAAATCCATCCTCGCCTATTCCGTCATATTTGATACTGCATATTTCCTTTCCTTTTGTATCAATAAATCCATATTTATCTCCTATCATTACTTTTGCAAAACCATCCTTAAAATAATATACTCTGTCATATTTAATACTGCATATTTCCTTTCCGTTTGTATCAATAAATCCCCATTTATCTCCTATCCTTACTGCT
>Ga0082212_10009934_pt1 | contig 12224 bp, 8 predicted proteins | sample TergutNt197P3_FD_71548 | JGI IMG/M metagenome (GOLD analysis project Ga0082212, IMG submission 71548) | Neocapritermes taracua P3 segment gut microbial communities from Petit-Saut dam, French Guiana - Nt197 P3 | ecosystem: Host-associated > Arthropoda: Insects > Digestive system > Gut ... | reverse complement strand
GCAAGTGGATACACGAGGCAGTCACGCTGACTTTTCCTGCATTTTGTCCTTTCAAATCGCTGTTTATTTGGTTGCTTACGTCACGTTCATTATGACGTTTCGCGTTTAATCCCGATTAAACGCCCTAGTATTAGGTATCTTTTGATCGCTTTATCCACAAAATTCTCACACCCAAAATAAGGATCAGGATCGCTATGGCGATGGGTTGGAATAATTTTATCATCCTGTCTTTTTCCTTCTTTTCCTCAGCTTTTCTGATATTTTCCGAGAGGCTTAACTTTTCCTGTGTTTCGCGCCCCTTTTTTACAGCTTCCTGAGCCGATTCCCTTGACTTTTGTAATTCTCTTGCGAGTGCATCCTCATCCTGTAAAATGTGCAACTCAGACGATGTTGCACTGCACAAAAATTGTGTTTGGCAAAACAATAACGCCCAGATTGTTAGCAACCATTTCATGGTGATGCTTCCATCATTTATCCCTTGCAAGTATGAATAGAGTTCTATCATCTCGATTTTGGGTTTCAAAAGTACCTACATGGCTAAAAATAGCTTCACAGGCGGCTCTAGGCGAACCTGTTCCCCAAAATTTTTCCAATTGGTTTGCTAGGCTATCAATGCCATATAGATTCCCTTTGTCATCCATTGCTTCGATAATGCCATCGCTGTACATGGTTATCCAATCACCATGTTGCAGAGTTCCCTCATATACTTGCCACATGCGTGGGCAGGCAGGTAACATCCCAAGTGCCAAACCCAGGGGCATAATAGGAATTGGCATATTTGGTGTAGCCCTAGTTAATAAAATAGGGGGAGGGTGTCCTGCCCTTACTATCTTAAACTGGCCATTCTCATTCCACTCAATGATCGACAATGTTAAAAAGTCTTTGGCACTCATTAAATTTCGTAGCACCAAATCCATCTCGACAAGAATTTTTTCTAAGGGTTCATCAGCATCCTGGGTAGCAAATTTTAGAAGTGCCATTGACTGACTCATATAAATGGCCGCCGCTAGGCCTTTGCCACTTACATCGCCCACAACGGCTATCCACCTGCCAGGAGCACGCTGTTTAACCCACAATAGGTCTCCGCCAGTCTCAGTGGCAGGAACTAATCTCAAAGCGATTTGAAACCCTTGAGTATCTGGAGGCACAGATGTAATCAAGGACTCTTGTATTTTTTGGGCCGCACTTAGTTCCAGATCCATTCGAGACTTGTCAATCAAATTTCTATGCATATCTGCAGATTCAAGCAGGGCACCCACTGCAATGGCAACTTCCCTAAGCGATTCTCTATCTTCACGGTTGTAGTTTAACTCTGCATATTTCCCCCCCAATAGCATGATGCTATGAGGATGATCGCCGTACATGAGTAACACCAGTATCTGAGCACCAAGGGCATCTATATGTTTTCTTAAAACCATACTTTGAGCCTGAATCCAATCAGATTCATCGCTACCCAAGCCAAAGACTAGCTCTCGATTTTCTTTAGCATGTCGAAGCATCGTTGCAGGAATCTTTAGTGTTTGAGGTTTGTTGTCACCAAGCAGGGTTACATCCGATGATCCGCTTTCGACGATGGGGGGGAGCACCACCCCACCGGATTTAACAGGAATGCATAACAACAATTGAGGTCTAAATGCTACATGTATAGATGTAATCAAGCTATTAATCAGTGCATCGTCAGAAAAACGATTTTTCGTTTCCCTCAAATTCCACAAAACTAACTCGTGAGCTGTTTTAGAATCTTTTTTGAACCTTCTGCGCAACGTCATTAAGAGCCATTGAAACAGCCAGCCCAAGGGGAGTGCCAAAAAACCCATAAGGATGCCTAGCCATGCTTTCGGGATATTCGCTGGCAGTGCAACATCAAACAAAAAGGCAATCGCACCGAGATATACAGTTATCAGAGCACCGAGGGCAACAAAATAACTAAGCCATCTAATGATTACGCGCCTAACGTCAAAAAGTCCGTGGCGCAAAATGGCATAGGCAAAAGTTATTGGCAGTAATGGGAGAGGGAAAAATAGATAATGACGGGATCGACTAAAAAATGCCCAATCAGTCGTGCCGGAAAAAGTGCCAACTAACCAGAGGTAGGCCACCATATCTATGATAACCACCAATGAAAATATCAGTGGTGCCATGAGTGCATTTCTGCGACGGCTTGGTATTTTGAAAGCACCAACCCAAAATAGCACTACGCCTGCACCCAACAAAAGGAGTTGCAGAATGCTACTTGCATAATTAAAAGTAGTAATATTCACCGGCAGGGCATCAAGCAATAATCGCAATACCCAATCAGAGTTATTCATCCCGGAGAGAGCCAGCCCCAGCGTTATTATTATTTCTGGCAACAATACCAATAAATTAAACGAATATAATCCTATCAATATAGGACGATATTTCCTAATCTCAAAGGCATATGGAAATCTTAAAAAGAAGTGGAGCCACATCGGTGGCAGTAGCCCCCTCACAAATAACCAACATAGGCCAGTCAGCAACTCCATGCCTAAGGGAACAGTATAATTGCCTCCCCTGGTAGATGCCCCAGCAACCAGAATGAGAGTCAGGACACCCAGATAGAAAAAATGGCGCGTTATCTTGCGCTGAGGAGATGACAATACAACCAGCAGTCCAATTGCCCATGCCACAATTGCTGTTAAGAGCAACACCACATTGGTAGTATCAAATTCTTTTGTCAATTCCAGCGGACGTGTAATGCGCTGACCATCTCGATTGACGGTAAATTGAACTGTAGTCCCATCAGGCGTGGAGTTAATAAACGCAGTCATTTTTTCTATAGCTCTCTGAACTTGCCTCAGGTTTTCTTCATAGGACAAAAGGTCTGAATGGTCAGGTATTTTTAGGTCGTGGATAGAAATGAGTTCATCCCCATCCATCAGGGAAGCCACATCTGCCGCCCCATTTGGAACTACTCCCCTAATGATGACGCATGGGCGTGGCGTTGCTGATTGGTCATCCGAAAGTTTGACCTCAATACTCCATACACACTGGTCAGTAGAAGGTGCATACATCCACTGAGCCAAGGAGTAGCATCCTACCGCAAGCACAAGAGAAACTAGGCTCGACCAAAAAAGTCGCCATCGGATGTTTAGAACTGAAGGTTTCAAGGTAGCCTAATATGAGAGGATGTCATGGAAAAAAAAACGTGGTGGGTCATTGTAGGCGGCGCAAGGCGACTTGGCCTAGCGCTTGCAAAAACGTTAGCAGAAAATCACAAGCTTGTTTTAACAAGTTCTAAATTCCCCGAAGGAAAGGAAGAATTATCCAAGTTGTCAATTCATACTGATGTCAGACTTCTGCGATGGGACGCAAATGATCCAAGTCTTGCATCTAGGATTATGACAGATATTCAGGTACTTTTGGGAGAAGGAATAACAATTAGTGGCGCAATAATAATTGCAGGCACATTCCCATCAGCCCCATTGGGGTCATGGAATGTTGAAGAATTGCAGAAGACATGGCAAATAAACCTCACCTTCCCCCTAATGGCAATCCAATCCCTTGCGCCCAACCTCATGGAAGGGAGTTGCATCCAGATCATTTTGGACACATGTATACACCGTCCTTGGCTAAATCGCCTACCATATTCCTGCGCTAAATCTGGATTGGCCACATTAGTTTCAGGATTATCCCAACTTTTGGCTCCCAAAATCCGCGTAGTTGGCCATGCAATTGGCACAGTGCTACCAGATGACGATTCCGACCCTGTTTTTCTCCAAAATCAAACCCTGCTCAAACGCCTTGGAACACCAGAAGATTTAGCAAGGGCTATTACCTACACCGCAGACAGCCCATACCTAACCGGCGAAATCCTCACGCTAGATGGTGGCAGACGGTGGGTCTGAGTTGCTAGTTATATTGGATGCCATGTAGGTATGACGGCTTGGCACCCTGTTGATACCAACAATAATACCTGCAAAAGTGTAGGTATTATTGTGTACGACATCAGACAGCCCTGAACAAGGACACAATAAACCCCCCGTGGTTACGGGGTTTTTTGGACATCGGCGGACTTCTGTGGATTGATTTTGGTGGAGCTGATCAGGATCGAACTGACGACCTCTGCAGTGCGATTGCAGCGCTCTCCCAGCTGAGCTACAGCCCCAATGTGAATATCTAGTTTGCCTTTATTTAGTCATTTTGGTCAAGGGGGCGATACGTTTTTTACTAATCGCTATTCACTAACCACTTTGGAATCAGGAATACCTATGGCAAACGCAAAAACATCGGCAATTACAGACTACCAAAAGTTAAACTGCTATACTCATGTATGGCCACAAAGGAAAGGAGCTTTGAGTTGAGAAATCAGTTAATCAAGTTTTTACCCATCGCGGCGGTGGTTCCTGTGGTGACATACCTGTCGTGTAGTAGCAACAACAAGTTTGTCGAAGTGACGGGCATATCTCTAGACAGAACTTCCCTGACGCTCGGAGTAGACAAGTCTGAGCAAATCCAAGCAAGTGTACAGCCGAGCAATGCCACAAACCAAGCTGTGAGCTGGTCAAGCACTGATGTAATTGTTGCCCGTGTAGATTCCGAAGGAGTGGTTACTGCAATGGCTCCGGGGTCTGCAGTAGTAACGGCAACCACCAAAGATGGTGGTTTTACAGCCACCTGCAAGCTGACTGTGCCTGCTCCCGTAAATATTGCTGTTTCAAATATTTTGTTTGACAGAGAAACATTAACGCTCGCCGTAGGGCAAAGCGAAACCCTTAATGTAATCATCCAGCCAAGTGATGCAACAAATCAAGGCTTGATATGGGCATCGGATAATACTGTTGCCGCTCGCATTATTCAAATTGATGGCACAAAGGCCACTATTTCTGCATATTCCCCAGGCGAAGCCAACATCATTGTTACGTCTGTGGATGGAGGAAAAACAGCAACCTGCAAGTTGAAATTAATATAGTATAGCAATTCCCAGAAGCACGGAGTGCTAATACCATTTTCGAGTGCTAATGTTAACAATCACTTACTTTAATTCTTGTAAATACAGAGATTACGCATACACATACTTACGATTAGCTACAGCAAACGGTATAATACCAAGTTGCGTTCAAATGACTTTGAATGCGAAACGCCATTATGAACGTGACGTAGCAAACAAACAGCGATTTGAAAGGACAAAATGGAGGAAAAGTCAACGTGACTGCCTCGTGTATCCACTTGAAGGCAAGTGGATACCGAGAGTTCATGGCCGTTTGTTGTTCATAGGCGGGCTTGGCTCGCCGTTAAGTGAACAACAAAAACGTAAATAGCTATATTGGTCACTCAAACAACAAAATGTATCGCTTGTGGATGCAAGGCAATTAGGGCGCAGGTTGTAAACTCTGGTTCGATTTGAAGACTTTCTGTAAGAGTTACGCCTAGGCTATTAGCATCCAAGAGATCGAGTAGCAGGCCGTTGCCACTTAGGTCTGGGCAGGATGGAAGGCCAAAGCTAAAACGCTGACCGCCTTGGATGCCAAGTTCGGCTCTGATTTTAGAATGTAGCCATTTGGCGCAACACTCTGTAAACTCAGCGGCCAAACCATGCAAATAAAAATAATCGCTGTACATATTTTTGTGATAGAGGTCAGCTACCATGGCTTGAATCTCATGGCCAAGAGACACCAACTGTATTGGCAATAGATCAAAACCATGTGTAGCAGGATTAAAAAAATCGCTTACAGCTAGCCGTTTTCCGGATGGTTGACGGGGAAAATCAATAGTAGCAATTATCTTTGAACGATCCGAATTATAGATATTCAGTGAGCTTTTGTTGGATTGAACAGGAAAATATCCATATCGTGCTACGGGCTCAAAAAGTTTTTCACTAATTACACGCTTTTTCCAATGAGTCAGAAGTGGTTCAGCTTTATCGCTTAGTACGGCCTTGTACTGGGATTCTTCCAAGGTTCCTTTCTTGAAAGCCCACCTGTTTTTCATCACATTGGCAGTATTTAATAGGAACATTACATCCTCTATTGGCACAACCAAGTCTTTGATCCCCCAAAATGGAGGCTCTGGGGGAATATATTCCCTTGATACCCATGTTGACTGACCTTCTGGTGTAAGTTCTATATCGGTTTCATCAGGGATATTTGTTTTGGGAATGACTTGCGAACCTACAGGTCGGATGGTATCAGCAATAGCTCCCGTTATGATCCTCTCAAGATATGTCAGGCCGTCAAAGGCAGACTTTGCATAGTATACTTCGCCGGATGGGTATGCCTCCTGACAGGCTGATTCCACAAACTCCTTTGTCAAGGCCGCCCCACCGAGAATTACCGGCACATTACAACCTCTTTGGTGCATATATGCTAGGTTTTCTTTCATTATCACTGTCGATTTGACAAGTAGCCCAGACATTCCTATAGCATCGGCTGGCCTCTTTTCCATCGCTTGCAGAATATCTTCGATTGGTTGCTTAATGCCTAAGTCCTCAACTTCGTAGCCGTTATTGGTCAGGATTATTTCAACAAGATTTTTGCCAATGTCGTGCACGTCACCCTTTACGGTTGCTAATAACAATCGCCCTTTTGCTACTACTGTTTCCCTAGCCAACACCGACTCAAGACGACTGACAGCTATTTTCATTGTTTCCGCACTCTCCAGCACAAATGGAAGCTGTATTTCGCCTGCACCAAAACGCTCGCCAACTATTTTCATTCCATCGAGCAAGACATTATTGATAAGGTGCATTGCGTCTATATTTTTGGCTAGGGCAAGGTCTATATCTTCAAGTATTAATCGGCGTTCACCATCAATTATATCCTGTTTAATGCGCGCCTCCAAGCCCATGCCGTCTCGGCTGTCGGTTTCTTTTTGTTCTTTTTTTCCAGTAAACTTTGTGGCTATCAGTTTCAAAGGATCATAATCAGACTCTCGTCTATCAAAAATCAGGTCTTCAAATAGTTTGCGCGAATCAGAGTCTATCTTAGAAATAGGTAGTACTTTACCTGCATTGAAAATGGCCATGTCAAGCCCTGCCTGAACACAATGATAGAGCATTAGTGCATTCAACAAATGGCGAGCAGATTGGTTTAGCCCAAAGCTAACATTGCTGACTCCAAGGGATGTCAAGACATTTGGCCATCGAGTTTTAATTTGTTTTATGGACTCGATGGTGGTTTTGGCTGAACCTCTAAATTCCTCGTCCCCAGCCCCCAACGTAAATGTCAGCGGGTCGATGATTAGGTCTGTGGGATTGAATTTGAACTCATCTACCACTAGGCGCACAAAGCGCTCTGCTATTGATATTTTGCGTTCTAAGGTCTTTGCCATACCCTGTTCGTCAATCGTCAGAGCCATTACTGAGGCACCATAATGTTTGCAAAAATTTAATATTTGCCGTGCTTTGTAATCGCCATCCTCAAAATTAATAGAATTTATCACACATTTGCCTGGGGCAACTTGCAGAGCTTTTTCGATGACACCAATTTCGGTACTGTCGATCATAAGGGGCATTGTTATTTGTGTTACCAGCCTAGAAACGAATTGCTCCATATCTTGTACTTCATCTCGCCCTACAAAGGCTACGCAAACATCCAAAATGTGCGCCCCCTCTTTTTGTTGATGCTTTGCTATGTCTACCAAGCCATCCCAATCGTCTGAGCCAAGCAGATCCCTAAACTTTTTGCTACCATTGGCATTTGTTCTCTCACCAACGATCAAGGGTCTGGGTTCTTGCTGGAGTGGCACTGCCTGATAGAGACTTGCGACACACCGCTCAAGGCTTGGGTTGCGGCGTGGAGCAGACAAGCCCTCAATATTCTGCTTTAGAAACCGAATATGATCTGGCGTGGTGCCACAACAACCACCAACAATGGAAAGGCCAAACTTCCTAGCCATGCTCCCAACCTTTTCACCAAAATTTTCTGGGGTCATAGGATATTTAAGTTTTCCGTTATCGTTTACTGGTAGTCCAGCATTGGGAAGGCACGAAATAGGAAATGGCGATTGCTCTGTCAAAATCTTTATGTGCCTAGCCATTTCATCTGGCCCTGTTGCACAATTCATCCCCAGCACATCAATCCCTACAGCCTCCAGGGATACCAATACGCTTTGTAAATCTGAACCAACCAAAAGGGTTCCAGTGGCTTCTACCGTTGCTTGCACCCAGATTGGCACTGCTTTTTTTAACTCTGCCATAGCCTCTTTTGCGGCACGGACTGCAATTTTTATCTGACCAAGGTCTTGGCAAGTCTCTATCAGTATTGCATCTACGCTACCCTTTAGCAAACCAATCATCTGGACAAAATAGCTATTAAATAGGGTTTGGTGGTCAACATGCCCTAGCGTTACCAATTTACTCCCCGGCCCTACGCTACCAATCACAAAACGAGGGGAGTTATAGCTATTGGCAACTTCTCGGGCAAGCGTGGCAGACAAAGTATTGAGGGATTCGGCAAGGCTCTCAAGTCCAAACTCAGATAGCACCAGTGGGTTTGCGCCAAAGGTATTAGTTTCTACTGCATCTGATCCCGCAGAAAAATATGCCGCATGAATATCTCTTATCCAATTGGGGCGACGCTCTGATAAAAGATCAATGCAACCCTCAAATTGTGAACCACCGTAGTCATCAGCACACGGCTTTTTTAGAAATATCTGTGTCCCCATGCCGCCGTCTAACAGCAGAACTCGATCTTGGATGGTTTGCATTATTAGTGACATGTGAAAATTTTACTTTCAGAGAGAAGATTTCTAAACCTTGGTTTTCAACAAGAAAATTGCTATTTTGAAAACCCACGCTTCCATTCAGCCATGATTTGTGGGATTTGGGACTTGTTAATATTGTACATTTTTGATGGCGGTGGCGGGATTATTGCATTTGGGTCCTTATTAAATGCTTCATGGATTTCTTTTTCTAGTGCCCTTCGAAGTTCGTAATGTAAATTTGGCTCAGGATCAAGGCTTCGCTGTCCAGCAAACGGGTTGACATCGAATTGAAGATAGAATTCGAGTTCAGGGTCATTTTCGTAATCGTATCTAAAGGTTCTTATCCTCATTTCTACCCTAGAAAAAATATTACAATCTCGGCTTTTCAAATAAAAATAACATCTGGGGTCCCCGTGAAACCTTCCGGTTTTTTTCAGTTGAAGTGGTTCATCTGGTGATTCATCGAGAAAGATAAAATCTACTTCTTCTCTTTTTTTGCCACGATTGACATAGAAAGTAACTTCTGGCTTATAGCCACTTTCTGGGGCAGTATACAATTTTTTGTTGCTGATCTGTATTCCACCTTTGCCGGCTCCCAGAGCAAAAGTAATCGCCCAGCGGTTTTGCGATTCTTCCCAAACGCTAGATATTTCAAGGTCATTGGTGTGGCGTCGTCCATTGCTACCAATTATCGAATAATTGTTGTCCTGCAGAGGAACCCGGGAACCCCAAGTTAAATCATAGTAGGAAGTTCGATCTTTTTTTCCAGCGAAAAAAATTGATTCTGAAAAGCTTCTTTCTTGATTAAGCAAATAAGTCCGTTCCTCAATTTCTCTCATTTTATAAATAATTGGGGTATCATTCGTAAGCTTAAAATATTCATAGCTACCGTAACGGCATGTCAGAGAACCCTTAAATTGTTTACCAACATAAAAACGGGTATGCACTCTTTCACGAATTGATTTATGGCGATGTAAAAATGAACTATCGTATGAACTAATAGGCACTTCGTCAAAAACAAACGCATAGCCTTTTTTAACAAACGATTTGTTGTGCTCCCATGATAAGTCCGAATTGAACAGGCCAAGGCGTTCAAATCTTAAATCTATGCCATAATAGTCTTTGATAATAAAAATACCGTCTTTATCTGTTTTACGACGAATTGTTCTATTGAAATGAAGAAGACTGAAAATAGGATGTTGGGTGAAAAAGAAAATAGGCTCTCCGATAATACATAACGGGCTGGTACCAGTCAATTTGGCAGTAATTCTTACACCTGGGATTGGATTGTCGTTTTGGTCTACTACCTTGCCGTAAAATACAACTGGATTATTTAGTAAACGATAGGCACAAAAAAGTACTGCCCAAGGAATAAATATCATTAACAGAATTTTTTTATATTTTGGGAAGGGTTGTTTTTTGCTATTAGGCTTGTTGTCTGGCTGTGAAGTTAATGAAGTCATATTTTCTTCATGAGAGCCATTGTCCATTTGTTTACCCTTATACTTTGTTGCAATACTTACCTAAACCGCTTGACAAACGGTTCTACCAGTTCTACCTGCCCAAAGGGTGCGCTGAGTTGCAAACCCTGAATCCGTGGGCGCACGGCTTCCAGTATCTCATGTGCAATGTCTATCCCTTCCTTGAGTTGATCTTCGGCGTTGTCTCGGCTTGCCATGCGCTCTAAAACAGATTTGGGAACATTTACACCGGGTATTTCTGTTGCCATAAATTGTGCGTTGCGAAGGCTCTTTAATGGCCATAGTCCTGCTAATACTGGTATCTCAAAGGTTTCCGCATAATCGAGGAATCTAAATAAACTTTCAGCAGAGAAGACCGGCTGGGTTACAACCCATTCGGCACCTGTTTCAACTTTTCTCTTAAACCGCATCCACTCTCTGTCGCGATCCGGTGCGTCAGGGTTGGCACCTACGCCGATGCTAAATTTAGTTGGAGTGCCAATGGTGTTGCTACCAATATCTAATCCATGATTCAATTGGTGCAATATCCCAACCAGCCCGATAGAGTCTACGTCAAATACCGCTGTTGCTTTGGGGTAGGGACCAAGTTTTGGTGGATCGCCTGTTATTGCCAAAACATTACATATATCTAGGGCCGCGGCTCCAAGCAGATCCGACTGGATGCCTAATAGATTTCGGTCCCTGCAGGCATAGTGGAGGATAGCTTCGACCCCGACCCGTTGTTGCAGTAACAAAGCTGTGGATAGTGCCGAAAGGCGAGCCATAGCGCGGGGGCCATCGGGTATGTTGATGCTGTCTGCGCCAAGATTTTTTATCTGGGATGCCTTTTGTAGCATCCTATCCATATCCAAGCCCTTTGGTGGAACTAATTCCACCGAGATTACAAATTCACCCTTTGCGAGCTTGGAGCTGAACTGGCTTCTTTCTGCAAATGGAACTGCTGGTGTAGCATCTTTGCTCAGCTTAGTAGTCTGTTCAACTAAGCCACTCTGAAAAGCACTCTCCTGACGTATCGCCATATACATTGCCCGCGTATGCGCAGGGCTTGTGCCGGCACATCCCCCAACTGCTGAGGCTCCCTGCAACAATGCCTGACGAGCAAATTCACCGAGATATTCCGGACTTGCCATGTAGAGCAACCTACCATCAACTACTCTTGGAAGACCAGCACTTGGCTGAAGCAGGATAGGTACAGAAATGGATTCCTTTATTTTGGGAAGTATTTCCAATAGCGAAGCCGGGCCTTGGCCTTCAGAGAGGCCTACAACGTTTGCACCTCCAGCGCATAGTTTCGACAAAAACCACTCAGGGCGAACTCCAAATGCCCCATGGCCAAATTCGTCTGTACTCATAAGAGCTACAATTGGCAAGGCTGTAATCTGCTTAAGGGACTCCACTGCCAATAGTGCTTCTTGGATGTCTTTGAATGACTCCATTACAAACAAGTCAACTCCGCCCTCCAATAGAGCCTGACCCTGTTCTCTAAAACAGTCCCTAGCAGAGTCCAGACTGGTGGCCCCATAAGGTTCTAAGGCTTGGCCTAAGGGGCCAATACATCCCGCCACAAATGCAGGTTCAGCCAAAATGCACTCTTGAACGGCTTTCCTTGCAAGCCGTGCTCCCTGAAGATTTATTTCAACCAATTGCTCCGAATGTCCAAAGCCCGCCAATTTTTGCCTACTGGCCGCCCAGGTATTTGTAGTTATAACTTGAGCACCTGCCTCTAAAAACTCGCGATGTATGGATAACACTAGATCAGGGCGCGATATGTTTGTCTCTTCAAAACATGTGTTGATAAAAATTCCACGCTCGTAAAGGGCACTTGGGAGGGAGCCATCGAATAAAAATGGTCGCCCTGTGCTAATGAAATCTGAAAAAGAGTTGGTCATAGGCATATAGCAGTCTAACTGTTATAGCTAATAATTGCCATGGTTTTTGCGTTTGCGAGTGGTGTCCCCCTAATACTAGGTTGCGTTTAATCGGGATTAAACGCGAAACGCAAAAGTTTTTGCAAACACGAGCAAAGCCCGTATTTTCAAAAACTTGCGGGCACCGCATTCGCGTTGCCGTCATACCAAGTTG
>Ga0082212_10009933_pt1 | contig 12225 bp, 7 predicted proteins | sample TergutNt197P3_FD_71548 | JGI IMG/M metagenome (GOLD analysis project Ga0082212, IMG submission 71548) | Neocapritermes taracua P3 segment gut microbial communities from Petit-Saut dam, French Guiana - Nt197 P3 | ecosystem: Host-associated > Arthropoda: Insects > Digestive system > Gut ... | reverse complement strand
GTTCGCGTAGACACAAGCGCTGCTTGGTGGGCTGTCGTTCAACTGGCAGGACAACGGGTTCTGGCCCCGTCAATCAAGGTTCGAATCCTTGCAGCCCAGCCAGACGACAGAGCCACGGCCCCTGCGGGGGTTTTTGGCATACAAGACGCGTCCCCATCGTCTAGCTGGCCCAGGACAACGGCCTTTCACGCCGTCGACGGGGGTTCAAATCCCCCTGGGGACGCCAAGGAAAATCAAGCTCTTAGATGAAAATCTGAGAGCTTTTTTCGTTGTGGGATGGATTTGCCCCACACTCTGCCCCACACTTGAGGAAAGATTCTGGAAAAAAGCATCAATGGCAGGCAAAGGCATATCTGTACGCACGTTTAACCCACAGGCAAGGACTTGCCTAACAAAAAATATGACTTAACTTATATAAAATTCCGCCTTTGCAACTAACCCTATAGGACACTGCTTATGAACATACAACCGGGGATGGCACTTGGAGTGCAACGCTCCGCCTACGAGCATTACGGCATCTATGCCGGAGAAGCTAACGGCATACAGTACATTATCCACTATAGTGATGATAAGATTCATGGTGGGAAAGGGAAAATAGAGCTGGCACCGCTCCACGACTTTTTGCAAAACGATGCATGGTGGATCGAAGATTTTAACGGAATGACATATACGGACACCGTACTCGAAACAAGCCTCGCCAGGGCAGTTGTGCGATTTGGTGAGCAAAAATACGACGTTGCAAACAATAACTGTGAACACTTCGCCACATGGTGCGTAACCGGAGAAAGCCGTAGTCGACAGGTTGAGGAAATTGTGACTGGCTTAATTCTGGCCCCCAGAGAAACCGTGCAAGCATTGATTACGAAATATATCGCCACTATGTTGTACAGAGCAATTAAAAAGCATCCGCTGATAACCGCAGGGGTTGTGATGGGCACACTTTTTCTCGCCGCCGCAGCACAAGAGGGCAACAGAAAAGATTATAGCTAACGGATGACATTTACCCGGTATTGCCGTGCATTGTACCGGTCTAATAGCCTTTCCGAGCATGGGCAACATACTGCAAGAAGCTGTTTTGCGGTATTAGACTATCGAATTTTCTTGGTTGAGTATCCGTGTTCGGAGCCCCCGCCGGAGGCATCCGCGTCCCTCACCCGCAGTATTGGATGCCGGGAGCAAGGCGGGAGCGGTCAAGGCCCGCGCAGCGGCCCGAAGGGCGTGGCCTTGACGGCGCTAGCCGCTTCCGGCAAGGATAGCGGGTGTGAGGGACTGGCCTCATCTATTTTGTTGTATCATATCGATTCCACAGAAAATACTCTCGAGCGCAACAGCAAGGAGAGATAAGCACATATGCCGAAAATTTACGATAACATGGAAAATCAGTTCGCCACAGGGCTTTGCGAACATTTGGCGAATGCAAACCGCGTAGACTATTGCGTTGGTTATTTCAACCTGCGCGGTTGGAGCATGGCATGCGACGGCATCAATACGTTGGCTGGCGCTACAGTAAATGAGCATGGGAACAACGTCCTCCGCTACTGCCGGTTGTTGATAGGCATGACCAAGACCCCAAAAGATGAGCTTCTGGAAGAATTCTCCGACCCGGATGACTTGCTGATGGATAACGAAAAAGCAAATCGTTATCGCAAAAAACTGGCGACAGAATTCGCGGAGCAATTGACATACGGACTGCCGACCCAGGCGGACGAACGCACTTTGCAAGTATTGCTGGAACAACTCAAGACCAGCCGGGTGGCCGTAAAGCTATTTCTTCGGCACCAGCTTCACGCAAAGCTCTACCTCGCGCATAGCGGGGGAAGCATCACCCCGGTTATCAGTTTGCTGGGCAGCAGCAATTTTACGCTGGCCGGATTGTCAAAGCAGGGAGAATTGAACGTCGATGTCCTGGAACAGGACGCGACAGCCAAATTAGACAAGTGGTTTTCCGCCCGCTGGCTTGACCGCTGGTGCATTGATATAACGAAAGACCTGATTGAAATCCTTGAAAATAGCTGGGCACGGCCAGACTTGATACCGCCGTATCTCATCTATCTGAAAATTGCCTACCACATGAGCCGGGAAGCCAGAGCGGGCTTGGCAGAATACAAGCTTTCCCGTGAGTTTTCCGAGGAACTGCTTGATTTTCAGCAGGCGGCAGTAAAAATCGCAGCCCATCATTTGCACAATCGACGCGGCGTCATGATTGGCGATGTCGTTGGCTTAGGCAAGACCATCACAGCGACAGCGGTAGCCAAAATTCTGGAAGATGACCTGTATTACAATACCTTGATTACCTGCCCAAAGAATCTGGTTCCCATGTGGGAAAGCTATAGAGAGAAATACGGTCTCCATGCCCGCGTCGTATCGCACAGCATGCTACGGCAAACGCTGCCGGATTTGCGTCGCTATCGACTAGTAATTATTGATGAAAGCCATAATTTCCGCAACAATCAGGGTGAAACCTACCGCGCCCTGAAAGCCTACATTGACGAGAACGAGAGCAGGGTCATTCTCCTGTCCGCTACACCCTACAACAAATCCTATGTTGATCTCTCAAATCAGTTGAAATTGTTCCTGCCGGAGGATTTTGATCTCGGCATCACGCCCGAACGCTATATCAAGGCTTTGGGCGGCATTGTCCAGTTCACGGCCAAGCACACCGACACGAATGTACGGACAATCAATGCCTTTGAGAAAAGCGCCTTTGCCGATGACTGGCGCGAAGTAATGAAACTGTATCTTGTACGCCGGACGCGGAGTTTTATTAAAACCAACTATGCCAAAACCGACGCGGCAAGCGGCAGGAAATATCTTGAATTTGCGTCTGGCGAAAAGTCCTTTTTCCCGGATCGTATGCCGAAAAAGGTTGAGTTTTCACTTGACGGCGGCGACCCCGCCGACCAGTACGCGGCATTGTATGACGCAACGGTGGTAGACGCCATAAATGCTCTCAATTTGCCCCGTTACGGCCTCCAGCAGTATTATAACGATAACGCAGCGATAACTCCCACGAAAGATGAAGTTATTATCCTGAACAACCTGTCGCGGGCTGGAAAAAGCGTCATCGGTTTTTGCCGGACTAACCTTTTCAAACGCCTTGAAAGCTGCGGCTACTCTTTCCTGCTCTCGCTCTCCCGGCATGTCCTGCGCAACTACATCTTCCTGCATGCTATCAGGCATGGCTGTGACCTGCCTGTATCCGGCCAATCTGTGGTTGTGGACGTCTATTCAGACGAGGATGAAGAAGATGCCGGGCTTAACATGGATTTCAGTTGGGCAGGCGCTGATTATGAGGCCAAGTCCGCTGACTATTACCGCCTGTTTCAGAAAGAATACAAAACCCGATTCCAGTGGATTCGCAGTACGCTTTTCAACACAAGCGAACTCATTGCCGATTTGGAAGCGGATACGCAAAGCCTGCTTGCTGTGTTGGCAAAAGTCGGCGTCTGGAAACCGGAAAACGACAGAAAGATGGCTGCGCTCCATCATCTGCTCGTCAAAGCGCACAACACAGAGAAAGTTCTTGTTTTCACGCAGTTTGCCGACACCGCGAACTATATCTTTCAGCAACTGAATTCCCGCAAAATTGACAGCGCCGCCATTGCGGTCGGCGGCAACGACGATATTGTAAACCTCGTTGCCCGCTTCAGCCCTGTCAGTAACGACTGCCCGACCAAGTCGCAAGAAAGCCAAGTCAGGGTGCTGGTCACAACCGACGTACTCAGCGAAGGCCAAAATTTGCAAGATGCTCATATCATCGTAAACTTTGACCTGCCTTGGGCTATCGTGCGCCTTATTCAGCGAGCGGGACGCGTGGACAGGATTGGACAGAAATCGTCTGAGATTCTTTGTTACTCCTTTCTGCCGGAAGAAGGGATTGAACGCATCATCGGCCTGCGGCAGAAGTTAAAGAACCGCATATCGCAAAACGCCGAGGTTGTAGGCTCGGATGAAGTGTTTTTTGAGGGCGACCCGATTAACCTGTCCGACCTGTACAGCGAAAAATCTGGAGTCTTCGACGATGATGAGGATACGGAAGTCGATTTGGCCAGCTTTGCCTATCAAATCTGGAAAAACGCCATAGACGCGCATCCGGATGTCAAGACGAAAGTTGAAAATATGCCGAATGTGGTGTTTGGAGCAAAGGCAAACGACACCTCCCAAGGCGGGGACGGCATTATTGTCTATGCGCGAACCAAAGAAGACAATGACGCCTTGGCTTGGCTCGACAGCAGCGGCAAGATGGTAACGCAATCCCAATACACTATTCTGAAAGCCGCTGAGTGCGATTACGCCACTCCTTCACGACCCAAGCTTGAGGGACACCACCAATTGGTTGCCAAGGGCGTGGCGCAAATTCAAAACGAAACAACCGCCATCAGCGGCACCTTGGGCAGAAAAAACAGCGTCAAATACCGTACGTACAAGCGTTTAGAACGTTTTCTCGAGGAAAACCAAAACACCTTGTTTGTTCCCGTAGGGTTAAAAAACGCGTTGGACGCCATTTATCAGTACCCGTTGAAAGAAAGCGCGATCGACACTCTATCTCGCCAGATGCGCTCAGGGATATCCGACACTATCTTGGCCGGGTTGGTGGTGTCACTCTATGAATCAGACCGTTTGTGCAGCATGGCGGCCAGTACAACGGAACAGAGCACATCACAGGTCATTTGCTCCATGAGCCTGATAGGAGGCGCGCAGTGAAGATTACAAAGACGGAATTCGCCGGCTACATCAAAGATTTCAGACTGAAAGAACTTTTTCTCGACTTGGGCTGGGACAATGACAAAACTCCCATACCGCCCGTGCAAGTCGGTGATGTGCTGCTCGCACCGCGCGTCGTTGCCGATAAAAACGGCTTCAAAATCATCGAGTGCCAGACGGTGGGCATCCCATCTTACGCCATCAGGATACAGGCGGCAAACAAGCTCAAAAAGCTCTTTCATGAGCATCTATTGATTTTCTATGACACGGGCAAGACTGAACAGGTCTGGCTATACTGCTACAATCTGCATGCGCAGCATAAGAAGGCCGAACTGCGCTACGGCATGAACCAGGATGTGGAACGTCTGTATCAGCGTACTTCCGGCCTGGTTTTTGAGCTTGACGAGCAGGACAACATCACCATCGTGGATGTGACGGCACGCGTGCGCGGCAATTTCGCCGCCAACGCCGAAAGAGTAAGGAAGCGTTTTTACGACGCATTCAAAAAACAATATGCCGCACTGCTTAAGCTCATTACGGGAATACAGGCAGAAGTTGATAAAGAGTGGTACGCTTCCATTATGCTGAACCGCCTGATGTTCTGCTACTTCATGCAACGTCGGGGCTTTCTGAACAAAGACCGTCATTATTTACGTAACAAGCTGCATGAGTCCAAGGCGCGGCTGGGCAAGGGCAAGTTCTATTCCTTCTACCGCAGTTTCCTGCTCGTACTTTTTCAAAAGGGCTTCGGCACTTACAAGCATACGCCGGAAATCCGGGCGATGATCGGTGAGATACCCTATCTCAACGGCGGCATCTTTGACCTCCATGTGATTGAGCAAAGTTATCCCAACATCGACATTCCCGATAAAGCCTTTGAGAACATTTTTGACCTGTTCGATAGCTACGAGTGGCACCTGGACACACGGGACTGCGCCACCGGAAACGAGATAAACCCCGATGTGCTGGGTTATATTTTCGAACAGTATATCAACGACCGCAGTTCAATGGGGGCTTATTATACCCAGGAAGACATCACCGGCTATATCAGCCGCAGCACCATCCTGCCCTGGCTTTTGGAGGGCGTGAAGCAAAGCTGTATCAAAGCCTTTGAAGCGAATGGGGCCGTCTGGTCGTTCCTCAAGGGCAGCGGTGATGCCTACATCTTCGACAGTGTGAAGCATGGCGTTGACAATCCCTTGCCGGAATACATCGCCAATGGCCTGGATACGACAATGCCGGGACTCTTGGAGCGGCGCGGGCGCTGGAACGAACCCGCGTCCGCCGAATTTGCCCTGCCCACCGAGATTTGGCGCGAGGTAGTGGAACGCCGGACGCGCTATGAAAAAGTCAAAGGACTCATTACTTCCGGCGGGATCACGGAAGTAACGGACTTCATCACCTACAACCTTGATATTGTCAGTTTCGTCACCGATTTGCTGGATACCATTGAAGACCCCAAGTTTATTCAGGCGTTCTACACCAAGCTGGAGAAGATAACGATTCTCGATCCCACTTGCGGTTCGGGCGCTTTTCTGTTCGCGGCTCTGAATATACTGGAGCCGCTGTACGCCAGTTGCCTGTCCCGCATGGATGACTACCTGAAGCATGACTATAAAGGCATCCTGGACAGAGGAGTCCGGCGCTTCTTTGAGGAAAAGCTGGAGATGATGGAAAACGAGATCCATCCCAGCAAGAGCTATTTCATCTTCAAGTCCATCATCCTGAACAACCTGTATGGCGTGGATATCATGCGGGAAGCGGTGGAAACCGCCAAACTGCGCCTGTTCCTGAAACTCGTGTCAACAGTCGACCCGGATTACGGAAGAGAGAATATCGGCATTGAGCCTTTGCCGGACATTGACTTCAACATCAAGGCGGGCAACGCGCTTATCGGCTATGCCAACGAGAAAGAAGTGGCCGACGCTCCTGACAACCTGTTCTCCACGCTGATGCGCGAGGAAACCAGGGACGCCATGCTACAAATGGCCAAGGCCACGGAGCGATACAAGCAGTTGCAACTCGGAGTGGGTGATTACCAGGCGGATGACTTCCGTCAGGCAAAAGAGGAGCTGACCGCACGCCAAGCCAATTTGAAGCAAACGCTGGATGCGTTACTCCGCAAGCGAGCGTATAGCACGGTGAGCGACACGGACTGGAACGCCAACTATATGCCCTTCCATTGGGTGAGTGAGTTTTATTCGATCATCGTAGCCAATAATGGCTTTGACGTGATTATTGGGAATCCACCATATGTTGAGTATAGCAAGGCTAAAAAACAATATGTTTTGAAAAATTACGAGACGTTATCGTGCGGTAATCTGTATTCGTTTGTAATTGAGCGCAACAAATTTTTGATGAATGAAATGGCATTATCAGGCATGATCATCCCTCATTCTGCATTTTGTACTGATCGCATGTTTCCGCTTATTAAACAATTTGATAATTCAATGAATTGGATCTCAACATATGATGTAAGGCCATCAAAACTTTTCGATGGCGTTGAACAACGCCTTGCAATATACATAACAAAGTTAGCTAATGAAAAAATTTGCTATATAACTAAATACAACCGCTGGAATTCAGAAGGACGAAATGTTCTATTTGATATACTATTATATACTATTGACAAACAATATATTCAGCATGTCATCAGCAAGAATCAATCAAATATATTTTGCAGAGTGTTTGACAAGGTAAAGCAAAAATCAACACTTCGCAGTACAGAAGATGGCAGCTATAATATCTATTATCATAACGCTCCGCGATACTGGATTCGCGCAACTGACTTCGCACCGTATTTTAGAAACGATAAAAGCGGAGAAAGCATATCAACACAGGTAAAAGCACTTAGCTATGCCTCGGATGCGGAACGTAATTTTTATCTTGGCCTCCTGAATAGTTCGCTGTTTTATCTTTGGTTTGTCGCTTATTCTGATTCAAGACACTTGAACAAACGTGAAATAGTGTCGTTTCCGTATCCAAAGAAATATATTGATACAGATAACTACAGAAAGAGTATAAAACAGATTATGGTTGAATATGAGATGAATAAGGAACGAAAAAGGACTTTCTACGTCAGTACTGGAAATGTTGAATATGACGAATACTATCCAAAACTTTCTAAGTTCACAATAGACAAAATCGACAAAATTCTTGCAGAGCATTATGACTTCACTGAGGAAGAACTCGACTACATCATCAACTACGACATCAAATATCGTATGGGCATCAGTGGAGACGGGGGCGATGACGAATGATCCTGCCCTCCTCGGCAACGCCGATATTTGGCGGCTTCCCAAGACGGCGTACCTGTGTTCCGACAAATACAGCGCGGGAAGTGTGCTGAAAAGCTACGACTGGGCGACGGAGATGAAGCGCTCGGGTCGGTGCGTCATCTCCGGCTTTCAAAGCAGGCTGGAAAAGGACGTGTTTGAAATACTGCTTGGCGGCACACAACCTACAATTCTTGCTCTGCCGCACAGCATGTATGCCAAGCCGCCCGCCAGACTGAAACCGCATATTGACGCCGGACGCTTGTTGCTGGTCTCACCGTTCCCAGCCGGTATAGGTCGCCCAAATCGCGACCTTGCATTTGCGCGCAACCAATTTATCGTGGACAACGCTGACGAGGTTGTGTTCGCCCATATTCATCCTGGTGGCATGCTGAAGAAGTTGATGCTTCGCAGCGGCCTTGTCGTGTGGGTGTTGGACGAAGAAAAGAAGCAAAGCTGATGTCGGGAGTATGGGCAGGGCGTGATGATGGTGTCGGCAGGCCGCTACTTGCCGGGATCATCGTCGTCGCATACGCGGGCTTGTGTCTCGGTGCTATCAGTCTGTTCTTTCTTGGGGCCGAAGAGAAGTTCCATTCCCTCCTCATACGTCAACGACGGTTTCTGGTCCACAGCCGTGGCGTCTACGGACAAAAAAAGCTGTCGTGATGCGCGGATATGCTCCAGGACGCGTACTGCCTCATACTCTGTCTTCAGCCCTTCGCTGGTGTTCATGGCCTTGGTGGACAGGCGTACCTTTAGCATATCGCCCTTGACGAAATTCGCTCTACCCTCTGAAACCTGCACCAAAAAGGAGGGGTCGCTGATTTTTACGCTCAGGGTAGCGCTGCCGTCAGAAAGCCGCCATTTGTTGTCTTCCTTAAAGCTAAGTGAAACAATGGCCAACACCCGCTCCGCCTCGCTCTCGCTGACGGGCGCGTCCACCGGCTGCGCAGCGGTGATGGAGAAACAGGGCGTATCTTCTCTGTTCACAATAGGCACAAGAGTGTCGTTTTGCTTAATGGAGAGAGAGTTGATGCCTTCCCGGCGCAAGGGTTCCACCGTTCTGTCCGCTGCAAGGCGTACCGGCTTGTCCGCATAGAGAGCGGCTACCTCTGGAGCAACTTCTGCCTCCTCCACCACACCGTCATCATTCTCAAACTCCATAGAGACATTGCCGTTTTCCAACCTTTGCGTTTTTTTGGGGCTTTTGCCCCGCATTTTTTTGATGAGCTTAAACAAGGTCCAGCCGCCACCGGCAACTATGGCAGCCGCCACATCGCGCACGGTAAAACCGAGCAGGTTCAAAATCTCCAGGGCTTCGCGGGTTTCGCTACCTGGCTTAAACAAGTCCATGACCATTGAGCCCAGGCTCTGGCTCATTTCCAGGACAACGCCGAAACACCCTGGCTGGAACGCTTTCACAGTAACGCGAACAGTGGCCTTATCTCCGTTAACCACGCGGTTAGCCTGTTCCAGCAGGTCACCCAAGGCAAGCAGGGCCGGGGCCAAATCGCGCACATCCATGCGGCTGTCCCGAAGGGCTTCGCCGTCGTAGTAAACAGTAAACTCTGCGCGGTTGGTGGACATGGTCGCTCCCAGTTTTGTCAATACATAATGGTATTTTTTCGCCCCGTAAACATGCGGATAAAAGGATAACGCTACATCCTCATCCCCGGCCCACGGCTCCGCTCCCTGACCTGCTCTACCTGCCGTTCAACTGCCCGTTCAAGCGCGGCAACAAGGGTTCCAAGCTCCTGTATAACCCGGCCAAATCTTCCAATCGCTGCGTCAAGGTTTGCAAATCGGCGTTGACGCGGCTGATCTCCCCCTGAAGCTGCCGCAATAGTGGTGGGCGATTCCGCCCGCTGGCTGGTGATGTCAGGCACAGCGGGAAGCGGCCCCGGCGCAACGGTGCATCTTTTCATCAAGCCGGTAGACGCGGGCCTTGAAAGCTCCGCCGTGGTCACTACGGATCGCCGGGTCTATCATCTGCGGCTTGTTTCCCAACGCACAGGGCATACGCCCTATACCGGCTTTCTGTATTCCGACGATCTGCGCCAACAGGCAGCGCATAAGCGGGCCAAGGAAGCCAAGGATCGGGAATGGGCCTCAACCTCCCTGGACGGCAAGAACGCAGACCTGTCCGCCCTCAACTTCAACTATGAAGTGAAAGGCAAAGCGGCCTGGAAGCCTGAACGGGTCTATGACGACGGGCAACAGACCTTCATCCGCCTGCCGTCAAAGTCCAAATCCGGGGAAATGCCGGTGCTGCTTGTCCGCAAGGGCAGGAAGGATGTGCTGGTCAATTACCGCGTCAAGGAACAGGCAATGGTGGTGGACGGGCTTTTTGAGCGCATTGCCTTGGTTATCGGCGTGGGAATGGATCAGGAAAAGGTCGAGATCATAAGGGGGAAGTGATGAAAGCGATTATCCTTATATCTATTTGCGTCATATTGGCCTCCGGCTGCGCAAAGCGCGGCCCTGTCGGCTCCTATGCCGGGCCTTTGCCGGAACAGGAAGCGGTTTCGGCCATTGCTGACGATGCGGTTTCCATCCTGGCGGATTTGTACCCTCCGGGCCACACCGCAATCCGTCTGCTGCCTGCCAAAGACGCGGAAAACGGTTTTGCCATAACCTTTGAAAGCGGCCTGCGGGCAAGGGGCTTCACCTTGGCCGCGGCTACTGCTTCCGATGCCCTTACGATGGCGTACACCTTGGATATGCTGGAAGAAAAGGCCGTATGGTATCTGCGGCTCCGGCTCGTGGACGGCAAGGCTGATCGGATCATGGCGCGAGCGTATGACGCGCATGGACAGCCTGAAGCCGGGCAGAGCCGGACGGTGTTGGAGTCCCGTACCCGCCTGGGCGAAGTCGTGGACACGGCCAAAGACATGGCGGGAGAAATCTCTGATGCCGCCGCGAATTTCTGGCGCCAGGAAGCGCCCACGGCCTTCCAAAGTCCCCCGGTCTTGCCGGAAAACGGCGACAGCGCCCCTAGTCAGCAAGAACAGCGTCATCTGGTGCAACGCGGGGATAGCTTGGGCAAAATCGCGGCGCAATACAATGTCCCTGCTGAGGCGATTATGCAGCGCAACAACCTGTCCGCGCCTGATCGCGTCCTTTTGGGGCATAGCCTGATAATTCCCGCCCCTGTGGCACAGTGAGGGGGAGCTATGAGCGATACGACCCCCAACAGCCTGGAGCCGGTGAAAAAGGTCAACGTGGCCAAGATGAGCAAATGGCCCCTCTATGCCTTCTTGCTCTGTGTGCTGCTCCTGCTTGCCGCCCTGGTCTACAGCGTGAATTATGCCCACAACCAGGAGAAGGAACAGGCCGGAGCGCCCAAGGTGGACATACGGGAAGAGGAAAAACCCTTGCTCATGGGTGAAGGCAAGGGGCTTGCCCTGACGCCTCCGCCCAACTCCCCGGCAATCGTACAGCCTGACAAGCCCCGCTCCGAGCCTTTGATCGTGGTGCGGGACAACAAGCGGGAACCGGATCAATACCAGCGTGAAATGGAGAATATCCGGCGCATGAAGCTGCAAGCGCAGCTTACGGCCCTGTCCGCGCCCTTGGGCGTGAAAACGCCTTCCCCGCGTTCCGCCCCGGCAATCCAGGCGGAAAGGCCGCGCAATGTGGAGCAAAGAGCCGTCTTCGATCCAGCCAGCCTGCGGGAAAGCGCTTATGATCCTGCGGCTGACAAGGACAAGGAAGCCTTCTTTACACGCGCCGGGCGTGATGAAAGCTGGATACTGCCGCATGAACGCATGGCCGGGCAGCCCTTGGAGATCAAAACCGGGGCCGTGATCCCTGCGGTCATGGTTACGGGCGTCAATTCCGATCTGCCCGGCAACATCATTGCCCAAGTTTCGCAAAACGTATGGGACACGGCAAACGGACGGCAACTGCTGATTCCGCAGGGGGCAAAGCTGTTTGGCGTCTATGATTCCCGCGTGGTTTATGGGCAGGAACGTGTTTTGGTGGCCTGGAACCGCCTGATCTTCCCTGACGGCTCGGCCTTCACCCTTGGGGCCATGCCCGGCAGCGATATGGCGGGTTATGCCGGATATACGGATGAGGTCAACAACCACTATCTGCGGATATTCGGCTCCGCTGTCCTGATGAGCCTGATCAGCGGCGGCATGGCCTATACGATGGATACCATGTCCGGGAACAGCACGAACAGCCTGAACAGCACACCCACCATGCAGCAGGAAATGGCCGCTGCCCTGGCAGCGCAGCTTGG
>Ga0082212_10009932_pt1 | contig 12225 bp, 8 predicted proteins | sample TergutNt197P3_FD_71548 | JGI IMG/M metagenome (GOLD analysis project Ga0082212, IMG submission 71548) | Neocapritermes taracua P3 segment gut microbial communities from Petit-Saut dam, French Guiana - Nt197 P3 | ecosystem: Host-associated > Arthropoda: Insects > Digestive system > Gut ... | reverse complement strand
CGATCAATAGCGCCATCCTGAACTCCATCCGTGACGGCGCGATTATTATTGATCAATACGGCAATATCCGTTACGTCAATCCAGCCGCTGCTAGCCTTATCAACTCCTCAGAAAATGAAGCAATTGGCCTCACGTATCGCTCAACCATTCACCTAGTCGACAAAAACGGCAGTAGTGTCGAAGATAGTCAGGACCCCATCGCTGCCGCACTTAGTGCTAACAAGTATATCGAAACCAAGGATTTCAGTATCGCAAAAAATAACATCAAAGAAGTCACCCCGATCCATATCGCCATCGCTCCCACTACCGCCGACCCCGATGGCGACAAAGTCATCATCATGCGCAATATCGCCCAAGAGCTCAAAGAAGAACAAGAACGCAGCGAATTTATCTCGACTGCCAGCCACGAAATGCGTAGTCCAGTTGCTAGTATCGAAGGCTACCTCGGATTAGCGCTTAACCCGCAGACTGCCACTATTGATGACCGCGCCCGCACTTATATAAACAAAGCTCATGAATCCTCGCAGCATTTAGGCAAATTATTCCGTGATCTACTAGATACCTCCAATCTTGCAGACAATAGGATCAAAATTCATTCCATCCCAGTCGAGATGACCGAACTTGTCAAAAGTCTCGTTGACGGCATGGCGCCAGTTATTACCGCCAAGGGCCTAACTTATCACTTCGGTCAGGCCACCTCAGATAGCGCCGCAGTTTCAACCTCCCGCAAGCTGGGTCAGCTCATATACTGTAGTTTAGATGTCGATTATTTACGCGAGATCATCGATAATATCATAAATAACGCTATCAAATACACTCTGCGCGGATCCATCACGGTTTCTGTAACCGGCAGCGAAGCTGAAGCCATTGTCTCCATTACGGACACCGGTGTAGGCGTCAGCACAGAACATCAAAACCATATCTTTCAAAAGTTCTATCGCGTCGACAACTCTGAAACGCGTGGTACAGACGGTACAGGACTAGGGCTTTATATTGTTCGACAACGCACAGAGGCTATGCATGGTCGAGTCTGGGTAGAAAGCGAGAAGGGTAAAGGTTCCAAATTTTTTGTAGCTTTCCCCCGTATCTCCACTGAAGAGTACGAGCAACAAAAAATGGCTATGTCTAGCACTATGGTTCCGTCAAAAAATGTGTAGCTTTTTAAACATAACTGTATTAGAATGGAGACGACATGACTAAAATAATGCTAGTTGAGGACGACAAGTCTCTACGTGAGATTTATAGTATTCGCCTAACTGCCGAAGGTTACAGCGTTGTGTCTGCCGGTGATGGCGAAGAAGCTCTTGCTATGGCTGTACGTGAACGTCCAGATTTAATTATTTCTGACGTCATGATGCCCAAAATCTCCGGTTTTGACATGCTTGATATTATTCGTTCTACCCCCGAAACCAAAGATATGAAAGTTATCATGATGACTGCGCTTTCTTCTGAAGATCAGCGTCATCGCGGCGAAAACCTTGGCGCCGATATGTATTTAGTCAAAAGTCAGGTTGGTATTGAAGACGTCGTAAATGCCGTACACCAAATTTTAGGCGACCGCCCAACCGCCGATGCTCTTAGTAATATCAACACTTTAGCATCCTTGCCCGGTAGTCAACCAGGAGCCACTCAGGCTGCTGTACCTGCAGCGCCGGAGGTTCCACCTGCGCCTCAACCCGCCGTTCCCCCCGTTCCTGTGGCCCCTGTTCCTATGGATCCCGCTGTTCCCCAAACCGCCCCTGTTCAAACATCATCTCCAGACATCAGCATACCGCATCCAACTGAAACTGCACCCGCCCCTGCACCTGTAGTGCCATCAGTTGAGACCCCCGCAGTGCCGGAGGTTCCACCTGCGCCTCAACCCGCCGTCCCCCCCGCGGCGCCTGCTATACCTCAGCCCACGACTCCCCCTGTTGCTGTACCTGACACACCGCCTTCGTCTGTACCCACCCCCATCCCAGTGCCGCCTCCCGTACCTGCCCCTGCACCCGCAGCACCACCAGTTGAGACCCCCGCAGTGCCGGAGGTTCCACCGGTTCCACCTGCGCCTCAACCCGCCCCTGAATTTCCATCTGCACTTGTCCCCGCTACAGAAAACGCAGTCGGCGAGCGAGTCATTCAGCCATTACCACCTAGCACTGTTTCTGATGGTGCCCCCAGCATGGAACAAAGAATGAACGAAGCATTAGGGGTGTCCAATGCACCACCAGCTCCAACCAACGCACCGACAACCGATGCCCCAACGCCTCAATAAGTATCTTGCTGCGAACCTCGGGATTTCCCGACGCGAAGCCGACGATCTTATTGCTACCGGTCAAGTTACCATAGATGGCCAGCCTGCTACACTTGGGCGCCGAATAGAAGAAGGCGGAGCAGTTGCCGTTAACGGCAAGCCCGTCAAAACCACAACCGCAGTTTACCTCATGTTCAATAAGCCTCCCGGTTACGTCAGTAGTCGTCGTGCTCAAGGCATAGCCCCGACCTTGTACGAGCTACTTCCCAAGGAATTTCAAAAGCTCAAAACTGTCGGTCGTCTCGATAAAGATAGCTCAGGACTGATTTTGCTGACGAGCGATGGTGATTTTGCTTTTTCTATGACGCACCCCAAATTTCGTAAAAATAAGACTTATCATGTTCTCCTAGAATCACCTCTCGCACCCCTCCATCAGCAAATGATTGCCGATTTTGGCATTAATCTCACCGACGGTATTAGTAAAATGTCCCTTACTGCCCTAGACGACAGCCGCAAAAACTGGCAAGTCGAACTAGCCGAAGGTCGCAACCGCCAAATTCGTCGTACTTTCGGCGCCCTTGGCTACACCATCAAAAAACTCCACCGCATAAGTTTCGGTCCCTATACCCTAGGTGACCTCACCTCTGGCAAGTGGGAAGTCCTTGATCCCTAGAAATTATGCTAAAATGTCAAATATGGCGAAACTGAAACAGAACAAAATACTGTTACTTACAGTCTTGTTGTCGGTGCTGGCGGTTTTTGCGGGCAGCTTGACGGCACCGATCGAAATGAATTTTGTGAATTCGGTGTTACAAGATGACAGTTTAGCTAGTTTGGTTTTTACGGTCGGGACGATTGCGTCTCTGATCGGTGTTTTATTGATTAACAAAATTGTGGTCACGAAATCTGGCAACAAAAAAGCCCTGAGTGTGCTTTTTCTGTTTTTGGTATTTTTGCCGATTTTGTACGCCAATAGTTTCAATATGTTGACGATTTATGGCGTGAAATTTGCTTGGGCGTTAGCGGCGGCAGGAGTAGGTCCGATCGTAAACTCTATCCTGCAGACTGAATTAAACAGAAACAAGAACACGAAGGTGGGGTTGGCGTATGGGTGGATCTATGCCGTAGAGTCGGGGACGGGAATGGCGGCGGCGCTGCTTGGCGGCGTGTTGGCGGATTTGCTTGGGTTTGGCGTAGTGTTCTTCTTGGTGTCGCTAGTCTTTTTGGCGCAGTTTGTAGTGGTGCAGTTAATCTTGAGAGAAGATCAAAAGATCGATATTTCACGAAAAAAGACAGAGCAAAAGGGCGGTTTGAGGGAGGGCATAAAGTATGTGTTTTCGAACCGAGAACTGCTGCTTAGGATTATGTTGGATACGGCGTTCAAGATAGCATGGAATACCAAGGTGATATTATATCCACTGATAATCTTGTCAGTCGTGGATCTTAATACAGTAGTGGGCGCGGTGATGGCTATGCAAGGTTTGGCAGCAATGCTAGTACTACCTCTGGTGGGCAAACTGGTGGATTCAAAAGGTTACCGCAACGTGCTATTGGTAGGCTATATGATTTTGGCAGTCGGATTACTGATATTCGGCTTGAGCGGTTCTATAGCTATACTATTTGTGGCAGCAGTTTTAGTGGCAATCGGCGAAGCGTGCAATGGCCCGGCCATGGCCACACTAGAGGTACGCGCCATACCAGACAGGCTGAGAAATTCCGTCAATTCGTTTCATCAGGTATATGGTACCCTGCTGAGTATTGCGGCCACGGCAGCGATTGCGCTCTTACTGGTGCACTTTGATGCGCAGGCTATCATCATTGGTATGTCAGGTGTGGTGGTTTTGATTTTGTTTGTTGGGTTCGCATTCGTAGACCGCAAAAAACTCGCCTAGTCTTAATTCCGCAGCAATTTCGCCAATTTTGCCCGCACCCCATTTGATGCATTCGTTCCAACCAGAGTATCAATTCCTACTCTTAAAAGTCCCATAGCCGTTATCAATGTGTGATCAAGTTGTCTACTCGTGACATTCTTTATACCCGGAATATCTTCCGGATCAATAATATGTATTAATGGCCGTCGCGAAAACGGCAAATCTTTATACCAATCACTTGTGGCGAGAGTTTCTGGAATTTGGCTGAGACCCGCTCCACCACCACACAACAAGACTTGGCTAGGCAAAGTTTCCAAATGATCAAATTCTTCAATTGCAAGCTGTACTCCCGAAAGCCACACTGCTAAGTTGCGGGCAATGGCGTCGTCTAATTTTTTCTTCAATTTCGGATCCATTTTGGGACTATCTTCTAGCAATTTCAATTTTTCTGCATCTTCAAACTCCAAGCCCATCTGCTCGGCGATTTGACGCGTAAACGAACGTCCGCCAATCGAAAACATTCTCGTTCCTTCCACGCCTCCGTCTTCCACTACAGCAATATCCGTCGTGCCACCACCCAGGTCCATCACGATCCCAGAAAATTCGTTTTTCACATCATCGCCCAAACATGCCCGACACACCGCAAACGGTTCCACTGCTACCGCCACCAACTCCAATTGCAGCTCGTCGCAAACTTTCTCGATTGCCGAAATGTGTACCAGCGGCGCAAACGCCGTATAAATCTGCACGGCGAGATCTTTACCTTTAAAACCAATCGGGTTGGAAATCTTGTATCCATCAATATGCAACGAAACCAAAGCTGAGTTTATCAAGCGCACATCAACGTCAGGATTATTCGTTTCAATCGCGATCTCTTTACGTGCTTTCTCACCAGCTTTTTGCTGGACTTTTTCAATAATCAATTCCATCTCAGGTTCAGAAATCGGTTTAGTCGGATCGGCCCGTCGAAACCGGATCGTTGCCGTGGTACCTTTGACTAACTCCCCGGCAATCCCTACCACCACTTCATTGGCTGTCACGCCCGCCATTTTTTCGGCCTTCGCTAAAGCTTCTTCGCAAGTTTTCGCCACGCCATCAATGTCCGCAATAGCCCCCGAATACATATTTGACGGTGCCTCATGTGCCTTGCCTACCCCCACGATTTCGATAACGTTTTTGCCTTTTTTGGCGATTAGTGCCTTCACGTATTCCGTACCAATATCCAGTGCCAGTAAATAATCTCGATTCGGCTCCGCCTCCCCCGTCTTCGCCTTTCCCAAAATCCTCATGGCTTATATTGTAGCATATCGCACTCAAAAGGATATCGAGAAAATCTTACATGCTCATGCTTTAATTTTCACTAGTCATGCGTTAAGTATTAGAGAATGAAATATGAAGTTGTTATTCCTGACAATGTATCACCATATCCTAACAAATATGAAATACGTACAGCAACGATTCTAGCGCGACATTTTAAATCCAATATTCGATTTATTCGGCGCGAAAGCAACCGCAACACACCCGACATAGATGTTAATGGTATTAAATGGGAAATAAAAAATCCTGAAGGCAAGTCAAAAACTACTATCGCAAACCAATTCAAGCGTGCCAAAAAACAATCTGAAAACCTTTGCCTTGACCTATACCGCATTAAGCTAAATGAAGCCAGGGCCATCAATCATGCCAAGGCACAGTTTTTCGGCCAGAAAAAATTTAAACGACTCCTTATCGTGCAAAAGTCTCATGATATACTAGATTTCTAGATCTGAGTATGTTATTATTAAGACACGGAAATGCGAGCAGTCCTTGAGGACAGCTCGCATTTCTTTTTTATGACAGTATGGCTTTGATACGCCGGATGCCACGAGCAGAAGATTCTTCTTTGGTAATTTTGAATTTACCTAAGCTTCCAAGACGCTCCACATGCGGTCCACCACAAATTTCTATGCTCACTGGATTTTTCTCGTCACCAATTGTGTACACAGTGACCTTGTCTGGGTAGCGATCCCAAAATTGCCCATGCGCTTTCAGGATATTTCGTGCGTAATCTTTGTCATATTCCGCATACGTCACAGGGAGATCTGCCGCGATCCATTCATTCACCTGCTTTTCGATCGCCGCAATCTCTTCAGGCTCTAATTTTCGTTCAATCCCAAAGTCAAATCGCAAACGTTCCGCCGTAACATTCGCACCCTTCTGATCCGTCTTAGGATCAATCAATTTCTGCATGGCCGCCAGCACCAAATGTGCCACTGTATGGTACTTCACCGTTTGTTCGCTAGTGTCTTCTAACCCGCCTTTGAACATTCCCTTGCTCGCTGTCCGCGAGGTCTCACGTTGTTTTGCGAGTGCCGCGTCAAATTCCGCCCGCCAATCTTTGCTCAGCTCGATATTTTGCCGGTAAGCTTCTTCAATCGAAAGTTCTAACGGAAATCCATAAGTATCTTGCAGCTTAAACAATTCCACACCCGTCAAACCTTGCGGCTTCAATTTATGTAGTTCCCGAATACCTCGGTTCAAAGTCTGGCGAAACACCTTTTCTTCTTTTTCTAAAATTAGTTCCACTTGGTCACGATGCGTCAAAATTTCCGACGGTAGAGCACTATAGTTTTCCGCTACAATCGGAATCACTTCTTGCAAAAAGTTCTGCTCAATCCCTAAATCAAGCGCTTTCAAAATCGCCCGTCGAATTAAGCGTCTAAGAGCATAGCCCTGCTGCTTGTTACTTGGCGTCAAACCTTGCGCCGACAACAAATACGCACCTCGCAAATGATCCGCAATAATCCGCATATCCGAAGTATTACTCTCGTATTCCTTGCGACTCAATTCCGCCAACTTATCAATAATCGGTTTCAGCAGGGAAATACGGAACATATCATAATTATCTAAGCTCGCCGCTGCTATCCGCTCCAGTCCACCACCAAAGTCAACGTTCTTATTCGCCAGCTCTTCAAAACTCCCGTCTGGCAATCGGCGATATTGCATAAACACTTGATTGCCGATTTCCGAAAAACGTGCCCCGTCTGACGCCGGATGCGATTTGCCGTACTTATCCACGTCCTGATTTTCCTCACCGAAATCATAAAACACTTCGCTGTCTGGTCCGCACGGATCACCAATCGGTGTCGATTCAATTCCGCCTCCACGTGACCACCAGTTTTCCTTATCGTTGTAAAAGAAAATTCGTTCGCCATCTTTAATACCACGCTTGGCGCCATTTTCTGCCGTATCGATCTCCGCGATTTTCGCTTCGATCCCCACCTCCGCAAACACCTTTTGCCAAATTGCCGCCGCCTCATCGTCACGCGGTATTCCATATTTCTCATTTCCAATAAAACAACTCACGTAAATTTTTTGCGCATCTAACCCAATCTCTACCGTCAAAAACTCAAAGAAATATCGAATCTGCTCTTCCTTAAAATAATCTCCTAATGACCAATTACCCAGCATCTCAAACACCGTTATGTGTCGCGGATCGCCCACCTCCTCAACATCCTGCAAACGCATACAAGGCTGCGAGTTAACCAGCCGTTTGCCATCCGGGTGCTCTTTGCCTAACAAGTACGGCATCAGTGGCTGCATCCCCGAACCCGTAAACAGCGTCGTCGGATCACCCTCTAGCACTAGTGGTGCCGGTTGCACCTCCGCGTGCCCCTTCCGCTTCATAAAATCCAAATATTTTTGCCTAATCTCATTCGCATTCATTCTGTTAATTTTACCATAAAACCTCACCAAGTTTCACTCGCGAAATGATATAATGCTAATGTATGATAAAATTTACGCGCCTCAGTGCGGCTATTTTGCTTATCGCCAGCTCCTTTTTGCTCTTCGCTAGCGTAGTCTCCGCCGCACCCAACGATACCTCTATACAGTTCGAAATTACCCCCCACGACGCCTGCCCCAATCTCCCCGGCATTCAGACCGAAGTCCCTCCTGGCATGGTGGTCGACAGTAACGGTAACTGCTATACTCCTACTCCGCCTCCCGAAAACGTCGATCTCTGTCTCAATCTCCCCGGCATCCAAGTCGTCGTCCCACCCGGTTACTCCCGCACCCCCGCTGGCAACTGTTACCCTCAAACCACTCCACCCACCACCGTTTGCCCTAATCTCCCCGGCATCCACACTGAAGTTCCAGACGGTTATTACCTTGACCCAGACAGCAACACCTGTCTACCAGTCACTGTTCCGCCACGGCCACCCGTTCCCGAAGACGTTTGCTACAATCTCCCCGGCATTCAAATCACCACTCCAGAAGGTATGGTAAACGACAATGGCTATTGCTATACTCCTGCCACCCCCGGCCCAGAGCCGCAACCGCCACTTAGAAATGTTCCCGACTTTCTCCAGCCCTTTGGTCATTTTCTAGTCGACCTCGTACCAGAACCACTCGTAAATTTTCTCCGCGAGCTCCCCAATGACATCGTCAACCGGCTTCCAGCTTTGGTCTTCATCCTTGTCCTGATCTTCATTCTCATCCCCATTCCCCAATCCATACGTGAATACCTCTACAAACGCCGCCTCGCAGCTTTTTATAAGCGTGAGCAAAGCATCGCTGAAGAAAAAGACAACTTTATCACTCTCGCCTCACACTACATTCGTACACCCATCGCCATCATGAAAGATAGCGTTTCTCTTATGTCTAACACCGGCGACATCTCTCGTTTCAGTGCCGACACCATGAATAAAGCTCTTCAAACTCTCGGCAACCAAGTCTCCACCAGTCTTAGCGCCGCCGAAGCTAACCCTGCCCTAGGCAATCTCGCCAATCCCTCCGCTATCAAGGTCGAGCCCTTCTGGCGTTCTGGCTTTTTCTGGCTCCCCATCGCTCTTTCCATCTTCTTCACCATTCTGCTTAACTTTTTGATCGGCGTTGTTGGTGACAGGGACATCGGCGTCACTAACGCCGCACTTCAAGTCTTCATTGTCATAATTGCCATTGTTATTCTCTATCTCATCGTTCGTAATTACGCCATTCAGAAAAAACTTCGCGAAGAAAAAAACGCTCTCATTCTCCACGAACAGGCCATCGATTCCGTTCGCAACAACTTCCTGGAACAACAAACCGCCAATATCAGCACGGCGCTAGGTATCCTCTACTTCCCCAGCCCATCTTCTCCACCTTCCCAGCCGTATAATCTTTACGCCGACGGCCTCACTCGTCTCGGCAGCATCAACGACCAGTTTATTCTTCTCTCTCAAATCAAAACCAGCGTGGGACGCACCGCCTCCGCCTTCGACCTTAAATCTTCTGTCGATCGCGCCATCGCCACGCATCAACCTGGCATAACCGCCAAGAATCTCGTAGTCGAAAATTCTGTCGGCAACATCACGATCGTCCAAAACGAACCCCTCTTCTTCTTCGTCATCGGCTCCATCCTGGATAATGCCATCAAGTTTACAGAGCCCGGCGGCCACATTTCCATTTCTAGCCATCCAGGGAGCAAAACTATTCAAGTGAAAGTCAGCGATAATGGCCGCGGCATCGACGCCGCAAAACTTGATCAGCTCTTCAAGCCCTTCTCTCGCGCCGAATCTGCCGTCGATTTCTCTTATGAAGGCCTAGGTCTTAGCCTCTTCCTCGACCGCCTCATCCTTAACTACACCGGAGGCTCTATCTCTGTCGCTCCTCGAACCACCGGCGGCACCGACGTCACAATTACCACCCCCACGGACATCAGTGGCCAAACCGCTATGCCCTCATCCAGTCGTATTGCGGTCCCAAAATGATCATGTTGAAATCACCACAAACTAAACGGAGTTTTGCATGACAAAATTGAGTCGTTCAAAAAAGAGAATGCATATGCATTTCGTGGGGGTTTGCCTCTGTTGGGGGGCTAGAAATTGCGTATAGCTTCATCTCCTCTACCTCTGTTAGGTAACTCAAATGCATATGCATTTCTAGTCTTCATTTCTTGTTTTGCTTTGGCTTTCGTGATTGGTTCTCTTACTTTCATTCCACTAGAATCTAATGCTGAAAGTATTGATTCTGACGTTAACCTTACCATTGAACCAGTCGTAGCTCTTGCAGTCAGCCCTCAACCAACATTGCTCTTGGATCTTACTCCCACACCAGCTGGTTTTGAGGTAGCTGAAGAAATCACTGTGGATGTTAGTACTAATAACCTCACAGGCTATACCCTAACTATGAATGCTATCTCCAACACCACAGCATTAACGCATACCAATGGCACAAACACTATGCCAAGCACCACCAGTCTCACAGCTGCAGCCTTGCCAACCAATAACTGGGGTTACAACAAGGGCAGTGGTGCTACAGCTTTCCTCAGAATCCCACCACTAGCTACACCAGACACCCTCACTATTACCGCTGCTCCCATCACCAACGACATAACCATTGTCACTGTTGGTGCTAAGGCGGATATTAATATCCTGCCTGGGGTTTATTCGAATACTTTGGTATTTACGGCGGTAGGTAATTATGTGCCAGCATCACCGCTAATTATTATCGTTCCTACTTATCCTGCTACCTTTGGCGGTACTATAACCGTTATTGGTACTAACTTCTACGCTGGAGGATCCATCAATGCCGTAACCAATGTTACCATAGGCGGTACCCCATGTGTTAGTTTTAGCGTCACCAGCGACACCCTTCTAACTTGCATGATACCTAACCTAGCGGATGGGACCTATCCTGTGAGAGTTACCACATCAAATGGTGTCAGTAACAGGAATATAACCGCAACCATTCAAGCTAATCCTGTCTATCCAACTATGCAGTCCTTCAATACCGCAGCATGTAACGCTATGCCCATTTACTATCCAGCTACCTTACCTCCGGTTGGATCAGAGATTAACCTAACAGATATTCGTGACGGCAAAGTATACAAGATCAGGAAACTCCCAAGTAACACGGCCGGTACCGCTGGCTGGTGTTGGATGGTGGATAACCTAGCACTACAACCGGCTCCAAGCAGCTCGATAGTTTTAAATAGCACCGATAGTGATTTGGTCTCGGGTACTTATACGCTGATGGCGGCAAATGTGTTTGACCCAAACAGTTATCTTGGTCAAACTTATTGCGCCAATCTAAACACTACGACTTTCCCGCACAGGTGTGGCATGCAGTATATATGGACAGCCGCCACTACTGGAAGCACGATCTCTACAGGGTCAGCTCCAAATTCTATTTGTCCGAAGAATTGGCGATTACCAATTAGCGGATCAACGGGTGGAGATTTCGCTACATTGCAGACAGCTCTAGCTTGGGGGAATAGTGGCGCAAATGTTAATGCGTTGAATGGATGGCGTGGTCTCTATGCTGGGTGGAACAACGGTATGACCTATCAAGGTACCAACGGATATTATTGGTCAGCTACAGCTTCTGGTGTTAATAATGCCTATTACTTGAGCTACAGCGCTTCTGCAGTTGCTCCTAACTACGTCGGTGGCGGCACTATGTCCACCAATGCTTTTTCGTTGCGTTGTCTATCCAGATAGCAAACCTGCCTTTCCTACACATCGCAGACACCAATTCCCGCAAACCGCTCATCACCGCATAATGAAGACGTTACAAATTAAAAGCATCAGCATGAATCTATTTTTCCGTGCTACAATGTAACCATGAGCATTAAATATAACGGACCAGTGGTGCTGGTCATCATGGATGGCTTTGGTCTCAGCGATCATTATGAGGGCAACGCCATCACGCAGGCCCACAACGAAACCCTTAAAAAACTAATGACGGATTATCCCTGGGTCAGCCTTGGTGCCGCTGGCCATTATGTCGGCTTGCCGGAAGGGCAAATGGGCAATTCCGAAGTCGGACACTACATCATGGGGGCAGGGCGCATCATGCAACAAGCCATGCTCATGGTAAATGAAGCTTTTGATACCGGGCGTATTTTTGAAGGCGACGTTTGGAGAGACGCCATCCAAAACGTCCACGATCATAATTCCAAATTACATTTCATTGGTATATTTAGCGACGGTCGCGTGCATGGCGACATGTATCACATATTCAAGATGATCGAGCGCGCCGACCAAGATGGTGTACAAAAAATCCGCGTACATCCTCTATCAGACGGGCGCGACGTGGCAGCGCGTAGCGAACCCAAATATATCAATATGTTAGAAGATTTCCTCCGACCCTTCAATGAAC
>Ga0082212_10004584_pt1 | contig 12226 bp, 11 predicted proteins | sample TergutNt197P3_FD_71548 | JGI IMG/M metagenome (GOLD analysis project Ga0082212, IMG submission 71548) | Neocapritermes taracua P3 segment gut microbial communities from Petit-Saut dam, French Guiana - Nt197 P3 | ecosystem: Host-associated > Arthropoda: Insects > Digestive system > Gut ... | reverse complement strand
AAAAAAAATTGGTCTGGGTGCGGGAGCTTCGACCCCGGACAGTGTGATTGATGAAATTGAACATGCATTGTTATTATTATAATAAGGAAAAGAACAATGACAGCTATTGAAATGGAAAAAGCATACAATCCCGGAACGTTCGAAGACAGGATTTATTCACAATGGAAAGAGAGCGGTGCATTTAAACCGGAAACCAAAAACAAAGAGGATGCTTCCGGCAAACAGACCTTTACCATAGTTATTCCCCCGCCCAATGTAACCGGAGTGCTCCATCTTGGTCACGGCCTTAATAATTCCATTCAGGATATTATTATACGTTTTAGGCGCATGAAGGGAGAAAAGACCCTTTGGGTGCCCGGCACCGATCATGCGGGGATTGCAACTCAGCATGTGGTGGAAAAACAGCTTCGCGAAAAAGGAATTAGCCGGCATGAACTGGGCCGGGAAAAATTTATAGAGGAGACCTGGAAGGTTGCAAAAGAACACCTTGCGATTATTGACCGGCAGCTTGCCAAGATCGGAGCATCGGTAGACTGGACCAGAGAACGCTTTACCCTGGACGAAGGGCTTTCCCGCGCAGTGCGTGAGGTGTTCGTTACACTTTACGAAAGAAACCTTCTATATAAAGGCAACTATCTGGTAAACTGGTGCTGTTCCTGCGGCACCGCGCTTTCCGACGACGAAGTGGATCATGAAGACACGCCGGGAAAAATGTACCATGTTCGTTATCCTGTTGTTAATGAAAACGGCGTTTTTATAGAAATTGCCACAACAAGGCCCGAAACAATGCTGGGCGATACCGCCGTTGCTGTTCATCCCGATGATGAACGCTATAAAGACCTTGTGGGAAAAAAAGTACAGCTCCCCCTTACGGACAGGATACTGCCCGTTATAGCCGATCAGTACGTTGACAGGGAATTCGGCACCGGGGCGGTAAAAATAACTCCGGCCCATGATCCCAACGACTGGGAACTTTCCAAACGGCACAATCTTGAAGTAATTAATATACTCACTCCCCAGGGCAAACTTAACGATGAAGTTCCGGAAAAATACCGCGGCCTTTCAATACAGGACAGCCGGGAACAGGTACTCCAGGATTTAAAAGACGGCGGATATTTTCTTCATGAAGAAGAAATTACCCACGCACTGGGACGTTGTTATCGTTGTAACACAATAATAGAACCTTTTCTTTCCGAACAGTGGTTTGTCCGGATGAAGCCCCTTGCGGAAAAAGGACTTGCATCATGGCGGCGCGGGGAACTGATTTTCTATCCGCGCAGGTGGGAAAATACCTATCAGCATTGGATGGAAAATATCCGTGACTGGTGCATAAGCCGTCAGTTATGGTGGGGTCATCGTATTCCCGCCTGGACCTGCGCAGACTGCGGAGAATTAACCGTGTCCAGAACCGATATTACTGTTTGTCCCAAATGCGGCTCGGCAAAAGTAACACAGGATCCGGATGTTGTTGACACCTGGTTTTCCAGCTGGCTTTGGCCCTTTTCTACTTTGGGCTGGGAAAATGCAGAGTGCAATACGGATGACTATAATACCTATTATCCTACCACAGCCCTCGTAACCGCTTACGACATAATCTTTTTCTGGGTTGCCAGGATGATCATGGCCGGTCTTGAATTTACCGGAAAAGCTCCGTTCAGGGATATTTACATACACGGTCTTATCCGGGACAAGAAAGGCCGTAAGATGAGTAAGAGCCTTGGCAACGGACTTGATCCTCTGGAACTGGTAGAAGAGTTTGGCGCCGATGCGCTTAAATTTACGCTGGCTTTTATGTGCGCCCAGGGACAGGATCTTTTAATAGACAAGGAATCCTTTAAGCTGGGATCAAAGTTTGCCAACAAGGTCTGGAACGCCAGCCGCTATATTTTAATGAATCTGGAAGGCCGGAATGTTGTAAAAGATCCTTCACTTCTTCCCGTAGACAAGTGGATTTATTCCCGCCTTAATAGCGCCGCACGTGATATGAGCGCAGCCTTTTGTTCCTACCGTTTTAACGATGCCGGAATTACCGCGTATGAATATTTCTGGAATGATTTTTGCGACTGGTATGTGGAAGCAACCAAGCTTTCCATAAAAGGGGAAACTTCCGGTGAGGAAAAGGATCGTGCAACAACAGTTCTTTTGGATGTACTTTATCTGTCGCTTAAACTGCTTCATCCTCTTATCCCGTTTGTTACCGAAGAAATATACGGCAAGCTGCGTACGCAGTTTAAGCTCCCGGCAGAATCCAAACAGGACGGGCTTTTGATTAATGCAAAGTATCCAGAATATGATGAATGTAAAAACGATCCGGAAAGCGAACAGCGCTTTGCTTTCCTGCAGGATCTGGTGCGGCAAATGCGAACCTGCCGCAGTGAATGTACCGTACCGCCGGATAAAAAGCTTAATGCATCAATAAAAATCAGTACAGCGCTTTCCGGCTTTCTTAACGAAAATGCGGAATTGGTAAAACTTCTGGCCGGATTGGAAGAACTGCAGATTAAAACAGAAGGGAAGGATTATGAAGCAAAACACGTAAATGCGGAAGCTGCATCGAACGGCGGGGTAGGCTTTGCAGGAACTGATTGGGAAGCGGTGCTTTTCCTGGGCGGAACGGTGGATCTTAATGCGTTAAAGGCAAAGTTTGAAAAAAACCTTGAAAAGGATAAAAAGTATATTGCTGCTTTGGAAGCTAAAATAGCGAATCCCGATTTTGTTAAAAATGCCCCGCATGAACTGGTAGAAGCGGAAAAGCAAAAATGCACGGAGGCAAAAGAAAGGACAGGTAAAATTGAAGCATACCTGAAAAACTTAAAATGACTTCCCATGAAATGATGCTCCTTAAAGGAACATACCTTGCCCCCTACATGCAGCTTGCTACCCTGCTTATAGGAAAAACCAGAGATGGCGGGGGCAATATGTTCCGACACCAATTCGATACAATGGCAACGCTTGTCGATTACGGTTATATCGAATCGGTACTGCTTAAAGCATCATTGGTTCACGATGTAATTGAGGATATACCGGAATTTAACCACAATTTGCTTTTGTCCATAGATTTTGAAAGCCCGGCTGTTTATGAACTGGTTTTGCAGGTGACACGGAATCCCGGAGAAACCAAAGCTGAATTCCTTACAAGAATAAAGGAATCCGGTTCAAAAAACGCAAAGATTCTGAAATGTGCCGACCGTATTTCCAATATGATTGCCCTGGGTTTTGTTATTAATACGGAATTTATTTCCCGCTATACGGATGAAACGGTTAAATTTATTTTCCCCATAGCGGAAGAGGTTGATAAAAATATGTTCCGTGAACTGGAATCCCTGGTTTCTTCCCGCAGGAAATATCTTTCTCTGATAATCCAGACGTAAACGAACACCCGACCTGTATTCAACTGTTAATAATCCGTATTTTTTGTTATTGTTATTTATGGAGTAACCAGGTTATGAAGAAAGTTTCACTTACGGGTATTAAGCCTACAGGCAGCCTTCACATTGGCAATTACTTTGGGGCAATTAAGCCGGCCCTTGAATTATCAAAAGAATATGATGCCCGGTATTTTATCGCCGACTACCATGCCCTTAATCAGGTAAAAAATCCGGAGGAACTCGAAAGATGTATCCGTGAGGTTGCGGCGGGGTGGCTTGCATCGGGACTTGATCCGGAAAAGGTGATATTTTACCGTCAGTCTTCCATCCCTGAAGTTTTTGAATTAAGCACCATGCTTATGGCGTTTACCAGTAAAGGTTTAATGAACCGGGCTCACGCTTACAAGGCGGCGGTACAGGAAAATCAGGATAAAGGAATCGATCCCGATACAGGAGTTAATATAGGGCTTTTTACCTATCCAATACTTATGGCGGCTGATATTATTCTTTTCAATTCCGATGTTGTTCCTGTAGGGAAAGACCAGGTTCAGCATATAGAGATGGCTCAGGACATAGCCCAATCGGTAAACGCCGCCTACAAGACAGATGTTCTGAAAATTCCCCAGGCAAGGATAACGGAAAGCGTTGCGGTGGTACCGGGACTGGACGGCAGGAAAATGAGTAAAAGTTATGACAACGCCATACCGCTGTTTGGTCCCGAAGATCAACTGCATAAATTGATTATGAAGATTGTAACCAATTCTCAGGGAGTGGCAGAACCAAAAGATCCTGATGTCAGCCAGATTTTTTTATTGTATAAACTTTTTGCTTCGCAGGAAGAGCAAAATTCCCTTGCTGCCCGCTATAGAGAAGGGGGTATGGGCTGGGGAGAAGCCAAAGAAGAACTGTTCCGGGTGGTAAACAGGGAACTGTCTCCTTTACGGGAGCGGTTTAATGCGATCATGGCCGACAGGGAAGGGCTTGATAACATTCTTGCCAGGGGTGCGGAAAAAGCCCGTCCAATCGCAGATACCACAGTAAAACGTTTCCGAAAAGCTGCGGGCATTGATTGATTATTTGATTAATTGCAGAAAAAGGAGTATGCTGCTTACATGAAAAGAATTAATGGATTATTCCCCTTATTGTTGATTTTGGTGTTTGGCGCCTGTCAGTCTCAGCAGTCAGCCAATATGCCCGCAGGTCTTTCTCCAAAACTTCAGACTTTGGTAAACGAAGCAGTATTTGAAGTAGTTATTCTGAAACCGGAAGAAAAAAATATCGTTTACGACAGAGAACTGGACTGGTCGATAATCCCTTATGCCATACGCAGCGACAAGTACTATTCCATTGGCACTGCTTTTGCAATTTCTTCTGCAGAAGCGGTTACTGCATATCATGTGATCGATTTAAGCGACGAAAGCGAGGTAGTTTCGGAATATTTTATCCGGGATTCAAAAGGGAATGTTTTCGAAATCGACATGGTGCATAAAGTATCGAATGAAAAGGATTTTTTGGTTTTTACCGTTAAAAATAAAACTTTTTCTTCCTGGTTTGAATTGAATCCTTCATTTAAAACAAATTCCCAGGTTTACAGTATAGGCAATGCATTGGGAGAAGGGATTGTTGTACGCAACGGCTTGATCCTTGGAACGGTTCCGGAAGACGAAGAAGGCCGCTGGGATCTGCTTAAATCATCCGCTGACGGTAATCCCGGTAATTCCGGCGGGCCCTTGGTTACTCCCGACGGGAAAGTTGTGGGGATTGTGATTGCACTAAGGGATAACATCCTTTATTCGCTTCCCGTCTCGGAAGTTATTTCGGCGCCGTCCAATACAACCCATTTTCGCCGCAAGTACAGTTACGGGCATTTGCTTTTCTCAAAACGCATATACAGGGTTTTTGAAATGGATACAGCCCTTCCGGCAGCCTATAAAGACTTCCGGCGTACCATTTACGAAGGATATAAGGCGTATTATCCGACTGCGATGACAGACTTGTTTAATGAAATGCCGCAATATCTGGATGGGCCAAACAACCGCTATCTTTTGTATCAGGTGGTACGTTCCGATTTTCCCGAATTGGCTTTTGTCGATAAAAATGACGATCAATGGAAAGTATCAGATCTTCGTATTCAGAATTTTAACCTTCCTGATGACGGGCTTCTGCTTCAAAGCGATGTTTCGGATTTTCTGTTTATCAAAATACGCCGTCCCAAATCAATACCTGTAGAAAAAATCAATACAGACCCCAAAACCATTATGGATACGTACCTTCAGGCCGTAAATCTTGAGCGTACTTTGGGAAGCGCAGGCAATAAGTACCGGATACTTTCTTTCGGAGATCCGGTGAAAATTTCCGAATATGCAGACCGGCAGGGAAGAAGATGGATCAAAACATATTGGCTTATAGATTTTTCTGACGAGATCATGATAGCGTACATACTTCCCGCACCGAATGGTCCTTTGGTCATGATGACACGACAGGATTCGTATTCACGGCATGTTTACGAATGGGATATGGAAGCAACCTGTGATCGTCTTTTTGCCGGTTACAGAGGTAATCTGGAAGAATGGACCGAATTTCTTGCCATGAAAAAATGGGTTCCGGAATTCCTTTCGTCATTTGCCTTTAATTGGAATGAAAGAGATAAAAGCATTTCTCTTGCGCTTCCCCAACTGACGTTAAAAGCGGGAGAACCGGTTTTTACCTGGACTTCTCAATCTTCCTTTTTATTGGTCCCTGGTTATTACCGCAAAGGAGAAAAAATTGAATACGGTTTTCGCTCGCTTGTTGTTGAACGGGATATAAAAGGCAGTGATTATTTTGTAGTCCATCAGCATGTTAAACCCGATGAAAGACTTGGAACAAAAGTTATGGAAAACTGGAATGAAGTAGTTACCGCAAAATACCCGTTTGACGGTGTAAGCCGTATTTCTTCAAATGATAATACAGGTTCCGCAGGGGGCCTTCTTTCCCGGATGAATTTGTCAGATGATGTGCGTTATTCGCTCTACCTGAATATGGAAAATCCCGGTGATGAAGAATCCTTGTCCGGCCGTTTTAAGATTTTGGAAGGTAATATTTCGATCATTAAATAGAGTTCGGAAGCCTAAAAGGTTTTGCTAATCCGCCATGCACGCGGAATATGCTTTCCTGTAAAATCCTCGTCCCGCAGCTGTTCGGTAATATCGGCGGCTGATAGTTTTTCTTTTTGGTTTGCCGGATTAAGATTCAGTTTAAAACCTTTTACATTGGCGTTAAGATATATTTTTCCGCCGGGATTAAGAAGTTCAAGACAGTCTGTTATTAATGCGGGATGATCCCGTTTTAAATCAAAGTCTTTATACATTTTTTTTGAATTGGAAAATGCCGGCGGATCAAGTATTATTATATCCCATCGCAAACGGCAGCGGCGGGCTTCTTCTGTAAAACGGAGAACATCATCACGGATAAGGGTGAATGGTTTTGCATTGTTTTGATTAAAGTATTCCTCTTTTTTTATAAAACCTGCATCAAGATAATTTAGGGAAAAATTTTCTTTTGCCCAGGCAAGGTAATTATTGGAAAGATCTACCGAATCAACGGCAGCAGCTCCTCCTGCAGCCGCTGCAACGGATAAAGATGCAGTATAACAAAACAGGTTTAATATGCGAAGAGATCCTGATTCATGGTATAAAAGAGAGCGGAACAGCCGTCTGTCCGGAAAAAGTCCTGTATCCAGATAATCAGACAGGTTTACCCAAAAACAAAGGCCGGCTTCGTATACTTTTCTGCGTATTTCTTTATGATCAAATCGTTTGTATTGCAGATCGCCTTTCTGTTGTTTCCGTTCTTTCAGGAAGATCATTTCCGGTTCTATATCAAGTGCAGAAGCTGCGGCTTCTTTCATTGCGGCAAGCCAGGCAGTTTCGTTCTCTTTTTCATACGGCCTTTTGTAGAGAGCCCCGGTCAGAGCGGCGCTTGTTACGGATGTATTATCTTTTATAGGGCAATACCAGTCCATAACCAGGGGAATTTCCGGAATGTCCCTGTCGTACAGCCTGTACATTCCTGCGCCGGTGCGGCGGGCCCATTTTTTCAGATGCCGCTGGCGTTTTCGCAGACGATTTGCCAGCATTTCCGCCTGGTTTTCTGTTTTGGAAAAGTCTGACCGGATCATTTCTTGTTCTGTTTCCATTATACCGTTATTCAGTTATACTTACACCATGCCCGTACATTCGGTTTTTCTTGACATTGATGATACTCTTATTTCAATGGAAAAGGGCGGACCTTTCGATGATGATGTTGCCGGTATTGAAAAGGCCTGGCAAAAAGGAATAAAATTTTTTCTTTGTACCGGCAGATCGCTGGTTCAAATCCCGCAAGTACTGGCAGATGCCGGCTGGAAAGACGGTATTGTTGCCGCCGGCGGCGCCCATGTTATCCTTGCCGGAAAAACCATCTACCATAACTGGGTTCCTGTTTCGGTGCTTTGCGAAATTGCCGGCTTGTTTCTTGCAAAGAACAAGAAATGCGGATTCAGGGGAGACAAACACAGTTATGCGGTAAACCAAAACGGCAACAAGTTACCTGTTACTTCGGCAGGCGATTTTGCAGAAAAGTATGCAGATGCCAGGGTATCCATGCTGACCGCCGATCACTCTATCGGGAGTGAAGAAAGAGCTTTGCTGGAAGAGCATTTTGATATTTATTGGCAAATTCCTCATCTTGATTGTTTTATTAAAGGAGAAGGAAAAGCCAAAGGAATGAATCTGATTCTGGATACCCTTGGCCTGGATAGAAAATACAGTGTTGCGATAGGAGACTCTTCCAATGATATGGACATTATTCAGTGTGCAGGAAAAGGCATTGCGGTGGGAAATGCCTGCGAAGAATTAAAGGAAAAAGCTTTGTGGATAAGTGCGCCTGTAGGCAAAGGGGCTGTGGTCAAAGCCCTGGAATATCTGGGCCTTTGCTAATCCGTTCCTGCAATTATTGCATAAACTGGAAGAAGGAACTCTGTAAAAGCCTTACTTCTTAACGTCCAAAGCATAAACGGTAATTGATGTACTGCCGTTGTTAATTGCCCAGTATGCCTTTCCATTGTGCCGGTTATACCGCAGGGTATCGTTCATGTTCAGGCGGATTCCCTTTAGCTCCTGAGCTTCCGAAGCAGCTTTGCCGGTTTCGTCTATTACCAGCATCCAGGTGGAAAGGTATTCTGTCCGGCTGTATGTTATGCTGTTTGCGGATTGGGTAGAAAACTTAAACAATTCCCATAACACAAGATAGCGTCCGTTATCCAGTGCAACGATTTTCGGATGTCCTGCATGGCCGTCGTTTTTTGTATATTTTGTCAGATAGACAGGAGCGGAACATTTATTCATGTCTTCGTCAACGGTAAGCACAAATAGGTTTCTCGGGGTTGATACATTTACCCCGTAAGTACCGGCAAAGATATAGCCAGCCTGAGTTTTTGCCAAACCGCCCATTTCGGCATAGGTGGCGTTTTGTCCGGTTGATCCTGCAAAGCCGAATGCATGTACGCGCATGGTATTGCGTCCCTTCTGAAATTTGGCAAAGGTAAAGGCTCTTGGGTATGCATCCCCGTGATCCGCAAAGACAAAGCCGTTTTCGGCAGGAAGAATAAACTGGTTAAAAGAATGGCTGACGTAGGGCATTTGTGTATTCCCTCCCGTTCTGTTGGCGTTGGTTGCCGCACCCGTATCAACTCTTTCAAAGGTATCTTTGTCCAGTACAAAGCCGTATGACGCCTGGTGTCCGTCAAACATCTTGCGTGCAAAATAGACTGCCAGCATGGAAGGTCCGCCGGACCCGGAGGGCGAAGGTTCCCCGCCGGACAATTCAAGCCTGCATGTTCCTGCATCGAATGGTACGCTTATCCCGCTGAAACTGTTTGGCGCCCGTGCCTTGAGCGTATATGTTTTTAGCTTTTCTCCTTTTGGGCTGTACTTTACCATTGCCATATTCTCCGTATTTTGATTGGCTGCGCGGGCGGCATAAAATAAGTAGTAGTTTCCATCATCGTCCCTGGTAAAAGCGCCCAGTAAGGCATATTCATTTTCTAAGTTCAGCGTATTCTGTTCTTTAAGATTGCTGTCGTATTCATAAATGTACGTTGTTTTTCCATCGGAAGAACAAACCGCTACCGAACCGTCTCCGTTTACACAGGTTAAAACAGAAGGCAGCTGTGACCAGGCGCTGATATACAAATTTCCGTTGTAATCTGCAGAATCACGGATGGAGTATGGTACTGTCCGGCTTACTGAAGCAAGATTTTCCTGCGCGCCCAGTGTTACCGGCAGTGTTAATAGGGCGCATAGTACAATTGTTATGCTGATATACGTTTTCATCATTACTTCTTTTTTAACGGCACAAAACATGACGGATTTTCCTCGTATTCTTTTACTCGTTTATTTATCATAGCTTTTTCTTTTGAGTTTGCCGGTTCAGTTACCGGTTTCCAGTAGTCATCGGCGAGATAGGTTAATAATGGTTTTACTGCTGGAAGGCTTCGATCCGGAATTATGTCAATTATAGTGTGTAGTTCTTCTCTTAAAACAGTTGCGGTCATCGTTTCTTCCCCTTATTCTTTTTTTTGTATACTTGACCCCTCGGATCAATGTGTGTAACAAGTACGGCGCTGTTTTTTATCCGCCATAAAATCCGGTAACTTCCCACTCTTGTTCTGAAAAGACCAGGTTGTCCGCTGATCGAAGTAATATCACCTTCCGGCGGTTCATTCTCAAGTTTTTTCAGCGCTGCATATATGCGTTCCCTGTCAGCCGGGTTCAGGCGTTCCAGGTATTTATCAGCGGTGTGGTGGAGTAATACGATCATACTTTTATAACCGCCTTTCTTACGGTATAAGCAAAACAGGTTGTATTGTCAAGCCTTTTAGAAGCATGGTTCCAATCGCCATGCTGCGATGCCGGGCTGGAGGTGCAACGGTGTCATCCTAAATTTTCTCACGCCAAGGAGCGAAGATCGCAGAGTCATGTTGTACCGTTGCGCACCGCCGCTGCACTACCTTCTGTGTTGTCTTAGAAAATCGTCAGGGTCGCTTACGGCGTGAAACGCAGGTTTGGCATTTAGCTTCCAATCAAAAAGACATGGGTTGCCTGCTGAGAGCCAGCTATTGTTGTCATCAATACCCCAAAAGGTAACAAATTTAATGTGTGAGGAATATTCTCTGAATAATTGAAAAAGCTGTGCGTAGACTCTTCCCTGGGCGATTGCGTTTCTTTCGGATACAACAGAATCTCTTCCTTCTCCCTGACCTTGATTTCCGCCAATAGATACATCAACTTCGGTTATCGCAATTTCAATGCCAAGACTTGTTAATTTTTCCAAACAAGTACGTACATTATTTATATTAAGGTTTAAATTCGGGCTATGGGTCATTGAACCAATATGAGTTTGAGTGCCAACTCCTTCAATAAGATTGCGTGTTCCGCCTGTTTCTCTTTTGTATCTGTCATTTATGTCCTGAATCATTTTGCGTACCGCTTCTGCCTTGTTTGGACTATTTTCAAGATCATTGTCATTATAATAAAGAGTGATATTCGGATCTGCGGCACGGGCAGCGCGGAATGCAATTTCAATGTAATCGGCTCCTAACTTTTTATACCAGAGGTTATTAACCCAATCAGCATTTTTTGAAGTTATAATGCAATTCCTCCAATCTCCGCGGGCTTCCGCATTTGTAACATTTGGTTTAATTGCTTCATTTACAACATCCCAGGAGTTGATCTTGCCTCTAAAATGACGCAGCACTGTTGTTATGTGATTATTCATGTTTTGGATAACTTCCTCTCTTGTTCCTTCAGTCATCCATGCTCCATATTTTGCTTCATATTCCGCCCCATACCATACAAGATTATGACCATGAACCTGAAAATTATTTCGTATGGCAGCATTCAAAATATTGTCCGCATTTGTAAATTGATAAGCTCCTCCTTTAGTTGATGGAGCTAACTGATTAGGATATGCTGCATTAAAAGTAACTATATTAAAATGATGCTTCAAGAGATCTAAATATTTTCCCGACAATGTTCTTCCATCCCAGTTTGTGATGTTTCCTATAAGAAAATCGTTTGCATATATCTCTTTAAGAGGTCTCAAAGAAAAATCGGGGGTTAAAGGATTGCCTTCTGTAATAGTGACAACAGGGTTAGCGATATAAATAGTCGTATTCGAAGGCATCTCATAATTTGTTAAATAAAGTGTTGTATAATTTTGCGCAGGAGTTAAAATCATTTTTCCTTTCATAGAGTGCCATTGACCGGGTACATCATTATCAATACCGGAAATTTCTGGATTATTTGGGTTATCCACTTGCCACATCAACCTTCCTGTCGATCCTTCACGCCTTACATCCGCAGAAAATTCGATTAAAATCTCTTTCCCTCTGTATTGACCAAGAGGATAACTGGCAATAAACCAATTGGTCTTTGATCTATCAACTTTTAGAACATTGTTCTTACCTTGATAACGGCTTAAAATTTCAAACGAACCCGGCGGAGCGGTAAACCCGTTGACATTGTTGCTTTGGTTTTGCTGTGACAGGAAAAGAAAAGGCGCAAGGAATAATACTGCAAGTACTAAAAAATTTTTTTTCATTTAGGAACTCCTTTTTAGCTTGTCTGTGGACAGCTTTTTCCAAAAGTATACAGCCAAAAACCAAAAAAGAGACCAGTGTTTTTACCTAGTTTTTATCTGGGTTTAACTAAAATAGCGTCAATAGACCTCAAAATCCCATATTTGCAATAAAGCAGGACCGTAATCCTGTATATCCATATTGGCGCTAATAATAAAAAGCCATATAGTTTCTTTTTCAAAATCATAATGCCGGTAAT
>Ga0082212_10009931_pt1 | contig 12227 bp, 5 predicted proteins | sample TergutNt197P3_FD_71548 | JGI IMG/M metagenome (GOLD analysis project Ga0082212, IMG submission 71548) | Neocapritermes taracua P3 segment gut microbial communities from Petit-Saut dam, French Guiana - Nt197 P3 | ecosystem: Host-associated > Arthropoda: Insects > Digestive system > Gut ... | reverse complement strand
CACCAAATCTTTTGGCCAGGCTCCGGAAAGCGAATGGCCGGGAATACGCACTATGGGGAGATCAGGATCTTCCGGAACCACAAACGGACGCCCTTCCCTGGTAAAGCGAATGCGCCCGTCAATCGCCTTACCCTTTCCCGTTTTTTCGCGCCCATCGAGATGATTATCCGCCGACCCGCCTGAAAGCGCCCGCTTCCCCGCGCCTTGGCGCGGCGCCTTCCCGGTCTTTTTCACGGTGAGACCTTCCGTTACCATACTTTTGAAGGCAACCCGAAACGCCCTGCGTTCCCCTTTTTCCACACCGGCTTCCCGAAACCATTCCTTTATGGAAACAAGCCGCTTTTCAAGCTCCGGGCCGTTTTGCCGAATCCATCGCTCCCAGTAGGCCCGATCGCGCATCCGCCTTTGCCTCCTCACGCATTTCTTCTTTCTTTTTACAACTATACTGCACGCAAACATCTCCCATAAAAGCTTCTTATTTGAATGTTGCCGTAAAAGGTTTTTTTGCTATAATCTGGATCTTCCGCGAATCATGTGCCGAAGTGGCGGAACTGGCAGACGCGCTAGATTCAGGGTCTAGTGTCCATTGCGGGCGTAGGGGTTCAACTCCCCTCTTCGGCACCACGAAAATACTTCAAGGGGCCTCGGTTAAAAACCGCAGGCCCCTTGAAATTTTCGGCATTAGCCTCTATCGCCTCAAAACATGATCCAACGAAATCAATTACATGTCTGGCCGAACATCATCGCCATGCTTCCGCGCCAAAACTGGTCACTCTTTCGTTTTCGGTTTCCATTCCTTTGTCAGTTCCAAAACCTGTTCCACCTGGTCCGGAGTCATCTTCTCTACAAGAAGATTTTTGATGTTTTTCACCTTCTCCCGCAAATGCTCATCCGAAGCGGGATACCCCAAGACCGCGATATTGAACCACATACAGGCTTTAACGGCGTCCTGCTCCGTACCGTATCCCGATGAATACATGAAGCCGAGGATGCCCTGGGCATAAGCTAATCCCTGGTCCGCCGCCATCGTAAACCACTTCATCGCTTCACCGTAGTCCTGCTCGACGCCAAGGCCGTTGTAATACATGTTGCCGACGTTAAGCTGCCCCATGGCATCTCCCTTGTCCGCAACCTTTCGGTACCAGTTCATCGCCTCGGCGTAATCCTGTTTGACTCCCTGGCCGTACTTGTACATAAGACCAATGTTGTTCTCCGCGTCATCCAGCCCTTGATCCGCCGCCTTCCGATACCATTTCAGCGCCTCGTCATAATCCTGATCCATTACTATGCCGAGGTAATACATTCTGCCAAGATTGTTCTGGGCAAGCGCAAACCCCTGATCAGCGGCTTTCCGGTACCACCTCATCGCGGCGGCATAATCCTGTATTACGCCGCTGCCGTTGTAATACATGCCCCCAAGGCAATTCTGCGCCTCGGGCACTCCGTCCTCGGCAAGCGGCTTTATGATGCCTACCGCCGTCTGATAGTCGCCCCGCTTGTAAGCCTCTATGCCCTGTTCCGCTGATGTGCTCATCATCGCCTCTCGATGGATTTTATTTATGCCGTGAAACTCATATCGTCGAGCCCGCCTTCAAACAACCTGTTTCACATACGATGCGGGCAGTCTGATCGTCGCGACACACCCTTTGCCCAAAACATTCTCAAGCCGCAACGTGCCGCCAACCTCCGAGATGACATGCCTTGCCACCGGCAACCCCATCCCGCTATGGAAAGATTCGGAATGCGAAGTGAAGCCTTCCTCGAAAACAGTCTCCTCCATCCCCGCCGGAATGCCGGCCCCGTTGTCTGTGACAGATATCTCCCAGCCGCTGTCGTTTAAAGAAACTCCGATCAAAACCGTGCCGCTTTTATCCATCGTAGCTTCCACCGCGTTGAAAAGCAGCGCCAAAAACGCCAAAGCGAAGTCGCGCTGGTCCCCCAAAATCAGCCCTTGAGGATAAGAAACCGGAGCCTCGACAACATTGCCGTGACGCCCAAGATCGTATCGGGCAATCAACAGGATCTCCTGGATCGCCTGCTCCGCGCTGAAGAACTCCCTTTCCGGAGCGTGAGGGCGAACATAATGTGAATATTGCTTTATCAACGCGGCGATCTTTTCTCCCGCCATGAGAATCTTCCCCGCGCTGTCACGCACTTTCTCAGGATTGGACGCGGTAATCTGTATAATCTCGGAGAACCCGATTACAATACTCAGATGGTTATCCACCTCATGCGACAAACCCATCGCCATCCTGCCGAAGAGAGACAGCCTGTACGCTTCGATAACCTTTCTGTCCATAACATCTCCCTCAAATACGCTTGCGGTTAACACTGCGCTTTTAGTCAAGCTCCGGGTCGCAATTCTCCTTATTTAAGCCACTCCATCTAACAGACAACATGTCATTCCGGGAGCAGCAAAGCTCCCAAACATCGCAGCTATCGCTCTTGCCGCGTTATTACAGCGAAAAACCACATGATTCCCGCAAAATCATACATAAATGACGGAACAAGCATGGCAAAAACTATAATTCTCCATAAGGACTACGGGAGAAAGCAACGCGCTACCTGCACTTCATGGAAAAATAACATTATTTTCGGACACACGCCAAATGTTTCAAATCAAAAGACCATCCCTATTGTGAAGCTGATCTCCCCTGGAGATTCTCCCTCACGCCGGTCCAGTTTCCAGCCATAGTCGACGCTAACGGGGCCGACCGGAGTAATGTATCTCAGGCTGATCCCGGCGCTTTTCCGCATATCGAAGGCATTATGCGAATCGTCATGTCTCCAAACGCTGCCTGCGTCGAAGAAAACCGCAAACAGGAAACTGCGCTCCAGCGGAAACCGCATTTCCGCGTTCAGGATCAACTGATAGTTTCCTCCGGTCGCTGACCCGTCACTTCCTTTCGGCCCAAGCGAATCCTGCGAAAACCCGCGCACCGTTGTCCGTCCTCCCGCAAAAAACCGCTTCTGGATCGGGACTTCGTTTGTAGCGCCGTATGAACGGATGGCGCCGGACCTTACGGAAAGAACAAATGAGTTGCGGCGTAATACCGGCTGATAGAAGCTTGCCTGCCCGGAAAGCAGCCAGTAATTGATTTCCGAAGCAATGGCCTCGCTGGCCAGTTCGGCGGAGCCTGAAAGAAATACCCCTCGTTTGGGATTGAAGGGATCTTCCCGGAAATCAAGAACCATGATTCCGCGAAGAATCCCCAGATTTGCCCTGCCCCGGTCCCTCTCGGAAATCACGGCGCCAGGCTCGACATCATATATCCTGTCGATTGAAAACTCGTACTGTAACGAAAATGTGGACCGTACGAACACATTTTTCTGAATACCGGCGATCAGCGCCTCTCTCCTGATAGAGAAGCTGGGACGGTTTTGGAACAAACGTGAAACCGTAAGCAATCCTTCCCATTCGTACCGGCCGCCGAAAATGTACGGTTCGCGCAGCTCCGCTTGATAGTTTTGCGCTTTTTGCCCGACCATAACCAGGCCGGATATGCCCCTCCCAAGGCCGTTGATATTTCTTTCCTTTGCGGATACCGATCCGCGCGCGCCGGTCTCGGTCCCGTACCCGGCTCCAAATCCGAGATCCATAAACAGGGTTTCTTCGACATCGACCACAAGATCCACCACTCCATCGGCAGGCTTCTTGATGCGCTGTATCCGGACGCTTTTGTAGAGCCCCGTGCGATACACGGACTGCTGAAACTCAAGCAGCCGGTTATCGCCTACAAACGCTCCCTGTTCAATAGGATTTCTACGGAGCACAGCCATCGGATTAGTCAGAATATTTCCCCGCACCACGACGGACCCCAGGCGAAACCGCTGCCCTTCTGCAATACGGAACCGGGCCGTCACGTTGTCTGCGCCAGGCTCGAAATCAAGCGTCCCTTCCACTTCCGCGTCCAAAAACCCCGTATTGTGGTACCTGGCCGCAATCGCCTCCTGATCGCGTTCAAGCCCTATATAGTCAACGAACCGGCCCTCCCTGTTATGCATCAGGGATAGGAGTTCCTGCCGCAAAAAATGGTCGTTTCCTTCAAAGCTGATCTCCCGGAGAAAATACCTTGGCCCTTCCTCGACGCGAACAACCTTGGTAATCCCTCCTTTGCCGTCCAACTGGTCATCAACATCGACCACCTTCATGTTCACGTATCCCTGCGACTGGTAGTGCCCGGTAACGGCATTGATGTCCTGGCGCCATTCTTCCTCGTTGTACTTTCCGGACCCCGTAACCCAGTGAAACATACCTCGCTCACGGGTCATAAACTGCTTGCGAAGGATATCTTCCTCGACCGACTTATTGCCCTCAAACCGTATATCCTTGATAAATCCCCTCATTCCCTCGCTGACAGTCACGACCATGGGAACTATTCCGCCGCTCTCCTCGCCCAATGCGACTTCGACGCTCGCCCGCGGGTATCCTTCCTCTTCATAGAACGAGCGGATCTTCTCTTCCATGTCAAAGGCAATGGAAAAACCTGTCGTCTCTTCTCCGCTAAAAATACCCGCCACTTTCGCCAGCCGGTCCGGAGAAAAGCGGTTTGCCCCTTCCAAGCGAATATCAAATCGCTTTCCTTCTTCCACTTGGACGCCGGCGCACATTCCGTCGCTTTCGCTGCACGCCGCCGCCGTATCCTCGATGTGAACGGTGAGGAAACCCGCCTTCTGGTACTCTTTCCGAAGCACGGGAATCCTTTTCTCCCACCGTTCGTAATCAAAAGAAGCTCCGACTTCCACCTTCAGGATTTCTTTTAGCCGCTCCATCGAAAACAGGGTGACTCCGGGCGCCTCCACACTCTTTACTTTCGCCGCGCGCCCTTCTTCCACGACGATCCGCACCTTGCCGGACCCATTCATGGCGTCGCATAACACCACGACATTTGCCTTCCCTTCCGTAAACCCTTTCCGCGCCATGAAAGACTCCACGGCACGCCGCACCTCCGAGATATTCTTCTCAGGCAGCAGGCTTCCTCTTCTCAGCCGTGTCGCGGCAATAATACGGGCGGCGGGCAGTCTCTTCTCCCCTTCGACATCTATCGAGGCTATAAGAGGAACAGGGCTCAGATGGAATAAAACTTTTGCTTTTCCATTGTCATCCTGAACGTAAGCGGACACTTCCTGAAAAACAGCCTTCTCCTGCAGTCTCCTGATGGACTCCTGAATAGCTTCCATGCGCAGAGGATCTCCAGGGCGCAATGTGACAAGCCCGCTTAGCTCCTCATATGAGATCTGGTAAGAAGCCGGCGCCTGGAAAGAAACGGAAGCGACAGGAACGCCTTCCTCCGCGTCGGCTCCGGAAGGCAATAAAAAAACCAGGACAACAAGCAATAAAAGAAATCTTCTAATCCCTGCCATACAGCAGATCCTTGAGGGACTGGAAGCGATACCGCACTCTCACATCTCCACTAACCTGCCCCGGCACCGACTTGTCGCCGCTTTTCCAGCCACTCTCCAGGTAAACGCGCTCCATCAGTTGCATTTCGAGGGAAGCGGCTGTTTCTGAAGTAGTTCCCAGGCTCTGCGACATGCCGACCGACAAGCGGTCTTCAAACGACTTCCGGGCGACCAATCGCGGCTCGAACGTTTGTGTGGTTGGAGAGAAGCCGGTTTCGATGGAGAACTTGTCAAGTCCGACTGTCCCGCGAATCCGCTCGTCCACGCCGCCCAAACTCCCAAGGGCAATGGCCGAACCGCCTACGGCTCCTGTTGTTCCCACGTTTTCAAAACTGGAGCGGTATCCGGTGGAAAGCAGCGTTTGCGTCGTCACGCCGAATGAAAGCAGACTCACCACATCCGTCTGGCCCAGCGGCGGGTCGGAAGAGAAATTCACCTCCGGCTTCTCGACAGTGCCTGAGACAAGCACGGCGATCAGGTAACCGCTTTTCCGGGTTTCCGCGCGCACATCCAGGTACGGATTGATCCTGCGGGGATCTTGAAAATCAATGATGGCCCGTTTAATTTCATACCTGTTACCGTATAACTCGACATATCCCTCATACATATCGAAGGAACCAAGGACAATAACCTTGTTGGTGTCTCCCTGCACCCTAAATTCACCGCTGCCGCTTGTGTTCGCCAGGTTGTTTTTGACTCTGAGCGTCCGGTCCGCGACCACATTGATGTCGAGACGCGCGCGAAAATCCGTTGAATCTCTCCGGGCGGAGACATCGGCCAACCTGCGGCGGAAATCCAGAAACGCCCTTTCGGGATAAATGTTTTTCTTGTAACGCGCCGACTGCACTTCCACATCACCCGCAACCATAATATCGTCGATCGGGCCAAACAGTTCCACGTGCCCCTGGATCACGGGCTGAAAATCATCAGGGTATGGGTACCGCACGTCGAAGAAATCCACGGAGAAGTACAGGCGCTGCCCGGCATCCATCTGCAGCGGAACCTCTCCCCAACCGTCAACATATCCGCCGCCACTCCTTCCTTCGAAATGCTCGAACACAACCTTTTCGCGGCTGAGAACCGCTTCCCCTTTCAATCCCTCGAACTGTTGAGCGTACCCCTTAAACGACAGGCTCACTTCATCCAGCCGTCCGGTCCCTACGATCACCGGGTCGAACATGTTTCCCGTCACGCGGACTTCAGCCGTCACAATACCGTCCAGCTTTTCGAAAACACCAGGCACAACAAGGCGCACCAGTCCCGCGGGCAGTTTTCCGTTGACCCGCGCATCCATATCCCCGTCCCAGGAAATCTTTCCCGCGATCCGCACCGGAGCATCCGCAGCTGTAAGCGTCACGTCTTCAAGCCGAACCCCATCCGCTTCCATCCTGGCCGCAAAGTCTTTTCCTTTGAGTTCCCAACCGCCTTCCCGATAGGAAAAAGATTCGACCCTGACCGCGCCGTTTGTCCTCTCCGGAAGTTTCAGCGAGCCGGTAATCAACGCTTTGCCGTTGACCGACACGCGCCGTTTATCGTCCGCCGGCCGGCCATTCGATTCCTCCCCAATAGAGAACGGACCTTCCAGCCGGAACTCAAACGGTTCGCGCAGCGACACTTCCCATGCGAGGCGCGTTTCCGGACCAGTGGTAAGCAGGCTCCCGGCAATGCCGCCCCCGCTACGCGCTCCCGTGGCGCGAAATTCCTTAAAGCTAAGCGTACCCATCCCAGGGCTTTCCGCATGCACCGTAGCGCGAAAAACAGGAAATGTGTCCGGCGTTACCGGTTTCCCGGATAACAATCCCGCGAGAAGCGCTACGCCCTCCGCTTCCGCGCGCCACACGCCTTCGGAAGCCACGCCAGGCCGGCCCGCCGCGGCAAACAGAAACGATGTGGGCAGCGAAGACGCGGTCATTGAAAATCTTGTCCGCCAATCCATATCCCGACGAATATCTCCGGATACGGAAACCGAAGGAGATTCTGACCGCGCGGAAAACATGCCGGTTTCGGCGCCGAGAGTTCCTTCGACGCGCACATTGGCAATACGGGCATCGCCGACCGACAGCTCCGCGGACCGCGCTTCCAGTCGCTGTATTTCCCACTCAGACGCTCCTCGTTTAGCGTCAAGCCGGGCCTCGAATATGCCGTCAACACCCTTGAAACCGTCTTGCCTAAGCAAGGACAACGCTTGAGAGATCCTGAGCCCGGAGACGCCGGCCGAGGCTTTCGAATTTCCGTCGGCGGATTCTTCGGCCGCAAAGGAGACCGCTCCATCGCCTAATCTGCCTCCTCCACGCGCCGTCCATCTGGCATCACCGGCGCTTCTGTATTCACCCGTCGCCGTGACTGCGGAAATCGGGACTCCCCGGACATCAATACGCGCGGACCGAATGCTTCCTTTGATATCCGCCATTCCCGCGGCTATTTTTATCCGCGCATCCGCTTCCACCGTGCCGCTCATTCCATCGAGATATTCCCGTACCGGCTTTGGGTCTTTTCCCAACGAGACGAGGGTAGCGGCAAACCATTTCCCGCTCTCCGAAAGATTGATGCCGTGCGTGGAAACCGATACGTCCGCGCGTGTTTTGGCGGGGTCCATGAGGGCGGACACGGTTCCAATTGTTTTCATCTTGAACGGATCCGCCGGAATGCCTGCCGCAAACCGAAGGGTGCCGGTCGGAACCCCTTCAACCGTCACCGTCAAGGAAGCAGGCGGCAATGACCAGGCAGCCAGCCCGTTAACATCAGCCGATACGGCCATCCGGGGCATGGATAACGGGCCGCTCACTTCCCATTCCGCGTCCATTTGCCTCCAGGAGACCGGGAACAAAAATCCGTATTCTTCCGCTTTCCCCGAAGGCGCCCGCACGGCCCCGCGAAGCTTTAATCTTCGCGCGGACGAAAGGATTTCCCCTTCAGCCCACGCCTCGGCGAGCCCCGCCCGTAGCCGCGCCGATTCAAGCCGCAATTTCCCGGCCTCCGGCATTTCCACGGACGCAACTAGAGTAACGGGCAGGCGGCACTTATATGCCCGGCCGCCAAGTTCGGGATGGCTCTCAACCCCTTCAGGCATAGAGAGCGAAGCGGTCGCCTTGAGGCGATCCGGAGTTCCCGAAACGGATGCCTCTATATTCGCTTTACCGGAAAACCTGCCTGGCGCCTCTATATCGGACCATGGGATTGAAGCAAGGGAGATCCGGTTCAGGGCAGCCTTCAATTCCATTCCGAAGGAATTCAGGTCGTAGCTTCCGGACGCATCGAAAGAGCCGCCCAAAAGCTTTGCGCGCACACGGTCAAATCGCACCATAGATCCGCTCGACGACAGCGCGGCTTCAAGGTCGGAAACGGCAACGCCGCGTAAATCGCTTTTCTTGAGATAAAGCTTCGCCCGTCCCGACGGATTCTCCAGCGGCCCGGAAGCGGAAACAGAGAATTCAGCCTTTCCGGATCTGAATGCGTTCCGCGCGTATGACGCTCCGGGATAGCCGGCCTCGATCCAGTTTGCGAGATCAATCGTCCCAGACGCTTTTCCATCAATCAGGCGCTTCTTCATTTCAGCTAACCCGGAAAAACTGATCGTCGAGGCGTCTCCCTGCGCTGTGAATTTACGGACCCGGACGGCATTTCCCTTAAATACCATGTCCGCTTCCATCGACGGAAACGGCCATCCTGTAACCCCCTCTCCCGGAATAGAAATCAGCCCATCCACGCGGGAAACGGCCACATGTATGCGCGTGCCCAGGAAACGTCCCTGGCGGACCCTGACTTCCCGCACGTTAGCGTCCATGCGTTGAACAGGACCAAAAGGCCCAAGAGAAACCAGGCCGTCGACAAACAAAAATTCCGGAAGCCGGACATCCCCGGACTCCTCAATGGAGCATAGCTTTTCGTACAGCGCGCGGTTCCATTCCCCCGCCTCGATCCGGAAATTCCTTGCGCGGATGCGGGAAACGGGAACCTCGCCCCTCAGTACGCGAAGCAAAGACAAGGAGATTTCGATGTTGTTTGCGCTCGCCAAAAACCGATCCGCGAGAGCGTCGCGCGCCTCTATTTCGTCAAGAGAAAGGCATAGGCGAAAAAGATGGAGTTTCAGGCCGCCATGTCTGACATCCAGCCCGTAGTTCGCCGCGTAAGCGGAGAGCTCCGCCTCAACGCCCCGCAATTTTTCGGAAACCGTGATCGACAGCCGCCATCCGGACCATATAAAAAAGGCAAGAAGGAATGCGCTCCCAAACCACAGGACAAATCTCTTCGACATTGAACAATTATACAAAAATGCAAAGGGCTTGGCCCCTTGCGGGACAAAGCCCTCTTTACCCGTAACGCCGCTTTTGCGGACGTGATATTTATTGGAGCGGGCGACCGGATTCGAACCGGCGACGTTCAGCTTGGGAAGCTGACATTCTACCCCTGAATTACGCCCGCTTCCGCCGTATCCTCATTATATTAAACCAACCGCGCAACGCAACTTTGCCGACTGCCCGTCAGGAACGATACTGCTTCGCTCTGGCATCCACGTCGCGGTATCCGGGGAACTTATCCGCGATGGCAACGAACAGGCTGCCGGCTTCTTCCTCGCGTCCATTAAGCGACAGCAACGCCGCCTTGTGGTACTGGAGATCGCGTCGTTGCGTTTCCGTGATGGTTATTTCTCCAAGCGCCTCGTCAAGGGCCGCAAAAGCGCCGGCGATATCCCCTTTATCCGCCAGGGTATCGGCCAGCAAGGAAGAAGCGCCAACCAGAAGATCCGGATTTTTCATTGACAGCCGAAACTCGGTGGCCGCCTCGTCGAGAAGCCCCATTTCCTTATAGGCTATACCCAAATTGTACCGGGTTTCGAAGTCCGACTCGCCGACTTCCTCGTGAACTTTGGCTTGCAGACGTCCCAAAGCGTCACGGACCATGTCTTCGTCTTCTTCTTCCTCGGATGCCTCTGGCATTTCTTCCGTACTTTCGACGGCCCTAAGAGACGTAGCCGACTCCATAATTTGCATGGAGGAAGACGACGAAGCCGCTGCCTGCGGAGCCGTAGCCGGAGGAGCCGCAACCTTGGCCGCGCGCTTGCTTACACATTCCTCGAAGGAGAAAGCGCCGATACTTGACGGATCCCAGCCTCCCTGAATCGACTTTATGATTTCCTTCATCCCCGAAACGCGGTCCTTGCGTCCGGCATCCTCTTCATGGCTAACTACGCGGGAAAGAAGCGCCAAGCCCTCTTCCTTTATTTCGAGCGCAATATACATGAACCCGCACGATTCGAAGATCGCAAAATCGCTGCCTCCCTGCCCGACCAACCCGCGGATTCGTTCCACAATATCCGCTTTCATTTCGCTTGAGGTTTTCGCCATTACCGCTTTTTTCAGTTCATCGGCGGCTTCCAGTCTTTTTCTTTGCCCGACAAATATATCCGAGACCAGCATGCAAGGCAGAGGGCTATCCGGCATATAACCGGAGATCTGCCGGAAGAACTCGACTCGGGAATCATCCGAGTTGAACCTGCTGGGGTCAGAGGCGACTCTCTTGATCTCGGCGTGGGCGTCGGCAAAAAGCCCTTCGGCCGCAAGCAACCGGATGAGCCATTTCTGAAAATCGTTGTTTTTGGGGTCGTGTTTGAGTATTTGCCGGATGACCGCTACCGCCTTCCCGGCAAAACCGTCCTTCTCGTAAATAATCGCGGAGCGGGCCAGTTGGTCTATCCCCTCCACCACTTCCCCTGCCCGCAACATGAAAATCCCAAGCTTTTGTCTCACTTGCGGATCGTTTGGAGACGCCTGCACCTTTTTGGACAGCGATGCCCGATCTTCACCGTCTTTCGAAGAAAACGCCTTTTTTATGGAATTGAATACCACGCTGTCCTTTTCTCCTTTCGGCCCTGTTCCGGTCGTTCTTTTGTCTTTAAAGCCTGTCGGTCTTCAGGGTCTGTGTTTCTCAAGAAAATCTGTCGAAAGCCTCGCTTCCACGAAATCCGAGTTGGCGAGAATCTTCTTATGAAACCCAACCGTCGTCCTGACGCCGTTGATTTGAATCTCGTCAAGCGCGCGGCGCATCCGCATAATGGCTTCGTTGCGATCCTCCCCGCGCACAATCATTTTACCAAGGAGAGAATCATATGTAGGCGGAACTGTGTATCCCGGATATATCGCCGAGTCGATCCGGACACCGAATCCGCCCGGAAATACACACGATTCGACCAGGCCGGGAGACGGCAGAAACGTCTCCGGGTCCTCGGCGTTTATACGAACTTCTATGGCATGCCCTTGGATATGGACATCTTCCTGCGTATGCCGCAGTTTCTTCCCGTCCGCGATCCGAATCTGTTCCTTGACTATGTCGATCCCGGTAACCATCTCGGTTACGGGATGCTCCACCTGGATTCGCGTGTTCATTTCCAGGAAATAGAACTCGCCGTCCGGAACATACAGGAACTCGACGGTTCCGACATTGTCGTATTTCACCGCCGCGGCCGCATCGACCGCGGCCTTCCAGAGTCCCTTTCGCGTTCTGGTCGGCACTCCCGGGGCGGGCGATTCCTCTATCAGTTTCTGATGCCTGCGCTGCATGGAGCAGTCGCGATCCCCAAGATGGATGATGTTGCCGTGGCGGTCCCCCATTATTTGCACTTCGACATGCCTTGCCGAATCGAAATACTTCTCAATGTAAACATCGGAAATACCAAAAGCCGACATCGCCTCGGACTGCGCGGTCAGGAAAGCGTTGATAAAAGAGGCCGGGCTGCGAACTATCTTCATTCCGCGCCCGCCGCCCCCCGCCGCCGCCTTGATTATGACGGGAAATCCAAACTCCTTGGCAAGCCTAAGCCCTTCGTC
>Ga0082212_10009930_pt1 | contig 12227 bp, 8 predicted proteins | sample TergutNt197P3_FD_71548 | JGI IMG/M metagenome (GOLD analysis project Ga0082212, IMG submission 71548) | Neocapritermes taracua P3 segment gut microbial communities from Petit-Saut dam, French Guiana - Nt197 P3 | ecosystem: Host-associated > Arthropoda: Insects > Digestive system > Gut ... | reverse complement strand
ACCTTCACATTTGAAAGCGTCCTCACAGCCTCCCCGGTCTCTGTGGCTCCACTGGCTCCCCCGGTTCCTGCCTCCTTCACATTCGTTAGCGTTCCCACAGCCTCTCCGGCTCCACTGGCTCCCCCGGTTCCTGCCTCCTTCACACTCGAATGCGTTCCCACAACCTCTCCGGCCTCTGTGGTTTTCCCGCTCCCGGGAATCTTTAACAGGTCGCCGAAGCAGACCAGTTCATGGCCCGGGGTCATGGATATTTCGATACAGCGGTCGACATAGCCTGGCACGGTCACGCATACCGGGCAGCCCGGCCCGGACACGAGGCGTATCTTCGGCGACAGGAAGCTGCGTATACCGCTCTTGAAAATCGCGGACGTATGTGTCCCGCAGACCTCCATGATCCGGAGCGGCGGGCCGTCGTAGCCTGTCAGGTATTCTTTATCGGTCAATCTCAATCCTCGCTTAGCTGTCCCCATATTTCCAGGATCCCGCGCGCCCTCTCCTCGTCCATGGCCTCAATGGCCATGCCGGCGTGCACGAGCACATAGTCGCCGGCCTTCGCCCCGACTACGCCGATATTCACGTTCGCTATATTGCCGGCGAAATCGACCTCAGCCGTCTTCCCGACAACACTCAGCACTTTTCCCGGGTACGCAACGCACATAAGAATTTCCTTTCGCTTCAAAGCCTTTCAGCTCAAACCAAGAACAATTCTACCACGCGACAGGAAAATTTTGTATTGCCAATCGACGGAAAGCAGAAGGACAGTAAGTGCCGTGTCACATCTAAACGTTTTTGAAAAGGAATAACACATAATGAAAAGCCACAGACCCAATCTGTGGCTTTTTGTTTGACATGCTCAAAAGTTTCATCATTTCCGTCGTGGCTGGCGTAATCGCAAATTGCATCAGCAAGTGGTTAGACGGAAAGCAGAAGGACAGTAAGTGCCGTCTCACATCTAAACGACGAGCCCAAATGAAAAGCCACAGACCCAATCTGTGGCTTTTCGTTCGATATGCTCAAAAGTTTCATCATTTCCGTCGTGGCTGGCGTAATCGCAAATTGCATTATCACATAAGTGTTCGGAGGTGTCAATAGGAAGCCTAAAAAATTCCAGGAAAACCCAAAACAAATTCCCACATATTACCACAAATATATCCTGTACAAGCGGGGGTTTTTCGCGTATAATGCGAACGTATGAGCGCGGATGAATTCAGGATAGTGTCGGATTTCCGGATGACGGGTGACCAGCCAAAGGCCGTGGACGACCTTGTCCGCGGGATTGAGGGCGGGCGGAAATTCCTGACGCTGCTCGGCGCCACGGGGTCGGGCAAGACCTTCACGATGGCCAATGTCATCGAACGCGTGCAGAAGCCGACCCTGGTCGTCTCGCACAACAAGACGCTTGCCGCGCAGCTCTGCGGGGAGTTCAAGGAGTTTTTCCCGGAGAACGCGGTCGAGTACTTCGTCTCGTATTATGATTATTACCAGCCGGAGGCCTACGTGCCGTCGACGGATACGTATATCGACAAGGACGCGGACATCAACGACGAGATCGACAAGCTCCGGCATTCGGCCACGGCGGCGGTAAGCGAGCGCAGGGACACGATTGTCGTAGCGAGCGTGAGCTGTATCTACGGCCTCGGCGAGCCGATCGATTACAAGACCCAGACGCTGTCGCTCAGGCCGGGCATGGAGATGGGCCGGCGGGATATCATGACGAAGCTCGTGGACATTCAGTACAAGCGCAACGACATGGGCTTCGACAGGGGCAACTTCCGGGCGCGCGGCGATGTCGTCGACATCTTCCCGTCGGGTTCCGACGCGCCCGTGCGCGTCGAGCTTTTCGGGGACGAGATCGAATCGATCAAGGAGATTAATTACGCGACCGGCGAGGTGACGGGCGTGAGGAACCACGTCGTTGTCTTCCCCGCGTCGCACTATGTGGCGTCGCCGGAAAAGATGGAAAAGGCGGTCGGGACCATAGAGGAGGAATTGGTAGAGCGGCTTGCGTACTTCAAGGGGCAGGGCAAGCTGCTCGAAGCGCAGAGGCTCGAGCAGCGGACGCGTTACGACCTTGAGATGCTGCGCGAAATCGGGACCTGCAAGGGAATCGAGAATTACGCGCGCCATATCAGCGGGCAGGCGCCGGGCTCGCGGCCCTATACGCTTATCGACTATTTCCCGGGCGACTTCCTCGTCATCATAGATGAAAGCCATGTAATGCTGCCGCAGCTGCGCGCGATGTACGCGGGCGACCGGTCGCGCAAGGAGGCGCTCGTCGAGTACGGGTTCCGCCTGCCGTCCGCGCTCGACAACAGGCCGCTCAAGTTCGAGGAGTTCCGGGCGCTCGTCCCGCAGGCCGTCTTCGTAAGCGCGACCCCGGCGGAATTTGAGCGCGAGGCGTCGGGCGGCGTCAGCGCAGAGCAGGTGATAAGGCCGACGGGCCTCGTCGACCCCAAGGTGGACGTGCGGCCGACACGAAACCAGATTGACGACCTGATCGCGGAAATCAACGACGTCGCCGGACAGGGCGGGCGGCTGCTCGTAACTGTGCTTACGAAGAAAATGGCCGAGAGCCTTACGTCCTATCTCGCTTCGGCGGGCATCCGCGTCCGCTATATGCATTCCGACGTCCAGACCTTCGAGCGCATGCAGATCATCCGCGATTTGCGCACGGGCGTTTTCGACGTCCTGGTCGGCATCAACCTGTTGCGGGAGGGCCTCGACCTGCCGGAAGTCTGGCGCGTGGCGATCCTGGACGCGGACAAGCAGGGATTCCTCCGCAACGAGACCTCGCTGGTGCAGACCATTGGCCGCGCTGCCCGCAACGTGCAGGGGAAGGTAATAATGTACGCGGACACCGTAAGCGAGTCCATGCGGCGGGCGATCGGCGAGACCGACCGGCGGCGGGCGATACAGGCGCGGTACAACGAAGAGCACGGGATAACGCCGAAATCGATCGAAAAGGCCGTGCGCGAGGTCATCGAGGCCACGAAGGTCGCCGAGGCGGACGATGTCTGGTACGAGGCGCGCGGAAAGAACGAGATGACTCACAAAGAGCGGAAGGAGTATATCAAGAGGCTGGAGGACGAGATGAAGGAGGCAGCCGCCCGGCTCGAGTTCGAGCGCGCGGCCGTGCTGCGCGACCGGGTCATCGAGCTGAAGGCATGAGGGGCAAAATTTACTTATTATGAAAGAATTAATAATTAAGGGCGCGGGCGAGCACAACCTGAAGAATATCGACCTCAGGATTCCGCGCGACCGCTTCGTCGTGCTGACGGGGCTGTCGGGCAGCGGCAAGTCGTCGCTGGCCTTCGACACGATCTACGCCGAGGGGCAGCGGCGCTACGTCGAGAGCCTCTCCTCCTACGCGCGCATGTTCCTCGGGCGCATGGACAAGCCGGACGTCGAGCTTATCGAGGGGCTTTCGCCCGCGATTTCCATCGACCAGAAGACGACGCACAACAACCCGCGCTCGACCGTCGGCACCGTGACGGAGATCCACGACTACCTGCGCCTCATGTACGCGCGCATCGGCGTGCCGCACTGCCCGGTCTGCGGGCGCGAGATCGCGTCGCAGACCGTGGACCAGATCGCGGACACCCTGGCGGCCTATCCTGCCGGGACGCGCGTCCAGCTGCTCGCGCCCGTCGTCCGCCTGCGCAAGGGGACGCACGAGAAGGTGCTCGAGACGATCCGCAAGGAGGGCTTCGTGCGCGTCCGCGTCGACGGCGAAGTCATGACGCTCGGCGAGGACGAGATAGCGCTCGACAAGAATTTCAAGCACACGGTGGAGATCGTCGTCGACCGGATCATTATTAAGGAAGACATAACGAGCCGGCTCGCCGAGTCGGTCGAGACCGCGCTGAAACACGGCGAAGGGCTCGTCAGCGCCGTAATCAGGGAGCCGCAGGCAAAAGGCGGCGGTTCATCGCAAGCAACGCAGCCAGAGCGGATTTTCTCCACGAAGCTCGCCTGCCCGGAGCACGGCGTCAGCATCGAGGAGCTCGAGCCGCGCATGTTCTCGTTCAACTCGCCGTTTGGCGCGTGCCCCGTCTGCAACGGCCTCGGCTTCATCCAGCAGATCGATCCGGAACTGATTATCAAGCAGCCCGAGAAGAGCATCCCCGGCGGCGCGCTCGCGGGCGTCTTCGCGAACATGGAGTTCGGCGGGTTCTATCGGCAGATGATCGACGCGCTCGCTGCCGAGCAGGAGATAGACCTTTCGCGGCCGTGGGAAGGGCTTCCCGGGCAGTTCCGGCAGGAAGTCCTGTACGGGACGAACGGGCGCCACCTGAAGTACACTTACAAAAGCCGCACGACGGGAAGGACCTCGCAGATGGACCACCCCTTCGAGGGCGTCCTGACGAACCTCGAGCGCCGTTACCGCGAGACGTCTTCCGACTACATGAAGGAGAAGATGGAGCAGTACATGAAGCTCGAGCCCTGTGACGCATGCGGGGGAAAGCGGCTGAAGCCGGAGGTGCTCGCCGTCACGGTCGGGGGGCGGAACATCTCCGAGCTGTCCGACCTGAGCGTCCGCGCGGCAGGCGACTTCATCGAAGGGCTTGCGGGAAGCCTCAGCGCGAAGGACATGGCCATAGCGAACCAGATACTCAAGGAGATCCGCGCGAGGTTCTCGTTCCTCGTCAACGTGGGGCTCGACTACCTGACGCTCTCGCGCAGCGCGGGCACGCTCTCCGGCGGCGAGGCGCAACGCATCCGGCTAGCCACGCAGATCGGCAGCGCGCTGGTCGGCGTAATGTATATACTCGACGAGCCGAGCATCGGCTTGCACCAGAAGGACAATGTCAAGCTTTTGAAAACGCTGCGGGACCTTTGCGACCTGGGCAACACGCTCATAGTCGTCGAGCACGACCTCGAGACGATGGAGTGCGCCGACCACATCGTGGACATCGGGCCGGGCGCCGGCATCCACGGCGGGGAGATCGTGGCCCAGGGCACGATCGAGGACATCAAGGCCTGCGAGGAGTCGGTAACGGGGCAGTTCCTTTCCGGCGTACGGCAGATCGGGATACCGGGGTCGCGCCGGCCGGGAAGCGGGCTGAAGCTCGTCGTGCGCGGCGCGGCGGCCAACAACCTCAAAGGGATAGACGTGGCCTTCCCGCTCGGCAGGTTCATCTGCGTGACGGGCGTGTCCGGCTCGGGCAAGTCGTCGCTCGTCAACGAGATACTGCACAAGGCGCTCGCCAGGGACGTCAACCGCGCGCATTCGCAGCCGGGCCCGCACGCGGGCATCGACGGGGAAGAGCTTGTCGACAAGGTCATCGCGATCGACCAGGCGCCTATCGGGCGGACGCCGCGTTCAAACCCCGCTACTTACACGGGCGTCTTCACGCCGATACGCGACCTCTTCGCGTCCCTGCCGGAAGCGAAAATCCGCGGTTACGAAAAGGGCAGGTTCAGCTTCAACGTCAAGGGCGGCCGCTGCGAAGCCTGCAAGGGCGACGGCATCATCAAGATCGAGATGCACTTCCTGCCGGACGTCTACGTCCCCTGCGAGGTCTGCAAGGGCAAGCGTTACAGCCGCGAGACGCTCGAGGTCAAGTACAAGGGCAAGAATATCTACGAAGTGCTCGAAATGACGGTCGACGAGGCCTTCGACTTTTTCAAGAACATCCCGCAGATATACCGCCAGCTCGTGACGCTCGCCGACGTCGGCCTCGGCTATATCAAGCTCGGCCAGCCTTCGACGCAGCTCTCGGGCGGCGAGGCCCAGCGCGTCAAGCTCGCGACGGAGCTGTCAAAACGCAGCACTGGGCGGACGCTCTACATCCTCGACGAGCCGACGACCGGCCTGCACTTTGCCGACGTCGAAAAGCTTACGGAAGTGCTCGACCGACTTGTCGACGCGGGCAATACGGTCATAGTGATCGAGCACAATCTCGAGGTCATCAAGAGGGCCGACCATATCATAGACCTCGGCCCGGATGGCGGCGACCGCGGCGGGCGGATCGTGGCTGAGGGGACGCCCGAAGAGGTCGCGGGGATAGCTTCCTCCTACACGGGCCAGTTCCTCGCGAAGATCCTGGGGTAGCGCGGTGCGCCTGTACCTGTTGACCTGTTGACCTGTTTATATATCGGCACATGTCGGCACCTGTACTCGTCTGTCCGGCACTAAGGGTCTTCGGAAAATCGTCTTTCTAAAATGAAGGGTTCAAAAATGCCCAACTGTCCGATTCATAGGGTACAGTTTATGCCGATGCAGGCGATTGGCAGGAAATTGCGAAAAAATGGCTCAAAAATGGACTTGTGTATGGTTTTTTGAGGTTTCAGCCAATAGTTATGCCTTTTAGGGGCAAATGCAGGGCAAAACCCGTGCACAAGTCCATTTTTGAGCCAAAAATTGCGGATTTGTTGTACGAGGTACACTGTTTCGCTAAAATGACGCTAAAATGACCCCCGCATGCCGGGCTTGTAAACAGGCCGGTTTGCCTCGCTATTGGAAAAGTGGTAAATTAATGTCTCGGAGGAAGAGCGAGATGGCTGAGTTACTGAAAGATTTGACAATTACGAAAACGCAAAACCCCAAGGAGAAGCCCGACCCGGCGACGCTTGGTTTCGGCGAGGTCTTCACGGACCATATGTTTATCGTCGACTACGACGAGGGGCGCGGCTGGCATGATCCGCGCATCGTCCCCTACGGACCGATATCGCTCGACCCGGCGGCGGCGGTGCTGCACTACGCGCAGGAAGTTTTTGAGGGGCTCAAGACATACAAGACCGCGGACGGAAGCATGCGCCTGTTCCGCCCCGAAATGAACGCGCGGCGGACAAACCTGTCGAACGACCGCATCTGCCTGCCGCCAATCGACGAGGGCGTCTTTGTCGGCGCCATCAAGGAACTCGTGTCCTTCGAACGGGACTGGGCGCCGGACTATCCGGGCACATCGCTGTACATCCGGCCCTTCACCATCGCGACGGAGCCGTTCCTCGGCGTCAGGCCGGCGAAACGCTACAGCTTCATCATCATCCTCTCGCCGGTGGGCCCGTACTACAAGGGCGGCCTCAAGCCGACGAAGATCTATGTCGAGGACAAGTACGTAAGGTCGACGGACGGGCTGAGCGGCAACGCGAAGATTGGCGGGAATTACGCGCTTTCGCTGAAGTCCCTGGTGGAAGCCCAGGCGAAGGGCTATACCCAGGTGCTGTGGCTCGACGGCCGGGAGCGCCGTTATGTCGAGGAGATCGGCACGTCCAACGCCTTCTTCGTGATAGGCGGCGAGGCGTTCACCGCGCCGCTGACGGGCACGATCCTGCCTGGCGTCACGCGCGACTCGGCCATCCGGATACTGAGGGACAGCGGCGTAACGGTACGCGAGGAGCGCTTCACGATCGACGAGGTTTACGCGGCCGCGGACAGGGGCGAGCTGGACGAGGTTTTCGCATCCGGCACGGCGGCGGTCATCTCGCCCGTTGGGGAGATGCTCTGGAAAGACAGGCATATCACGATCAACGGCGGGGAGATCGGATCCCTCGCGCAATCGCTTTACGACACGATAACAGGCATACAAAACGGCACGCTGCCCGACCCTTACGGGTGGACGGTAACATTATGAAGCAAAAAATTACATAACGCTGTCAATATGGGGGCTTGATCATGAAACACTATATCGCTGCACTTGTCGAGAACAAAGCCGGCGTCCTGGCGCGGATATCGGGGCTCTTCGCGCGGCGCGGGTTCAACATCGATTCGCTCGCGGTCGGCGAGACGGACGACCCGGCGGTCTCGCGCGTGACGATCGTCGTGGACGGCGACGACTATATCGCGGCCCAGGTGACTAAACAGCTCGCCAAGCTCGTGGACGTGCGCAAGGTCAAGCAGCTCGACCCCGAATTCATGATCCAGCGCGACCTCGTGCTCGTCAAAGTGAAGATCGACGCTGAGCGGCGCGGCGAGATATACGACCTTGCCAAGATCATGGGATGCGAAATCGTGGATATCTCGCATACGACGCTTATGATCGAGTTCGACGACCGCACCCCGAAGGTCGACCTGCTCATAGACCTCCTGTCGAAATACGAAATCCTCGAAATCGCGCGCACGGGTACTATCGCGCTGCAAAAAGGCGAAGGCGCCGTCTACGACGACGAAGAATAGGCTGTTGGGCGATTTCCCCGGGCGCAAACCCGCATGGCTGAAGAAAGAATGGCGGCCCTCTGAGGAGATGCAGGGGGTCGAAGAGCTTGTGGAAGGCCTTGGCCTGAACACAGTCTGCCGCGAGGCGTCCTGCCCGAACTATTCGGAATGCTTCAGCCGGGGCACGGCGACGTTCATGATCCTCGGCGCGGTCTGCACGAGGAATTGCGGCTTCTGCGGGGTGACCCACGCGGAAAATGCCGGGCAACGCAGCGGGGAACACAGCGGGGACGGTTCTTTTTGTGTCAGCCCTGTGGATCCGGACGAACCGGCGCGTGTCGCCGAAGCCGTGAAGAGGCTCGGGCTCGCATATGTCGTAATTACATCCGTTACGCGCGACGACCTTGAGGACGGCGGGGCGGGGCAGTTCGCTAAGACGGTGGAGTGCATCAGGCGGCTCAGCCCGGGTACAAAGGTCGAAGTATTGATCCCGGATTTCCTCGGCAGCGAAATGGCGCTCGATACAGTAATATGCTCGGGGCCGGACGTGATTTCGCACAATATGGAGACGGTTCGCGAGCTCTATGAAAAGGTGCGGCCGCAGGCGGACTACGACAGGTCGCTTGATGTCCTCAGGCGCATAGCGTCATGCGGCGAAGGATCCAAGGGCAAGAAAGGGATCAAGTGCAAGAGCGGCGTCATGGCCGGGGTCGGCGAGACCGAAGCGCAGATGCTAAAACTCATGGACGACCTCAGGGAAGCGGGCTGCGTCCTTTTGACGATTGGGCAGTACCTGAGGCCCTCGCCTGAAAACATCCCGGTCGAAGAGTATGTCGCTCCGGAGGTTTTCGAGCATTGGGCGGAGGAAGCGCGCGCGCGGGGGTTTGAGTTCGTGGCGTCGGCGCCCTTCGTCCGCAGCTCCTACCACGCAGAGGAATGGACGAAGACTGCCATTGCGAGCGAACGGACTGGGAACCGTCATTGCGAAGATACGGAATGAGGGCTGCCATTGCGAAGATACGAATGAGGGCTGCCATTGCGAAGATACGAATGAAGACTGCCATAGCGAGCGAACGGACTGGGAACCGCAGTTGCGAAGGAACGGAATGAGGGCTGCCATTACGAAGGTACGAATGAGGGCTGCCATTGCGAAGGTACGAATGAAGATTGCCATTGCGAGCGAACGGACTGGGAACCGCAATTGCGAGTAAAGCGAAGCAATCCATATAGAGTAAAACAAAGATGAGGAAAACGTAGAGAATGGCCGCTGCCCAAATAATAATATATGAAAGCGACAGGGCCGACGCCGCTTTTTACTTTGCGGCGGAGGAATACATCATGCGCGAGCTCCGGCCGGCCGGGGCGGCGCTTATGCTGTGGAGTACAGACGACACTGTAATGATTGGCGCAAACCAGGTAGCCGCGGCCGAGTGCGACCTGGCGTACATGAAGGGCGCCGGGATTGAACTCGTGCGCAGGCCGAGCGGCGGCGGCGCCATTTTCACGGACAGGGGCACATTGCAGTGCACGGTCATCCTGCCGTTTGGAGCTTCGGGCAGCCAAGTGCCAAACGAACCGTCCCCCCGGCACACGGATGACAATGCGCCAAACGAACCGTCCCCACTGCACGCGGATGACAACGCGCCAGATGAACCGTCCCCCCGGCGCGTGGATGACGCCAGGGAGGCCGCGAGGGAGTGGCTTGCGGCACCTGCCATCGAAGCGCTTGCGGCTTTCGGGATCGAGGCGTCGCTTGAGGGCAGGAACGACATCATGATTTCCGGGAAAAAGGTTTCAGGCCTCGCGCAGCATGTAAAGGACGGATATATATGCAGCCACGGCTCGCTGCTGATCGATACCGATTTGGAGAAGCTTGCGAGGGCGCTGACCGTCGACCGCGAAAAGATCAAGACAAAGGCTATCGCGTCGGTACGCGCGCGCGTCGCGAATGTAGCGGACTATATCGCCGAAAAAGAGACGCCCCTTTGTGCCAGCAAGACGGAGGAACCGTCCTCGTTGTGCTCCGCAGGACAAAAAGAACCGTCCCCGCTGTGTTCTTCCCGTGCTGACACAAAAAGAACCGTCCCGGTTGTGTTCCGGCCGGAAAAAAGCACTTTTGACAGTAAAATGAAAGAAAAATGGCAAAAAATTGCGGTTATGAACGATTATTATGCCAAAAAAGCCGAAAAACAAGGAAAAACGGCAAAAATCAGCGGAAAAATCGTTCACAACCGAAAAAAAGTGCAAAAAACCGGCAACAATCCTGTCAATGGCTTGCCATTATTATTTCTTTTCTCCGAGGGGCTTGTCAGGAGCTACGCGAGGCGGGGCGCCCTTTCGCGCCGCGCTTTCGGGCCGGAAGAGATCGGGCGGATCGAAGAAATCATGCGAGAGCGGTACCTGAACCCCGAGTGGACGTTCGGGCGCGACCCCGCTTTTGCCTTCGCGAACAAGAGGCGTTTCCCGGGCGGCTCGTTGGAAGTCTTCCTCGATGTCAAGGGCGGCGTGATCCGGGAGGCAAGAATCGCGGGGGACTTTCTCGCGCTGCGCCCGGTTAGCGGGCTCGAAGAGCGGCTGCGGGGCGTGCCGCACAGGGCGGATGCGCTCGCGGAGGCTCTGCGTTCCCTCGACGTCGAATCATGCCTCGGATCCCTCGGCGCGAGTGAACTGTTGGCTGCGCTGATTGACGCTTCTTGAATAATGTGAAATGTTTCATACAGGTTGCTGCCGCATGTGGACAGGCGGCTCGCACCCTCGTATTGAAGTTTTGAGCTGTTAGCTATTAACTGGCGGCTGGCACCCTCGTGTTGAAGTTTTGAGCTGTTAGCTATTAACTGGCGGCTCGCACCCTCGTATTGAAGTTTTGAGCTGTTAGCTATTAACTGGCGGCTGGCGGCTGGTTGCTGGCGGCTTTATATGGTGGCGGGAAAGAGAAGCTGCAGTAGGCCGAAGCCTGTCATCGCGACGACAAAGATCCAAAAGGCGATGCTGGAAAAGCCGTTGGCATAAGTGCGCGCGTAGTATGCGGCGCCGGCGCTGACGCGTAGCTGGAGCTGCGTTTGCCATTTGATTGCCATGACTAGTGTCGCGATCGAGCAGCAAATCATTACAAGGCCGTAGACGACCAGCGCGTTTTCGTTGTCGACTGACGTCATGAGCGTCGACAGGCCGTTGTTGATTATATGCAAGACAATCGCGGCTTTGAGCGACCATCTTGTCGCGACATATCCAAACAGCAGCCCCATCAAAAAGGCAAACGGGATCTGCAGGAACAACATGTGGTAAAACGCGAAGAACAGGGCGGAAAAAATTATCGCGAAATTCTCGCCGTAACGGCGGAGGCTCCCCATTATGGCGCCCCGGAAGATAAGCTCTTCAAAGATAGGGCCGACAAGCACGACGTAAACGATTCCAAGGGGGGAATTGAGCGTATCCATCGCGTCGGCGTAGGTTTCCTGGATTGACAGCCCTTCCGGCAGCAATGAATCGATGAAATTCGACAGGAGCCCGGTGAGCAGCTGGATGCATTGCATCACTACGACGAGGACGATAAAGATCTTCGGCGTCATGCGCTCGACCGCCGGCAGCGCGATATCCGTGAAGTAACGGCGCTTGCGCGGAATCAAGAAGACCATGCCCCCGGCCGCGATGGCAACCATAGACGCGATGCCGAGCACATTGTCGCTTTGGCCAGCCAGATCATCCGTGTAGCCCTGGACGTCGATAGCGGAAGGGTCGCCGGAACCCTGGGACATCGCCGCCACCATGTCGGAAAGCATATCCGAGGCAGCGGGGCTGCTGAACATGCCGACAGCCATTACTATAATAGTCGCGAGGAAATAGACGCCATAAAAGAAAAACATGTAAAGCGCGCAGTTGCGGACGTCCGTGCGCACGTCGCGCCGGAACAGGCTCCAGTCAAAATTAAAAGTGTTGTTCATATCCATCGCCAGTAGACTATATCATCATTGGCGTAGCGCTGGCAACAAGCCTTTTTCGCCTTTAACGGTGCGGCGATGTCGCATTCGCATAACAGGGCCGTGCCCACTGCGCTACAAGACGCAGGAACCGTCCCCTTTTGTCTTACAAGACGCAGGAACCGTCCCCTTTTGTCTTACAAGACGCAGGA
>Ga0082212_10009929_pt1 | contig 12227 bp, 10 predicted proteins | sample TergutNt197P3_FD_71548 | JGI IMG/M metagenome (GOLD analysis project Ga0082212, IMG submission 71548) | Neocapritermes taracua P3 segment gut microbial communities from Petit-Saut dam, French Guiana - Nt197 P3 | ecosystem: Host-associated > Arthropoda: Insects > Digestive system > Gut ... | reverse complement strand
ATAACGGAAGATATTAAGTTGGTTGATATTATCATTGAATTAGTAGACGCAAGAGTACCATACAGCAGCAAGAATCCTGATATTGACGGATTTGCCGGCAATAAATCCAGATTGATTTTATTAAATAAGCAAGATTTGGCGGACAGTGCAAGGACAAAAGAATGGGAAATGTATTTTAAAGAGAAAAATTACGCTGCGCTATGCTTAAATTCAAAAAATATGGATGGAATGAAAGCGGTTACAGCAATAATAAGGCAAGCGTGCAGCGAAAAAATAGAACGGGACAGGAAACGCGGGATTTTAAACAGACCGATTCGTGCAATGGTCGTAGGTATTCCAAACGTTGGGAAGTCAACCTTTATTAATTCTTATGCGAAAAAAGCCTGTACGAAAACAGGCAACAAACCAGGGGTAACAAAAGGGAAGCAATGGATTAAATTAAATAAAAATGTAGAAATGTTAGATACGCCGGGCATCTTATGGCCTAAGTTTGAAGATCGGGAAGTGGGGATTCGCTTAGCGGCAATCGGCTCTATCTATGATGAAATATTAGATAAGAAAGAACTGGCTTTATGGGTTGCCAAATTTTTAGCAGACAATTATCAGGGCATGTTGACAGAGCGTTATGGCATTGCAGAAGAAGCAGATAGTATCAAAGTATTGGAGGAGATTGCTGAAAATCGTGGATGTTTACAAAAAGGAAATATTTTGGATTTGGACAAGGCCGCTGCAATCTTACTGGAAGAATTTAAAAATGGAAAACTGGGAAAGGTAACATTAGAATTTCCAAATATCATATAAGGGGTGTAAAGATGGGATTTTTGAAAAATGAAAAAGCAGAGCAAGAGGTTCAGGAAATCAATATCATAAGAGAAATTATTAGTATGTTATTGTACATTATTGTAGTAATGGTAATGATATGGCTAATTATCAATTATGTAGGGCAACGTACAGAAGTGAGCGGTGAATCCATGAATGCGACACTTGAAGACGCAGATCATTTATGGATTGATAAATTATCCTATCATTTTAAAGAGCCGAAACGTTTTGACATCGTTGTATTTCCTTATCAAGATACTTCTATTTATTATATTAAACGCATTATTGGATTGCCCGGGGAAACCATATATATTGATGAAGAAGGGCAAATCCATATTAATGGCGAGATTTTGGAAGAAGATTATGGCTTGGAGACGATTGACCCATTTACTCTTGGAAGAGCAGAAAGACCGGTTACATTGGGTGATGATGAATATTTTGTTATGGGAGATAATCGAAACAACAGCAAGGACAGTAGAACAAATGAAGTAGGAAATGTGCATCGCAAAGAGATTGAAGGCAAAGTTGCAGTGAGGATATGGCCGCTTGGAAGATTTGGGAAGGTGGATTAGTAACCCCGTTTTCATATCCTACGTTTTCTCGATTTGGGTAAGAGATACTAAGGAGGAATGCATATGGCAATAGATAGAATTGATTGGCACTGGGACTCTGTTACTGATGAAATTTCAGAAGATGAACATTGGGAAAGAGCCGGTGCGCATATCGGATATTTTCTTGAATGGGCATATAAAAAAGGTTTTGCACCAAACGATTCTGAAACGCATGATGTTGATGAATGCAAAAAAGTTATCAATGCAGAAATCAATGGAATACAATTTTTAATTGAAAATTGTGATACGAAGTTTTGGGAAGACGACTTAAATGAGCAAGGGCAAAGATTCACTTCTTTTGCCTATGATACATATTTGAATGATTTTGAAACAATTGTAGGTCATAAACCTTATACTGAAAAATACAATCAACAAGATTTGCAAAATGTTTTTAAGTATCTAGATCAAGCATATTCGGATTATCTGGCTAACCCTTCTTTGTGATGTACCCTTCATAGCTGTTTTCATCGTCATAAATCAATTTATGAAGAAAATCTTAAGACTACTGAAATAGTCTTGACATGTTCGGACTAGTGTGATAGTCTTAGATTGTACAAACTATTGCAATAGTCCGCGGAAGAAGGAGACATGTATTATGATAATGAAATTATTTGATTCTGAGTTAAAAGTAATGGATATCCTTTGGAAGGAAGGTGATTTAACAGCCAAGCAATTGACATTGATTCTTGGTAAAGAGGTTGGTTGGAACAAAAATACAACGTATACGGTAATTAAAAAATGCATTGAAAAAGAAGCGATTGAACGCTTAGAACCGAATTTTCTTTGTCATGCGCTGATTACAAAGGAGGAAGTACAAGAACAAGAGATTGATGAATTGGTTGAAAAAATATTTGATGGGTCAACGGATTTATTATTTGCATCCTTATTAAGCAAGAGAAATGTACCACATGACATGATTGAAGAATTGAGTCGAATCGTTCAAGAAAAAGAGTGAGGTGTTTTAGTATGAATATTTTATTGACCAGTATACAAGCCTCGATTTTTATTTTGGTGGTCATACTGATTCGCATATTTGCAATTCATAAACTTCCTAAGAAAACATTCCTTGTATTATGGGGGATTGCGATTGCTTGTTTACTAATACCTGTTTCGATACCGTCAAAGTATAGCATTTATACACTGCTTGATTTTGGCTACTTAAAAGAGAATAAGCCTTTGGTATTTGATATCAATAATGATATTGTGCTTACACCTGTTACACCGCCTGTATCTATATCAGATCATGTTATGGAAACTGATACAAAAACTGCTTCCATAACAGATTTGATAACAGATGCAGATGAGATACATACACCCGTAGGAAGTTTCGGAATTTCTATTTCTTCATGGGCATTAATTTGGGTCATTGGGATGATGGTATGTGCGTGTTATGTAATTGTAACTTATATGAGATGCCATAAGGAATTTAAGAAATCGTTACCGATTCAGGATGAATATATTGCTGAATGGTTGCAGGAGCATAGGTTGAAAAAACATAGCTTTTTTCGCCCTAACTCTATGATTTCACCCTTGCAAGCAAGTGAAATCATACGAGTTAAAATAAAAAGAAAAATACAAATCCGTAGCCATGATCAGATCAATTCTCCATTAACATACGGCGTTTGGCGTCCGATGATTCTATTGCCTAAAAACATCAATTGGAGCGATTTAGAACAAATGCAGTTTATATTAACGCATGAATATATCCATATTAAACGCTTCGATGCGCTAACGAAAATGATTTTGACTTTCGTATTATGCATGTATTGGTTTCACCCGCTTGTGTGGGTCATGTATATCTTGGCAAATCGTGATATGGAACTGGCATGTGATGAAACGGTAATTCGTGAATTGGGCGAAGGAGTGAAAGCGAAATATGCTATGATGCTCATTCGTATGGAAGACAAAAAAAGAAATGTAACATTACTGTATAATCATTTCAGTAAATATTTAATCAAAGAAAGGATTAATGGAATCATGAAAATAAAAAAACACACGTATATTGGAATTTTAATATCACTAATTTTAATAACAGGCACTACGATAGCCTTTGCAACTTCAGCAGTGAAAGATGAGACAGATATTTTGGAAGCTGAAGAAGCTACACAAGCAGAAGATGAGGCTGATGTTTTGGAAACTACAGAAGCAGAAGAGAAAGAGGATATTTCAGCACCTGTTTCAGATAAGGACGGTGTTACAGCTTATAAATATGAAGACAGTGTTACGCCTTATAAATATGAATACTCTGAGGATTCAACAAAAAATCCGGATGCGATTCCTTTTGAAGAGGCGATTGAAATTGCAAAAAAATATATTAAGGATTTTACACAAGCAGATATCAATGGTGCGACCTTTGTGATGAATTATTATCCAAATAAAACAAGATATTATTGGATGTGTGAGGTAAAAGAGTTGAATATGCAAATTATTTTTGATGCGCTCTCAGGTGAGCTCAATTTTCTTTCTGCTGATATGACAAAAGTGTATGCTTTTCAAGAAGATGAAACTGATCATTATATCACATCACATTCTGAAGAAGAGATCAATGAAATTGCAAAACAATTTACACAAAAACTTTTTAAAGACGATATAGAAGACCTTATCAGGGGGCGTCAATATTATTCACCCGGCAACAACTTATTGACATTCACCGGTAAAGATGAACACGGTAATATCATGTATATGGTTATCGATGTCATCAATCAAGAATTGATTTTGATTAACAATACATTGGTTTCGCCGGCTGCCGGATGATTATTGAAAGTTAAGGAGGATAGACGAAATGTTACGATTGCAAAAGCAAACTTTAGTTTTTATTGTTATCTCTTTTTTCACGCTATGTTGGATAACCGGTTGTGGGAAAACTGATTATGATAATAGCAAAAACAGTAGCAAAGCGGCAAGTGACATTACTAAAAATAATGAAACAGAAGCAAAAATCACCGAGAGTTATATATATCAGGGCGAAGAAATACACTTTTCTCCCGAAATCAAAGATGTATCCGGCGTTTATGTGCATGATGACAAACTGTATATTATAGCGGAAACGTACAGCAAACGTGAGGATTCACCATATGGTTTTGAGCCGGATTTTGAATTGAGGGCTGCAGAAACGGGCGAACTGGTAACCAGACTTTTTTTGTCAGACATGGACGGGAATCATGTAACAGAGATTCCGTTAAATCTTGAAAGTCACAATATTTATTTAAGTGGGTTAAAAAATATTTCGGATGGCATACTGCTCCTGTTTGATACTTGCAATTTTGAAAATGTATTTCCAACAAAACAGGAAATTGTGAAAATCAACGTCAATGGTGAAGAGGAATGGCGGAAAGATGTTACAGGTTTGGCAAAATCAGACCGTGCTTCTCCAAAGATTGAAGATTTTCTATTGGAAGGAGAAAATTTTTATTTTCTGACACGCGAATCCATTATTGTTACGGATGAAAACTTTAACAAGTTATATGACATAACAGAAGGCAAGGATATGCACCATATTATATCGACTGTCAATGGTCAAATTCTCGTAGCAGTGTCAGATAAGATGGCAAGAATCAATGATGACCCTACAGAAATGGCAAGGTCATTTGAAATCAGAGAAATTGATATGGAAAAACAATCCTTCGGCAAGTCCTACAAATCAGAAGCTTTTAGTTTGTTTATGCGTATGCAAAGCGGCGATTCCAAATATGATTTTTATTGTGATGATTTTTCAGCTTTGTACGGTTATGATATGGCAACTGAAACAAGCGTGAAACTAATGGATTATCAGCAATCAGGAATTAGCAACAACAACATAGGATTCCACCATCTTACAATGACTCCTGACGGCAAAGTAGTGACAATGCAATTTGAGAGTTATGCTAAACGTGTTGAATGCTGGTATCAATCAAAATCACTTGTAATGATTTATACAAAGGTAGATCCTAATGAGATAGAAGATAAAAAGATTCTTACCTATTGCACTTTTGGTATCCTTCAGCCTGAAGACGAGGAAATGATTAACGAATTTAATAAAAACAATAAAGAATATAGAGTTGAAATCAAGGATTATTGTGGGACAGAAGATCCAATCACACAACTGAATATGGATATGATTGCAGGGAAAGCACCTGATATTATCGACCTTGGCAATTTAAACCTTTCTGTTGAGCAATGTGTTGCAAGAGGGATTTTAGAAGACTTGACACCTTATTTGAAAAATGACCCTGCACTTTCACAAAATGATTTTCTGGAAAGTGCATATGCGTATATGTGTATAAATGAGAAATTATACTTTTTGGCACCGGGAATTTACATCAGCGGTTTGGCAGGCAGTGTTGCTGACATAGGAACAAAAGATGGGTGGAATTTTGATGAAATGATGGCGGCACTCGAAAAGAAGGGGTCCGGCACACAGTTGATCATTGACGTGGATACAAAGGAAGGTATGTTACAACGCCTAACCAACGATTCTCTTCATGACTATGTGGACTGGCAAACAGGCAAATGCAACTTTGACGGTGAAGAGTTCAAAAAGCTATTAATGCTTTGTAATCAATACAGGAATGGTAAACCAAACGATCCGAACCTCGCGGAGGAAGGGTTTGATGCAGAAGAACATTATTCCGCACTGGGGGACAAGGTAATGCTTGTAGAGTTTTTTGCAGATATTGCAGGTATCCAAATGTCAAAAAGACACTTTGGCGAGGATATCCACTTAATCGGCTACCCAAATGCCGATAGAAACGGTTTCCATGTTGATACAAGGGGATTGGTAAAGCCGGCGATTTATGCAAAATCAGAACATAAGGAAGCAGCTTGGGAATTGATCAGAGCCTATATGACAAAGGAATATCAAGGACCGCAGGCACATCAATCGGTATGGGGGAACCTTCCTACCCGAAAGGACTGTCTGGAATTATATATAGAAGCGAATACTGCAACCAGAGCCTACACAGATGAATTTGGAAATGAAATCGAGCCGCTGGATACGCCTGCATCAAAAGAAGATGTTGCACAATTTAGAGAAATGATAAGTCGCGCAAAAAGAAGCGGAAAAGTGCACTGGAATCCAATTATTAACAATATTATATTAGAGGAAGCGCAAGCTTATTTTGCAGGGGACAGGTCTGTAGAAGAGGTCATGAAAATCATTCAAAACAGGGTAACGACATATGTTAATGAAATGAAATAAAATAAATGAAGTTGGTTTCATCTAATATTTCAAGGCAGAGTAGTGTGAATTTACATCGACCTACTCTGCCTTTTTATGCATTTATTTTCTGAAAGAAAAGTCATTGGTTCAAAAACTGATTGAATTTTTTCCTTTTTTGCAGTATGTTGATAATAAGGAGGAGAAATCCATGATGACAATATCGCAAATTACAAAACAATTCAAAGAAACTGAAATAGATGGTTTATCAAGATTAATTTCACAATATGAAACAGACGAAAGAAGCGGTGTGGCGAAGGTGGTAGCAGTCGCAAAAAAAAGAATGTCCGCTTATGAAAAGGAAATAGAGCGTACCCATGCCATGCAAGCATATGAATTAAAGTATGAAAATTACCGATATATATGTGGAATAGATGAAGTGGGGCGCGGTCCGTTGGCAGGACCTGTTTTGGCGGCGGCAGTGATTTTACCGAAAGACATGGATATCTTATATCTAAATGATTCCAAGCAACTTACCCCTTCTAAAAGAGCGGCGTTATATGAAGAAATTTTTGAAAAAGCGGTTGCCATCGGAATCGGAATGTCATCGGAACAGCGCATTGATGAAATCAATATTTTGCAGGCAAATTATGAGGCAATGCGTACTGCGATTGGAAACCTTTCCACTGAGCCTGACCTTTTGCTAAACGATGCCGTAACCATTCCGGGTGTGGATATTTTACAGATACCGATTATCAAGGGAGATACGAAAAGCGTATCCATTGCGGCGGCAAGCATTATCGCAAAAGTGACTAGAGATAGATTGATGGAAGATTATGATAGCGTATATCCTGAATATGGTTTTGCAAGCAACAAAGGCTATGGAAGCAAAGAGCATATTGAGGCACTCAAAAGGCATGGTCCTTGTGAAATACACAGAAAGACATTTATCTCCTCTTGGAGATAAATGCCTTTGGCGGCTTGCAGAGCGGCGCAGATGTATGTTGTCAGCAAAGCTGACACGCCGCTCGCACAAGTACGCCAAGGCGTACTTGAACAAATATAAAAACTTTATTTTTTGAAGTAAGCGAGGCTAGGTGGAATATGAATATTGGGCAAAACTATTTGCATTCTCACGATTCGGACAGGGATAAGAGAGTTCGGCAAACAGAAGGAAATTTAAAAAACACGAATGTTTCCAAAGCGGACAATAATGCCGCAAACATCTCTAATTTAAAAGAGGGAACGGTATTTCGCGGTGAAATTTTAAATATTACGAATAAAGACGTGATGATTGCGTTGGAAAACCATCAGGTAATCAATGCAAAGATGGCAGATGCAATGGAACTTAGCATTGGGCAGGAACTTTATTTTGCGATTAAAGAGCAGTTAGAGGGTCAGGTTGTGATCAAGCCGTTTATGGATCAAAATTATAACCCACAAAACCAGATTATTGAACAAGCATTAGAAGCCAATCATTTTTTGCCGACAGAGAAAAACTTTTCTGTTGTAAAGGCATTGATGGACGCCGGACTTCCGATTGATAAAGGCACTATCACGGCTTTATTGGGAGAAAGCCTAAAATATGAAGGGACATCTATGGACACTTTGGTTACTCTTCATAAAATGAATATCCCCGTAAACGAGGGAAATCTTTTACAATATGCAAGATACAGCCAGCTCACACATCAGCTTGGTACGGACATCGGGCAAACGGCTGAGGCGATTTCAAAATTTAAGGATTTCTTTCCAAGCGACGTTGGTAAGGATACGCTATTAGAATTTTCAGAAACGCTCATTCAAATTTTTCATGAAAATGAAGCGCAAGTACAGTCTGCAAATCAAACAATTTCAGATGAAACCATATTGATAAATCAAGAAACCGCAGGTGAAGCGGTATTGAACAATCAAGAAATCAATGAAGATAATCTTGTCAATGAAAATAACCTTGTGCCAAAACAGGCAGAGCAAGGTATTGAAAATAAACAAACTCTGATTGCCGCTAAAATAAAAACAGAAGATAGCGATTTGCTCTCAAAGGAAGAAACGGTGCAATTGATGAAGCAATTACAATCAGTCGGTATGCAGGAAGAAGAAATCACACAAGCGTTTGGTGAAGCAAAGAATCCGGTGCAAGTATTACAACAAATTCAAAAACTCTTAGAATCGCCGCAAGTCAGTTTGCAGGCGGCAAAGCAAGTTTTGGAAAGCAAGGAATTTCAATTCTTAATCCAAGACATGATTCAAAAGAATTGGAGCATCAACCCGAATCATATGAAAGATGCAAAGGAAATTGATTCTTTATATGAAAAAATGGGCAGACAGTTAAAACAGGTGAGTGCCGCATTGGAGCAGGGCGGCGGCGATAGCAAAAACTTTGGAGGGCAATCCAAATCCATGCAGGAAAATATGCGCTTCATACAGGACTTAAATCAAAACTTTGCCTATGCGCAAATTCCTGTTAAATTTCATGACAAGGATATTAATTCAGAGTTATATGTTTACGCAGATAAGAGAAAACTCATGCAAAAAAAAGACGGTATCAGCGTGATGTTGCATTTAGACATGGAACATCTGGGCAAAACCGATGTCAAGGTAAGCCTTACAGGAAACAAGGTCAATGCAAGATTTTATTTAAATGACCAAGTTGCCGTAGACATCGTGGCAAATCATATGGAACAATTAGAAGAAGCCATTCGGGGGCGTGGATTTGAACTCATCAATGAAGTCATTAAAAGACAACCCGCACAATCCATTAATCAAGTCGTGGACGAAATTATTGACAAAGACGCAGAACGAAGCGTGAAGCGATTTACTTTTGACATGCGAGGATAGGTGATGTATATGAAACAAAATAAAAATAAAAAAGCGGTGGCACTTTCTTACGACCCTTCCAGTAGTGCGCCGCAAGTGATTGCTTCGGGCAAAGGACAGCTTGCAGACCGCATTATGGAAAAGGGCAAGGAAAATGACGTGCCTTTTTATCAAGATGAAGGGCTTACGGATACGTTAATGAAGTTGGAAATCGGGGATATGATTCCGCCGGAACTTTACGGCGTGGTAGCTGAGATTTTAATTTATGTGGATAGAATGGATCGGATTAGGCAGAGAACTTGATGAGCACGAGTAGAACGAAAGGTAGAATATGAATACAACAAACAAAAGAATTCTAGGAAAAGAAAAAGAAGCTTTGATTGCACGTTACGTACAAGAAAAAGGTATGCAGGTTTTAGAGGCAAACTTCTTTTGTAAAATGGGGGAGATTGATTTGATTTGCAAGGACGGCAGTTACTATGTGTTTGTAGAGGTAAAGTATAGAAGTTCTCTGGATAAAGTCAATCCTGAAGAAGCGGTAGATTTAAGAAAACAAAAACGGATTAGCAAGGCGGCATTATATTATCTTTACATGCATAAACTTCCTGAAACCACCCCTGTACGTTTTGACGTGGCAAGCATTTTAAAAGAAGAAATATCATATATTGAAAATGCCTTTATGTTTTGGCAGAGAACTTGATGAGCACACATAGAGTACCGCAAGGAAAAATCAAAGGAGAGTTCAAAGTGAAATATATACATGATGAGCAAACAACCAATATTCATGAAAAAGAGGGCGTTTGTTTTATTACCTTTCCCAAATTAGAGGCTTATAACAAGCATATGTTACATGGTTTTTCAACAAGGCTCGGAGGGGTGAGCAAAGGTTATTTGGGTGCGATGAATTTAAGCTTTACAAGAAATGATGAGAGAGAAGCAGTGCTAAAAAATCATCAACTTTTTGCAAAGGCATTGGGATATGATGAAAAAAATCTGGTATTTTCTGACCAAGTACATCTGACCAATATATATAAGGTGAGCGCAAAGGATAAAGGAAAAGGCATTATGAAAAAAAGTGATATCGTGGAGATTGACGGTTTGGTTACGAATGAAAAAAACATTCCGATGATTACTTTTTATGCGGATTGTGTTCCTTTATTTTTTTATGACCCCATAGAAGAAGTGGTCGCTATGGCACATGCGGGTTGGCGTGGAACGGTTGCGGGCATTGGAAGCAAGATGGTTGTTTATATGCAAGCCGAGTATGGTTGTCAGGCAAAGAATATCATTGTGGCAATCGGACCTTCCATTTGCAGGAAGTGTTATGAAGTCAGTAAGGATGTCGTAGATGAATTTAAACAAGTATTTTTAAAAGAAGACATGAATAGCATGTTAGAAGAGAAACAAAACGGAAAGTTTCAGTTGGACTTGCAAAAAGCAAATGAACTGATTTTATTAAAAGCAGGTATTCAAAAGAAACATTTGGATATTACGAATCTTTGCACTTGTTGCAATTCGGAAGTTTTATTTTCCCATAGGGCAAGCAAGGGGAAAAGAGGAAATCTTGCGGGCGTGATTATGCTTAGGGACTTTACAATTTGACATTCTTATTGTATGCTTGCTTATAGAAAATGATAAGCAGAAAACGGAGAAAAGACATGAGTAAACCAATTGTGGCAATCGTAGGGCGCCCCAATGTAGGGAAATCCACGTTGTTTAATGTACTGGCAGGCGAGAGAATTTCAATTGTACAAGATACGCCGGGTGTGACAAGAGATAGAATTTATGCGGACGTAGAATGGCTGGGTTATCAATTCACTATCATTGATACAGGGGGAATTGAGCCGGAAAGTGAAGACGTTATTTTAAAAAATATGCGTAAGCAAGCGGAAATTGCCATCGAAACAGCGGATGTGATTTTATTTATCGTAGATGTCAGACAAGGCTTGCAAGATGCGGACGATAAAGTAGCGGATATACTAAGGCGTTCACATAAACCAATTGTTTTGATTGTCAATAAGGTAGATCATTTTGATAAATTTATGCCGGATGTTTATGAATTTTATAATTTAGGCTTAGGCGACCCGCGCCCCATATCGGCGGCTTCCAAACTGGGACTTGGCGATATGTTAGACGTGGTAATTTCTCATTTTGATGAAAGCGTGAGGGAAGCATATGAAGATACCAGACCCAAAATCGCGATTATTGGAAAACCCAATGTAGGCAAGTCCTCTATTATCAACAAACTGTTGGGGGAAGAAAGGGTCATTGTATCCGAAATTGCAGGTACGACAAGGGATTCCATTGATACGGAAATTGTAAGAAATCATACGGAATATGTTTTGATTGATACGGCAGGTCTTAGAAGAAAAAATAAAATCAAAGAAGAAATCGAACGATTTTCCATTATCCGTGCCGTGGCAGCAGTGGAACGTGCAGACATCTGTATTTTGGTTATCAATGCGGAAGACGGCGTAACGGAGCAGGATGCGAAAATCGCAGGTATTGCCCATGAGCGAGGAAAGGGAATGCTCATTGCGGTGAATAAGTGGGATTTGATTGAAAAGGACGATAAAACCATTTATCAATATACCAATGATATTTGTACGACGTTGGCTTATATGCCTTATGCGGAACTGATATTCATATCTGCAAAAACAGGGCAAAGGCTTCAAAAAATGTTTGATTTAATTGACGTGATTATTGAAAATCATACGCTTCGTATATCTACAGGGGTTTTAAATGAAATTATAACAGAAGCTGTTGCCCTAAAACAGCCGCCGAGCGATAAAGGAAAAAGGCTTAAAGTTTATTATATGACGCAGATTTCTGTAAAACCGCCTACATTT
>Ga0082212_10009928_pt1 | contig 12227 bp, 6 predicted proteins | sample TergutNt197P3_FD_71548 | JGI IMG/M metagenome (GOLD analysis project Ga0082212, IMG submission 71548) | Neocapritermes taracua P3 segment gut microbial communities from Petit-Saut dam, French Guiana - Nt197 P3 | ecosystem: Host-associated > Arthropoda: Insects > Digestive system > Gut ... | reverse complement strand
GGGCGGCCGCGGCGGCGGGGGGGCGGGGGGGGGGGGGGGGGGGGGGGGGGGGGGGGGGGGGGGGGGGGGGCCGCCGATGGGGTCGGGGTGGGCGAGGGCGAACTGGAGGTGCACGGATTTGTCGCGGCCGTAGAAGAGGTTGCGTAGGTAGCGGTATTCCCAGCGGGGGCGGTTGTCCACGAGCAGGACGTTGGTGCGGTCGTCGGTGACGAAGACGTCGGTGCTCCAGAAGTTGTTGGCGTCGCTGGCCTCGCCTTCGAGCGGCTCGATGGCGACGTGGTAGTGGCGGAGGCCTTGCTCCTTGGGTGTGTCGGTGAGGCGTATCTCGCGCGTCCAGTCGTCGCTGTCGATGCGCAGGGTCTCTTCGGCGACGGGCTCGCCGTTGCACAGCAGGCGCATCTTGGCCTCTTTGCCTTTTGCGGCGGTGGCCTGCACGGCGACGGTCATGCGCACGCGGTCGCCGAGGAAGACGGTCTCGGGGACGCGCACTTCGGCGATGGCGATGTCGAAGAGCGGCTGCGTGCCGCCGATGACGACGCTGGAGACGGGCACGCCGGCCTGCGCGAGGCGGCGCGTGATGGCGGCGATGCCGGCCTCGCCCGTGTGGCGGCCGTCGGTCATGAACAGCACGCCGGCGAGTTCTTCGGAGGGGACGGTGTTCATGACGTGCTCGAGGGCGTGCGTGAAGTCGGTGGCGGCGCGGAAGGCTTCTTCGCGCGTGTCGGCCTCTGCCGGGGCGGCGTTTGTCGCGAGCGCCGTGATGTCGGCGACGGGCAGGATGGCGTTGCCGAAGCGGAAGAGGTTGACCTCGTAGCGGCCGCGGAGGGTGTCGTAGAAGGATTGGGGCTGGGCCGCGGTGGTGCCGGTGAGGAGCCGGCGCGTGATCTCGGCGCGCGGCACCTCGGTCTGCTCGCGGATGGCGTCGCGGGCCTCGGGCGGGAGCCTGTCCCACACGGCGACGTCAACGTCGCGCGAGGGCGGTCGGTTCGTGCGCAGGGTCGGGTCGAGGGCGCCCAGGGCCTGCGCGGCGTCGAGGGCTTCGGAGAGGCGCCACGAGGTGTCGCGGTGCCACATGGATGCGGACTCGTCGATCAGCACGGCCACGCGGCGGCGGATGGTGCGCGTGTGCTCGGTGACGAACACGGGCTGCAGGAGGATGAACACGGTGAGCGCGATGGCGGCGAGGCGGCAGGACACCAGCCCGCGCGCGTAACGGCGCGGCACGATCAGCGCCTCGTGCTCGTACAGGAGCGCGACGCCTTGCAGGGTGGCGCCGCATACGATGGCCGCGACCCACAGCGACCAGCCGCCCGCGAGCCAGAACACCCGCGCCGCCGTCTGGAAGAGGAGCCACGCGGCGGCGACGGCCACGGGCGTGACCGCGAGGAAGCGTACCGCGGCGCCGATGCGTTCGCGGTAGCGGCGCAGCACGCGGTGGAAGACGACCCACACGAGGAACATCCCGGCGGCCATCAGCGCCAGGATGGCCAGCGGTATGGCGTCCGGCAAGAGGTCGGGGCGGAGCGTGGCGGGGTCGAGCGTGGAGGAGTCGAGCGGCAGGTCGGTGTTCATGTGCGTCTCCCCGAAGCATGAATATCTAATACGGAATATCCAATATCCAACACGGAATATTCAATATCCAAGTGGAATGCGCTCTGGGGAACAACCTGCGAAAAACACATAGTGCATTCCGCTTGGTCACTTGGACATTCCGTGTTGGATATTGGATATTGGACATTGGAGGAATATCCAATATTCAACACGGAATATTCAATATCCAAGTGAAATGCGCTCTGGGGAACAACAGCCTGCGGATGCCTTTTCCCGAAGCGCATTCCACTTGGATATTCCGTGTTGGATATTGGATATTGGACATTGAATCTTGAGTCTTGAGTCGTCATGCGCGTCTCCCTCTTCGCATGGTTTCCAGTTCTTGGCGGAACGCGTCGGAGGCGGTTGCGTTCGTGTCCTCAAAGGTCATGGTCTCTTGGACGCCCGTGCGCCGCTGGATCGCGATCCAGCGCGTCAGCACGATTTCCAGCACGAGGAAGAAGAGCGCGGCGTAGGCGAGGATGCGCCAGATCTCTTTGCCGAAGGTCTCGCCGACGAGGGCCTTGTGGACCTCCTCGGCCTTCTGCGCGATCTGCAGGTCAACGAAGTCGCGCAGGAAGGCGACGTCCTGCTGGGAGAGGGCGCCCAGGTCGCTCTCCTCGATGCCGCCCTTGACGTTGAAGGGGATGCGCCCTTCCGCGTCCACGAGGTTGCGCAACTCGTCGCGGAGCGGGTCGGGGACCTTGGCCGAGTAGAGGGCGGGCTGGAGGCTGGAGGCGACGCGCAGGGCGAGGCCCTCGGTGGTCTGCACATAGTGCGCGTTGAAGGTCTTGCCGTTCGACCCGGTGACCTCCGTTGGCTCGCCGACCTGCCCGGTGACCTGCAGGGTGCGGTAGGGCGAGAGGCATTGCCGGGGGATGACCTCGTGCTGCTGGCGCTGGCCGCGCCAGAAGAGGCGGGCGTGGACGTGGTCGGCGTTTTTCTCGAAGTCGATGGAAAGGGTGACGGGCTTCTTGGCGGTGAGCGCGTAGCGGCGGTTCTCGGCGGTCTTGCCGTTGACGCGGAGGGTGGCGCGGCCGTTCGTCTCGAGCCAGATTTCGTGCTCCTCGCTGTGGCGGGCGGTGAGCGAGCCTGTCCAGCGGACGCTGAAGGTGGGGGCGTCGAGTTTCTGGATGGGCGGGTTGCGGTCGAAGTGGAAATCCACGGCGGGGTCAACGCGGCCGAAGGCGCGGCCCGCGAAGTCGGTGCGCGCGTAGTAGATGGCCTGCAGGCCCTGCGCGGAGGGGTCGTTCTGGGCCATGCCGCCGCCGGAGAGGGGGATCGTCGCGCCTTGGTGGGGCAGGAGGTTGAGCGCGGCCATGGAGGGGTTGGCGAGGTGGTAGGTGATCTCATGCACGAGGGGCAGGAAACTGCCGCGCGCGGGGAGCGCGGAGACGGTCGCGTCGAACGGGATGGCGGAGAGCATGACCGTGCCGCGGCCGAAGCGCTGGACGGCGAGGAAGGGGTCGTCGTTGTCGAAGCACGCGGCGATGCGCACGGGGTCGGCGTCCGTGTCCATGCGCCAGTGGCGTGCGGCGGAGACGGCGCGCAGGTCGCTGCCCGTGCGGAAGTTCTGCAACGCGTCATACGTGAATGTCGAGGGCTTCAGCGACGGGCGGTTGGTCTCGGGCGAGAGCGCGAACGTCTGCAGCGCGAGCGGCAGGACCTGCTCGCCGTCGAGCGTCCAGGAGTTGTAGAAGTTCGTCTGCGCCCTTGCGCCGGGCGCGATGAATAGGCCGCCGCCGCTGGCCACGAACCGCGCGAGGCGCTCGGCGGTCGGCTCGGGGAGGCTCGGCACGTCCGCGAGGATGACCGCGCAGCAGTCCGTGAACCCCTCGCGCCGCGCGATGGCGGGCGCGTCGATGACCTCGGGGTCGATCAGGAACTCGCGCGGCTCGGCGGCGTCCGGCGCGTTCTCGGCGGCGAGGCGGACGGCCTCGGGGCGCAGCGCGAGCGCGAGGTAGGTGGAGGCGCGGTCGCGGGGGTTGGCCACGGGGTTGCCGTCAACGATCAGCACGCGCAGCGCGTCCACGACCTGCACGACGTGCGTGAGCGTGTCGTCGGCCGGGAGGTCGTCTCCGGCGATGACCTGCGCGTGGAGGGTCTGCGCCCCGACCTGCGTGAACCTGTGCTGGAACGTGACGGTGTGGCGCGCGCCGGGCTCGAGCTGGCTGACGGCGCGGTTCGTCAGGACCGTGTCGCCGACGGAGAGGAGGACGGCCTCGGGCGTGACGGCCTCGGAGCCTGTGTTGGCGAGGGTGACGCGGACGCCGGCCTCGCGGTCCGTGCCGATGATCTCGCGCGAGAGGGAGATGTCCGCGATGCCGACGTTGCGCACCGACGGCGGCAGGGGCAGGGTGCGCCACACGATCTGCGGCTTGGACTGGAACTGGTCGAACACGGCGGTGATGACCTTCCAGCGCTCGGGCGCGGTGAGGTGCCAGCCCACGGACTGGCCGTCGCCGACGATGACGATCTGCTTCGAGGGGTTGTTGCCCGAGGCGAGCATGACGGCCGCCGCGCTGAGCGTGTTCATGATGTCCATCGTGCCCTGCACAGGCTGGAGGTTGTCGAGGACGGCGAAGAGTTCGCGGCGGTCGGTGGAAGGCGCGTGCATCACCACCTCCGCCACGGGCCCGCCCACGAGGATGCCGAAGGCCGTGCCGCGGTCGGCCTCTTTGATGAACGCCTCCGCCTCGGTGCGCGCGCGGTCGAAGTTGGACTGCGCGCCCTGCCGCATGGTCATGGAGGACGAGCCGTCAATCACCAGCACCACGTCGCGCTGGAGGCCCGCGCCGAAGCGCGAGAGGTTCAGGCGGTGCTCCAGCAGGACGGTCCCGCCCGCGAGCGCGGCCAGCAGGACGGAGAGCGCGAACAGGCCGTAGCGCCATCGCGGGTAGCGCCACATCGCGAAACTGACGCCGAAGAGCGTCACGCCCAGCAGCATCATCGGCAGCACGACCACCCACGGCACGCGCGAGCCGGCCTGTATGAACGGGCGCGCGAGCGCCAGCGCGAGCAGCGCGAGCAGCAGGCAGCGCGTCGCCAGCAGCAGCATCTCCTCGATGAGCATGCGGCGGCGGCGGCTGACCATCGAGTCCAGCAGGAAGATGAACGCGCCCCAGTTGATGGTCTTGGCGGATTTGCGGTTGAAGAGGTGAATCAGCACCGGCACCGCGATCGCCGCCAGCCCCAGCAGCATCCATGGCGAGAAAAACTCCATAACTGTTAGCCCTCCCCCCTTGCAGGAATATCCAATAGCCAACACGGAATATCCAATATCCAAGTAGGGTACGCTATGCGGCAATGACCTATGGCGTGCGGCGGGTTTCCCCCCCTTGGGGGGCGCATACAGCCGCCGCTTTTATCCGCAGGGGGTTTGGGCGCATACAGCCCCTGCGGCGTTGCCAGCACTCCAGCCATTTCGGGCGGTGGCAAGCCCCCCAAGGGGGGGGAACCCGCCGCACGCCATGTTTTTTTCTGCCCTCTCACCCCGCAGCGCATCCTGCTTGAACGTTGGATGTTCCGCAAGGTCTGGAGAGACGGATAATCATCCGTCTCTACGCCATCGCCAATCCCGCAGCGCATTCCACTTGGACATTCCGTGTTGGCTATTGGATATTGGATATTCATCATCCGCCTCCCCTGTGCCGCCGCGCGAGGAAGTCGGAGAGCGCTTTGTCGAACGGCGTCTTGGTGGACATCGGCACGTAGTCCGCGCTGATCTCGCCGCACCCGGCGGCGATCTCCTTCAGGAAGCGGCGGACGCGGTCGAGGTAGCTCGCGCGGAGGGTCTTGGGGTCAACGTCCACATGGCGCGGCGCCTCAAGGTCGATGAACTCGGTGAACGAGTCGAACGGGAAGAACAGTTCCTCCTCCGCCATGATGTGCAGGACGATGACCTCGTGGCGGCGGTAACGGAAATGGTGCAGGGCCTTCAGCAGTTCGGCGGCGTCGTCGAACAGGTCGCTCAGCACGATGACCAGCCCGCGGCGCGGGATGCGCTCGGCGATGTCGTGGAAGACGGGCGCGATGCGGGTGTCGTTGCCCGGCGCGGTCGCGTCGATCTGCTCCAGGATGGTGCGCACCTGGCTGGCGCGGGCGCGGGCGGGCAGGTAACTGCGGATGGCGCTGTCGAACGTCACCATGCCCACCGCGTCCTGCTGGCCGATGAGCAGGTAGGACAGCACGGCGGCGATGTACTGCGCGTACTCGAGTTTGGAGAGCGGGCGGCCGTCGAACGGCGCGGCCTGCTCGCCCCGGTAATCCATCGAGCCGGACGCGTCCAGCAGGATGGTCGCGCGCAGGTTCGTCTCCTCCACATACTGCTTGATGTAATAGCGGTCCTTGCGCGCCAGCACGCGCCAGTCGAGGTTGCGCAGGTCGTCGCCCGGTGTATATTGGCGGTGCTCCGCGAACTCCACCGAGAAGCCCTTGTGCGGGCTGCGGTGGCGCCCCGAGACGAACCCCTCCATCACGCTGCGGGCAATCAGTTCCAGCCGGGCAAGCGTCGCGGTGCTTGCCCCCGGAAGCCAGCGCATATAGCGCGGTGCGTTTTGAAGGTCAGGCGGCATTTGGAATATCCAATATCCAACAAGGAACATCCAATGTCCAAGTGGGATGTGTTCTGGGTTTAGATCGCGCAGAGACGCAGAGGCGCAGAGGAATTAGCCCTGAAAGGGCGAAGGCCTTTTTTTGCTGTCTGTAAGCAACCACTCGCAACGTTACCTCCCCTGTTTTAGAAAACCCTGTGAATCCTGTAAAAAAAATGGTCATTGCCCCTGCAACCTTTGCGTCTCTGCGTCTTTGCGAGAACCCCTCCCCATAGCGCACCCCACTTGGACATTGGATGTTCCGTGTTGGGTGTTGGACATTCATCAGATGTCCAGCGTCTCGCGCGGCTTGAGCTCCTTGATGAGCGACAGCACAATCTCGTCGCTCGTCACGCCCGCGGCCTCCGCGTTGAACGTCGTGATGATGCGGTGGCGCAGGACCGGCAGGGCCACGGCCGTCACGTCCGCCGTGGTCGCGTGCAGTCGCCCGTGCAGGATGGCCCGCGCCTTCGCCGCCACGATGAGGTTGATGCCCGCGCGCGGCCCCGCGCCCCAGCCCACCATCTCCCGGATGAACGACGGCGCCTCCGGCTGCTTCGGCCGCGACGCCCGCGCGAGGTTGCGCGCGTACTCGATGACGTGGTCCGCCACCGGCACGCGCCGCACCACGTCCTGCAGGCGCAGGATGGACGGCCCGCCCAGGATCTTCTTCAGCGAGCTCCGCTTCGCGCTCGTCACCTGCCGGATGATGGCGGACTCCTCGTCCGCGCTCGGGTAGTCCACCACGATGTTGAACATGAAGCGGTCGAGCTGCGCCTCCGGCAGCGGGTACGTGCCCTCCTGCTCGATGGGGTTCTGCGTGGCCAGCACGAAGAACGGCTCCGGCAGCGGGAACGACTGCGCCCCGACGGTGACGTGGTGCTCCTGCATGGCCTCCAGCAGCGCGGCCTGCGTCTTCGGCGGCGTGCGGTTGATCTCGTCCGCCAGCACCATGTTCGCGAAAATCGGCCCCTGCACGAAGCGGAACACGCGCTTGCCCGTCGTGCGGTCCTCCTCCAGCACGTCCGAGCCCGTGATGTCCGACGGCATCAGGTCCGGCGTGAACTGGATGCGCTTGAAACTCAGGTCCAGCACATGCGAGAGCGTGCTGACGAGCAGCGTCTTCGCCAGCCCCGGCACGCCCACGAGCAGCGCATGGCCGCGGCTGAACACCGCGATCAGCACCTCCTCCACGACCTTCTCCTGCCCGACGATGACCTCGCCGAGCTGCTCCTTGATATTGCGGAAAGCCTGATTCAACTCCGCAATCAACGCCGCGTCATCCTTCACGCCCTGCACAATCACTTGATCCCCGTCTGCTTCCATGGCGCAACTCCTCCCTTGTTTACAATTTGCGATAGTATAGCCTAAACCGTGGCCGCAATGCCATATTTTTTTTGAAGAATATTTCATTCGGTCACGTTTTGACCGTTTGCTTCACCCCAAGGCACAAAGCCGCAGAGGATTTTTAGGCAGGGTTTAAAGGAAAGGGAAAATTTCTGGAATCCCGCCCAAAAAGAAAGACACAGCCTACCCTAATTGTCTTGTGTCGCACGCGCTCGGGTGCTATTATATGTGTATGGAAATTGTCGTGGGAAGGACGATTGGAATTGTTTTCCTCACACAAAGGCACCACGGCACAACGTGTTTTTAACCTGAATTTTGAGGCGGGATTAACAGAATGATTTTTAACCACAATGGACACTATAGGATGCACAATGGACACTATTATTGTGTCTATCGTGAAAACTATTGTGTCCATTGTGGTTAAAACGCTGTGTAAAAAATGAAAGGAAGGAAACCATGAAAGCGAAATTCGGGAAAATCAGTATCGGGTGCTTCATTGTGTTTTTGTTGTCGGTCGGGGTTCTCTTTTTCATACCTAATCGCTGCGGCTGCGCCGCAAGTTCACCCGTAATGCTGATTGTCTTTTTCCCGCATATTATTCGAGAGATTTTTGCGGAACCTACATCCGGCGATAACCCAATAGCGATTGCCGTTTACTCATATTATCTTTTATGCCTGTTCGCTGGAATCGCGCTTGGAGTTGCCGGGGCGGTAAAAAAAGAAATCCCTAAAAGGTATTACCTCACAGGGCTTTGGCTTAACTTGGGGTTACTCCTTCTTCTGGCGTTATATGCGGTTTGGCTCGTCGCCTTGTCAATCCCGTGAAATCCTGTTAATCCTGTCTAATAAAAATCCTGTCAAAAAAAACGCAACCATGAAAAAACCCGACATCGAGAAACGCAAGAAGGTAATGGGGCGGAGCATCCGCCTCGGGCATTGCGTGTGCGACCCGTCAAAGCCCTGCCCCTGCCCCGTGTTCCGCGAGAGCGACGTGTGCCTCTGCGCGGGCGAGCATCTGCCCGTCAAAGGCACGGGCAAGGTGCGCCTCACCCAGCACGTCCACAGCGCGGGGTGCGCGAGCAAAATCGGCCAGAAAGACCTCCACGCCGTCCTCTCCAAACTGCCGCCCGTGCGCGACCCGCGCCTCGTGGTCGGCGTGTCCACCGCCGACGACGCGGGCGTGTTCGAAATCCGCCCCGGTCTGCTGCTGGTGCAGACCGTCGATGTGTTCACGCCCGGCGTGGACGACCCCCGCACGTTCGGTCGCATCGCCGCCTGCAACGCGCTCAGCGACGTGTACGCCATGGGCGGCACGCCCGTCACCGCGCTCTCCGTCATCGGCTTCCCCATCCACACCCTCCCGCATTCCGCCATGGCCGCCATCCTGCGCGGCGGCATGGACATCCTCGCCGAGGCGGGCGCGGTGCTCGTCGGTGGTCACAGCATCAACGACGAGGAGGTGAAGTTCGGCTTCGCGGTCACGGGCCTCGTCAAGCGCGGCCATCTCACCACCAACGCCGCCGCCAAGCCCGGCGACGCGCTCATCCTCACCAAGCCCCTCGGCACGGGCATCATCGCGCTCGCGGGGCAGCTCGGGCGCGCCTCCGCCCGCGCGTCGAAAGCCGCCGCCGCATCCATGGCCACCCTCAACCGACGCGCCGCCGAGGCCATGGTGCGCCACCGCGTCAAGGCCGCCACGGACGTGACGGGCTTCGGCCTGCTCGGACACCTCACGCGCATGATGCTCGAGAGCAAGGCGACCGCCGAGATCGACTTCGACACACTCCCCCTGCTCCCCGACGTGATGGGTTACGCGCAGGCCGGGATGTACAGCGGCGCGAACGAGCGCAACGCCTCCTTCACCGCCCCGCACACAACTTTCGCCCCGCACGTCACCGAGGCCCGGCAAGCCATCCTCCACGACGCGCAGACCTCCGGCGGCCTGCTGATGGCCGTCCCCGCCCGCCGCGCCGCCGCGCTGCTCGACGACCTCCGCGCCAACGGCTCCCCCCGCGCCGCCGTCATCGGCCGCGTCACGCAACGTCAATCCCGTGCCGTAACCGTGGGGTGATGCGGGCTTTTTGTTGCCGGCGGCACACCGTTTGGGCTTGTTGCGCCCGCCGTTTTGGTGCATACTATCGGGCTTAAAGAAGGAACAGTTTTTATGGCGCAGAACATCGTTGAGAAGATTCTTTCCGCACACCTCGTTTCCGGCGACATGAAGCCGGGCAGCGAGATCGCGATCCGCATTGACCAGACCCTCACGCAGGACGCGACGGGGACTATGGCGTACCTCCAGTTCGAGAGCATGGGGCTGGATCGCGTCAAGGCCGACCTCGCGCTCAGTTATGTGGATCACAACACCATTCAGGTCGGCTTCGAGAATGCGGACGACCACGCCTATCTGCGGAGTGTGGCGCGGCGTTACGGCGTCATCTTCTCGCGCCCCGGCAACGGCATCTGCCACCAGCTGCACCTCGAGCGTTTCGGCAAGCCGGGCGCGACGCTGCTGGGCTCGGACTCGCACACGCCCACGGGCGGCGGCATCGGCATGGTCGCCATCGGCGCGGGCGGTATCGACGTGGCGGTGGCGATGGGCGGCGGTCCGTTCCACCTCACCTGCCCGAAGGTCACACGGGTCGAGTTGACGGGGACGCTGCGCCCCGGCGTGTCCGCAAAGGACGTTATCCTCAAAGTGATTTCCGCGCTCACGACGCAGGGCAACGTCGGGCGGATGCTGGAATACGGCGGTGCGGGCGTGGCGGGGCTGGGCATCCCCTCGCGCGCGACCATCACGAACATGGGCGCGGAGATGGGCGTGACGACCTCGGTGTTCCCGAGCGACGAGACCACGCGCCGCTTCCTCAAAGCGCAGGGGCGCGAGGCGGACTGGACGGAACTCGTCGCGGACGCTTATGCGGGCTATGACGACCTGCTGGAGATTGACCTCGGCGAAGTCGAGCCGATGGCGGCCTGCCCGCACTCCCCCGGCAACGTCGCGACCGTCTCGTCGCTCGCGGGCAAGAAGGTCAATCAGGTGCTGATCGGCTCTTGCACGAACTCCTCTTACCGCGATTTGAAAACGGTCGCGCTGATGTTGCGCGGGAAAAAAATCCATCCCGAGGTGGAGGTCTCCATCGCGCCCGGCTCGCGCCAAGTCGTGGGGATGCTCGCGAAGGAGGGGCTGCTCGGCGACCTCGTGGCGGCGGGCGCGCGTATCCTCGAGAACGCCTGCGGGTTCTGCATCGGCAACCACATGTCGCCCGGCACGGACGCGGTGAGCCTCCGCACCAGCAACCGCAACTTCGAGGGGCGCTCCGGGACGCGCTCGGCGCACGTCTATCTCGTCAGCCCCGAGACCGCCGCCGCCGCCGCGCTCACGGGCGTGTTCACGGATGCGCGGACGCTCGACGCGCCGCAAGCCGTCGAAGAGCCGCCCGCGTTCGACGTGGACGACAGTATGTTCCTCTTCCGCGAGACCGCAGGTGTCGGCGTCGCGGACACCCCCATCGTGCGCGGCCCCAACATCGGCGAAGTGCCGAAGGGTGCGCCGCTGCCCGACACGCTCGACGGCATCGCCGCCATCAAGGTCGGCGACAAGATCACGACCGACCACATCATGCCCGCCGGGGCGCGGCTGAAATACCGCTCCAACATCCCGCAGTACGCCAAGTACGTGTTCGAGCACGTTGACCCCGACTTCTTCGCCAACGCCTCCGCCAACCGCGACGCGGGGCTCGCCAACATCATCGTCGCGGGCGAGAGTTACGGGCAGGGCTCCAGCCGCGAACACGCCGCCATGTGTCCCATGTACCTCGGCGTGAGGGCGCTCATCGCCAAGAGCATCGAGCGCATCCACTGGGCGAACCTCATCAACTTCGGCATCGTGCCGTTCACGTTCGTGAACCCTGACGATTACAATCGCGTTCGGGAAGGCGATAGCCTGACCATCCCCAACCTGCGTGAGATTATCAAGGGTGACGGCACCGCAACGGTAACGTTAAAGCGTACCCAGAAGAGAACGATAAGCATGAAGTTCGCCGTCTCCGTCACACTCTCCGAACGGCAGAAAAAAATCCTCCTGCACGGCGGCTTGTTGGCGGCGGTCGCGAAGGGAGGTGTTTAGGGCGTGTTGACACAAAGGGCTCGACGTATGCACACATCTGCGAAAAACAAGCCCAAAGGGCTTGCGGATAGTAGCGTAGGGCAACGCCCTACGTTAGTGTTGCCGCAACCATTCAAGGCTGTAAGCCTTGCGGATAGGCAGGACCTCGTAATCCGCAAGGCTTTCAGCCTTGATTGCGTTGTGCGCCGCATTCGTAGGGCGTTGCCCTACGCTATGATACAGAAGGACTTCGCCCTTCACGATCCGCCCTCCAGCCCTGTCATTGCCCCATGGCGCATTTCACTTGGACATTGGATATTCCGTGTTGAATATTGGATGTTCCGACATAAACCATCAACCACAAGGAACTCCACCATGAAAAAAAACATCATCCTCTCATCCCTCCTCCCCACCCTCATGCTCACCACCTTCGCGAACGCGGAGACGCTGGCGTTGTGGCCGTCGGACATCTGCGTGGCGAAGGCGAACGGCGGCGCGACGGTCGCGGTGACGGACACGCGGCGCATCGCGGTCACGGCCACGCCTGACGCGGCATGGCCGGGCGCGGCGGTCAATTTCGCGGGCGGGCCTTA
>Ga0082212_10009927_pt1 | contig 12227 bp, 8 predicted proteins | sample TergutNt197P3_FD_71548 | JGI IMG/M metagenome (GOLD analysis project Ga0082212, IMG submission 71548) | Neocapritermes taracua P3 segment gut microbial communities from Petit-Saut dam, French Guiana - Nt197 P3 | ecosystem: Host-associated > Arthropoda: Insects > Digestive system > Gut ... | reverse complement strand
CTTAACCGGTGAAACAGCGCAAGACATCCTTACACAGCGTTCGACGGCAAGCAAAGAGCGCAATGTCCCGTTGAACACAAAGGGAAGCTCGCTGTTGTCCGGCAATATTTATTGCGGTCATTGTGGGGCGCGGTTGATTGTCACTACAAACGGGAAGAAGCGCACCCGCAAAGACGGAGAGGTAACAGTAACGCCGAGGACGCGCTATGTTTGCTATAACAGGACGCGCCACTCCCATCTATGCGACGGTCAGACCGGCTACACTGTAGGTAAACTGGACGCAATCATGGAAGCCATTGTGCGCGATTTGTTTGAGCGGCTTAACGACGTTCCGAAAGACACCATTATAGCCCAGCGTTACGCCAGCCGAATTGCCGAGTACCAAAAGCAGCTTGCCACAGCGAAAGCGGTTCTGCAGGCAGATACTACGGAAGTTTTGGAATACGAAGCCGAAGTTATCAAGGTCATTCGCGGCGAGAGCAAACTGAACCCCGATTTGCTTAACAAGCTGCATGAGGAAGCCAAAATAAAAGCCGCCGAATCTGAGCTTGCCGTAAAACGGCTGGTGCTGCAAATCCAAGACGGTGAACAAATGAAAGATTCGCTTTCACAGCAGTTTGACAATCTGCGGACATGGGCTGATATGTACGACGGGTGCGACATGGAAACAAAAAAGATGATACTGTCGCGCATAATGAAAGCCGTCAAAGTCAGCCGTGACTACGAAATTGAGATAGATTTCACGGTGGATTTTGAGCAAATTGGGGATATGGCTGATCCGGGGTCGAATTGCGACGAACGCCTGAATGATACCCCCGAAAACCTCAAAAAAGCGGTTAGTTTCTAAAAGGGCGAAAGCCCCGAAAACGTAGTGTTTTCAAGGCTTTCATATGGTGGAGACGAGGGGGATCGAACCCCTTACCTCTTGAATGCCATTCAAGCGCTCTCCCAGGTGAGCTACGCCCCCATGATGTACCAATTTTAGCAGTTTTTTATTCAGTTTTCAATGCCATTCAGTTGCCCTATTATTTGGGGTGGTTTACCGAACAATCCGCGCTCCCAGACTGAGCTATACCCCCACATTGTTGGGAATTATTCAATTTTCAATGCCAGTGATACGGGGTAAAAACAGGGGGTGGTTTACCGTATAGAGTGCGCTCCCGGACTGAGCTATACCCCCGCGCATCGTTGATTCTAGCAAAAAAAAATATGTTTGTCAATGTCATTTTGCCCATTTGCATTTTGCCCATTTTTGCCTGGTTACAGTTGCCTATTTCCAAGCATCGGGTCAAGGCCTTGCATGGCAAAGCGCCGCGGTTTGTTCAAACGGCGGCGCTTCATTAAGGCTATTACTATCTGACTTACTCAGAAAATCCCGATCAGGCGGGTGGGGATGGTATCGGCTGGTGGTTGGCCACTGCGAGCAAATAAGCCTCCACGTAATCGTTGTATGCGGCATAGTTGTCCTTTGTCAGGACCGAACACGCTGTCGTCACGACCGGGAACGGCTGAGCCGGATCCTTCCACTCGGGCCATAGCGTCTCGAGTGTGGCACGGCCGTCAAGCATCGCGACTACGCCGCAAATCAGCGGCTCTGCAAAAATCTCCATCGAGTAGTAAACGCCGGCTTTGTAGCTGCCGGTGTCGGCGCCGCTCTGCCATGCGGCTTGAAGGAGATTGGCGCCGGTGGAGATGGATATCGATTTGTCGCCCAGGCCCGCGGCTTCTATGGCGCGGACGCCGCCCTGCACAACGTCCTCAAGGGAGCCGACGTTGAACCAGTACTCTATCTCCGGATGGGCTGCGATGATCGGGGAGATGACATTGTAACCGGCGTTGGCGTCGACGCCGAAGTTATCCACGCCGAGATCAAAAGCGTTTCCGGCAGCGCTCGGGAAGAGCTCCTGGAAGTCAATGACACAGAACTCGCTGACCATCCTCAAGACAGGGAAGTTTGACAGGGTGGTACTGATCAGACCGATCTTGGACTCGTCAATATCCCCGAGGAAGGTCTTGTAGTTATCGCGGAGCCAGTATAGCAGAAGATCCGCCTGGTACTTGATACCGAGCGACCCTTGCGCCGTTAACGGGTTGCCGTAATCATCGAGCATCGGGAAAAATCCGGGCAGCCAGGATATGCCGTACTCATCCGCAGCCTGCTTTACACGTTCAAAGTATGACATATCAGGATTTAAGATCATGCCCATATACCCCTGCTGCGCCAGAACGCCCATAGTGTTGACAAACGAGTCGGCGTCATAGTTGGCGTTATATGAGGTGTACTCGAAGTTGAGGCGTTTGCTCCAGTTAACCAGCCCGTCGCTGAACAGGCTGGATGTGGCTGAGTCGAAGTCAGTGATGTACGCTATTTTGTAGGGGTCCCTCGCAAACCAGTCCACATCATCCGTATACCAGCCGACAGGTCCGTGGTCCGGGAAAGCTTCCATGCCGGCGGCAGGAGCCACATCTACCGCAAGCGGCGCATCGGTCGGCGCAGGCGGCGGCGCGGCGTTTGAAGGCGCTGTTGATGCCGGCGCGGAGCTCGCCGGAGCGTTGTCCGACGGGGCGCCTGCAGGAGCGCCTGCCGGGGTGTTTGTGTCGCCGGACGGGGACTTGTTGCAGGCAAACAACGACACGGCAAAAACTAATACTAATAGAATCGCTAATATTTTTTTCATTTTTTCTCCTCCAATTATTCATCACCAAAAACTAACATTTCTGGATTTCGTTAATTGTAGCACAAAAAAAAGAAGCAGTAAACTATAATAAATCACTAAATACGGGTATCTTTATTTAGTTAATATTACTAGTTTACCGCAGGCGTATAGCGTAGTAAAATGATACGACTGTGTAAACGAGGTGTAATGTCAATGAATCAATTTATTGAGTTCGTCAGCGTCAGTAAGGCGTTTCCGGGCGTTCAGGCGCTGGCGGATGTGAGTTTCCGTTCGGAGTCCGGCAAAGTTACGGCTCTGATGGGCGAGAACGGGGCGGGCAAGAGCACATTGCTGAAGATCCTGAGCGGCGACTTACATCAGGACGAGGGGAGCCTGCTCATTAATGGCGAAGTCAAGAAATTCGCGTCGCCGCATCAATCGTTGAAAGCGGGCATCAGCGTAATATATCAGGAGAGGCAGCTCGTCAACTCGTTGAACGTCATGGAAAATGTTTTCCTTGAGGATATCCCCGCCAGCAAGCTCGGCGTTATTAACCGGTCGGCGCTTCGTAAAAAGACGCAGGAGATAATCGACATGTTCGGATTGCCGATAAAGCCGGGCGATATCGTCGGGCGGTTGTCGACGGCGCATCAGCAGATGGTGGAGATAATGAAGGCGTACAGACGCGATTCCGACATTATAGCTTTCGACGAGCCGACTGCGCCGCTGACCGACAAGGAGATCACGGTCCTGTTCAATCTGATCAGGCAACTGAAGGAGCGGGGCAAGATCATCATATATGTATCCCACCGATTGGCGGAGATATTTCAAATATCAGATGAGATAGTTGTGCTGAAGGACGGGCGCCTCATTAAGACGTTTGAAACCCCGGAGACTTCAGAGCAGGAAATAGTCCGCGCGATGGTCGGACGCGATATAGGCGACACTTACGCAAACCTTAAGCGTAACGAAGTGATAGGGGAAGTGCTGCTGAAAGTAAGCAATCTGGTGACCGATCAGATACACGACGTCAGTTTTGAGCTCCGGCGGGGCGAGATCCTGGGTTTTGCCGGGCTGGTCGGCGCTGGGCGGACAGAGGTGGCACGCGCTATATTCGGCGTCGACCCGATCCGGTCGGGCGAGATAACGCTTGAGGGGCAGGCTGTCCATTTCAAGTCGCCGAAAGACGCAATCGAGAGCGGCATAACACTGTGCCCCGAGGACAGAAAAGAGCAAGGGCTTGTCCTGGCGCGGTCGATTCGGGACAACATCACGATTCCTGTGTTGTCGAAAGTCCGTAAGGGCTTGTTCCTGAATAAGAAGACGGAGACTGAGCTCGCGGCGGAAGCGGTGCGTAAATACTCCGTCAAGACGCCGACGGTCGATAGGCTGGTGTTGGAACTTTCCGGCGGAAACCAACAGAAGATCATTCTCGGCCGGTGGACGTCTGAAAAGATAGTGACGAAAATCCTGATCCTCGACGAGCCTACAAAGGGCATCGACGTGGGGACGAAGGCGGAAGTGTACCAGATGATCTGCGATTTCGCTAAACTTGGGATCGGCGTCATATTTATATCGTCGGAGCTGACCGAGGTGCTGAACGTGAGCGATAATATTATCGTTATGCATAACGGGCGCTTCACAGGGCGACTGTCGAGGGCGGAGGCTACGGAGGAAAATGTCCTCGAACTCGCGATGCGCGGCTGAAAGCCGCGAAAATCGGTTTTGTGCAAATTCACGCATGTTTAACGATCCACTGAAAGGAGCGGTCATATGCGCGCTGGTATCGGCAGATTCGTAAAAACAAAAAACTTCTCATTGGTATTGATTTTTGTAGCCGTCGTACTGTTCTTTGAGTTTACATCCCCGAACTTTTCCTATTTGAGCGCGGCTAATATAAGGCACATCCTCGATTCGATGGTTATTTACATCCTGTTCGCGATTGGTGAGGGCTTGCTGATAATCTCCGGGGAGATCGACCTGTCGCCCGGTTATATCGGCGTGTTTTCCGGCATGGTGATGGGATTGCTGCTGCAAGGCGGCATGCCGTGGTATGCAGCAGTCCTGTTGAGCTTACTTGCCGGCACGGCGTTTGGGCTTTTCAACGCGTTTTTGATCAACGCGCTCAGCATGCAGGGGTTTATCGCCACGCTCGCGACCGGTTTGTATGTCGCCAAAGGGTTCGCGCAGGTCATTTCGGATGGTAAGTCGGTCAATATCAGAGACCCCGCGATAGTATGGCTGGGCACGGGCAAAATTTTGAACATACCGGTTGCGATAATCATATCGCTCACGGCGATCCTTGTTTTCGGGATCGTATTAGCGAAGACGAAATTCGGCAGGAGCATATACCTTTGCGGCGGAAACAGGGCGGCGGCGCGTTACGCGGGGCTGAATCCGAGAAAGCTGTCCTACATCCTCTTTGCAATAAGCGGCGCGATGGGCGCGCTGGCCGGGATACTCTACGCCGGGCGTGCGCTCGCGGCCAACCTCTTCAGCACGGCAAATTACGCTTTCCCGGCTATCACGGCGGTCATCCTTGGCGGTATCTCTTTTGGCGGCGGCTCCGGCGGTATGCTCGGGTGCTTCCTCGGCTTGCTCATCCTGAACAGCTTCAACAACGGCATAACTATTCTCGGCGTGGAGCCTTATTGGCAATCCGTCTTCTCGGGGGTCTTGCTGTTGCTGGCGCTGACGGTTGACTACTTCTCTACGAAGAACAAGATGAGGGTCAAGCCTGTAAAGGGCGTGGCAGGCGCAGCGGCGCAAAAACCGGTGTAAGGAACTGCAAAGCCGGAGGATCAAAAGGAATTCAGATTAAGAGGAAGAGGACATGGACAATAAAAAGCCCATAAAGAAATTACTCGGGAACAAGACGGTTACGCTGGTCGTCGTTTGGATCGCCGTCCTTATTATGTTTACGATCATAAACAGCAATTATATCAAGCCTGTAAATATCAAGAACATGTTCAATACGGCGTTTAATACGGGGATGCTGGCTATCGGCTTGTCCTGCCTGCTGATAAGCGGCGAGATCGACCTTTCCGCTGGAAACTTGGCTATGGTCAGCGGTATTATCGTCGCATTGCTGCTGCAGGCGGGTATCCCTTGGGTTCCGGCGCTGGTTATTACTATGGCCCTCGGGGCAGCCGTCGGCCTCGTCAATGCATTTTTTGTAAATGTACTCGGTTTTCCGTCGTTTATATCGACCCTTGCAATGAATACGGTGCTGAACGGGCTCGGAGCCGTAATAACACGGATGCAGTTTGTTGCGATCAATAATCCGAGCTTCTGGGAGCTCGGCTCATTCACTATCATCAACGTGATCCCGCTGCCGTTCCTGATCACGGCTGTAATGATGGGCATATATGGGTTTATCCTCGTGAGAACGCGGGTCGGCCGACGGATGTACATAGTCGGCGGCAACAATCAAGCCGCGCGTTTAGCCGGAATCAATCCTAAAAAGATCAAGACTGTCCTTTTCGTCAATAACGGCTGTATCGCCTGCCTTGTCGGGGCGCTGGTAGCGGCCCGTATGCATATGGGCTCCCCGACGGCCAACATCGGGACAGATCTGGACGCGATCACGGCGGCTGTCCTCGGCGGCGTCTCATTCATGGGCGGGACAGGCGGCATGCTCGGCGCTTTTATAGGCGTAATGCTGCTGACCTGCTTTAAAAATGGGCTCGTGCTGGTCGGATTGGGAACGCATTTGCAGGTTGTCGCGACCGGTCTCCTGTTGATCGCGGCTCTGACGCTTGACTACTTCCGTGAGCGATCCAGGCTCCGGTCTTTACAGTCTGCTGAAGAGGAAAGCCCGGCGGAAGAGTAAATACGTTGGAAACGCCGAATACCGCGTTTATCAGCAGGGTAACGGCCCGGCTGTTATATTTGAATACTGATTCGTGAGAATGGTGGACGAGCCTTTCTCTGAAATCCTTACGTACCGGAGATGCGCCTGTGTTTCTTTGGCATTGTTGAGTTGGGTTTCAGGAAGAGCTCATTTTCATTGTATTAAGGTGATTAGCATGCAAACAGCGCGAAGGCCCGGTTTTATAGTTTTTGCTTTACTGGCTCTGGTTTTGACCGTGTCATGCGCTGACAGGGCTTTAGAGGGCGGTATACCTGCCGCTGAGGGGCCGGGAGGCGTCGCAGCCGTCGCAACAGGCGAATCTTCCGGACCGGCGGGGCCTTCTTATAGTACCGGCACGCAAGCAGGGGATGCGGCGTCGGGCGGCTATTTATCCGGAGATGCAAGCCCCGGGCATTCGAATGAACCGGGTCCGGCGCGTGAAACCGAAGCGCCGCCGCTTGTTACAGCGCCGCCGTCACAGGCAGATACGACGGGTGATGCGCCCGACGCCGCGCCGGGTGATACGCCGGGTGATACGCCGGAGACTGCACAGCCGGATACGCCTGAAGGCTCGCGGGAGGGTACGCAGCATAATACGACGGAGAGTTCGGCCCCGTCCGGAGAGCCATATCCGTCCGGAGAGCCGTCTCCGTCCGGGACGCCGTCTCCGTCCGGCGATGGGACGGTAATATTGACGATTTGCGGGGACGGCGTGGCCCATGAAACTGCATGGACGCTCGAACAACTGCAGTCAATGCGCGAGGGGTACAGAGAATATACATACTCAACCACGAATAACTGGCCGACCTTCGGGTATGCCGCAGCGCACGGGATATCGCTGCCGTATCTGCTCGAAAAGGCTGAAGTGACGGATAATTGGCGGAGTATAAAACTTATAGCCGCAGACGGGTATTTCGCGGTAGTCACGCTTGAGCAGATCATGGGGATCCGTTATGCTTACGCTGAGCATACCCGCGAGGGGAGCAGCGGAGTTTCAAGGGTTGAGCCTGTCCTCGCGTGGGAATGGGGCGAAGATGGCGGGGTCAGGGAAGAAAACCTGCGGTTTTTTATAGGGCAGAGCGGCCCTATGGAAGTGAACACTTCAGCGTTAGTGCGGGATATCGACCGGATAGAAGTTATGACGCGAAATCCGGGAGTATGGGCGGCGCCGGAGGCTTCAATAGCCGATGGCAGCGCCGTGGAGTTCGGGACTGAGTTGCGGCTGCTGCACGATGATATGGATAGTATACGGATTTATTATACGCTCGACGGGAGCGAGCCCGGTTTCGACAGCCTGGTCTACAACCGGTCCGCGTCTTACTTCCAGCCGCATTTGATCGCGCCTGTTTTTCTGGCTGAGAGTGTGACAATCAAGGCGTTTGCCGCCGGGGTTGGAAAGGATCCAAGCCCGGTAGCGACGTTTACTTATACGGTATCGGAGGAGCCTTGGTAGAGTGGAACGCGCCGTTCCGGCGCGTGGCGGAGTGTGGGCGCCGCACTGCACAGACGTGTGAGGAGCGCGTTCAGGGATGACAATGCGACGGATATTTTCAATTGTTATAGTGCCGGTGTGCGTTGTTTTAATGATTTCCGGTTGTCACGCTTCACATTTTCCTGACGAGCAGACCGGAATCGTTGACGATGCTGATGTTGTCAGCGTCACGGAGACGTTTGGCGGCAGCGGGGCCAACGTCACGGTAACGCAGCCGGCGCGGCCGCTGAGTTTTCTTTTTTTCAGCGATACTCAGGCGGATCCGGAAACTATGGATTACTCCGGCGTCGGGGGGCTGATTGCTCAAGCTGTATCCCAAAATGAGGCGGTAGAACTGCTCGTTTTCGGCGGGGATATAGTGAATGATGGTGGCGCCGACGGAGAGTGGAATGACTTCAGGGAGTCGATCGGTGCGATTCCCGACAGATTAGTGACATTGTCAGTTCCCGGGAACCACGACAGCCGCGATATGCTGGCGCTTCAGTTCAATTACCCTGAGGAAGCGCCGACAGAGCGGGGATCAGGAGTCTTTTACTCATTTTCAATGGGGCCGGTGTTTTTTCTTATGCTTGACAGTGATATAATGGGGGCGGCTGACCGGGCTGACGCAGACTGGCTGCGGGATGAGCTGCAAAGCGATGCGGCGCGGCAGGCAGCCTGGCGAATAGCGGTCATGCATCACCCTATGTGGCCGGTTGCGGATATCCCGAAGGATATACGCCGCGCGGAAACTATGCGCGAGTGTTTTCTGCCGATTATGGAAGAATATGACGTCGGGCTTATACTTTGCGGGCATCAGCACGTCTACGCGCGCACACTGCCGATGTTCAGCGGGCCGGCGCCCGGCGGCGGGAGGGGGATCATCCAAGTCATGGCAGCTTCGGGCGGCAAAGAGTCTTATGTTTTGGGCGAGGCCGGCTATGCTTACGTCAGCGCTCCGGCGCCCAACTACTTACTTATATCCGCAGACAGCGAAAGCCTTGCGGTTACTGCGTATAACGTTGAACACAGCGTAATAGACAGCGTTGTAATGCGAAAATAGTCGATGGAAGACGGATAAAGGGATGAAATGCCATGAGGCGGGTTTTTACGTTTGTGCTTGTTTTTTGCGTCATTATCGCGGCGGCCGGGTGCGGTGGTTCCGGGGCGTCGTCGGAGCCGCTCAAGCAAAACTCCGCTCAGTCCGGCAACTCCGAGCTATCCGGTAACTCCGCACTATCCGGCAGCACAGCGCCGCCCGGCGGCTCAACTTCGTCCGGTGATCACGCAGCCGGGGAACCCTCTTCAGCCGCGGAACCCGCGTCAGCCGCAGGGAGCCAACACGCCGATGATGGCGCCGGATGGATCATAAGAGTCGTAACCACTGCGGGGGAGGAACTATGGAGGTTTACAGAATCCGGGCTTAACGCTCTGCTGCAGGGACAGTTGAATTTTTCCGCATACGTTTATTCAACTATCAATAACTGGCCGTCGAGTCGGTTTTACGTCGCGGAAGGGTACGGCGTGGCCTCCATTTTACGGGCAGCGGGAGTCTATGAAACCGCGCAGACTGTAATATTCCGGGCCGGTGACGGGTATGAGGTGAGCCTGACGCGGGATCAGCTTTTCAGTGGGCAGTATTATTTTCCGCAAGTCGGTGAAAGCGATGCAGGGGCGGAGCAGGTTCAACCGATAATAGCATACCGTTGGCGCGAAGGTTCAGCGGATATAGGCGAGGTACGCGAAGATAAGCCTATTTTCATTTTTGGCCAGCAGACTCCGTACGAGCATACGAATCCGGCATTTGTAGTCGGGGTCACGGAAATAGTCATTGACACAGACGCGTGCGAAACCTGGCAGGCAGCGGATACGTTCCCGCAGCCCGGGGCTATCGAACCGGGGGCGGCAGTGAAATTGCAGCATCCATATTTCGGACTTGTCAAGATGTATTATACGCTGGATGGCAGCGAGCCGACTGCGCGTTCCTTGCTGTATAATCCAAGCACGTATCAGACCGAGCTGAACAAGCCGATACCGATTGCCGGACCGGTTGTGATAAAAGTTCTTGTGACAGGTTATGGCAGAAATGACAGCGAAATCGCGGTTTTTGAGTTTTGGCCGGAAGCGTAGGAGAGTGGGCAACGTGCCGTGCCGGCGCGTGTGGAGAGTGGGCAACGTGCCGTATCGGCGCGTGTGGAGAGTGGAGTCGAAGGGTTCGGGAGCAGTGCGGAAGCAATAATGCAGAATGCAGAAATGTAAATACATAGCCGGAGGGGGAGCATGCGGAAGTTCTCTGTAATGCTGATAATAGTATGTATAGTATTCACCGGTACCGGGTGCGGTAAGGCCGGCTTGCCTGACGTGCCTGCAGGCAGCGGGGACGCGGCTTATGAAGCTCAGACAATTCAAATCGAGGGGCTGCGCGAGCTGGGCGGCGGAATAGCGGAAGTCAGTATTGCCGAACTGCGTGCGCTTCCGCAGCGCGGGCTTGACGCAAGCTATATGCGCACCACAGGGCTACTTGAAGAGTTCAAAATGGAAGGTCCGCTGCTGAGCGATATCATTCGTTTTGCGGGAGGAAACATAGACGATTACGCCGGGCTTGCCATAATCGGGCGCGACAACTATTATTGCCTGTTTTCCCGGGAAGTGCTGGAGAGCACTCCTGACCTGCTGCTTGCCGTGGCCGTGGATGGCGAGTATGCGCTGGATGAGGACAGCGCCCCGGCCCGCGCCGCCGCGCAGGGTCAGTTCGGGCCGTACTGGGTGAAACAGGTGGCAAAAATCGTGCTTTATGAAGAGATACCTCAAAAGGTCATCACCAGCGTATGGGTGTTCAGCGAACTGACTGCCGGTATCGCGACGGTTGAATATGAGTACTACGGATCAAAGGATCGCGCGGTCGATCTGGAACAGCTTTTCTCGCGGCTTGATTTCGTTGACAGCAAGGCGTTTTTTACCATGAAATCTGCGGACGGATTTGTAAAGAACGAGGCAATGAACATGGTGAAATCGCGTTATTATATTAAGATCGACGGGGAGGACTCGCCTACAAACGTCGCCCCGTATATAATGCTGGGCATGAATGTGCAGAAAATCGCGTGGATATCGACTAACGCCGACGCCGCGGTATTTCCGTATATGCTGACTGAATATATGGATACGGTTACGGTACGCGGGCAGGCCGGCGTGCCTCTGGATGAGGTTTTATATGAGGCGGGCGTGGAAATCGTAAAAGCGGCTGATTTTGATTTGATCGGTACCGTCGGCGAGCGTTATCGCGTGCCTGGGGGCGAGCTTTCGGGCGCGATACTGGTCCCGGCTCCGGATGGCGGCGGGGCGGTGCTGTGGCAGGAGGGCTATGATTACGCCGACATAGACAGGCTGCTCAGGATACGGGTAGTTGAGAGTGGAGTGTGAGAAACGCGCCGTACCGGCGCGTGAGGAGAGTGGAGAGCGGAGTGTGAAGCGTGGAGCCGGAGTATCTGCACAGAGAATAATAGCGCTGAATGTACTGTTTTGCATGCTGGTCGGCGTCTATAGCTGCGGGAAAAACAGCACCGCGCTTTCAGACGAAGAAGCGGCTGCGGTCACGGCGATCAGCGGGGCGGATGCGGCGGGATATCGGGACATAAGCCGTGATGTCCTTACAAAAGAGCGTGCTGCCCGGTTTCCCGCTGTGGCAAAGGTATACCGGCTCGACGACTTTTTTGCTTTTATTGTGAGCCCGGTTGCGTACAACGGGCCGGTAACGCTTGCTCTGGTCATCGACGGAGAAACCGGTGAGAGCATCGGGCTCAAAATCGTCAAACACACTGAAACGCAGCATTATGTGAGGGATATGGACAGTTCCTGGTTCACTGAGCGGTTCGCCGGGAAATCAACGCTTGAATATCTGGCGCTGGTAAGACTCACAGCCCGCTCTGACAGGGACATCGTCGCCATCACCGGCGCGACAGTTACGACCGAGGGTATCATTAATGGCGTAAACGCCGCTTTCGGCGTCTATCAGGAGTTCGTACTTGGCGGGATCGCTGATATCGTGCCTTATATGGTGCGTTTTGAACCGGGGCAGGGAGACGGGCCGGTGGAAACCGGAAACCTGGCTGTCCGCGCGCATGGGGTGGTTTTTGCTGAGATAAGCATTGAGGATATCCGCGCCCTGCCGTCCGTGAAGCGCACGATGAGCATACATTCCACTGCCGGCGTAACGCAGCACAGCTTCAGGGGTACGCTGCTCTCAAAT
>Ga0082212_10009926_pt1 | contig 12228 bp, 12 predicted proteins | sample TergutNt197P3_FD_71548 | JGI IMG/M metagenome (GOLD analysis project Ga0082212, IMG submission 71548) | Neocapritermes taracua P3 segment gut microbial communities from Petit-Saut dam, French Guiana - Nt197 P3 | ecosystem: Host-associated > Arthropoda: Insects > Digestive system > Gut ... | reverse complement strand
ATCCTCCTATTAATTGCGCAAAAAAATCTTTGCACTTATTTTCAAACTCTTTGGGCGACTTATATGTGTTTTCGAGTATATGGCCGCAGTTTTCTCTGAAAAAACTATCCGGCTTTTGCGCGTTTATGCGCGTTTCAGCCTGACTGCGGGTTATGCCGTCGCGGCTTGTTATACGCGCAATCCGCGTTTCTACCGGCGCTATGACGCCGACGGTGACATCGCACATTTTGCTTCGGGAGCTCTCGATAAGCAGTATCGCATCTATTGCCGCAACCGCTCCGCCCTGCGCATCCCATTCGGCAAGCCGCCGTTCTATCTCGGCTCCGACATACTTGTGCGTTATAGTATTTAAAACACTGAGTGAAGCCGGGTCGTTGAAAACGATTTCCCCAAGCCGCTTACGGTCGATCATTCCGTTTTGAAGGACGCCGTCAAATCTTGCGGCGAGGTCTGATTTGATTTCAGCGTTATCCGCCAGCAGTTCGTGGTACACAGCGTCGCAGTCGATGACCAGCGCACCGAGCTTGTTTAGCGCCCGCAACGCCGAAGTTTTACCCGAACCCGTCCCGCCGGTTATACCTATGGTAAACATTTTCGTATTTCCTCCTCAGGCAGCGCGCCCTGGCGCACCACCCGGAACGGCTCGACAGTCAAATCAACGATTGTCGATTCAAAGCCCAACTCGCAGGCGCCGCCGTCTATGACGCATTCGATTTTGCCGTCAAAGTATTCAAGGACCTCCCCTGCGGTTTTGGCAGCGGGCATCTCAGAGAGGTTCGCCGAAGGCACGGCAAGAGGGAGACCCACAAGCCGCATGAGCTCGAGTGTTTTCGGGTGGTTAGGGCAGCGGACGCCCACCGTACCGCCGCCCGCCGTGACGATATCCGGCACGGTATCCTGCCTGGGCAGGATTATTGACAACGCCCCCGGCCAGAATTTGGTGGCGAGCATCCGCGCCGTTTCCGGTATAGAGGCGCACACCGTACCCGCGACGTCCAGCCCCGGGACAAGCAAAATAATTGGTTTTACTGATGGCCGCCCCTTGACGTCATAGATTTTTGCGACAGCGTCCGCATTAAGAGCGTTCCCCGCAAGACCATAAACAGTATCCGTAGGAACAGCGACAAGCCCGCCGTTTAATATGACCTCCGCCGCATAAGCAAGGTTGTCAGATGTAATAACAACTGTTTTCATTTTATTTCTGCATTCTGCATTATTATTTCTGCATTACTTAAGTTTCCGTTGCCTTGAGCTTATCCGCCCTGTCCGCCATGACCAGCGCGTCGATGACCTCGTCGAGTCCGCCGTTTAGAATCTGTTCGATCTTATAAAGCGTCAACCCTATCCTGTGGTCCGTCACGCGGCCCTGAGGGTAATTGTAAGTCCTGATGCGCTCGGAACGGTCGCCAGAGCCGACCTGGCTCTTCCGCTCGGCGGCGACTTGCTCCATCTGCTTACGCCGCTCCTCCTCGTAGAGCCGCGAAACCAATATCTTCATAGCGCGCTCACGGTTTTTATGCTGGCTGCGCTCATCCTGGCACTCCACGACAGTCCCCGTCGGCAGATGCGTAATGCGGATCGCTGAATCGGTTTTATTGACATGCTGCCCGCCGGCGCCGCTGCTGCGGAACGTGTCAATCTGCAGGTCGCTGGGGTTTATATTAAAATCGACTTCCTCCATCTCCGGAAGTACAGCGACGGTCACGGCGCTCGTGTGGATACGGCCCGACGCTTCAGTCTCAGGCACGCGCTGGACTCTGTGTACGCCGCTTTCAAATTTAAACCGCGAATAAGCGCCGTCGCCCTCGACGATGAAACTGACCTCTTTGATACCGCCAAGTTCGGTCTCGCTCAAGTTAGCGATCTCCGACTTCCAACGCTTGGTCTCGGCGTACATAGTATACATACGGTAGAGGCTATTCGCGAACAGCGCCGCCTCCTCGCCGCCCGTTCCGCCTCTTATCTCTATTATGACGTTCTTCGAATCGTTGGGGTCGCGAGGCAGGAGCAGGACACGTATCTCTTCTTCCACACGCTCCATCTCAGCCTGGGCCTCCTCGAACTCCTCCTGCGCCATTTCCTTGAATTCAGGGTCGCTCAGAAGCTCCCGCGCCCCATCCATATCCCGCCGCGCTTTTTCATAGCGTCTGTACGCGTCGACTACGGGCTGTATCTCTTTTTGCGAACGCGCAAGCTGCGCATACAGCGCGGGGTCGGAATAAACCTCCGGCTCCTGCATACGCTTCTCAAGTGTTTGGTATTTTTCTTCAATAGCTATCAGCTTTTCAAGCATAACGATATTCCTTTAAAAAGGCGGCCGTTACGACCGCCTTATGTTGATGTTAGCGAAGTGCGGAAAATAGGAGTGGTTTGCTCGCTTTACCTGTGCTCGGCTGCGCGCTCCTCGGACTCCCAGCCCCACTCAAAATCGGGGTCTTTGAAAACTTTTGAGTTCATCTCATTGCTGAGCATACTGAGTGTATTGTTCGGGAAACGCTTCTCAAGGAAGTAGAAGAAATTAGCCGTATCGTTTGTCTCTTTCATCGCTTCCTCGGTAGCCTTCAAGTAAGCTATCGTGTACTTGATAGCGCTGTCGCCGTCAAGCACGCAACCGGCTTTTTGATGCCCCGGTATAACGACCTCAGGCTTCAGCTCTTTAGCCAGCCTCTCAAGCTCGCCGATCCATTCGCGGCGCTGCCCGGCGCTGACCTCGCATGTGAACGGGTGAGCCTCGTTGAAAATGACGTCGCCGCCGATGAGAGTCTTGATCGACGGGATCCAGACGACCGAGTTCCACTTCAGGTCGCCCATGATATGCTCCATGACCTCGATGCGCTCGCCCTCAAGCATGATGCAGCGGTCTTCGAGGGGGAGGAGATTTTCGCATTGCTTGCGGCAAAGGTTCCCCTCGCCGATCATTTCGATCCATTCGTCGAGTTTTGGCTGATACTGGTCGCCGTACAACGGAACCTCCTCAGGCAGCATATAGAACTTCGCTTTCGGGAACGCGATCTGTATTTCGCCCATGCCCCAGTAATGGTCAGGGTGGAGATGCGTAGCGAAAACAGCCGTGAGCTCGAGGCGGGTTTCGAGGATTTCCGCTATCAACCGGTGCGCGTTCGACCTGTTGAACTGGCAATCGATCAGTACGCACTCTTTCTGCCCCATTACGATCGCCGATCCGACGCAGAAACCTGATTCGTCTCCGAAAAATGCCTTTGTGGCGAGTTTGCCCTCGCCGTGTTTTGTGAGGATTACTTCACTCATTATTCAAACGCCTCCTTAGATATAACTATTTATAAGATGCACATAGTATAATACAGCGGCTGGTCAATGTCCACACTCAATTGTCAATCATCGATTCTTGGCGTCGGCTTCAGCCGCCTATACACAACTAAGTACATAGTGCCAAAACAGGCTATACCGCTGATAAAATGGGAAACCGTCTCCGCAAAAAACACACCGTTTGTACCCATACCCAGCAGTGGGAAAATAACAGTCAGCGGCGCGGCGATCATAGCTTTTCTGAAAAGAGTGAAGAAAATCGCGTTTTTTGACCTGCCGAGCCCTGTGAATACACCTTGCCCGGCAATCTGCATCGACAGGAACATAAACAGGCTGAAATAGATCCGGATAGCCGGGATGCCTGCCTCTATCAACTGCGGTTCCGAACTGAAAATTCGTAACAGCGCACCCGGCATCAGCATCGTAATAGCCCATACGATCATTGAGTATATTATCGTTATAGCCGAGTAGAACCTTATCGCCAGACGCACCCTATCCGGTTTGTCCGCTCCATAATTATAGCCTATTACCGGCGACGAGCCGGTCATCATCCCCTGGATAGGCATCGACGTCACTTCGCGCAGCGAGGTAATAATGGTCATTACCCCGACATAAAGGTCGCCGCCGTAATATTGTAAAGTAACGTTGCATACTATTTGCGTCAGGCTGGTCGTAAGGTTCATGAAAAAGCCCGATAAGCCCAGCGCGATGATCTTGCGCACCCTTGCCGCCTGCAGCCTCATACAGGAGATTTTCAGATGGAGTAATGCCCGTTTACTTGTAAGGAACTGCATGACCCACACGGCGGAACAAATCTGCGCTATAACAGTAGCCGTCGCCGCGCCGCGCACACCCATGCCCAACGCGAAAATGAATATAGGATCGAGTATGATATTGATCACCGCGCCGATGGCAACGGTCAGCATACCTGTTCGGCCGAAACCCTGCGCGTTTATGAACGGGTTCATACCGTGCGAGAACATGGCAAAAATCGTACCGGTCGCGTAAATGCGCAAGTACTCGCCCGCGAACGGGTATGTGTTGTCACTTGCGCCGAAAAGGTAAAGCACCGGTTTCCTAAATGTTATCACCAAGGCGGTCATAACAACGCCAAGGATAAGAAGTATCGCGAAAGTGTTGCCCATTAATCGCTCTGCTTCCTCGTCATTGCCTTTCCCGCGCTCGATAGCAAAAAGCGGGCCTCCGCCTGTGGCGCATAAAGACGAAAAACTCGCAAGGATATGTATAACAGGTATTGTGAGCCCCACGCCCGTGAGCGCAAGGTGCTCCACAGCCGGCATGTGGCCAAGGTATATCCGGTCGATGATGCTGTACAGGACGTTTATGAGTTGCGCAAGCGTGATAGGCAGCACTAGCCGCATGATCGCGCGCGGTATGCTGCCCTGCGAAAAATCGCTTTTGTCAATTGCTGTAGTATCAGCCATATGGTTTGACTCATTTCTCCCAAACGATTAGCCCTGCACAAATCGTCCCGCCGTCCGCAGTCTGCCGTCTGTTTGCTATTTTTCAATCATTATTCGTTATTCGTTATTCGTTGTTCGTTGTCCGTTGTTAACTGTTAATTGTTAACAGTCCATCTCACGCCCTGCGGGGTGTCTTCAAGGACGATCCCCATCTCGCCCAGCTTATCGCGAATCCTGTCCGCTTCCGCCCAGTTTTTTTCTTTCCGCGCTGCCTGTCGCGCTTCGATCAAAGCCTCGACTTCTTTATCAAGGCCGGCTTCGCCCGCTGCCGCTGTCTCGTCCGCGTACATCAAACCTAAAACGCCGGCCAGTTCGTTGAAAACCTCAAGCGCCGCCAGCGCGAACGCCTTTGACGGCGAGGGTCCGGCGGCTAAGCTGTTGCTCTCGCGCACAAGCTCGAATATTACGGAAACCGCGTCGGCGGTGTTGAAGTCGTCGTCCATCGCTTCAATAAACCTCTCGCGGTAACGCGGCAGCGCCGCGACAAACGCGCTTTCGGCGCCGCTGTCCAATCCGTTATCCGAGCCGTTGTCCGCTATGTGCTTTAGCGTCCCTTTTGCGGTTTTCAGCCGGTCGAGAGCGTTTTTGGACTGGACGAGGATATCGCCGGAATAATTCAGAGGGCTCCTGTAATGGCTCATAAGCATGAACATACGGATGTTCTCGTACCCATAAGCCTCAGCAGCCTCGCGGACTGTGAAAAAATTACCGAGAGATTTCGACATTTTTTTATTATCAATGCTAATAAAACCGTTATGCACCCAATAACGGACGAACAGGCGCCCGTTGCAACCCTCAGATTGCGCTATCTCGTTTTCATGGTGGGGGAAAATGAGATCCTGCCCGCCACAGTGTATGTCGATAGTCTCGCCGAGGTATCTTTTTGACATAGCCGAGCACTCTATATGCCAGCCGGGGCGCCCCTGCCCCCACGGCGAATCCCAGCTTGGCTCGCCCGGTTTTGCGCCTTTCCACAGCGCGAAGTCCATAGCGTTTTCCTTGATCTCAGTGACGTCGACCCGCGCCCCCGCCATAAGATCATCAAGCGGCTGGTGCGAGAGCTTGCCATAATCAGTGAACTTAGCCGTCCTGTAATACACGTCGCCGCCGCTCTGATAGGCAAAACCTTTTTCGATGAGTGCCGATATCATATCGATCATCTCGCCGATGTTTTCCGTCGCTTTCGGGTGTATAGTCGCTTCGCGCACCCCAAGCCCGCGCGCGTCCGTCCAATACTCGTTGATGTATTTTTCCGCTATCTCCGCGCTTGTTTGCCCCTCCTCGTTTGCGCGGTTGATTATCTTGTCGTCTACGTCAGTGAAATTCTGGACGAATGTGACCTCGAACCCGCTGTACTCGAAATAGCGGCGCAGCACGTCGAACATGATGAGCGGCCTTGCGTTGCCTATATGAAAAAAGTTATACACCGTCGGGCCGCAGGCGTACATTTTGACTTTACCCGGCTCAAGCGGCGCAAACTCTTCCTTTTTCATAGTTAATGTGTTGAAAAGTTTCATCAGGGAACCTCCGGTGATTGGAATAACGCGCTTGATATAACCCTGCGCGTTTGGTATTATTGTTAAAAAACAAGGAGGGAATCATGGAAAAAGTATATAATACCGATGGGAAACACGGCGGGCAAATAGTCCAAGAACTGACGCTGCCCGCGACCCATACGACGCCGGAAGCGCTGGAGATGTACAGCAGGTTTGGCAGAAGGATCCATTGGATCGACACTAATGTAGTCCCTGGCTCTTTCCAGATGAATACATCTTTGTATCTGAAACCAACGGTTGGACTGTATGACGACGACCCTAAAGAGGGGCAGGCGAGGTTCTTGTCATTTAACGTGCCGCACGTCCACGACAACGCGGAAATTCTTGGGTTTTACGGCACGAACCCTGACGACCCATACGACCTCGGCGGTGAAATCGAAATCTATATCGACGACGAGCTGCATGTCTTGACGAAAAGCTCGCTCGTGTTTTTCCCCGGCGGTATGCCGCATTGCCCGCTTTCGATAACAAGGGTAGACCGCCCGATATTCCATTTCTCAATAGTCATGGATCCGCAATACACGCTCACAAGCGACGGGAAAGTAACAGTGGCCGAATAGCCGGACTAAACGCTTCGTATGGCGCGAGGCACGAGGCACAAGGCGCGAGGCAAAAGGCGTCATTAATATCCTAGTTCCTCAAGTATCTCCGCCGAGCTTTTGACAAGGCCGACACAAACCGTGCCTCTTTTTTTGAGGTATACTTGAAAACCCTCGTCGGTTGTCGGGTCGCATTCAAGCAACTCGCGGCAAGTAAGCGCGCCGTTTTTTTCCCTGAATACATCGGTAAACTGCACTACGCGCGCGTGGCAGTTTGACTTAGCGCCGGAATCCTCTGCCGTCTCGGCGCCGTGTTTGAGGCTGACGACCAGAATTCCGCCGGAAACGGCGCCGCAGATCTCGCCTAAAGCGCAGCCTCCGCCAAGCCCGCAGGCGAGCTTCACGGCTATATCCGAGTCGAGGTCGTAATCCTCGCAGAACGTGGAAAGGACTGACGCCCCGCAGCCAAAACCCGCGGTTATTTGGGATTTGGCAAATTCGCTTTTTGAACTCATTGTATGATTCCTCCTTAAATAGTGGCTGGATCAAGGCGGCGAGTAACGCTGCCTTCTTCATATACTGATATCTGTAAACCCGTCCTTTGTAAGGCGCTTGATATGCCTGAAACCGCAGTGCCTGACAAGCTCCAGCATATCATTGTATCTATAACAAATCGACGCTGTATCGTGGCTGTCGCTGGAGATTATGACCTCGCCGCCTCGCTTATGCAGTTCCTTGAGCAGAAAAACCGATGGGTACGGCTCAGGTTTGTCAAAACGGTACATAGCGCCGGTGTTGACTTCAAAAATCTTGCAGCTTTTCAGCAACTCTTCCATAGCGCAAAGGGCTGCGTCTACATATCGGGAATCGCTTTCATCGAAAAGTCTCCCGCCGAAATTGTACTTTGTTATCAAATCAAAGTGAGCGACGACGTCCGCTTTTGTTTTTTTGGCGACGTCCGCGACGGTCGCGAAATATGCCTCAGCTATCGCAAAATAATCTCCGCCGAAATACTCGTTCACAGCCGCTTGCTGTCTGTTGGGGCCCATGTCGATGCTGACGAGATCGCCACGTTGGAGTATGTAGTGGACAGCGCCTAGGGTGAAGTCAAAACCGTCCGCTATCGGGGCGGAATGATACTCCTGCTCGATCCCTAGGAACAGTTCGATTTCACCGGCGTATTTTTCTTTTAAACTCCTGATTTCGCTGATATATCTCGGCGTGTCTTCGCGGCTTAAGCTGTGTTTTACGTCAAACGCCGCATAAGAATGCCCCGAAAACCCAAACGAATCGCAGCCTTTTTCGATAGCTCCGAGCACCATCTCCTCCGGCGTGTTCTTCCCGTCGCAATATTTTGTATGTGAATGTATATTCTGCATTCCCGGCATATGTCGTTAATAACCCCTCATACGTATTGAAGCCACTAGCCACTAGCCACTAGCCACTAACCACTAACCACTAGCCACTAACCACTAGCCACTAACCACTAGCCACTAGCCACTAGCCACTAACCACTAACCACTAGCCGCCTGTCATCTTCTCCTGTTTGACCTTATTGTCGATAACATGCCGGGACGCGAGCTCTTTTTTTACATCGTCGTTTGTTATGCCCATCTGCGCCATCAACACCATGGCGTGATAGGCGAGGTCGGCGATCTCATATATCGTCTCTGCTTTATCGCCGGATTTTCCCGCTATTATGACCTCAGTCGATTCCTCGCCTAGTTTTTTTAGTATTTTGTCCGTGCCCTTTTCAAACAGGTAGGTCGTATATGAGCCCTGTTTCGGATTTGTTTGCCTGTCTTCTATGATGTCGTACAGCGTATCGAGAGTGAACGGGGCGGCGCGGTCATCCGCGCTGTTGTCTGTGTTTGCGAGGGCATACCCGGCGCCCTCGGCGTCCCCGCCCGCGCCGAAAACGTCATCGTAAAAGCAGGAATCCGCGCCGGTGTGGCAAGCGGGCCCGGTTTTTCGAACGGTAACGGTCAGCGCGTCTCTGTCGCAGTCTGCTTTGATGTTCACTATACGCTGCACGTTGCCGGACGTTTCGCCCTTGCGCCACAGTTCTTTTCGAGAGCGCGACCAAAAGCATGTCCTGCCCTCGTCCATGCTTATTTTCAGGCTTTCTTTGTTCATATACGCAAGCGTAAGCACGGCGCCGCTGTCTGCGTCGACGATTATTGACGGTATCAGCCCGTTTTCGTCGTATTTCAGTTCATTTATGTCGATCATGGTTGTATCTCCATTTTTTATTTTTAACGCCCCCGCATTTTATCAATTTTTAGCATGTGCGTCAACTCTTGCGCGCTAAACGGTTATGTTATATACTGAAATACAACATTATAAAAACTCAAAGAGGTAATGATCATCCATGAAAAAATTGTTTGATTCCATAATAAGCAGCCTTAAGGGAGGCCAGCCGGTAGTGCTTGTGAGCGTGGTGGCAAGCAGCGGCTCTACGCCTAGGGGCGCAGGAGCTATGATGGCTGTTTTTCCGGGCGGGGGCTCCTCCGGTACAGTAGGCGGCGGAGCGGTTGAGTTCGAGGCGCAAAAACACGCGGCGCTGATGTTTGATAGCAAAAGCACGCATATCGCTTCATACTCGCTGGAAAAACATGCCGTAGCCGATTTGGGGATGATCTGCGGTGGTGACGTCACGCTGTTTTACGAATATTTTGACCCGGCGGATAACCGTTGCTTGGAACTGTTCAAGCACATGTGCGCGGCGCTTGATAAAAACGAGAATGCCTGGATTGTCAGGCGGTTTGAAAGCGAGCGGGCAGCAGAGACTGCGGTATACGATGGCGGCGGCCTGCATTTCGCGTCTTCGATAAAAGAGGACGATATAAAGCCATTGCTGGGCAACGCCCCCGAGTTGTCAGATGGGGATGTGCTTTTATACGCCGAACCGATCATGCGCGCGGGCAGGGTCTATGTATTCGGCGGTGGGCATGTGGCTCAGGAGCTTGTGCCGATGCTTTCGCGCGTGGGGTTTTCCGTCGTAGTGTACGAGGATCGCGAGAGCTTCGCGAGGGAGGAGCTTTTCCCTGACGCCAACGGTATTATCCTTAACGATTTTGCTAAAATTTCCGACGCGGTTTCCGTCGATGAAACAGACTATGTGGTTATTATGACCCGGGGGCATCAGCATGATTTTGAGGCGCTGGAACAAATGCTGAGAACTAAGGCGCCGTATGTCGGCTGCATAGGAAGCGCGAGGAAAATCGAGACTTTCAAGCGGAACCTTGTCGATAAGGGTATCCCGGAAGCCGAACTCAAGAGGTTGCACAGCCCGATAGGTTTGAAAATAAAAGCCGAGACGCCGGCTGAAATAGCAGTAAGCGTCACGGCTGAGATGATCCTGTTCAGAGCGGAGCACTGATAAATGATTATTGCTGCGCAATCATCATACTTTTATTTAAGCCGTGGCGCGGGACGCGCCACATGGCACATTATACCATTCACTACGTTCATGGCATAATAATGCATAATGCAAGGGAGGCGCCGGAGTCTTGAGCGATTTTCTATACAAACCCCAATATACCATTACGGATGAAATCCTGAGTCTTGTCGCGCAGATTGCCGCTCGCGTGGATGTTCTGGCGGTTCATAGCGGCATGGAGCAAAACCCGAAACTTCGCAGGCTAAACCGCCTCCGCTCTATCCACTCGTCCCTTGCCATAGAAAACAACACACTAACCCTGGAGCAGGTCACGGCGCTTTTTGAGGGGAAAAACGTCTTGGCTCCGGCTCAGGACATTTGCGAAGCGCAAAACGCGTTTGAGGTATATGACAGGCTGCTGGAATTTAACCCGTATAACATTATGGACTTGCTGGTTGCGCATAGAATCCTGATGAAAGATTTGGTGAAATCGCCGGGGCAGTTCCGCGCTGGCAACATTGGCGTTGTACGCGGCAAGGACGTTGTGCATATCGCGCCGCCCGCCGACAGTGTTTCTGGTTTATTGGCCGACTTGCTGCGGTGGACTGAGGGTGCGGAGGTTCACCCGCTTGTGAAAAGCTGTGTGTTCCATTATGAATTTGAGATTATCCACCCTTTCCCTGACGGGAACGGACGCATGGGCAGGATGTGGCAGACGCTCATGCTGTACCAATGGAAAGAAATCTTTGCGTGGCTTCCCGTGGAAACAATGGTTTGGGAGAGCCGGCAAGAGTATTATTCCGCGCTCGGCCGCTCAAACGACGCGGGCGACTGCACGGAATTTTTATGTTTTATGCTGCAAGCCATATTAGACACGCTGGGGGTATACGCTTCAAGCGACCAAGTGACCGACCAAGTGACCGACCAAGTGAGACGGCTTGTAGGCGTTTTGGGAACAAAAACGCTTTCGGCTATGGAGCTTATGGAACTGCTTGGCTTGAGGCACCGCCCGACTTTCCGCAAAAACTACTTGCGCCCCGCGCTAGAAGCGGGGCTTATTGAAATGACCCTGCCCGAGACGCCGAACGCAAGCGGCCAGAAATATCAGAGAGTGGACAGGCGCGGTGTAGGCTGCTAGCCTAAAAATATTAGAAAAATAATGTGTTTTATCGGCACTAATAAAGTTCTCATAGATGGTTCGACACATTCGGTGTTGTGAATTTGCTCGATAGAAAGGCGGTTAGTAAGGCGCTTATCTATTGCACTACGTACGGAAAAGAGATAAGTGACAAAGCCTTTGCTTGTACAGGGGGCGGGGCTCCGGTCAAAATAAAAAATGCCCGGAATGCGGCGGCAAAATAGATAACACTATTAACACATGCGCGAACTGCGAATATACAATCGAAAGAGAGATAAATCAACCGCAACAAATCCAGTATATGCACCCTTATAATACGCAGCAACATTATTATCCTCCGCAACAGCCAGGTACGGCTTTTTATCCCTAGGCACAAACCGTTAGTTCGTTACGTTGTACGAGATGCGGAGGATATAATTTGAATATAAGTATGCAGCAGATATTTGTTAACCAAAAAACAGCGATATGCCAAAACTGTGGGAACTCTTGGAGGGTGTGAGAAAAACACTTTGAACAGTAAGCAGACCTTTGACTAGACTTTTTTACCGTCGGGGGTCCGGAGCAGGTTAGCAAAAGTATCTGAAATAATACCAGCTATAGCCTTTATATCCGTATTCTGGCTTATTTTTTCTATTACAGTTTTTACTGTATCAATGAATTTAGGAGAAAATTCTGCGTCCAATGCTTTTTTTACCCAATCAACATCAGAAACGCTCTTTTTTCCCATGTAAACCTGTTCAAAAGCATAAATCGAACCTTCGCCAAGGGCAGCCACAATGCAGCCAGCAATAATCGCGTTTAGTACACCTGCTGCCAAGTTTACACCGGGAATAGCTTTTAATGC
>Ga0082212_10009925_pt1 | contig 12228 bp, 12 predicted proteins | sample TergutNt197P3_FD_71548 | JGI IMG/M metagenome (GOLD analysis project Ga0082212, IMG submission 71548) | Neocapritermes taracua P3 segment gut microbial communities from Petit-Saut dam, French Guiana - Nt197 P3 | ecosystem: Host-associated > Arthropoda: Insects > Digestive system > Gut ... | reverse complement strand
CTCGTTGTTGCACGGTCGCTAGACAAATTGCGTCGACAATAGTGTCGTTCTGCGACGCAAGGGTGAATGTGTCGGGCGTCGCGGAAGCGGGGGTCGCGGAGCCGAGTGTTGCAGCGCCGGGCGGTGGCCGGGTGTGGGTGACGTCTGGACGCGGGTGGTTCCGGGACGCGGGTAGTTCCAGGGCGCGGGCGGTGCCAGTGCCTGGGGGTGCTAGTGCTCGGGTGGTGCTACCGCTCGGGTGGTACCAGTGCGCAGGCGAGGCCGGTGCGCGGGGAGGGGTTAGTCCCTGCCGCGGTGGGCCTCCCAGGCCTCCGTGGGGTCGAGGTCGGTGGCGGTCAACGCCGAAAAGTCCGTGGGGCCAGCGGGGTCAATCTCCCAGAAGAACTGGGTGCCGATGGGAGGGGAGGACGCCGGGTGGTCGCCGCTGTGCGGTCCCGAGCCCCGTTGGGTGTTGGCCTCCAGGACCCCGCCCGGCAGGCGGAAGACCACGTATACCTCCGCCCGCTCGGTCAGGGCCTGTCCCAGGGGATGGTCGCTGAGGTCCAGGCGGCCGCTCACCTCGGTCACCAGGCCGATGCCTTCGTCGGTCTCGGTGATGCTCAGGCCGGGCAATGCCCGTGCCAGGTAGGGCAGGGGCAGCCCGGTGGCCCGCAGGTGGAACCGGCTCTCGCCCCACTCCTCGGGGGTGGTGCTGCTGCTCAGCCACCGCGAGGCCGGGTCGGCCGGGCCAGGGTCAACCAGGCCAGAGTCAGCCAGGCCAGAGTCAGCCAGGCCAGAGTCAGCCAGGCCAGGGCCATCGAAGCCAAGGCCGTCGAAGGCGGCGGCCAGGTCGGCTAGCCACTCTTCCGGGTCGATGCCGAGGTCGGCCGCCTGCCGGTTGCCGAGGGCGGCCTCGTAGCGGATGTCGAAGGTGCCATTGCCGCGCACCGTGATGAAGAAGTGCGCCTCCAGATCGTCGATCGGCTCGACGGCACAGCAGGGAGGCGGATCGGAGGCGGTCGCCGCCGCGCCGGTCGGCCCGGACGCACCGCCCCCGCTGCAGGCCCCCAGGGCTAGCAGGGTGCCCAGGGCGAGCAGGGTGCCCCGGGCGAGCAGCGCGACGCCGGCGGCCGCCCTAGAGGCCATGGGGGTTGCCCCCGGGCGGGGGGTCGGTGACTGGTGGGGCCAGTGGCTGGCTCGGGGTCGGCGGCGCGACAGGGCTGGGCGAGGCGACAGGGCTGGGCGAGGCGACAGGGGCGGGCGAGGACAGAACCGTCGGCATGGGTGGCGGCCCAGCCTGCACGGGAGGAGTCGCTTCGGTCGGTGACCCAGTCGGCGCGGGAGCCGCCGCTGCGGCGGCCCTCCGCCGTCTAGCATCGCGGATCAGTACCACCCCGCCGATCAGTCCGGCCCCGAGGGCAAAGCCGATGCCTCCCCAGAAGAGGCCCGGAAGCCCGCCATCGTCGTCCCCGACGGCGGCCGGGGGTTCCTCGGCCAAGGGTGCCTCGGCCTCGGTAGGGGCGTCATCCGAGACGGGGGCGCCGTCGGGCTGGGCGTAGTGATCGCTCCAGTCGATCTGGGCGATGCCCTCGTACGGGTCACAGTAGAACAGGTGCGTCAGCACGTAGGGGCGTTCCTCTTCGGGGAAGCACCAGAACTCCTCGTGCGGGTCGAAGTCGGGGTGTCGTTGCGGCTCCGTGGGCCAGGGGATGAGGTCGCCGGTGAACTGGTCGCAGAACGCGAGCCCGGCCGCGATGTCCACCAGGTCGTCCCGGCCGGTGGCACACCAGCCGTCGTCATCCGGGTCGAAGTCGGGGTGCAGCCCGGTGGGCGGGTCTGCGAGGTCCCCGACGGTGGCCATGCCCGGCAGGCCGGAGGCGGCGACGCCGGCCGCCGGGGTGAGGTCGGTGGAGGCGACGGCTCGCATCTGGTAGTTGGGGTCACCGATGCGGGGCAGCCAGGTGACGGTGGAGGTGGCGGCCGAATGGGCGGTGACGGTGCCGTTGGTCTCGACGATGCCACCGGGCAGGGTGACGCTCACCTGCACCAGCATCTGCTGCATCAGGGCGAACTCTCCTGCGTCCGGGACATCGCCAAGGTCCATGTCCATCGCCCCCTCGACGCGGAACTCGCTGCCGGATCGCTCAAAGTCCAACTCGTCTGCGAAGAACCAGCCCATGTCGTCGGCCAGCACCCCGGTGGAGACTATGGTGGCGCCCAGGTAGTCGCCCCGCTCGAAGCGGTCCATGGTGGTGGTGCCGGGGGTCCGGGCGGTGTCCCACTCCAGGCCCTCGAGCAGATCCTCGGCGCTCTCTCCCATCAAGGAGAGCACATCGTCGGTGAAGGCGAACACCTGGATCACGGTGAAGGTCTCGTCGAGATGCATGGTCACGTCCATGACGGCCACCAGGGAGTGGCCCGCCGGGATGATCGGCGATGCCGCCATCCCCGCCTGAGCCCCCGCCTGAGCAGCCACCGGCGGCGGCGGAACGATCGCGGACGGGGCGGCGGAGGCCGGCAGGGCGCCGGCCAGGGTGCCGGCCAGGGCCAGGGTGGCGCCCGCGGCCAGGTGGGAGAGGCGGGTACGGTTTCTCATTCGCATACCTGTTACATGGACAAACCCGTGACCTATGTCACACCGGTCGCCCTGGTCGTTACCAACTCGTTATCAGGGTGAGGCAAGCGGGCACGGCCTGGCGTGCCCCCGGCGAGCCAGCGTCGACTGGCGGAGCCGGGCCGGCCGGTGAATCAGGGCCAGCTGCTGAAGTGGGCTCGACTGTTGGATCAGCGCCGGGGGTAGACCAGCTCGAAGGTCTCGCAGACCACCGGCATCTCCTCCGTGAAGGTGCGCCCCTCGGGCAGGTGCTCATCCCAGAAGGCGCGGTGGCCGCGCCGCCAAGACTCCAGGGTAAGCTCACCCTCGCCCTCCGAGTAGGCGAACTCGGCCGTCACCTCGGCAAACGGCACCACCTCGACGTTGGTCGTCTTGATGATCGCGCGCGGCTCACCGGCCCCGTCCAGGATGATTGACAGGTCGCCGGGCTTGGGCAGCGGCTCGTCCTCGCCGTCGAACTCCCACCCCGACGTGGCGGTGCCGGTCTTGGTGCCCGCCAACACCAGGGCGAGCAGCTCGTTGGCGAGGTCGGTGGTGCCCTCCCCGCCGAACGCCCACGCCGGCGGCGGGGTCAGCTCGTGCGAGTTAAGCCCGACGACGGAGCCTGCCGCGCCGAAGCCCAACTTGCCGCGGGCTCCCTCCCAGAAGGCGTGTATCGGGCTGGCAGGTTCGTGGCTCATGGTCCACATTGTGCCGCATCGCCACTAGGCTCGGAGCATGCGCATCGACGTTTGGCTGTGGGCGGTGCGGCTGTTCAAGGCGCGCACGGCCTCGGCCGCCGCCCTGCGCGCGGGGCGGGTCAAGGTGGGCGGCCAGGTGGTCAAGGCCTCGTATCAGGTGAGGCCGGGTGACGTCGTGACCTGGCGGGACGCTTTGCGCCCGCGCGAGGTGGTGGTCATTGCGCTGCTGCCGAAGCGGGTAGGCGCGCCGGAGGCGGTCAAGGCGTACGACGATCTGTCGCCGCCCATCCCCAGACGGGAGAGGCAGCTGGAGGTCGGCGTGCGGGACCGAGGCACGGGCCGGCCCACCAAGCGGGAGCGGCGCGAGATCGACCGGCTCAGAGGCCGTTCCACCGGCGACTGGTGACCTGTGCACCCCAACGGTCGTCACGTCATCGAACGTGACATCGGCCATCGGGTTGATGGAGACGGCGAAGGTGAGGGCTATAGGCCCGAGATCGGGGTCTGCACCTGTAGCAGGCCCAACCCAATAGACCTGGTCTGCCTCCCTGGAGAGTAGCCTGACGCCATGACCACTTGCTGGTTCGTCGGCCTGACCACGCTCGACGTCATTCATCGCGCCGCCTCGCCCCGCCGCAACCAGAAGGTCACCGCCTCATCCCAGGAGATCGCCGCGGGTGGCCCGGCCGCGAATGCCGCGGTCACGGCCGCCGCCCTCGGGGCACGGGCGGTGCTGATCAGCGCGGTGGGGGCCTCGCCGCAGGCCGAGATTGCGCGCCGGGATTTGGCCGCGCACGATGTCACGCTGGTAGATGTGGACCCGGGCTTTGTCCTGCCCATCTCGGCCGTGTTGATCGATGACCAAACCGGCGAGCGCTCCGTGGTCTCACCCGATGCCGCCCTACAGGCCGCCCCTCGGCCTTCCACCGCCGCCCTCAACGCCCTGCCCCCACCGGACGCGGTCATGTTCGACGGACATCATCCCGAAATCGCACGGGGCGTGCTCGCCCACCTAGACGGCCTGCACCCGCGCCCGCTCGTGGTCCTCGACGCCGGACGCTGGCGGCCCGTCTTCTCCGAACTCATCCCCGCCGCCGACGTGGTGGCCGCCTCCGCCGACTTTCGGGTTCCCGCCCCCGCCGCCCTTGGCGGGCCCGGGGAGGCGGGCCAGGCGTCGCCCACCGCCAGGGTGACCACCGGCGAACCGGCCACCGCCTGGGTGACCACCAACGGGGCAGGGCCGGTCCGCTGGCGCAGCGTCGACCCGGGCGCCGATACGAGCGCTGATGCGGGCGTCGCCACGACCCGTGGCATAGGCGCCGCCATGGCCGGCGCCACCACCGGAGCCTCCGGCGAGGTCCGCCCGCCCGCCGTCGTCGCCCGCGACACGCTCGGAGCCGGCGACGCCTTCCACGGGGCGCTCGTCGCCGCCCTGGCAGCAGGGGACACCCTGGCCGCAGCGGTGGAACGGGCCGTCGCCGTCGCCTCGACCCGCGTGCAGCACGCGGGGCCCCGGGGGTGGCTGGCCGCCCTGCCGGATACGTCAGATTTGGGCGTCTGACCGCCACATTTGCGCCAGGCCTGCCCTACCTGGTGGCGTTCCTGGAGGCCAGGAGTAGGTTCGGAGACGCAGATGCCGAGCCCCCGGCGTCGAAGCGAGCCTCAAAGGAGCAGCAATGAAGGCGATGGTCTACCGCGGTCCGGGCAAGCCCTCCTGGGAAGAGGTCTCTGACCCGCAGATTCTGGAACCCACCGACGCCATCGTGCAGATCGAGACCACCACGATCTGCGGCACCGACCTGCACATTCTCAAGGGCGATGTCCCCGCCGTGCAGGAGGGCACCGTGCTCGGCCATGAAGGGGTCGGCACCGTCGTCGAGGTGGGCGCCGCCGTCAAGAACGTGAAGGTGGGCGACCGGGTGATCGTCTCCTGCATCACCTCCTGCGGCACCTGCGCCTTCTGCCGCGCCGGGGTCACCTCCCACTGCCAGCAGGCCTCTACCGCCGGGATCGGCTGGATCCTCGGCCACCTGATCGACGGCACGCAGGCCGAGCTGGTCCGCACCCCCTTCGCCGACACCTCCCTCCACAAGGTCCCGGCCGGCCTAACCAATGAGCAGGCCGTCATGGTCTCCGACATCTACCCCACCGGCTACGAGATCGGGGTGCGCTACGGCCACGTCAACCCCGGAGACGTCGTCGCCATCATGGGCGTCGGGCCGGTCGGCCTAGCCGCCGTGGCCACCGCCAAGCTGCACGGCCCCGCCAAGGTGATCGCCGTGGGCCGCTCGCAGCCGCGCATCGACTTCGCCCTGGAGTTCGGCGCCGACGTCGGAATCTCCACCAATCATCCCGACTGGATTGAGCAGGTGATGGCCGAGACCGACGGCCTGGGTGTGGACGTGGTCATCGAGGCGGTCGGCGTGCCGCAGACCCTGGAGGATTGCTTCAAGATTGTGCGTCCCGGCGGCCGGGTCGCCAACGCCGGCGTGCACGGCAGGCCCGTCACCCTGCCGATCGACCGGCTGTGGATTCACAACTTCGCCTTCACCACTGGGCTGGTGGACGCCACGAGCACCCCGATGATGCTGAACCTGATGTCCGGCGGCAAGCTCACCCCCGAACAGATGGTCACCCACCGCTTCACGTTTGCCGAGTTCGAGCAGGCCTACGAGACGTTCTCCGACCCGGGCGGCACCAACTGCCTGAAGGTGGCGGTCTCCCGCGGGTAGCCCCTGGCGGCCAGCACCAGCTGCCGGACGGCGATCACCAGCAGCGCGACGACCAGGGCGTTGCGCAGGGCCGCGACGGCCACCATCAGCGGCTCCCCGCCCAGGAACTGCCCGTAGAACATCGGGTAGATCAGTTGGGTCAGGCCGGCGGTGACCAGCCCGAGCCCGCCGACCCACTTCCAGGCCTCGGCGGTCTCGGCCCGCCGCCCTGCAGCGGGCGCCGCGGCAGGGGCGGCGCTGGTGACGCTGGTGGCCGGATCCGCGGAGGTGTCGGCGGCAGCCCACCGGCCGGTGGTCAGGGCCAGGGCCGGCGCGATCGCCGCGCCGATCCACGCAATGAACTGCGGGGAGCCCACCTTGTTGAACACGATGAGCGCTGCCGCCATCGCCAGCGATGCCCACAGCAGCACCTCTCCGGTGGCGGTGGGGCGGCGCCGGGCGGCCAGCCAGGTCAGCAGGCCGATGGCCGCCACGGCCACCAGCAGCAGGAGGTCCAGCAGGGAGGCCACCCGGTCGGCGGCGGGCCCGAGCACCTCAAAGGTGAAGATCTCCTGATTGAACTCGATGCGAATCGACGGGTCGAAGAGGCGCGGGACAAAGAAGAAGGTGGCGGCCACGGACTCGGCCTGCAGGCCACGGCCGGTCTGCTCTCCGAATACCGAGAACGCGCGCGTCCCGGCCCCCCCGAGCAGGGCAAGGCCCAGGACGATGGCGGAGACGATCGCCCCGGGGGTCACCACCGCGCGCAGCAGTTCGCGGCCCCGCCGACAACAGGCGGCCAGCAGGATGACCAGCGCCCCGGGGGCGATCTTGATCCAGGCCCCACAGGTGGCGATGGCCACCGCCAGGGCCGGGCGCCGGCGCGCCTCCAGGATGGCGAGCACCATCAGGGGCGCGATCACCCCGTCTAGGCGTCCCAGCCAGATGGGGCCGAGGACCAGCAGGAAGGCCAGCCACCACCAGGCGGCGGCCCTTCCGCGCGGCCCGGCGGCCGACAGCTGCCAGCAGGCGAGCCCGTTCAGTGCAATCACCAGGAGTGCCCACGCCGCACGGTAGCCAATCGCCGTCGTCGTCAAGGCCGCCGGCAGGCCCACGGGCAGCAGGGCGCCGGCCGGATAGATCCAGGCGTAGTCGAGCACGGGCCAGCCGCCGCCAGCGAAACCGGCGCGGGCCCACCAGGCGTAGAGGTCTACATCGCCGTAGATCTGCGGCTCCCAGACCACCGAGGCCGCGATCACCCACAGGTGGACGGCCACAAATCCGGCGACCAGCGCCCAGCGGGCGGTCAGGACCTGGCCGAGGGTGGCCGCGCTGGGATCGGGAGTCACAGCACGCACCCTATCGGGCGGTTAGCGACCGGGCGCGGCGGCGGGGGTGATTCGGTCGGCGGGCTGACAACCCTCGACGTCGAGCAGGGGCATGTCGGGGGCCAAGGCCACCGCCTCCTCGGCCAGCGGCTCCTCCCACAGCTGGCCGACCAGGAGGTCGACCGTGGCGGTGATGCGGTCATCTAGCACCAGGCGCATGGTGGGGAACTGGGCGGCGACCGTGTAGGCATCGGTGATGCCGCGAACCCCGAAGCGCAGCTCGGAGCGGGACAGGCGCCCCCCGAAGTCACCGATCTCGGCTACCTCGAACCCGCGGCGCTCCAGCACCTCCTGGTTGGCGGCCGCCAGGCCCGCGATTCCCGAGGCGTTGAACACCCGCAGGTGAATGTCGGCGTACGGGGTGGGGCCGGGGAAGATGACGGCCTCACCAAGCTCCACGTCACCGACCGTCGGCAGGCACGGCGGGGTGGTGAGGGCGTCGGCCTGCGGCTGCGTGAACTCGCGCTGAAAGGGTGATTCGATGGCGCCTGTATAGATGGCAAAGGCGCCCAGGGCCAGGAACACCAGGGCAGCACACAGCACGCCGTAGATCACGGCCTGTCGCTGGTGCTCGCGCCGTCGCCGCTGGATGCGCAGCACGTCTTGGGGTGCGTCTTTCGCCACGGGAAGACCTTACCGGCTGGGGGCGCCGGGCAGCGGGCAATGGGGCACCGGGGAGCATGTGGCGGCGGATAATGAGAGACTTCCCCCATGACTGTCGTCTCCGAGAACGCCCGCCTCAACCTGCTGCTCTCCGATTTCGCCCAGAATCAGGGCGGAAAGCTGAACGTGGTGGGCGGCAATGTGCAGGTGCTGGGCTTCGATCCGCGCAAGCGCACCACCACCCGCTTCTCGCTGGTGGCCCTCGTCGAACTGGACTCCCTGTTCTGCCCGGCCGACTTCCAGCTGGAGATCACCCTCCTGGATGCCGCCGGCGATCCGGTGCCGCTGCCGGGCCAGACCAACCTGGCCGAGGGCGCCACGCCGAAGATGTTCCGCGTCTCGCAGTCGGCCCGTCTCGAACGCCCCGCGCTGGCCCACCTGGGCGCGCTGCCTCCCTCGATCCCGGGCAATGTGGCCGTCGTGATCGACTTTGGCAACGGCATCCCGGTGTCGCCCGGCGCCGCCTATGCCTGGCAACTGCGGGTGGACGAGGACTCCGAGAATGCCATCTACCGCCCCTTCTTCATCCCCGGCCCGCCGCAGCAGCCGGTCTTCGGCTAGGCCCCGCCCCGTGGGGTCCCCGACCGCCGGCCGGCCTCGCCGGGCCCGACCGGCGGCGCTGGCCAGGGCGCTGGTGCCCCCAATGCCGATGGCCGCGGCGCTGACGGCCGTGGCGTTGGCGGTCGCGGCACTGACGATGGCAGGGTGCGGCCCGGCACCTACCGAGGCAGGCCAGGGCACCCCGCTGCCGGAGGCGTCTGCGTCTGCGGACCAGGAGGCCTCGCCCGCCGCGCCTCCGGCGTCTCCTTCTCGGCCGTCTGCGTCGGGCCAGGACGACGAGCCCGGCGCTGGTTCCGACCCGGGCTTGAACTCCGAGGGGTCGAACCTCGAGTTCGGCTCCGCCGCCGAACTGTTCGCCGTGATGGGCGCCGGCTGGAGCCTCGGCAACACGCTCGACGCCTGGGGCCAGTGGGTGCCGGCCGACGCCCCGGTGGAGCGGCACGAGCGCGCCTGGGGCAACCCGCAGGCCACGGAGGGCCTGATCCGGGCGGTCCACGCCGCCGGCTTCTCCACCCTGCGCGTGCCGGTGACCTGGCACCAACTCGTCGACCCGGTCGCCTATCAGATTCGCGACGACTGGCTTGATCGCGTGGCAGAGGTGGTGGGCTGGGGCTACGACCTCGGCATGGTGGTGATCCTCAACACCCACCACGATGAGCCGCTCTTCTCCCTGCGGGAGGAGGACATGGAGCGGTCGGCGGCGGCGCTGGCCGCGATCTGGACGCAGATTGCCGAACGTTTCGCCGGCCACGGCGGGAGGCTGGTGTTCGAGGGCCTGAACGAGCCGCGCACCATCGGCACGCCAGGGGAGTGGCGGGGCGGCACCCCGCCGGAGCGCCGCCACGTCAACGTCCTCAATCAGGTGTTTGTGGACACGGTGCGGGCGGCCGGCGGGTTGAACGCGGAGCGGATCTTGCTGGTTCCGACGTATGGGGCGGCCGTGGCCCTGGAGGCGTTCGACGGCTTTGAACTGCCGAATGACCCGGCGGGAGGTTCCCGCCTGGCCGTCTCCCTGCACCTGTACGCGCCCTGGGAGTTCACGCTCCTGATTGGCGACGGTTCGGTCGATACCTGGTCACCGACCGGCTCAGGGCCGGCGGGACCGGCGGCCATCGACTGGGCGCTGGAACAGATCGGGGAGCGCTTCCTCGACCAGGGCATCCCCGTGGTGCTCGGCGAGACGGGGGCCGTGGATCGCGGCAACCCGGAGGCGCGGGCCGCCTGGGCCGAGTATTTCGCCTCCGCCGCGGCCGAGCGGGGCCTGCCGGTGATCTGGTGGGACAACGGGCGCGACGGCCTGTCCCTGGAGCCCGACGACGGCGACCACTTTGCCCTGTTTGACCGTCTCACCTACGAGGTGCTGTTCCCGGAGATTGTCGTCGCGCTCGTCGCAAACCGCCCGTACTGAACCCGCTCGTGCTGTGACCCTCTCGCGCCGCGGCAAGAACGGCAAGCGGCAGCAATTGGCGGCGGGCGGCCGCTAAATCCAGCCGCGCTGCCGGGCCAGGTGTGCGGCCTCGTGCCGATTGGCGACGTCGAGCTTGTTGATCGCCGCAGAGAGGTGGTTGCGGACGGTGGAGGTGGACAGCCCCGACTTCTGGGCGATGTCCTTGGTGGGGGCGCCGCCGAGGGAGAGCTTGAGCATCTGGGTCTCGCGCGGGGTGAGGGGGTTGGTGCCTATCGACATGGTCTCGGCCGCCAGGTTGGGATCGACATGCCCGCCCCCGGCCGCGATGGTGCGGACCGCGCTGGCCAGGGTGGAGACCTGGACATCCTTGGGGGCGATGCCGCGGGCCCCGCTGGCCATGGCGGCCTGCACGATGGCGGGGTGGGCAAAGGAGGTGAGGATCAGGCAGGGGACGGGTTCGGGATCGTGGGAGAGTTCCTTGATCACCTCAATCCCGTCGAGCCCGGGCATCCGCAGGTCCAGCACCATCATGTCGGGCTGTAGTTCGCGGGCCATCTCCAGGGCCTGGGGGCCGTTCCCGGCCACCCCTACCACCTCGATGTCGCCCTCTAGGTGCAGCATGGCGGTGATGGCCTCGCTGAAGAGGCGTTCATCGTCGGCAACAATGATGCGAATCATGAGGCATTCCTTGGCTCTAGGGGGGCGCTGGCCAGCAGGGTGAAGCCGTCCCGCGTCTGGTCTGCCCTCAGGGTACCGTCGATCGCCTGCAAACGTTCGCGCAGGCCGACCAGGCCGGAACCGTCGGGGCTGGGGCTTGGGCCCGCGCCGGCGGGGTTGTCATTGCTGATGGACATCAGGGCCGTTCCGTTCTTGGTGGAGAAGTTGAACACGACGGTGGTGGTGGAAGGGGCGTGACGCAGGATGTTGGTGGTGGCCTCGCGCAGCACCCAGCCGAACACCTCGCCAATCGACGCCGGCCAGTGATCGGCCGACCCCTCCAGCCTCACCGTCACCGCGGCCGGTTCGAGCAGGGCGTGGGCCAGGGCCAGCTCGGAGCGCAGGTCGGTGCGGCGCATGCCGAGGACCAGGCCGCGGGTCTCGGCCAGGGCCTGGCGGGCGAGGCGAGAGACCTCGCGCGCCTCGCGGATGGCGGCGGGATTCCCGCGTTCGAAGAGGGCCTTCGCGTGGTCGGCCTTGATGGCGATGACCGTCAGGGACTGCCCGGTGGTGTCATGGATGTCGCGGGCGATGGTCAGGCGTTCCTGATTGGCAGCCAGCGCTGCTAGCAGGTCGAGGTGGGTCTCCCACTCGGCCCACAGCTGTTGGTGCCAGTGGCCGAGCCGCAGCTTGAGCGCCAGCAGGTATGACACCAGGAAGGCGGCCGTCCACAGGTCGAGGCGAGGGGGCATCCCGGCGAGGGCCTGCGCGGACGCCACCAGCGCGGTGAGGGCCAGGGCCGCCACGCCGACTGAGCGGGTGGTGAACAGGGGGGAGAAGGCGGCCATGGTGAAGGCCACCAGGGTGATGACCAGCAGGTAGTGCAGCGCCAAGGCCGCCGCCTCGGTCATCGGGTAGGAGGCCACCAGCCCGAAGACGGGCCCGGCGGGGGAGGGTAGCCGGCGGTCGATGGACAGCGCCGCCATGGCGGCGATTATCGGGACGGCCACCGCCCCCCTTGGCAGCAGGCGATGACGCCGATTGGCGACGCCGCAGCGGGCGCGGGCCCGTTCCAGCAGCCCGTGATGCCAGGCCAGGCCGCAGCAGACGGACCAGACCGCGCCGATGGAGAGCACCCAGGCGCCCCGCCGCAGGTTGTCTGCCTGGCCCACCCCGCCGGCAAACGCCGTCGCGGCAGCCAGGAGCAGTACGGCCTGCGTCACCAGGCAGACGCGACCAACCCGACGGCGGGCAAAGGCGTGCAGCCAGGCGCGTCCGGGCTCGGCGTGGGTCAGGCGCCTGGCCAGGCGGCCACCCAGGTCGACTGGCGGCGGGTCGCCCGGGTAGGTGAGGGCCGCAGCGGGAGCCAGGCGCTCAAGGGTGGGGGCCGACACGGTGGTCATGGAGGACTTTCTGCGGGGCGAAGGCGGGCCGGGGGCGGGGCCACGGACATCCTGGGGTGCTGGGGTGCTGGGGTGCTGGGGTGCTGGGGTGCTGGCGGGGCGGCGGCGGCGTCCTGCGCGGGGCGGGGCCGCCCCCTCGCCGCCCGGCGCCCCGGGGCGGGGGG
>Ga0082212_10009924_pt1 | contig 12229 bp, 8 predicted proteins | sample TergutNt197P3_FD_71548 | JGI IMG/M metagenome (GOLD analysis project Ga0082212, IMG submission 71548) | Neocapritermes taracua P3 segment gut microbial communities from Petit-Saut dam, French Guiana - Nt197 P3 | ecosystem: Host-associated > Arthropoda: Insects > Digestive system > Gut ... | reverse complement strand
CTCTGTTTACATCAAAAACACAGGAGACGAAAAACCATTACTCCCGGCTACAATCGAATATTCTCTAAACACAAATAACTACGATCATCTCGACACTCTGAAACTCGAAATCCTTATGCAAATAAAACAACTCAACCTCGACGGCGTAGACATACACCTTGAGGACGGCAAGGCTTGGCAGGGAAACACGGTGCTGCTCTCCCTCGAAAACGTCGAAGCCGTTTCCGGTTATGAAAACCTCCAAAACCTGAAGCAAAAACGCGCGGACCTTGAAAGCCGCTACATCGAGGCGAAGGCGCGTTATGCCGAAACCCCCGACGACCCGGAGACATATGAAGCGTACACTCAAGCTTCCGGGCAGCGTAGTGAAGCTATCGGGGAGATACGCAACATCGAGGAACAGTTATATAATTTGATGGAAGGAATGTATATCCAGACATCAAAAGGCAAGCTATCAAAGCGTCAGGAAGAAGCCTATCGGCTGGCAGAGCGCGGACTGCTCAGCGAAGCGCGCGACACTCTGGATTACTACGCAATAGTCAGCGACAGCCGGCATGAGGACGAATCCGCCGAACAAATCGCGGCGCGTGTACAGGTACACGTTAACGAACTGCTCCAACTTAAAGACATAAACGCCGCGCTGCTCGACTGGGAGGGCGCCGACGAGTGTTACAAGGAAGCGGCGCGGCTTGAAGAGAAGCATAACTTACCGCGTAACGCGTCTGTATTGTACGTCGAACACTTGTATTACCAGAACCGTCACGATGAAGCCATTGATATAGGTGAGAGAATACGAAGCCACTATGAAAGTCCGCATTCTGGAGTACCTGACGAGGAAAAGTCATTTCTATACAATATGCTTGGTATATTTTACAGCGATTCCAACCGTATGGACGAGGCGGAAGAAATGCTAAAGGCGTCGCTGGAGATCAGGCTCAGGCGGACAGATGGCAGCTTGGAGTGGATAGAGCGCGAGATAGCGGGCAGCTACAACGGGCTGGGCAACCTGTATATTATGCTAAACCGGTTCGCGGAAGCCGAAGCGGCGCACAAAAAGGCGCTTGATATACGCAAAAAATGGGCCGAAATCGACCCCGACGCCGTGGAACCTTCTTTAGCGTGGACATACGTGAACCTTGGAGCGCTTTACAACGAGTACGACGAAAAAACGAACGAATCGATCGAACTGATGAGCGCCGCGCGCGATATATTCAAGAAACTCGCCGTGAGTAAACCCGAACCGAACGAAGGGTATCTGGCGCAGTGCTACTCTTATCTCGGCGTCTCTTATACAAAACTCCAACGCTTCGACGAAGCTGAGGCAGAGTTCGCTAACGCACTCCAACTGCTGCTGAAACTCGCAGGCGACAACCCGGACGCATACGAGCCGAGGGTAGCCGAGACATACTCCGATCTGGCAAACTCGCTCTTTAAGGCTAAGCGCTATCAGGAGTCGCTTGAAAAGTATAACGCCGCGCAGGAATTGTATAAAAAGCTGTCAAAACACAGCCCCGACGCTTTTGAACCCCTGTCGGCAAAATGTCACGCCGGACTTGCGGAGCTTTACATCGGTACGCAACGCTTTGCGGACGCAGAAACCGCGCTGAACACTGCGGTCAAACTATATGAAAAATATGCAGACACCAACCCGGCATTTGCCGCGAGCGCCGACAACGCCAGAAAAGCGCTTGCCAGCCTGAACGCGAAACAACTCCGTGCCGGAGGTGCTGCCCCGGAACTTACTACGCAGGAACAGGAGATCGCCTTGCTGCTCACAGACGGCGAATCAAAGAGCGAGATCGCCCGCAAGCTGCACTTGAACGCAGAAGATGTTGACAGAGCCATAAAAGCAATACGCGAAAAAGTGGCGGGCACAGAGGAAAAAGACCCCGTTATAGCAAGTATAGTCAAAGAATTTAAACTGACGCGGCGCGAGGCTGATGTGTTCAGTTATCTTAGTAAAGAAGTAGGGACGGATATTATTGCGTCGGAGCTTTTCTTATCGGAAGAAACAGTGCGCGTCCATGTACGCAACCTGTTAAGAAAGCTGTCAATCAACGATAGGCAGAAAGTGCCGGGCTGGTTGGAGTCGTATAAAAGTCACATAAACTAGCAATAATAGATTGTTAATATCGTAAATGTAACGCCCGCGTTTAGTTTTGTGCGAAATCTAAACGCGGTTTTTGGCGTTTTGGGCGGTTTTGTGCGAAATCTAAACGTGACATTTTAAAAAACGGCGTTTAGACTTTATCTATGCAGACAAAGGCGGTGTGATTCTATATGGAAGGCAAAAAAGTGTTTTCTAATGATAAGAGGTACATCATAAATACGATATATGACATTATTGAATTGCAGGATGGAGACTTGATACTCAGCGACGCCCCGCGAGGCATAGTCTATTACAAACTCACGATGTACGGTTACGAATGGGAACTCATTTACACGATCACAGAAACAAGCGAGAAGAAATGCAGCGTCTTGCTCCGGCTCATCGGTGACAGGCATGACAAGGCGCAGGAAATACGCCGCGAGTTCGCGCTGCTGGAGGCGATGCTCGGCGGCGGCGCAGACGTGGTGATAATTGAGAATTGAGAATTGAGTGTGAAGTTTGAAGTGTGGAGTGTGGAGTGTGGAGTGTGGAGTTAATTAAGAATTGAGAATGTAAGAAAAACACCCTTCAGTATCCGCCACGTCCGTTAACCCAACGTCTGTAGGGGCGGCATTCCAAGCGTCTGCAAGACGCTTTTCGCCCGCCCGCATCCCGAAAAAGGCCCTAACGTGTGTGACAAAGAACACATAATAATGCAAAATCATATTCACATAACAATAACATCAATATTAAAAAATATATTTTGGAGGACACATCACAATGAAAAAGAGAATCTTGACCCTCGCGCTCGTACTCGCAATCATTCTCAGCATATCCGCAATACCCGCATCTGCTGCCTCGAACCTCTCCGCGAACCCCACGGCTTCGACTGTGTACGTCAACGGCGCGGCGAAAGCATTTGAAGCTTACATCATCAACGGTAACAACTACTTCAAACTGCGCGACCTCGCGTATGTCATGAACGGTACAGCGAAACAGTTTGAAGTCGGCTATGACAACGCCACCAAAGCGATAACGCTGACGACCGGCAAGGCTTACACGCCGGACGGCGGCGAAATGGCGAATGGCGACGGCAGGGCAAAAACGGCATCGCCCACGGCGTCGCGTATATACCTGAACGGCAAGGAACTTAACCTGACAGTTTATCTAATTGGCGGCAACAACTTCTTCAAACTGCGCGACCTGATGGAAGCGATCGACGTCTATGTCGGATATGACAATAGTACAAAAGCCATCACGCTCGATACAAGCAAAGGTTATGTACCGGAGAGCAGCGCGACGCCTGCGCCACCAGCGACAACCACACCCCCAGTGACAACTACTCCGCCGTCAACGGGCGACAATGCTACAACTATGAACGCGCTCGCCGGTATTTGGTATCATGGTGGTGCTGTTGGCAATTATTACTGGTCATTCGGGGCGGACGGGCGATTTGCGTACTACATAAGCGCTAGGGTGCTTAATAATTCATTTGCCATCGGAATGAGGCCTTATGTGAGCGAATTTTATTTTAAAGGAAATTATCGTGTGAACGGCAACGTAGTAGAGTTCTATAATTGTCAAGTTGATTCTTACTTTGAATACTCTGGCAGCGATTATAAATTTTTTCCAGACCGTGATTTTTCCGGTGACATATTCCTGAATACACCTTTACAGAACCCAACAAGAGAAGATGACTTCACTGTGACATTTGAGTTTATAAACGCGTCGCGGCTTAGGATAATCATTGACCGCACTGAATACAGCGATAGTTATGACTGGCTATTTGATTATGAAGGAACCAGAGGTGACATTAGCATCCCAACACAAAACCAGACTTCTGCGTGGCCGGCGGACAAGCTGCCGCCTGATTTGCCGGCGTATAATGACGGTCGTATTATATCAACATCCACGTCAAGCCAGACTTATATAAGAGTTAAAATAGACGGGTCGACACGCGAATACTATATTGACTATGTTGAACGCATGGTACAATCAGGTTGGGAGTGGTATTCAAACTCTACTAAGGAGGAGTTTGAAGCCTTCAAAAGAGGAGAGGATTTCAAACATTCATGTACTTTTAGTAAGAATGGTTACCAGGTAATGGTTATTTATAGTGTAAATGAAATAGGATTAGTAGAAATCAACTGGTGGAAATAATATAAATTACAGGGGAAATTTATCCCAAAGGAGGTACCACACCTGTACCGCGCACCAGCGCCCAATACGAAAAAACGGAGCATAACGGGCACTACGCCCGTTATGCTCCACGGAAAACGATTCACCGTTTTTGTTCTTTTGCCGCGATAACGATAATCGCTTTTCCTTTATGCCTTAATCACGGCACTGTTGGTAATAGGTCGCTTTTCGCCAAAACCTCTTCGAGTCTGTCAATATGCTCGGTGTAATCATGCTTTCCATCGGAATAGATACAGTAGGCGATATTGCCAAGAGTCAGATGGATTTGGTACGCAGCCATTCGCTGCTCAAAGTATCGACTATTGTCCGGTGACTTCGTTAAGTACGACTGCCGCATCCTTTGGATGAGATTGACTTCCGTGAAAGCGGGATACCATGGCTCAAAGAATTCGAATATGGCTATATCGTACGCCGGATCTCCAATCATGGCGCAGCCCCAATCAAGCAAGGCGCTTACCTTGCGGTTATGGACCAGGAGGTTCTGATAGAGGAGGTCTGAATGGATCAGGCGCTTCTGATCCGGACAAAACCGCACCAGTTCCGTGAGCTGTTTATAAAACCGGTCGACCTTGCACTGTGCTGTCGGGATTTTCACAAGTGCTTTTTTCCAGCCGTGGGTCAGACTGTCCGGACGGTCATTAATAACGTCGGTCAACGCTTCAGACCAGCTGTGAAACGCGCCGTGTCCTTCCGGGGTTATCGTGCCATACCCTTTAGTTGCATCAAGACTGACCGATTGCAGCGCAGTCATCATAGACAGAAAATCGGGAATGGTTTGTTCGAGTTCCGCGGCGGGCATATTTTCAAACGGTTCGCCATGGAAGAATGGCGAAATGGCGTAGTATTGGTCAAGGTATCGGTCTATTCTGATGATTTGAGGGATGGGCAAATCGGGCGATGACCACCGGGCGGCAATCCTGTCCCGATGGAAATTTTCAGGGGTATGACTCAGCCTGATGACAAGGTCACGACCATCCGCATTGAATCTATATGCCGCCGACCATTCCCCGCCTCTAAGCGGGGCAAGGGTCTTGGCAGGCTCCTCCGACTGATAATTATTTTTGAGAATCAACTTCACAGTGTCATTAAGTTCCGATTTCAGCATAAAATCAAACTCCAGACTGTTTTACAATATCATAGCATATTCCATTTCGCCGTGCATCACCCATGGGCAATTTGTTATCCATGAACCGCGCCCTCTTGACGTTGCCGTTCAATATACTTCGTGTTCTTTCCCGATCCGACCTTGTCCACCACTCCTTTCCTGACCATAGCGGCGAGGACCGCTTCCACGGTCGTGGGGCTGACGTCGGGCAGGATGTAGCATATTTCCTGTTTGGAGATCGGCAGGAGGCTGTTCAGCACGGTCGCTTCGATCCGCTCACGTTTGTTCACCTTCTTCGCTTGTACCCCGGCGAACCGTTTATCAAGCTCTTTGTAGCAATACAGCAGGGTGGCGACGAAGTTCTCTATAAACGGGAAGTAGCTGTTCTTGTTCTCATGCCAGCCGTCCGAGGACAGGCGCAGGGCTTCGTAGTAATCCCACTTGCCTTTGTTGAGCTGTTCCTCGAATGAGATGTACTTCCCCGCGTCGAAATCGTTCTTGTAAAGCAGGAGCAAGGATAGCAGGCGGCTCATCCTTCCGTTGCCGTCGGCGAACGGGTGGATGCAGAGGAAATCGAGGACGAAACAGGGGATCAGCAGAAGCTGATTCACGCTGTAGTTGCTTCTCGCGTCCATGAAGGCGAGGACAAGCTGCTCCATCGCCGCGGCGGTTTCATTAGCTGGGGTCGGCGCAAACCGTACCCGCCGCTGGCCGGCCGAGTCCACTTCCATGATCACGTTGTCGCTCTGCTTGTACGCGCCACCGTTCACGGGGGCATAGGACAGCATGATCTCATGCAGCCGGAGGATGTCACGCTCACGGATGTCGAGGCTGTTATGGTTCTCATGAACTAAATTAAGCGCGTCGCGGTATCCGGCGATCTCCGCTTCGTTGTGGTTGAGCGGGGCGCTGTTTTGGTTGACGATTTCATTGATGCGCTGGTCGGTGGTGACGATTCCTTCGATGGCGTTCGATCCCTTGACGGATTGTACCTTCGCTATGCTTTCAAGTCGGGTGAACACGTCGGGGTAGTTATCTTTTAGTTGGCTCTCCCGCGCGCGCAGTTCGGCGATGGCGCTGACCACGTTCACAAGCCCTGCGGGAAGCATTCCTTTTTCCAAAAACGAATAATCAAATCTTTTCATGCCTGACCCCCTATATAATACTGCACATATAATGCATTATTATATGCAGAATGTCAAGGCTGTTATGGAGTTATCCGGCATGTAAATAAGAATTCCGTATTAAGATATATCTTAACCAATTGGCAATTAGCGTTTGCAATTCAGTTATATTTGCGCTATAATGGTCCCGATGCTAATTGGAAGGGGTGTTTTTTGTGATTAAGAGAGAAGCGTACATGAGCCGTATCCGTCCGTTTATCGGCAACGAGCTTATTAAGGTGCTGACCGGTATCCGGCGCAGCGGGAAATCGGTCATGTTGGAACTGATACAGGCTGAGTTGGCCGCGCAAGGGGTGTCCGATACCCAACTCATTAAGTACAATTTTGAGGATATGAACAGCGCGAGGCTTTGCACCGCCGCGGCTTTGCATAAAGAAGTCACACGGAAGATTGCCGATATCGAGGGTAAAGCGTACCTTTTCTTCGACGAAATCCAAGAGGTCAAAGAATGGGAAAAATGCGTTAATTCATTCCGCGTGGAGTTCAATTGTGATATCTACATCACCGGCTCAAACGCCAAGCTGCTTTCAGGTGAGCTTGCGACTTACCTTGCCGGGCGATACGTCGAGTTTATTGTCTATCCTTTCTCCTTCGGGGAGTTTTTGGAGCTGTACACATCTATCGTTCCGAAAGCGCAGACGCAGGATGTGTTCACAAGATACCTGACCCTCGGCGGAATGCCCTATCTTGGAAACCTTCGGTATGAGGAAACGCCGGCGCAGATTTACTTGCAGGATTTGTTCAACTCGGTTGTCCTCAAAGATATCGTAAAACGCAATATGGTTCGTGACGTCGATCTGCTGGAGCGCATCATCGCCTATATTTTCGGCGGCGTCGGAACGACGTTTTCGGCGGCGTCGATCTCAAAATACTTCAAAAGCGAAAGCCGTGCGGCGGCTCCCGAAACAACGATGAATTACATCAGATATTGCATGGACGCATTTTTAGTCTATCAAGTCCGCAGGCAGGATTTGCAGGGTAAGAAGCTGCTGTCGGTCAATGAGAAATACTACGTCGCCGACCACGGTATGCGCGAGGCCGTTTATGGCGGCAGCATGAAGGACATTAATCTCATACTTGAGAATATCGTTTACATGGAATTGCTTCGGAGGGGATATAAGATTACGGTAGGAAAAGCGGGTGAGAGAGAGATAAACTTCGTCTGCGAAAAAAAGAAGGAAAAGCTCTACGTCCAGGTTTCCTACCTTCTCGCGTCGGAGGAGACGATTAGGCGCGAGTTCGGTACATACGAGTCCATTCGGGACAATTTCCCGAAGTACGTTGTGTCGCTGGATGAGTTTGATATGAGCCGCGATGGGGTCAAGCACAAAAACATCCGGGATTTCCTACTTGCTCCTGATTGGAATTGAACGTGATCATTTCCTGCGCGGATTCGCCGAAATCAAACAGTGCAGCCTCAACATTTCATCTTGATATGTAGAGTCCTTTCTGATATTATTAACACAAAATGTAGAAAAACTGTCAAACTGCCGTTATCTAAAAAAGAGAGCGAGTTGTTTATGAATAAGAAAACGGTTGCGGTGATTTTCGGCGGGAATTCTCCTGAATATGAAGTTTCGCTAAAATCAGGCTACTCGATCATAAAAGCCATCGATCGCGAGAAATACGATATAGTTTTATTGGGAATAACCCGGCAAGGACAGTGGTACAGATACTCGGGCGACGTCGAGGATATACCGGTTGACAAATGGCATACGGACAGCAGCTTTCTGAAAAGCGCCGCGATTTTGCCTTCATATGGCTGCGGAGTGCAGGAATTTGAGGGAAACCGAATGTTTCCGGTTCAGGTCGACGTTGTTTTCCCGGTTCTGCACGGGAAAAACGGCGAAGACGGGACTGTTCAGGGTTTGTGCGAACTTGCCGGTTTGCCTGTAGTCGGCAGCGGCAGCGCGGCGTCGGCGCTGTGCATGGACAAGGATAGGGCGCACAAACTGGTCAAACTTGCAGGGATACGCGTCCCGGAATCGGTTTGTTTTGAATATAGACCGTCCGAATCTGAATTGCTTTCCTCTGTGGAAGGATTGAAGTATCCACTATTTGTAAAGCCTGTAAAGACCGGATCGTCGATAGGGATTTCAAAAATCGAAAGCAGGGAAGAGTTGCATGATGCTGTCAAAATGGCGTTTGAATACGACAATGCTGTAATCATCGAAGAAAACATTGATGGGTTTGAAGTCGGATGCGCCGTAGTCGGCAATAATGAATTACAGACCGGCAGGATAGACGAAATAGAGCTTTCGCACGGGTTCTTTGATTATGAAGAGAAATACACTTTGAAAACATCGAAGATACATATGCCCGCGCGCATAGACGCAGAAACTGAAGCTCGCCTGCGAGAAGCGGCAAAAGAGATATACCGTTTGCTCGGGTGCCGCGGATATGCGCGTGTCGATCTGTTTCTGACGAAAGAAAATGACATTGTGTTCAATGAAGCGAATACGATTCCGGGGTTTACGCTGCAAAGCCGCTTCCCGAATATGATGAAATGCGTTGGCGTTGAATACCCCGAACTCGTTGCCAAGCTAATAGAACTAAGCATGGCAGAATAAATGGGCGAGGCAAGGGTTCGACGCCCGGTTGCTTGCGCCCTGGCGCCAAAAAGGATTGATAGCGAGGTGAAAGGCGTCTTATTATGGTGATTGATCACGTTGGAAAGCTTGACGAAGGACGCGCGTGGATAGAGATCGATTTAGGCGCTTTGGCACACAATGTGGCAGCGCTCAGGTCGCATTTGCCCGTCGGCTGTCGGCTTATGGCAGTCGTAAAGGCGGACGCATATGGGCATGGTATGGAGCGGGTCGCGGCGCGGCTCCGGCAGGAGGGTATCGACTCATTTGCGGTGGCGACAGTGGCGGAAGGCGTGCAACTTCGAAAAAGCATGCGGGAGGGCAAAATACTTGTCCTTGGTTATACAGCCCCAAAAGACGCAGGATTGCTCAAAGAGCACAACTTAAGCCAACTGGTGGTCGACGGCGCTTATGCCCGGGCGTTATGCGCTGTTAACCATGATATTTGCGTACATATAGCGATAGACACCGGGATGCATAGATTAGGCATAGAGGCATCGGATCTGGCTGAGATCGAAATGGTATTCGGTTTTGATAATCTCATTGTCGAAGGGGTCGCGACGCACCTCGCCTCGCCGGACAGCCTCGACGCATGCGACGTCGAGTTCACGAATTTGCAGGCAGCGCGTTTCTTTTCTGTAGTGGAGGCGCTGAATAATAAAGGCTATAATACGGGCGCGCTTCACGTTCAGGCAAGCTACGGTATCTATAATTTCCCGGATATGAAGTGCGATTACGCCCGGGCGGGAATCGCGTTGTACGGTGTGATGAGCCAAGATGCGGGGATTTCTGTCCCGACGGGGCTCAAGCCCGTGCTGTCTTTGCGCGCGCAGGTCGCGCAAGTACGGTGGATTGGCTCGGGCGAAAGCGTAAGCTATGGCAGGACATTTACGACAGACAAACCGATGAAACTGGCGACAGTGAGTATTGGTTATGCGGACGGGATACCGCGAAATATGTCAGGCAATGGCGGAAAGTGCATTGTTCATGGGAAAAAAGCGCCTGTCGTGGGGCGCATATGCATGGATTTGCTAATGATAGACGCGACCGGGATAGACGATATCAAACAGGGCGACGTAGCAACGCTTATTGGTAGAGACGGCGGAGAAGAGATGCGATGCGAAGATGTCGCGGCAGCTTGCGGCACAATCACGAATGAAATCCTGTGCCGTATGGGAAGCCGCTTGCCGAGGGTGTACTTCGATTAGGCAAGGGTGGAGGGACTCAAATCCCGACGCCCCGGGGTTTGAATAAGGTTGATACAGAGCGGAGGATGAAATATTGAAGATCAAAAAGTATATTTGCATTGTTTTAGCTATAATAATGTTGTGTTTGGTCGCCGCGTGCGGCGGAAATGAAAATGGAAGCGGAAACAGTAACGGGAGTAATTACGGCGATACAAGCAATTCCTCAAATTCCGGCGGGGGAGGCTCCAGCAATTCCCAGGGTTCCGACGGTGGCGGCAGCGGTAACTCCGGAGGAGCCGGCGATACAGAAAACACCCCGCCGACGGCCGACGAAGACGCGCAGTCGAATCTTGCCGGAACAGCGGTTGAGGTGCTTGACCAGCTTGTTACAGCCCTTGACGAAATGGGAGTGGAGATGCCTCCTCGTTTGCCGGGGCCCCCGGCCGAAGTGGATCCCGATATGAGCCAGAACACTGTCGGGCTTTCGGAAACGGACTACGGCAGGCTGGTCGTTTCCGCTGCGCATAGCCAGGCGGCTATCGGAACGTTTGCGCATCAGATAATAATCATCCAGGCCACCGACGAACGGGCGGCCACGGAAGTCAAGAGAATTGTCACAAGCGACGGAGGATATAATGCGGAAAAATGGATTTGCGTTTTTCCCGAAAGAGCAGTTGCGGTCGAGTCGGGAAGTTATGTCCTCATTGCGGCTGTCAGGGCGGATATAGTCGATGCTGTCGTCGCCGCATTCATGGAGATGGCGGGGAATACAGGAGAAGCTGTCACATTCTGGGAGTTTATTGGCGGAGACATTGGTGCAGGCGGCGGAGGAATGGCGCCGGCGCCGCTGCCGATAGGGTAGAACTGTTGGGGGTAAACCCCTTGCCCGTCAGCAGAGGAAGAGGTGTAACGTGGTTTTTTCCAGTCCGACTTTTTTATACTATTTCCTGCCTGTCACGCTGATACTGTATTTTATTATTCCGATGCCGAAACGCTCCACGCGTTTGAGAAATCTGCTGCTCCTGATTATGAGCCTGGTATTCTACGCGTGGGGCGAACCAAGATATGTTTTCCTGATGATCGGGCAGTGCGTCGCGGCATGGGGATTGGGGCTGCTCATAAACAGGTTTCGCGGGCGGGCGGCGGCAAAAGCATTTATGGTCGTTTCGATTGTCGTGAGTTTTTCCGGCTTGATTTTCTTTAAATACGCGAATTTCTTCATAACAAACGTCAATAGCATCACAAGCGGCAGCATCCCGATAATAAGGCTGTTAATGCCGATCGGCATCAGTTTCTATACTTTTCAGATCGTAAGCTACACGATAGATGTGTATAGGGGGCAAGTTGAAGCCCAGCGCAATGTGCTGGACTTTTCTGCTTATGTAGCGCTGTTTCCGCAATTGATCGCGGGGCCGATAGTGCGGTATACAGATGTAGCGCGCGAACTTTGCAGCCGCGAGCATACCTGGAGCGGGTTTGCAAGCGGCGCCCGGCGGTTTATAATCGGTCTTGGGAAAAAGATGCTGCTGGCAAATCTGTTTGGCGAGTTGGTGCAGATTTACAAGGATAGCGGGAATCAGAGCGTTTTATTCGTCTGGGTGTATCTAATTGCTTACACATTGCAGATTTACTTCGACTTTTCAGGCTATAGCGACATGGCAATAGGACTGGGGCGCATTTTCGGATTCAAATTTCCGGAGAACTTCAACTATCCGTACATAGCCGACAGCATTACGAACTTCTGGCGCCGCTGGCATATGACATTGTCGGGGTGGTTCAGGGATTATGTATATATCCCGCTGGGCGGCAACCGCGTCAGGAAATACAGGTTCATCATCAATATTCTTATAGTCTGGGCGCTGACAGGGTTTTGGCAC
>Ga0082212_10009923_pt1 | contig 12229 bp, 2 predicted proteins | sample TergutNt197P3_FD_71548 | JGI IMG/M metagenome (GOLD analysis project Ga0082212, IMG submission 71548) | Neocapritermes taracua P3 segment gut microbial communities from Petit-Saut dam, French Guiana - Nt197 P3 | ecosystem: Host-associated > Arthropoda: Insects > Digestive system > Gut ... | reverse complement strand
GGCATACAGCGCCATTTGAGCACCATAATGTTCACGTACCATCGGAATCAGTTTTTCGGATTTCCCAGGAATCCCTCTGTAATGGATATCCCTGTTTCCTCCCCACATAAAACCGATTTTTATTTTCAATGCTTCTACATCATAGCGCGCCACTTCATCTTTGATTCGTGCAAAATGCTCTTCCAGCGGCAACTCCCGAAATTCAGTTGCCATATAAACACCTACATACGGGTTGTGAATCTCGCCGATTAACTGTGCAACCGGCTTGTTAGCTAGCTTACCCAGCATGTCTAAAATAGCAAATTCGATGGTAGCTAAAGGGATTCCCAATGAAATACCGTTCAGGCGAAAGTTAAGATTGAAAAAAATAACTTTTTCAAGGATCAAATCCAACTCTCTGGCATCCTGCTGAATGAAAAACGAGCGCAAACTCCCGTTGAATATCGGAAAAAAGGTACTCATCGAGGGATGCGCCACCGATATACCTTCCGCCCCGTCTGCCGACCGGACACGGCATAAATAACTGTTGTTATACTTCAGCAATTCGAGCGAACTGATAATCACAGGCGTCGGGAAATATTCCTTTTTTAATACCGGCTGTTTAAGTACCTGATCGAGTTTGTCGAAACGTTCTTTCAATTCGTCGTCTACAAATGATTTCCGGTTGTCTGACGTACAGGATACAAGCGGTAATCCTGCCGCAGCCACCCCGCTTGCCAGGGCAGAAGTTATAAAATGGCGTCGTGTTGTTGGTTTCATGCGTACATTTTTTAAAAAATTAGAAGTTACAAAGATAATGATAAGAAAAGGTAATACAAAATTATTACAAAATCAGGCGTGGATTGTCTATCCTGCTTACGGGAAAGTGTACAGTTCCATCCGGTTGACAGCGATGCGCGACGGGATTGCAGATTACGAACTCCTTCAATTGCAGGAGCAGCAGTCGCCTGAAAAAGCAAAATCGTTGGCAGTCGATGTAATTCAGGATTTCGACAAGTATAACAGCAATGTCCGGTCATTCCGTTCGACACGGATGAAACTGCTGGAATGGCTGAGTGAAGGAACGTAATTTATTTAGCTTGTCAGTTTATAATTATCTTCGTGCCGAGACTGTTGTTTAATGTTACAATATAAAGGCCGGGGGTGAGCTTGATTTTGGTTTCACCGGCAACTACTATGGTTTGGATCCTGTGTGTCACGCCGTCGGGAGTGAAGATTCTTACGATGCTGCCTGCAGTCGATGTGCTGATGTGTAACTCGTCGTCGACAGACCAGATTTTGTCGGAGAGGAGAGCAGCATTTTCCTCCCAACCCGGGTTTTCGCGGCCGCTACGCAGGAAGTTAGCGTAGTATGCGCGTTCGCCGGTAGAGCCGTGAGGGATGGTTACTTCTAACTGCGGGACGTCGCCGTTACTGCCTGTCCAGCCGATGAACTCGTCGCCCGGTTTTGAGGGGGCGGTAAGGGTGATGTCTGGCGATTTTATCGTGTAAAGCAAGGGGTTTAAACCGCTTGTCATTTCATTCGATGTGTTGTCAAGCAAGGGGTCATGACCCCTTGTCAAATCGTTGGCATTGACTTCAAGCAAGGGGTCATGACCCCTTGTCAAATCGTTGGCATTGACTTCAAGCAAAGGGTCATGACCCCTTGTCATTTCATTCGACGTGCCGTCAACGGCGCTGCCGTGCAGGTAGTAGTGTATGGGGTATTCTTCGGGGGTGAAGTTGGCTTTTAGTTCTACGCTGCCGTAGACGGTCAGGGTGTCGTAGAGGAGGATGCCCGAAGATACCGCTATGCGTTCGCCGCGCAGCGAGAGGTACTCGTCGTGGCTCCAGCCTGTAAAGGCGTATCCCTCGTCGGGGGCAATCAACACGCCGCTACGGGCGGTCGTTTTGTAATCGAGTATTTGTGGCAGGGTGTTGTAGATGCTGCCGCCCGGACTTGCGGAGAAGGTCATGACGCCTACGCCTGCGCCCTGGTGATAGGTGCTGTTGCCTGTGGGGATATGCAGGGTATCTTCAATCGTTACCCATGCACGGTTGATGAACATCGGCTGCGAGGCGACGACGCCTGCCTGAGGGGTCGCCGTATAACTTACGTTCACCATACCCATTGACGGGCTTGCCACGTTCCATGTGATTACGTCCTGCGAAGGCGACCCGCTATATGTCGTTTGTACGCCGCCGCCGTTGACGGTTATGGCGTTCAGGTAAGGCGGTAAGGTGTCGCGTATGATTACATTCCCTGCGGACAGGCTGGCGTTGACCGCCTCAATGTCGTAGGTTATCACTTCGCTGAACAGGACGGCAACAGGGTTGGCATACAGACCGTTATCCTGTACGCTGTTCAGGGTGGCGTTTTTCGTCATCATCAGGCTCAGGAGCGGATTGAGAAATTTGCCCGTATTGTCGTCTATTTCGCACTCGTCTGCGTATGGAAACGTTGTACCGTCGTCGTTGACCCTTACAATCAGGTTGCGCATCGGCATGAATTGCATGAAATCGGCCGTATCAATCGTAATGACAAACGTGGCGGTATCGCCCGGTTGAAGGTTTGTCATGATGCTATCGGTTTTGATAAGGGTTGATGTAACGTCGTCTTTATAGATGGCTACTTTCACGGGAGAGAGGGCCACTTCGCCTTCGTTGATGACCTTGACGATGATTTCCACCTCATTTCCGTTATATACGATGCTGCTTGAAATCGAATCGTAAACGGCATTGGGCAACAACCACAACTCGCTGCCCCGCTTATTGAGCAGCGTTTGCTGTACGAGGAAGCCGTTGAAAGGACGAAGGTCGTCGGACGTACCCAAAATACCGTCGGGGCCGGGGAAAACCGTTGCGGGATTCATCTGAATTTTCGGCACAGTAAGGTTCGCGTTGATGTTTACGGAATTGTATCCGTGCTGATTCCATACGCTGCGGGCAGGCGCCCATGCACCCTTTTCGACGCTTACGAACCTGTGAATGTAGGCAGGACCGTTCCAGTTTGTTGACAGCGTTCCCGATACCAATATCTCGGCATTTCCGTTTCCGGAAAAGTCCACCACGATCGGCATTTCCGTAGAGGTGGGCGAGAAACAGTCGAGGCTTGTCTTGTTGACGCCTGTTTCGCCGTCGATGATACGCAATTTCAGGTTATCCCTGTATACAAATTCCTGTTTGCCGTCCTGATTGAAGTCGAACATGGTCATGGATGTGAAGTTACATCCTGCATTATTCGTCGGGTTACTCCATAACATGTTAAAACTGTTCGTCAGTGGATTCCAGTGGTAACAATACATCCCCATATAACACTGGAAAGCGATTTCGGGGTATCCGTCGCCATCCACATCACCGATAAAGGCGCGGGAGATATTCCCTCTTGAATCCCAAAAGCCGGGCGACGGAGCGCTACCGGTGGAAAATGTCAGGGTTTGTCCCAACCTGACGCCCTTATAGGGGCTCCAGACATACATGGTGGCTAAGCCGTTGTCATTGCGCGTGACGACTACATCCAAGTAGCCGTCCAAATCAATATCCGCGACGGAGGTAAAGCCGTCGCCGATGCCGGTTCCCGACGGCGCCGAATAAGCCAGTGTGACTGTTCCGTTTGTAGAGCCGTTGTTGATATTGGCTTTATATACCTGATTGCCTGCGACTATCTCTAACTGTCCGTCGTTGTCTACATCGGCTAATATGGGGAAGCAAAGCAATCTATTGGCAACATTGTAGGAGTTATAAGCGCCCCGGCTGCCCGAAGGAAGCGTGGCAATCACGGCGCCTGTCCTCGAATTGATGATTCTGTCATAGACAAATACTTCGGGAACGCCGTCATTGTTGATGTCGCCAATCACAATAGCCGGCATCGTCTGATGGATTTCCGTAAAGGTATTGTTCGCAGGCGTCGTAAATGTACTTGTCGCGAATCCGGGCTTCGCTACCCAGCTCGTTCCATTGAAACCGTAGCAACGAATGGTTTTAGTGACGGTAGAACTGTTTGTTGTTGAATGACCGGTGGCCACAAAGATTTCAGCTCGTCCGTCGCCGTCCACATCGGCAATGGAGATGGGGAAGGAGGCTTCCACAAATGTAGTCGGTATGTTAATGGTATATTTGAGCCGCAGACTGTCGTCAAATATCAGTAAGGCATTGGATATAAAGTCATCGCCGGATACATAGTTAAATGCAATCACCTCGTTTCTGCCGCATCCGTCGACATCGCCTACCAATGGCTGCGCTGTCACATGGACTCTTTGGGTGGTTCTGTCTAATTCCTTAATATTCCACATAAAAGCGTCGGGAACGCCGAAGCAACTCACATCCACAATGTTATCGGGACAGTCCGCCAGACTGATATACAGTGCGACAGTGGCAATGAGTTCCGTTGCATTGCAGATAAGATGAAATTCAATCGTATCTATATCAACGTAATTCGAGTCGATGAGGTTATAGGGAATGTTGCCGTTGACGTTCAGGTCGGTTATGGGGGGTGCGTTTCGGGGTTGGGTCAACACGTCAACCGTCAGATTGCTGCGGTCGCAATCGCTTTTCAGCATGGAGAATACGTCGATTTCGGGCGGCAGACATTTGGCGAACTGAAAGTTAATCTTTTGAACACAGGCGTCGACCGTAAAGGTGTCGGAGACGGCCACACAGCCTGAGGGCAGCGTGAAATAGAATACCGTTTTGCCCGGCATGACGCTGTGAGCCCACGTAGCGCTATCCGTCTGATTGACAGTTGCTATGGAGGGATTTGCGCTTGACCACGTACCACCTTTCCAATGGGACAGCCACGTCGAGTCGTTAGGACATAACTCCGTCGGGCCGAAGATAGACACCTGCGGCAAGGCTGCTGCCATAAGGTCGCCGTAGGCTTCGCGGAACGCCTCGTCGGCACACTCGCTTTCCGAAACCGAACTAAAATCGAAGGCAATGCCTAACGGTGCAAACAGGGGATAACCATGTTCGTCGAACAGGAGATTGTCGTCATAGTCGACGTCCTGTTCGGGTTCTTCGGGTGCATTCAGCACGAAAGTAATGGTATGGGGACCTCCTGCGGGAATCGAAAATCCTTCGTCTGTCGGTCCGGCAAGAACGAACCCGCCTCCCGTTTCAAAAAGTTGCGGTTGTCCGACATTCGGTATGGATGAAGAGAGGCTTGCGTTCTGATACGTAAAGGCGTCCGAAAAAAGCACATCCAAAGCAGCCTGCGAAATGGCGTAGGCATTGGGGTTAGTCAGTCGAATCGTGACCAGCACCGCATCATTGGCGGCATAACAGTCCCGGTCGAGCATAAATGTATCAATCACCAACGGCAAATCCCTGCTGCCGACGGGAAGCGCAACGACGGTGGTCGGCTCGCAACCGGTCGACATACGGTCGCAACTCTCAATGTTCGTCGGCACATATACGCTGTTCACCAAATGGTCGTAGTTGAACGACGCCCGATTGGTATAGTCGTCTGCGACGGCGCTAAGGTCGAAATAGGCGCGTGCGCGGAAGATGGCCGTTTCGTTTGGCCAAAGGACGAGGTCGTTGATAGTCAGTGTAGCGCTGCCGCCGTAGTTGTTGATGACGGCGCCGTCAATGTTGGATTCGTCAATACCCAGGGAGTTGTGCGCCCATTTCATGCCTGCGGGCAGGGTGACGGTGAAGTCGCCGACTTTTTCGTCGCAGTTGGTGTTCAGCAGTCGCCAGGTATAGGTAACTTCCTTACACAGCAGAACTTCCTGCGGCATAGCCTGTTGCGAGAACGACAGCCCATCTTCGTTTACGGGCGGCGGCGGTGCGGGGCAGGCAAAGCTGAGCGGACCCAGATGCAGGTCTTTGAGCGCATTGGAGGCAGTAGTGCCGGAGAGGGTGTGTTCGATGACAATTCGCTGTACAGGCTCGTCGAAATCGACGAACATCCACGCATCGCGGTTGGCTGCGGCTAATACTCTTTTTTGTGTTGCCACAGCCTTGCTCAGTGCATGGTTAATGGTGTAGACGCTCCTTTGCTGCGTCGTTGCGTAGCTCAACCGGGGTCTTACCGTCCCTGTTCCACATTCGCCGTAGACCGTGACATTGGCGAATCCGTTTGAGTACCAGTCAATCCTTCGCAAGTCGAAGGAGGCGATGGCAGCCGTATCCAGTTCGACGACGGTTTTCATTATTTCCCGCGGGTTTCTGCTGCGTCGCATGAACAGCGCCTGACTTGCCGGTCTCGGGAAGCCGCCTGCAAAGCTCGCGCCCGGCCCTTCAAATCCGGTTGTCACGCCGGCCTGAAATCCGCGGTTGTTGAGTACGAAGTTGGCCGAAGTCCAGCCGTTCCTCCAGTTGGAAGTCGTAAAGGTAATGTTCGAGAAGCGGTTGCTCATGTCGCATATCTCGCAGTCGCTTTCGAGTTGGGTAGCGCCAAAAGTGAAGAAGTAAGTTTTACCAGCTTCCAGCTTCACGTTAAACGTGTGCATTTTGTCGACGTAGACGCCGGGTATGACATGGTCGTAGTTTTGACCGGTAATATCGGCTTCATTTTCGGCGATGAGCAGGTATACCTGCCAGTTCGGCGTGCCGAAAGGGAAGACGTCGGCGTCGTTAAATCCCTGATCGCCTGCTCCTATGAGTACGTTATAATCTTCCTGTGTCTTTGCGTCGACCCGCCAGATACGGCCGTTCATGACGGTCGTAAAGTCGCCGCAGGCCTCTTCGGGGTCGTAGGTGGTAGAGGTGAAAGGAGCGCCGTTGTTGCCCCAGACAATCACCTCCTGGTCGGTATTCAGTCCGGTCAGTATGCCGCTTTCGCCCAGTCGCGTGCCGATACCCATGAGTATGGTCGACTCAGCCTCGGTGGAGTGCGACTGGAGGTTGTTGAGGTTTGCTTTGTCGTCGCGTACGATGGCGGCCACGTTGTTGTGGAAACGTTGGTGCTGCAGGTCGGACGAGCCCGGCCAGATCACGCTGTCGTTCGACAAAGCATAATCGAAGTTAATCGTGGGGTCTGACGGATTGTTTTGTCTTTTCAACGTCATACCGTATTTCAGGGCAAGGTACGAATAGACCTTGTTTTTGTCCGCTTCGGGCAGTATGCCTTCGTAAAAAATCACTTCCGACATGGAGCCGATCATGGAGCGTTGCCCCAGCGATGAAGCCCCCAACATTCCTTGTTCGCTCATTCGCTGGCTGTTAAAAAATACCCTGCCGTTGCCGTTGGCGCTCGTCCAGTAGTTGCGCTCTACATTGGCGTTGGCTTCAAACTGAAGGTAAGCGTTTGTAGTAGCTGTATTCAGGTATCTGGAATACATGGCAATGGTAGAAGATACGGTATTGTACAAGTCGGTATTTTGTCCGTTATACGCACCTGCGCCATTTCCTCCCTCCTGATAGATACGCGCCTTGTTGATGGTACGTCCGCCGGTTGTTTGAGTTTCAAATCCCACAGCAGGGCGTCTGCTTTCCCCATTAAACGTATGACCGCCAAAACCGACAAAATAACTGCTGTTTTCGTTGTAGAATTCACGCAGACGCACGACCGTAATCAGCGTCCAGTTAGGGGGATTCGCGCTCTGCCCCGGCGGGCTTGAAAACGGAGCCTGTTCCGTAACCAGAAACTCCTTATCACCACCTCCGCCATTGGCGCCTGCTCTGCGAAAATCGACGGAAGGATGGAAATTCATGTCGTTGTCAAGTTGCTTGAAACCCGGCGCTTTTTGATTCGTTATTCTCTTGAAATAGTAGTACACATCTTTGGGATTGCCCGACATGTCGCGCCATTCCTGTACATCGCCTCCTCCTCCGGATACAAAATCCAGCGAAGAGGGTTCGTCGGCTTTGAGCCACATAACCAAATTGTTGCCAATGCCGCCGGGTGTTTTCTGATGATAGGCAAAACCGATGTAATCGCCTTGGTTTATCAGCACATCGGCAGCCACAAAGTGAGCGTCCACATTGTACAGGCGCGTAGACAGCGGCGGAAAAGTAGAATCGCTGCTTACCAATACATAATCAGCGCTTAATCCACCCAGATAGAGACTCGGCGTAAAAGACGTTTCACCCGTGATATTGGCTTTCAATATCGTAGCATGTCGAAATTCAAAGTCAATGGTATTGACCTCGCTGTTGTTGTTAAAGGGCGTACCTGCGGGGTATGCGTAAGTGATCCTGTTGGAACTGTTCGGCAATAAACCATTGGAGCCGAACATAAGGTAGAAACCGTCGTCCAGCGTACCGTTGTTATTCAGGTTGTTACTGCTCGGTTGCATACCGCCTCCCGTAAAGACCGTTATCTTTTCTCTGCTTGCCACGCTCATGGACTGCTTTTGGTAAAGTCCTGACGCATCGTCGCGCCCGATACCGAAAATGTTGTTGTTGAATCCCGGATGGTCGGCTTTGTCCCAGATGACGACACTGTCGGCGCTGAACCATACAGGATGTGCAATCGTATCAAGCATTTGTCCGTATTTTACGGCAAGGTAGGTGTTAATCTTAGCGATGTGTCCCGCATTGAAGGGCGTACCCGGCGGGGTGGACAGCACGATGACTTCCTGAATATTACCGTCGAACAGCCTTGCATTCGCTCCCGTCGTCATGGCCACCGTTCCCGCGCCAAGGATGGCTTTTGTGGTGGCGCTTGCGGTAATCGCCCTTGCCGTACCGCCGGTAGCCGACTTGGCGTTGTGCCATATCGTGCCTGAACGGTCCATGCTTGTGATACCGTAACGCTCGCCGTTGGGTAAAGCGTACGCGGGGTTCATGTTGGTGTAGTTCGCGTATGCCGTTGTATTATTATTGTTGAAATACAGATAATTGACAGCATTGGCGCCGGTATGATAACTCCAACCCTCGTCGAAGTCGTCGCGGAAAGCAAAAACAGGCCTGTACTGATTGTTACCCGTCTCAAGATTTGATTCTGACACATAGAACGTGCGGTAGATGCGATTGCCCGCATTTTCCGTCACAAAATTTTCTTCCGATACAAGTCTGTCGCCCGTGGTAAAGCGCAGGGAAGGCTGATAATTCATAAAATTATCTTCGTACACAGGCATACTGCTGTTGCTGCTTTGGATAAAATCCAACATGATACCCGACCGGTTACTCCACCTCGTCACCTGTGCGCCCGTATTGGGCTGTCCTCCCGACCGTATTTGGTCGGCTTTCAACCAAAGTTCTATGTCGTAGCTGTCTACGCCACCCGGCGCGACTTCCTGAAGCACAAACCCGACGTATTCGCCGTCAGCCAGTTCGACGCCGTAGGCAACACCGTCCACCACCCTGTACAGGCGCGTACTGGAGGGCGTAAAGGATGCCGACGAGGATACCATGACATATTCTGCATTAAACTTGTTGAGTTGTATGCTTACCGTGACCGAAGCGTCAGGCCCTGTGAGTTGTGTTTTGAAGACACGCGCCTGACGGTAGTTAAATTCTTCGCCCGAAAGGGTTTTGTTGATGAACGGCGTGTTGTCGGGTACGGGGTAAGGCACAAAATCGTTTTGGCCGTTTGAACCGAAAAGCAGGTAGGTATGGTTCGACAGGGTCTGTATATTTTGGTCATTCAACGGATAGAGGTAATTACCAAGGAAAACGGTAATCGAATTGTCCTCCGTATTCGTCGACTGCCGCTGATACAACCCCGTGATTTCGTCGCGTGCAATCCCGAAGACATGCCGCCTGTATCCTGTATTGAGGCCGCCATCCCATACTATATCCCCGACCGAATTGTAGAAATAAGGCTGTGCAACACTGTCAATCGTTATCCCGTACTTGATACCCAGATAAGAGTGGATTTTTTGGACGTCGGTAAGGTTCATATAGCCCGTAGCGCTTCGTTTGAGGACGATGATCTCATGGATGTCGCCGTTGAAGCCGCGTTCTCCATTGTTGTCATACCGGCAGGAAGCGAGCCTTAATGGCGTGTTGTTGGACGAATTGACGTTTGCCGCCGCAGAAGAAAGGGTAGGCCCCGTTCCATTGGTAAACCATTGTATCCGGCTCGTCGAATTGGGATTATCAACCGTAATAATCCCCGGTAAATTAGTCGTACCCAATGCACGGGCAGTACCGGGCGCCCAGCCCATATTGACATTCGTATTGGCCGATTCCAACCAGATGCCATGTGCGGTATACGTACCCGTAGCGCCGTAAGCGAGAATATAATCTTGATTACCGTTTGAACTTACTCCTTTTCTTGCCACAATAAAAGTAGTAAAGGATTCCCCCGTAGTTATATTAAAATTGCCCGAAGATTCCATTTGATTGGGTGCAACACCGTAGCCCGACGCCGCAAAACGAGCCGCTTCATGGAAATTCAACCCCATCACTTTGGGCGCAGGAACCGTAGCGGTTAGCGGCGACTGCAAACGCGAAAAGTTGCCTGTCGAAGCCCCTTCGGTGAATTTGTTGTACCATACGCCGTTATTATAATCGTCGGGCGTCAACCATATCATCCAGTTGTAACTTGCGCCTGTCGCGCCACCCGGTATGGTCATCACCGAAGCAAAGGAAATAAAATCGCCGTCGTTGATTTCTACGTTAGCGGCCATATTGCTTGAGTTGATAAGGTATAACCGCGTATCAGTCGGGATAAAACCCGGACTGTCGGAAACCATCACATATTTTGCCTTGAAATTATCCGTTTTCAGATTGACGGTCAGAGAGGTAGCGCCGGATAGTTGCGCCTTATAGATTCGGTTTTGGCGAATACTCAAAAATTCATCCGACAACCGCCGATTGTCAAACTGCGTACCGTCGTCGTGCGTATAAGCCGTTGTGCCGGTCATTCCGTTTGAGCCTAAAAGCAGGTAGGTCGTGTCGTCAGGCAATGTACCATCGTTTTGTGCGCTCAAATCATACAGGTTACTCCCCAAAAAGACGGTGAGCGTCCTGTCATCCATATTTGTCGACTGCTTTTGATACAACCCTGTCGAATCATCGCGCGCGATACCAAATACATTGTTGTTGTAACCGTTGTTTTTTGTAGCATTCCACACCGTATCCGCAACCGAATTTAAAAGGTTGGGTTGAGAAGCAAAGTCGAGCGTTTGGCCATATTTAATGGCTAAATAAGAGTTTATTTTTTGAATCTCCGTCGTGTTAAACGGCGTAAGCGTCGGCGTAGAAAGTACGATAATCTCCTGAATATCGCCGTAGAAAGGCTCGCCCGTACCATTAAAAGTCTGCGTTCCGATGATCGCCAATCCGCTTGCAGCCGTCACGGCGCGCGATACAATACCGCTCGTCACGCGTGCATTATGCCACACCTGACCCGTGTTACCCGTCGTACCCCTGTCCATACTTATGATTCCGTAACTTCGTCTGGCCGCCCAACCATTCGGGCGGTTTGGCGTGATGGTGGTTGTACCTGCATTACTTCTGTAAAACAGATAACCGTTATCCGTAGCGCCCCGCCAGCCCTCGTTATTATTGTCGCGATAGGCAAAAACAGAGCCGCTTGCCGTTCCCGTGAGGTTCGGTGAAGCGACATAAAACGTACGGTAAGTCACGCCGCTTACGACCGCAAAATTAGCCTGCGACACCATCCGCTTCGCCGGCGAAACAAAACGGACGGCAGGATTAAAATTCATGCCGCCATGCGCATAAACAGGTACGGTATTTGCGGCGCCATTCGTCACAAAATGATTCGTCACCGTAGCCGACCTGTTATCCCAGTTCGTCACGCTTGCGTTATTATTTAAAATGCTTCCGCCCTGAATTTCGTCCGCTTTCAGCCAAAACTCGACTGTATAAGGCGTATTACCCGGCGAGACAACCGGCTGTGCTTTGACGCCATTACCTGTGCAACATAGTATCAACGCAACGATTACAACCCATTGCGCATAAAATTTCCCGTAACAAGCTTTGTTTTTAAACTTTTTTTGATTCATTATTCTTTAATTATAAGCGTTATATATTCATAGAGGCAAGGAGTGACTCTCCTAATTCAGCTACAAAAATATAATGAATTTTACAGCAAATCAAAGCGTTTTGAGGGTAAAATAAAGCACGAATCTGATACGGGCGGCCTATTTGCAGGACAAACTTTCATCTTAACACGATTTTACACTTCTTAGTAAAAAGGCGCACTTAAAACGGAATAATCATTTTATTTATTGATAAAAATAGAGTTTGAAACAGAAATAAGCTCTGCCGGGGAGTAATCTGTCAGGGATACATTTTCTCGCAGACGATACTTTGTCAATTTCTTTATGGCATTGCCAATCCGGCAGTACGGGATACAAGAGGAAGGGGTACGGGGGAAAAAAAATGTCCG
>Ga0082212_10009922_pt1 | contig 12230 bp, 8 predicted proteins | sample TergutNt197P3_FD_71548 | JGI IMG/M metagenome (GOLD analysis project Ga0082212, IMG submission 71548) | Neocapritermes taracua P3 segment gut microbial communities from Petit-Saut dam, French Guiana - Nt197 P3 | ecosystem: Host-associated > Arthropoda: Insects > Digestive system > Gut ... | reverse complement strand
ATCTTGAATATCATCAACGTAATGGAATTGTAATCCTTTCAGATATAGGGCATTGATTTCGTCGATGTGTTTTTTGTTTTCCCTGCTTAAAACAATGTCTTTGATTCCTGCCCTTTTGGCGGCCAATATTTTTTCTTTGATGCCGCCTACAGGCAATACCTTTCCGCGAAGGGTCATTTCTCCTGTCATGGCTAAATTGGCTTTTACTTTCCGCTGTGTAAAAGCAGAAATCAGCGAAGTCGTCATCGTTATTCCGGCGCTGGGACCATCTTTGGGAATGGCCCCTTCCGGCACATGGATATGCACATTCCAACTTTCAAATATATCGTCAGGTATGCCAAAAAGCGAGGCGTGGGCTTTGATGTATTCCAATGCCAAAACGGCAGATTCTTTCATGACATCTCCCAAATTTCCGGTCAATGTCAATTTCGAGCCTTTGCCTTTACTTAAACTTGTTTCTACAAAAAGAATTTCACCGCCGGCGGCTGTCCAAGCCAAACCGGTTACCACTCCGGCATATTCGTTCCCCTGATACCTGTCTTTCGTATATTCAACCGCTCCCAGATAATCATATAAATCTTTTACTTCCAATCGTTGAGGGTATGCTTTTTTGTCGGCGATTGCCCTTGCGATTTTCCGCATAATCTTGGCTGTCTTTTTATTCAACTCCCTCACTCCCGATTCACGGGTGTAGGATTCGATCATCGCTTCGAGGGCTTTTTTGGAAATATCGAATTTATCACCGGGAATGCCATGTACTTCCAACTGATTGGGAATCAAATGCCGTTGCGCAATTTCTACTTTTTCTTCCAAGATATATCCACTGACTTCAATCAATTCCATCCGATCGACCAAAGGTTGAGAAACCGTATTCAAGGCGTTAGCCGTTGCAATAAACAGGACTTTCGACAAATCAAAATCAATATCCAAATAATTATCGTGAAAAGCAAAATTTTGTTCGGGATCAAGCACTTCCAACAAAGCGGCGGAAGGATCGCCTTTGTAGTCCTGTCCGATTTTATCAATTTCGTCCAAAATAATGACCGGATTCGATGAACCGGCTTTCTGAATACTCTGCATAATACGCCCCGGCATAGCGCCGATATAGGTTCGCCGGTGTCCACGTATTTCGGCTTCATCATGCAAACCGCCCAACGACATTCTGACATATTTGCGGTTCAAAGCCTCCGCAACTGATTTTCCTAAGGAAGTTTTCCCTACTCCCGGAGGACCATGAAGACAAATAATGGGCGACTTCATGTCGCCTTTCAGTTTCAAGACTGCCAAATGTTCGATGATCCGCTCTTTCACTTTTTCCAATCCGAAATGTTCTTTGTCCAAGACTTTTTTTGCCCGTTTCAGATTGAAATTATCTTTGGTGTAACTGTTCCAAGGAAGTGCAATAAGCACTTGAATATACGACATTTGTGTTGAATAATCCGGCGAATGGGGGTGCAAACGTTCTAATTTTTGCAGTTCGTTTTCAAACAGTTTTCGTTGCTCGGAAGTGAAGTTTGTTTTTCCTGCCTTGTCTTTAATCTCTTTGATTTCAATATCGTGGATATTTCCGCCCAATGCCTCTTGAATGTTTTTCATTTCCTGCTGCAAGAAGTACTCCCGCTGTTGTTTGTCAATATCCACTTGCGTCTTTCGGCGAATGGACGCTTTGATATCCAACAACTGTACCTCGTGGTCAAGCAAAGACAGAAGTTTGTTCAATCGTTCCTTCACATCGTCGGTTGCAATCACGTCCTGTTTTTTTTCAGGTATGGCATCTACTGTTGAAAACGCAAGATTAACCAAGTAGTTCTGATCTTTGGATTTACGAAGCGAATCGAGTACAAAATCGGGCAAGCCCATTTTTTCGGAAAGCATTCTGAGCGTTGTTTCCTTGACCGTTTTCAATTGCTCCTTAAATTCTTTATCCGATTTGGGAGGATAATGATCGGCCAACAGCGTGAATTTGCCTTTCAGATAAGGCTCTTGATTCGTAATTTCTTCTAAATGAATACGATCAACTCCTATTAACAGGACGGTGGTACTGTCTTCGTTTTCTTGCATTAAGTTAAGCACCCGCGCCAAAACGCCAACGGGAAACAAGTCGTTGAAACCCGGCTCGTTTTCGCTTGCGTCTTTTTGGCAGAAAACGCCGATAATTCCATTTTGTTTGTGAATTTCCTGAACCAATTTCAAGGATTTTGAGCGTCCGACATTGACCGGAGTCGGTATCCCCGGAAAAAACATCATGTTTTTCAAGGGAAGAATGGCTTGTTCCTTTTCTAATTCATTTGGCTCAATCGGCTTATTATCAATTATTATCTCCATCGGTGATGTTACAATATCATCCATTCGATTTTTTGTTTATCAAATTATTTTTTACTTTTGTAATCAATTATCGTGCCAAATATACATGAAATAATTGACATTATACACTGACAGATGAAATCACTCTGGATTGCTTCGGGTAACGACCCTCGCAATGACGGGGAATTTGCAAATAAAAACAATATAAAAAATATCATTATGCAACCCATAGATATAGCCGTTTTTAACTTTCCCAATGATGCTTATGTATTGGAAAGTCTTTTGACCGCCGAAAATATTCCGCATATTTTCAACTATCAAAACACTGCCGTTTTTATTCCCGGAAGTGGAGTAGTACTGTCTGTAAATGAAATTGACAGAGACCGAGTTGAAAAAATTATCAGAGAAGCTGGCTTTGAAAGATACTTAATTAATTGATAATTGACAATTGACGCGATGTCATCCCGCGCTTGACGCAGGATCCCCTGAAAATGTAGGGGATTGCGGGTCAAGCCCGCAATGACAGTCATTTTATCTATAATTCTTAACTCTTAATTTCTAATTCATAATTACCTGCTCCCTCCACTCAAACACAATTATATTTCATTCTTTGCGTTATTATAAAGAATGAAAAAAGCACTTTTCTTGTTATCGGTAATCATTCTGACCGGTTTTCACTCGTTGAAAGCACAGTTTGATGCACAGTTGAGTAATTATTGGGCAGCCATTGATTACTTCAATCCTGCGTATGCCGGTCAAACAGGTAATTTGGAGGCTACGCTCATCAGCCGTATGCAATGGGTGGGCATTGAAGGCGCTCCCCGTACAACGATTCTGACCGCACAAATGCCTTATTCATTTATGGGAAGAGTGCACGGAGTCGGCGCTTCGATGTATAACGACCGACAAGGTTTATTCAGCGTTTCCATGTACTCCGGACAATATGCATGGATGAAAAAAACAAAGAAAGGAAAATTCAGCATAGGCATACAAGTTGGATACATCAATCAGTCTTTCGATGGAACCAAAGTAGAAATTCCCGAAGACGACTATCACAACACGATTGATGAAGCAATTCCAACGTCTTTGGTCTCCGGAACCACTATTGATGCCGGTTTAGGACTTTTCTTCTCGAAAGAAAAATGGTTTGCCGGTTTATCGGTCAATCACTTATTGGCACCCACCTTGGATTTGACCGAAACCCATGTGTTTGAGATTCCCCGCACATATTATTTTACTGCCGGATACAATATACAATTAAGCAATCCGTTATTAGAATTACGACCCACTGTATTGGTAAAAACAATGGAAATGAGTTCTTTGTATTTGGATGGGGATTCGTTGGTAGAAAAAGTCGAAACAGACCTGATGAAAGCCATGTTGCGAAATACTCAGGTAGATGTTTCTCTGCGGATGATTTATAACAAACTGTTTTGGGGAGGATTATCGTGGAGAAAAGGAGATGCGGCGACCATAATGCTCGGCGGAAAAATCAAAATGATTGAAGCCGGTTATGCTTATGATTTCCCGATTTCCCGAATAATCAAGGCTTCGACAGGGAGTCACGAAGTATTTATCCGTTATACGATGGATATAGATTTAAATAAAAGAGCAAAAAATAAACATAAAAGCGTTCGAATATTATAATTAGTATGAAACACTTGATTTTCTTAGCTTCGGCGATTGTTCTCTTTGTTTCCTGCGGAAGGTCTTTCTCGGGCGACAGCGGAGAACTTATGGGAGTGAGATCTCCTTCCTGGAGCGAGCCTAATCCCCACGGTATGGTATTGATTAAACGCGGATCATTTGAAATGGGACCTGCTGAAAAAGATTCGTTGTGGGGCACTCATCAAGATCCCAAAGGCGTGTCTGTTGATGCTTTTTGGATGGATGCAACCGAAATAACCAATGCTCAATACCGAGAGTTTGTTTATTGGACGAGGGATTCGATCATTCGGGAGCGGCTTTATGACCCTGCTTTCGGAGGAAACGATTTATTTAAAATAGTGGAAGACAAATATGGAGAACCCATTGAGCCTCCGCTTTTGGATTGGAAAAGACCCATTCCTACCGAACGCCGCGCCGATGAAGACGAATGGGCGGCTATCCAAAGTGTGAACCGGACAAATCCGATTACGGGCGAAATCCGCTTGGATCCCAAACAGATGGTTTATCGTTATTCTACTTTTGACGCCGTTGGTTATGCCTTGAGAAGAAACCGCTTAGACGCGGCAGACAGAGTAAGGAATACGGATATTGTCGTTGATCCGAACGAAGTAGTAATGATCTCTAAAGACACGGCTTACATCAATGAAGACGGCTTGATTATTTCCGAAACCATCACGCGGCCATTGAGTTCCATTTGGGATTTTCTGAATACCTATATTGTAAACATTTATCCCGACGAAACCGTTTGGGTAAACGATTTCAACAATGCAAACAACGAAACCTATATGCGTCTGTATTTCAATCATCCGGGGTATGACGATTATCCGGTGGTAGGCGTTTCTTGGGAACAGGCAAATGCCTTTTGTCATTGGCGAACCGAGAAATTGAGACGATCTTTGGATGGAAATTTCAAGAATTCGATCGAGTCTTACCGCCTGCCGACGGAAGCGGAGTTTGAATATGCGGCGCGAAGCGGAAAAACAGAGAACATTTATCCATGGAAAGCCCATGGAGTAACCGGCGATAAGGATTGTTTCTTGGCTAATTTCAAACCGGGAGAAGGGAACTATACGATAGACGGTCATCTGATCACGGCAAAGGTTTCGTCTTATTCGCCCAACGAATTCGGCTTGTATGATATGGCGGGAAATGTTGCGGAATGGACATCTACCGCTTTCTTGGAATCCGGTCCCGAAATCATGAGCGATATGAATCCGGAATACCGTTACAACGCAGCAAAGGAAGACCCTTACTCCATGAAGAAAAAAGTGGTTCGCGGCGGCTCATGGAAAGATCCGGCACATTTTATCCGTTCCGATGTGCGCACGTTTGAATATCAAAACGAACAACGCTCCTATATCGGTTTCCGTTGCGTTCGCACCCAAGTAGGATTTTCTAAAGCGAAAACAAAAACGAAAAAATAAAAATTCATAATTATTATAAAATGGGATTTAAAAGAAGATATCAAAATATAGTCGAACGGTTTTTGTCCGGCGAAGAGGGAAAACGCTTTTTCCAAATATTTTATAGCGTAGGCGCTTCCATTGTTCTTATTGGCGTTTTGGCAAAATTGATGCACTGGCCCTATAACTTGGGAAATATCTTGTTATATGTCGGATTGATTGTGGAAGCATTGGTTTTTGCCGTATCTGCTTTCGACAAACCGATTCGCGATTGGCAGTGGGACTTGGTATTCCCTGTTTTGGAAACGAGCGATGCAGACGATCGACCTGCATTCGGCGGTGGAGGTGGAAGCGGATCAGTCGTTATCGGAGGCGGAAAAATAGACGGAAACGCAGTGAAAACAGGAGTAGCAGGCAGCGGAGGACCGGTTATCATCGGTGGCGGAAATTTTGGCGGTTTCGGCGGAGGCGGATCAGGTTCGCAAGCGCCCAAAAGCGCTGTAGAGGCAGTAGGCGCAATGACCACGGGAGAAGTGCGTCAGTCGTTTGGAATCCCCAATGCAATTGATATTTCGGAAGAAGACAGCAATGCGCTGACGGCGAGCATCAAAAAAATGGCTGCCGCCGCCGACCAACTTTCCAAAATGGCTGAGATGACAGATGCTACCGAACAATATTTAGCCCAAATATCGGAAATGTCGGAGAACATGCAGAAATTCAGTTCGGTAACCAACAGTCTGACCGATGTATCCGACATACTGCTTCAATCCTACCAAAGCATTACGGACAATTCAGACGGCATCAATCAATCGTCGCGCGGATATGTACATCAAATGGAAGCATTGAACCGGAACATTCAAGGACTCAATACCATCTATGAAATTCAATTGAAGAGCATCAGCTCGCAAATCGATGCGATTGAACGGATCAACTCCGGCTTGATGCGAATCAAAGATTTGTATGAAGGTTCTATTGTTGATAGTTCGGTATTCCGCAGTGAAACAGAGAAAATGGCACAACAGTTGCATGCGCTTAACGGCGTCTATAATCGCCTGTTGAATGCCATGACAATGAATATGTACGGAGCAGGAGGAACTCCGGCGGGTTTTGGAACACATTTTCCTCCTACCAATCCGTAAAAAAAAATAAACTATGGCGGTAAACAGTCCCAACTCACCGAGGCAGAAGATGATAAACATAATGTATTTAGTTTTCATCGGAATGCTTGCACATAACATTTCTACGGAAGTCTTAGACGGATTTAAACTCGTGGAAGAAGGTCAGCTGCGGTCGGTGAAATCTGCAACACAACGCAATGAAAGGATTTTCGAAGACCTGAAAAATGCCTGGATAGCCAATCCTGAAAAAACAAAGGAATGGTATGAAAAAGGAGAGCAGGTGAAAGCGAGAACCGATTCGCTGTTCAATTATACCCAAGATCTCAAAGAACGAATCGTCATCAAGGCAGACGGCAAAAACGGCGATCCGGAAAACTTGAAGCGCCCCGACGATTTAACTGCAGCTTTCGAAGTCATGTTTGAACGCGGCAAAAACGACGGCGCCCGTTTGAAGTCCCAAATTGATTCGTACAGGGAATACATCGCTACTTTGGTAACAAATCCCACAATCAAAAATATCATCGAAAGCAATTTGAGTACGGAGCCTTCCGATAAGGCAAAAGAAAATAAACAAAATTGGGAAGAATCCATGTTTTGGCAAATGCCGGTGGCAGCAGCTGTCACCCTATTGTCAAAACTGCAAAACGATATTCGTTATGCCGAAGGCTCCGTGTTGAGCGATTTATACAATAACGTGGATTTAACCGATTACAGGGTAAATAAGGTAGGGGCTTTTGTCATTCCGCAATCACAAACCGTTATTCGCGGCGGTTCTTATCAAGCCGACATCGTTCTTTCGGCTCAGGACTCTACGCAACGTCCCCGCGTCTTTGTGAACGGGAAATACTTACCCGACGAAGTAAATGGTCATTTCGTAGCAGGCGCCGGTTCGACGGGAACTTTCCCTGTAACCGGATACATTGAAATGCCTGCGGGTGATGGTAGTTTTAGAAAATATGACTTTGCTACCCAGTATATCGTACAGGAACCGAGCGCGACGGTTGCTCCCGTATGGATGAATATCCTGTATGGCGGGATAGCGAATGAAGTCAATATTGCCGTACCCGGTATCGCTACTCAGAACGTATCGGCAACAATGACCAACGGCTCTTTGACTCAAAAAGGCAACGGTATATGGGAAGCCACACCCTTAACTCAAGCAAAAGAAGCGGTAATTACCGTAACTGCAAAGATGCCGGACGGCCGCACACAGGAAATGGCAAAATCAAATCTCAAAGTCAGACCCTTGCCCGACCCACGCCCCTTCCTGACCATAGAAGGTCGTACCCTTCCATTCTTCGGCGGCAGTCCTCTATCAAAAGCAGAATTGCTGAGCGCAAACGTTGCCGAAGCGGCAATAGACGATGGAATACTGAATATGCCCTTCACAGTTTTGCGGTTTGAAGTCAGCACTACCGATAATGCCGGTTTTACAGTGAGAGAACTTTCCGATGGAGCGCGTTTTTCCGAAGGTCAAAGAAATCTGATAAGAGGTTTAGCGCAGGGACGGGGAAAAACCGTATATATACGCGCTATGGTTGTTCGAGGAAAGGACGGTATAGAAAGAACCCTAACGTCTCCCTTGGAAATAATTATTCCGTAAAAAACTAAAAACTAAAAGATAAAAACTAAATTCATAATTAAATATGAAACTACTACATATCATCGGTTTGGGTTTGGCGCTCTTGGCTTGTTCTTCGGCAGGCTTTGCTCAAAACACCCAACGCCCTACCCGTCAGCGGGCTTCGGAAACAGTGACCGACAATATGCCCGGCTTGACCGAAAGGGCAAGAATAAAGAACGAAGTCGCATCCAAAGCGCCGGAACACATTGTCTGGTTGCGTGAGATGTACCGGATTATTGATTTGGAAAATGAGAACAATGCCGCTCTGTATTTTCCGGTACAACCCATGGGCGACCGTATGAATCTGTTTACCACCATATTCAAACTGTTGGCAGATGGAAAAATCACGGCTTATAATTATCTGATGGACAGGCAGGAAGTTTTTGTAGAATCCGAAAAATTGGATTTCGAAGAGTTTTTGAAAAAATTTGGAGTATTATATACCAAACAGGGAACGGGCGATAATGTCCGCTTCATTGTGGATGATATAGATATACCCAGTTACCAAGTGTCGCAGTATCAAATCAAAGAGGGCTGGTATTTTGATGCCGCAACCGGCACATACCGTTCACAGGTAACTGCCATCTGTCCGTTGTTGGTCAGAACCGAATACGACACAGGGTCAAAATCAATCAACCCTGTATGTTGGATTCCTTACGAAAACTTGCGGCCCTATCTTTCCCGTACCATGATCATGACTTCCGATTACAACAATGTCATGACGAATTCCATTGATGATTTTTTCACCAAAGGCATGTACACCGGAGATATTTTTAAAACGGTCAATATGAGAGATCTAACCTTGATGCAACAAGTGGGCGACGATCCGGAGATGCTGAAATTGGCACAAGACAGTATAGAAAACCAGTTGAGCGCTTTCAGGGAACAGTTATGGATACGTCCCGATACGACTCAGGTTGCCGACAGCAAGAGCAACAAGAAAGCGCCCGCTGTGAAAGAAGCAAAACCCAAAGTGGAGAAATCTTCAGCGCCGGCATCGCCGACAAGAAGCGTCAGGAGAACTCGCTAACAATGAATCTGTATTGGCAAATATTCTACACATTTGTTAGAATCGGCGCATTCACTATCGGAGGCGGATATGCCATGTTGCCGCTGATAGAAAGAGAAGTGGTTGCCCGAAAAAAATGGATAGACGCCGCCGAATTTCTCGACCGGATCGCCATTGCTCAATCGCTTCCCGGAGTGTTTGCCGTCAATATATCCATCCTGACCGGCTACCGGTTGAAAGGAAACAAAGGCAGCATCGTAGCCGCTTTGGGAACGATACTGCCTTCGTTCGTAATCATACTGCTCATTGCCTTATTTTTCAGGCATTTCAATGAAAACGAATACGTGATGAAAGTATTTCGGGCAATTCGTCCGGCAGTAGTGGCGCTTATTGCCGTTCCTGTGTTTTCCACAGCCAAAGAAATCGGCATCAACATTCGTACCCTGATTATTCCGGTTGCCGCCGCGTTTCTGATTTGGTATTTAGGCATTTCTCCGGTTTATATTGTATTGGCTGCCGCCATCGGCGGATTAATCTATGGAAAAATGATTAATAGTTAATGATTTACTGGCAACTATTTTGGACATATTGTAAAATCGGATTATTCGGTTTCGGCGGCGGATATGCCATGCTTTCGCTGATTCAGCACGAGATAGTGGAAAGACACGCTTGGCTGACCGCCGGAGAATTTACCGACATCGTTGCCATATCCCAAATGACGCCCGGCCCCATCGGAATCAATTCGGCAACTTACATCGGCTACACCGTAACCGGAGATGTATTCGGCTCGATCATCGCCACTTTCGCCGTTTGTCTTCCCTCTTTCATTCTCGTTCTGTTGATTGCCAAAGCCTACCAAAAATTCAGCGCCAACCGTTGGGTAAATTTTGCCTTTCTCGGATTGCGACCGGTTACGGTCGGACTGATTGCTTCGGCAGCCCTACTTTTGATGAACGCCGATAATTTTACCGATTATAAAAGCATCATTATTTTTTCAGTTGCCTTTATTTTAACCAAATATGTAAAGATACATCCTATTTTGATGATCCTATTGGCAGGCCTGTCAGGTTTGATTTTATATTGATAACATAAATAATTTATAATTCATAATTCATAATTCATAATTCATAATTACCTTTGTATTGAATTATGGAAAATACCGATTTTTTTAAAGTAGCGGCTGCTATACCGGAAGTGAGGGTGGCTGATTGTAGGTTCAACACCCTGCAAATCAAGAAACTTATTTTCGAGGCATACCGGCAGCAAGTAAAGGTGGTTTGTTTCCCGGAACTGTCGTTGACTGCCTACACCTGCGGCGACTTATTCTTTCAACAAACTTTGATTGAAGAAACGGAAAAAGAACTTTCGCGCCTACTGCGTGAAACGGCTGATCTCCCCATCGGTTTCATTGTCGGCGCTCCGGTCAGGCTTCAGTCCATGCTGTTTAACTGCGCCATTGTTTGCAAGGAGGGTCATATTCAGGGAATTGTGCCCAAAACCTTTCTTCCGGATGTTTCCATATCTCAAGAAAAGCGTTGGTTTGAATCGCATCCTTTGGATAATCCCGTGATGACGATCAATTATGCCGGCGAAACGGTTCCTTTTGGAGGAAATCAACTTTTCGAGTTTCATCCGGCGCGGTTTGCTGTTGAAATTGGTGAAGACTTTTGGGCGTTCGTTCCACCGTGGCCATATCATACCACTACCGAAGCGCAGATCATTTTCAATCCCTCGGCAAGCGAAGAATTGATGGGTAAACAACGCCGTCTGAAATCCATAATTGCCCAACAATCGGCACAAAGCCATACCGCATACGTGTATGCATCTGCCGGGTTCGGTGAATCAACCACAGATTCGGTTTATGCCGGTAACGCATTCATATACGAGACCGGTTACTTATTAGACGAATCGGAACGTTTTAGGTTTAAAAAGCAATTGATAATTTCCGATATTAATTTGGATTCAATAGATGCCGAATGTAAAAAAAATACCGTATTAAGCAATCAAATTGATAAAGATGAAAATATTATCATAGACACTTCACTGGATAATACACCGGATGAATTAAATCTACAGTCAAATGTTTGGAATGGCGAGATCAATCCGGCTCCTTTCATTCCTGCCGAAGCAGACTATAATGAAAATTGTGAGGAGGCATTCTCTATTCAGGTGGCAGGATTGGCCAAACGACTGCTTCATACTGGAACCAAATCGCTATTGGTAGGCGTTTCCGGAGGATTGGATTCTACATTGGCTTTGTTGGTTTGCGTAGGGACCGTTGATAAGTTGGGACTTCCCCGCTCGATGGTTTGCGGCGTGACTATGCCGGGTTTTGGAACCACCGGCCGCACTTATGCCAATGCCATCCGCTTGATGCAATCGTTGGGAATTACTGCCAAAGAAATCAACATTAAAGAGGCTTGTTTACAACATTTCAAAGACATTAGCCACGATGCTTCCATACACGACGTTACTTACGAAAATACGCAAGCGCGCGAACGAACCCAAATCTTAATGGATTTAGCCAATATGCAGAACGGTTTGGTGGTCGGAACCGGCGATATGTCGGAATTGGCTTTGGGCTGGGCAACTTACAACGGCGACCATATGTCGATGTACGGTGTGAACGCAGGTGTTCCTAAAACCTTGGTGCGTCATCTCATCAAATGGGTAGCGGAAAACCAAATGGATGCTGACAGCAAAACAACTTTGGAAGATATTCTATCGACACCGGTCAGTCCCGAATTGCTTCCGGTTGATTCTCAAGGACAAACGACTCAATTCACCGAAGACCTTGTAGGACCTTACGAATTGCACGATTTTTTCCTTTATTATACCTTGCGTTATGGTTTCACGCCAACGAAAATTTATTTTTTAGCACAACAAGCCTTTCACAACACCTATGATAATCCCACGATTTTGAAATGGTTGGAAACATTTTTTCGCCGGTTTTTCAGTCAGCAATTCAAACGAAGCTGTATGCCGGATGGACCCAAAGTCTGCTCCGTCAGCTTGTCGCCGCGCGGCGGTTTATGTATGCCGAGCGATGCTTCAGCCAATGTATGGCTCAAAGAAATTGAAGCATTAAAAATAAATATCTTAGA
>Ga0082212_10009921_pt1 | contig 12230 bp, 14 predicted proteins | sample TergutNt197P3_FD_71548 | JGI IMG/M metagenome (GOLD analysis project Ga0082212, IMG submission 71548) | Neocapritermes taracua P3 segment gut microbial communities from Petit-Saut dam, French Guiana - Nt197 P3 | ecosystem: Host-associated > Arthropoda: Insects > Digestive system > Gut ... | reverse complement strand
CGTCCGTCTCGATGCCGTTGGCGCCCATCTCGAGCCCTTTGTAAAAAGCGGCTAAGGTATTTTCCGGCGCATAATGAGAAGCTCCTCTGTGCGCGTAGTTAATAAACATAATTTCACTCCATCGGATAAACCAATCCCCATTCCGCTCGGATTCTGTCCATGAGCTCCATGACATTTACCGACTCGGAATGCGGCATTTCGTCACATTCAAGTTTACCTTTGCCGATTGCTTTTATTGACGCCAAGATTTCATACTCATAACCGGATATCTGCTTTGGAGTGTCATAGTTTGCTATCTCGTTATGGTTCGAATCAAAGACTTTTATTCCCTGGCAGTTATTAATATTTTCTGTCACGATGTATCCGTCGGTTCCCCAAATTATCCCTTTGCGATCGCTCGCGGCGCAGAAGGTGCTTGTTAGAACAGCCATTCTGCCGTCGCGGTAACAGAGCGTTATTGAGTTTTGCATATCGACTCCGCGTTGAGTAAATACGGCGTTTGACCTTACCGACTCAATGTCGTTTCCGAAATGCATCAGAGCAAAGTTTATCGGATAAACACCGATATCGAGCAGCGCTCCGCCAGCCAGATTTTTATCGGCAAGACGTTCGACATGACCGACGGAATATCCCAAGTTAGCCGTAAGAGTAACCGGTTTGCCGATGACGCCGCTGCTGATAATCTCGTCTATTTTAGTTCGCATCGGCATATAACGCGTCCAGATTGCCTCGGTGATGAAAACATTTTTCTCTTTCGCGTAAGCAAGCAAATTCTTGAGCATACAAGCGTTTACCGTGAAAGGCTTTTCACATAAAACAGGTTTACCGTAGTCAATACACAATCTCGCGTGTTCGTGGTGGTGGGGATGAAGAGTGGAGATATACACAAGCTCAACCTCAGGATCGCAAAGCATTTCGGTATAACTTCCGTATGCTTTTTTATAACCGAACTCGTCTGCGAAATCCTTGGCTCTGCCGTAATCCCTCGCGGCGACCGCGTAACATTCGACTTCCGGCATCTGCCGCATGGTGTCGGCTAATACCCGCGCAATACCTCCGGCTCCGAGCATGGCTATTTTCATTGGCGTTTCCTCCGTAATATTTATCTTTATAAGCTGTGCTATGATATTTATAATATCACAGTTTCTCCAAAAGGGCGACGCATTCAACATGAACGGTTCCGGGGAACATATCGACCGGCGTGACCTCGCGTATTAAATATCCGCGACCGGCAAGATGCGCGAGGTCGCGCGCGAGTGTCGCCGGATTGCATGAAACCATTATAATACGTTTCGGCGCGATTTCAGAGAGTACGTCTAAAGTCGCCCGGTCACAGCCTTTTCTCGGAGGATCGGCAATCGCGACGTCAATATTTTCTCCGGCGTCAAGCAGCGACTCAACCGCTGCCGCGGCGTCGCAGACCTCAAACCGAGCATTATCGGCTCCTATTGACTTGGCGCTCCATTTTGCGTCTTCGATGGCTTCGCCGACAATATCAAAACCTATGAGAGTCTTAATGGTTTTTGCCATAGAAAGACCAATCGAGCCGACCCCGCAGTAGAGATCAAGCAACGTGGTGTTTTTATCAACGGCGGAATAATTTCTGACTATTTTATAAAGAAACTCAGCCGCTCCGCGATTTATTTGAAAAAAGCTCTTAAGAGATAGGCGGGAAGGGATGCCGGATATACTGTCGATAATATACTCCCCGCCGTATACGGCGCGGGTATGATCACCTAAAATAACATTTGTCCTTTCGCAGTTGCGGTTAATCAATATACTTACTATCTGCGGAAAAAGCCTGACCATCCCGGTAGTGAAATCCGATTCACCCGGAAACCCTTTTCCGTTCAAGACAAGAGCGAGCATCATAAGACCGTCGCTGTTTTCCCGTATAACAATATGCCTCAATAACCCGGAATGGGTTATTTCATCATAAACGGATAGCCCGGCTTGGCACAATAAATCCGCGCATTTCCTTGCCGCGTTTGTCATTTCGCGGGAATGTAGTTTGCAGCCATCTTCATCGAGCGGAACGATCCTGTGACTGCGCGCGGCGAAAAACCCGACTTCAAGCGATTCGTCCTTGCGAATTACCGGGAACTGGGCTTTGTTGCGGTATTCTGTCACGGACGGGCTTCCTACCGTCATACATACAGGAACGTTAAGCTTACCTATATGTTTCAAGCAATCAACAACGAAATTCTGTTTAGCGGTGAGCTCTTCAGAATAGTTGATATGACGAAAAGCGCAGCCTCCGCATCTTCCGAATACGCTGCAATCAGGGTCGACCCGGCTGCGGGATGGTTCAATGATTTCATCGATTATGCCGTAAGCGTGGCTTTTGGATGTCTTTACGATCTTTACCTTTAGCAGGTCGCCCGCAGCAGAACAAGGAACAAAGACTACCATACCTTCATACCGGCCGACGCCGTTACCGTCGTTTGAAATGGAATCTATATGAATATTAATAAATTGATTTTTACTGAGCATAATGCCATTCAATAAAGTATTTATTTAATCTATCATACATGATATATTATACTAATCTCAAGTGAAAAGTGTTGAAGGAACACAAGAAAGGAAATTTTTATGGCAATTGATTTCGCGTCAAGAAAAATAAATCCAGATACCTGGGTAATAAGCGGTCCGGGTTGTGATTGTTATCTGTTATGCGGTGAAAATGAAGCTATTATGATTGACTCAGGAATGTCTGATGCAAATATAAGAGAGTTTGCCCAAACGCTTACAGACCTGCAGATAAAGCGGGTGATAAATACCCACAGCCATTTCGATCATACGGCGGGAAACGGGCATTTTGAGCAGGTACTTTGTACCGAGGGCGTCTCAAGAAGCGCTAAAAACACCATGGGCGCCGATCCGTCGCTCTATAAACTCAATTATGACTTTACCATTATTGGCGACGGGCATATTATTGATTTGGGTAACCGACTGATCGAGGTAATCGAACTGGATTGCCACAGCCCGCAGGATATAGTTATTTTGGACAGCAGCAGGGGATATTTGTTCTGCGCTGACGAAATAGAGTCGAGAAGTTCGCTGCTTCTTCCCGGATACGCCGAAAAATCAGGTCAGATACACGCTAGTCCTGCCGGAGCGGTAGAGACGCATCTGAACGCCATGAAAAAGATAAAATCAAGGTATGATTCTTTTGACCTGCTTTGTCCCGCCCACAATGGCAGCCCGATGGACAAGTGCTATGTAGACTGGTATATATTATTAGATCAAATGATAATGGACGGATATCAAGGGGTAGAGGACTGTGAGTCCCTGTCATATAACCGCGGTCTGTTTCATTTTCCCTATCCGGACGCAGGGTATCTGCGCGCGACATATAGGGGGGCGTCGCTTGTATACAACAAGAACATTATTTTTGAAAAGGACAGAGAGAACGCCGATAAACTGCCTCCCGCGACCCCGCTTCATATTATATCCTCTCGCTACGCGTATCAGTAAAATGGATAGGACGGTAAACAAATAGTGCGGACACGAGTCCCGAACGCCTGACTTTTTGCTCATTTCCCGCTATACTTTATTACTAATCGGTTAAATATCAATGGATAATCACCCTCCTAATGTCTCGCCTGATGAGAAATCCGCTCAAAATTCAGATATTTCAACTCGTGTCCGCACTATCTAAACTCATTAAAATCCGTTTTCGTTGACAGAAAAATGTATAATGTCTATAATATGAAAGCGCTGCGGAATTGTGTAACGGTAGCACGACAGACTCTGACTCTGTTTGTCTGGGTTCGAATCCTAGTTCCGCAACCAGCCGGGGTGTAGCTCAGATGGTATGAGTGCTTGGTTCGGGACCAAGAGGCCGGGAGTTCGAGCCTCCCCACTCCGACCAGGGAATGTAGAAAACTCGTAGTTATTGCAACTGCGGGTTTTTCTATTGACAGTAGACAGAATCGTCGTATATTTCAGAGCGGCATTTAACGCATTTCATATCAATCCTTAATTAGCTTGACTTATAGTATTATATATGATACTATACAGCTGAGAAGAGTTTATGATATGCCTCCTGTAAAGAAGATTATCGAAAAGATGAAGTCTCAGCCGCGCGGGATTCGTGTAGAAGAAGCCGAGAAAGTACTTAATGCTTATGGATATGAATTTAAAAGGCAGAAAGGTTCTCATAGACATTATTTGAATCAGAATGGCGATTTGATAACCCTTAAAGATCCGCTAAAAATATCATATGTAAAAGAAATCCTCGAACGAATTGAAGAAAAATAGCGAAAGGCAGGGCGTTGATCGTGAATGTAGATGAATATATGAAATTACCATACAGTATTATTATCCGATATGTTGAAGATGAAAGCGGAAACTATTTTTTTGCGACCGTTCAAGAGCTTGATGGTTGCATGAGCGATGGAGCTACACTTGAAGAAGCTGCTGTTAATATTCGCGAAGCAATGGAGGGGTGGATTGAAACAAAACTCGAAAGTGGTTTGGCAGTCCCGATTCCTAAAGATGATTCTACTTTTAGTGGAAAATTCGTTCTTAGGATTCCCAAATCCTTGCACAGAAGCTTAGTATCCGATGCGGAAAAAGAAGGTGTATCGCTCAACCAGTATGTCTTGTATAAGTTATCGCGTTAGAAAATTGTAGCAATTCTGAAAGGTAAAAGGAAATAGCCGCCCTAACCCTTCAAAGATAAGCGGCTATATCTTTAGCTCTATTCGATGGGGGCGACCGATTACCGGTAACGTCTGTTTATATTTAACCGTTATTTATGGTGCCCATAATTATCAGCATACCATAACTTCATGTTTGCTGATGTTCAAACATTCCGCGATTTCCCTGTGGTAAAACAGAAAACCACGTTAACTTGAATATATGCTGTTGTTATTTATTTCGTGATTCTACGAATTTAACAAGGTCGCCCACGGTTTTAACCGTTTCTATTTCCTCGTCGGGGATCTCAATGTCGAATTCCTCCTCTATTGACATCACTAAATCCACAACATCGAGCGAATCGGCGCCCAAGTCGTCAACAATACTCGATTCCATCGTTATCTTGTCTTCGTCATACTCGAGCTGTTCAAAAAGAATTTCCCTGATTTTTTCAAATACCATGAGTTACGCTCCTTATGATAAACCGCTTTTCCGACGGTTTGTTATTTTATTCCATATATTTTTATACCGTGTTTTATATTAGTTGTCAACCTGAAAATAAGCGTTTCCGGTAATTTTGATTTGAAGGTCAATTAAGTGTATAATGTGGTTAACAAAATCCGGGTAAACCGCGGTTGTTATGGTGAGGCATACATATGGAGTTCAAACCGGTTGCGCTGATAGGATTTATGGGTTCGGGAAAGACGACGATAGGCCGCGCTGTGGCGCTCGAACTCGACGCCGCGTTTTCGGATTTAGACAGTCAAATAGAAAAAATAAGCGGAATGCGCGTGCCGGAAATTTTTGACACGCTCGGAGAGGAAGGCTTGCGACATCTTGAGAGTCTCGCGCTTGGGAATATCGTAACCTTCGGCGGGGTCATAGCAACCACCTCAAGCTGTATCATGATTCCGCGCAACCGAAAGATGATAGAAGACAACTATACGGTGTTTTTTCTCGATGCTGACTTCAGATACCTTTATCCGAGGGTAGCCGGAACCGGGCGTCCTTTGTTATCTTCACTTAGCATAATAGAACTTGAGAAACTCTTTGATTTGAGAAGACCTCTGTACAAGAGCTGTACGGATTATGTGATTGACGCCACCCGTCCGGTGAAAGAGATTGTCAATGATATTCTCGATAAGGTAGTTTTGGATGAATAATAACAGATCTTCCAATTTCAGATAATTAACAGGAACTTTCGGTTAATATGAAACTAAAGAGCAAGGAGAAATACTGTATGAGTCCGCTTAAAACCATAAAAAATCAAGCTGTCGGAGGAACCGGAGGAGGACAGGCGGCGGGAAACTTAAAATCTGTCGACGTGACGTTTACAACCCTTCCCGGAACGCTTGCCGAATTCATGACGCTGCCGCAGGCGGAGCTTACGAATTCTTTTGATACGGTGGCGTCTCTCGTCGCGGCGCTATGCGCATACACGAATGATAAGGATGAATGTACGGCAATCATAAACTACCTTAAAGGTCCGGAACCAATGTCGCAGCGCGATATTATTTTTTTAAGAGATCGCATGGCGCAGAATAACAAAGCGCCCTTTATCGGATTATCTTATTTTAACGGAGCGTCGCCGCAGAATGATTATACGCCGGATATACCCTATACCATTTCAGTCAGCGAACATCCGTACAGTTATACAAGCGAGGGTGTAATTTCATTACATGTGAAATCCGCCGGGGCAGATTCCCCGCGCGCCGTAGCAGTTCGTCAGGCAAAGGACGGTAAATGGTATCTATGGCTTACCGGATACCACTCATTGCTGGCTGATATCCGCCCGCCGGAATCCTCGAATCCGTGGAAATAAAGGAGATCATTGTGGACGGTGAACGGTATAAAAAACTTGTGATACTGCACTCTAATGATCTTCACGGGAATTTTTTAGCCGAGGAGATCGACGGAGAACTTATCGGAGGCGTTTCGCGTCTCTCGGGATATGTTCAAAAAGTCCGCGACGAGGAGCAGAACGTTATTTATTGTATATCGGGAGATATGCTACAGGGGTCGCTCATTGATTCGGAATACAAAGGTCTATCGACTATTGAGATTATGAACATGTTAGGACCCGACGTGGCTTCGCTGGGAAACCATGAGACCGACTATGGATTGACGCATCTGCTGTTTTTGGAACGATGCGCACGATTTCCGATAGTGAACGCCAATATCTTTATTAAGAATCCGCTGACCCGCCTCTTTCAACCGCATATTTTCATTGAGAAAAACGACATGTGCATAATGTTTATCGGTATAATCACCGAAGAAGTGATGCACGGGATCAAAAGCGACAGTCTTGTGAGCAGTTTGATAGACGTCAATGAAGCGGCGCGTGAAATAGGTCATATATGCGACGCATACTGTTCGGTTGATGTGGATTTCACAGTGCTCCTGACACACATAGGTTTTGAGGAAGACAAGAAACTCGCGGCGCTGCTGGACCCCGCGTGGGGGGTTGACGTTATTATCGGTGGGCATTCCCACACGCTTCTTGAAAAACCCGAAGAGGTGAACGGCATACTGATAGTGCAGGTAAACTACGGAACCGACCGGATCGGACGGTTCGACATAATGGTGGATACCGAATTGAACTCGGTTCATGAGTATGAATGGAAGATGGTGACGCTCAAAGGTTCTGAGTATCCTCACGATGAAATTATGGAAGCGGTTGTTCAGGGATATAAGCAGCAAACCGATATGAAATTCAATCGAATTCTGTGTAGATTGCCTCATGAGTTCACCCATCCCGACAGATATATGGAAACAAGTCTCGGAAATCTTATTGCAGACGCTTTTAAAGCCTGCCTTGAAACAGACATCATTTTATGCGGTTCCGGCAGTATACGGGTTCAGGCGTTGGGTCCGGTGATGACGTTAGGTACGCTCATGCAAGCCGTACCGTTTCATGACAAGATGTATAAGGTGACCGTCACCGGTCAACAACTCAAAAGCATGATGAGATATATCCTGAGGGAAGAAACCTTCACCGAAGAACATACTGAATTCTTTCAAATTTCCCGTGGTTTGGAAATCACCTGGTCGAGAGAGAAACAAGAATTCCTCAGATTCTCCTGGCTCGGAGAGCCGGTTGAGGACACCCGTGAGTTTTCGGCAGCTTTTCACGGATATCACCGCAACAATTTTATCACTTCTTTCGGATTGCCGTATGAAGAAATCTTGAAAAATACGCGCGAGACGGTTGTCGCCTCGGACGCGCAGGACCTTCTTATAGAATTTTTTACCGATAATAAACCGGATGCCGGCGGAATTGACGGAAGGTTGACGGTATTGGTTTAGTAAACGGTAATAAGCTAAATGAAAAATTACAGTACGCAGCGTAAAAGTCAGGAACTTAATTGGCTCCTTTTTTAAAGGAACCGGTTGTGAAGTTGAACGAGGAGTATATAAAAGAACCAAAACAAGATTGTGAGGCAGCCGGCATGACCGAAATCAGAGAGATATTTGATCAGGATGAAAAATCAACTATATGCGATGATATTTTACGGGCGCTACCAAGCTGGTTCGGGATTGAAGCGGGCATTATCGATTATGTGCGACAGGTCAGAACAATGCCTTTTTATGCTGCCTTCGATAGCGGTAGAGCCGTTGGTTTTGTTGCAATCAAGGTTCATAATACATTTACTTCAGAAGTTTGTGTGATGGGTGTGCTGAAAGAATACCACCGGCAGGGAATCGGAAGAAAACTTATTGAACACTGCGAGAAATACTGTGCAGAAAACAAAACGGAGTTTCTTACGGTAAAGACACTGGACCGGTCAAGAGAAAGCAAAAGCTATGAAAAAACACGATTGTTTTATCAAGCGGTCGGATTCAAACCTCTTGAAGTGTTTCCGCTGCTCTGGGATGAAAACAACCCCTGCCTGTTTATGGTAAAAACAGTTTAATCAGCAGCACAGCAAGGTTTTTATACAACTCAGTCATTTTTACTTGATTTACCTTCCATAAAGAATATACTGAAATTACGGCCGTTTGTTTGGGAGGTAATGATAGTGAAAATCACTGTTCGCGAAAATGAAAAACAAGATGAACTGGAAATCGTCATACACTGCAAAAAAGTTGATGAACAGGTTTCCGAATTGATTTCATCTTTATCTCATCAGGACAAAAAAATAGCCGGTACAAAAGACGGTAAAACTTTTGTGTTGGACATATCTGAAATCTTTTACTTTGAATCGGTAGATAAAAAAACATTCGCCTATACTCAATCGGAGGTATATGAGGTTTCCCCGAGGCTATATGAGCTCGAGGATCATCTTGCGCGTAGTTTTTTCCGCGCTTCAAAAGCAGTTGTCATCAACATATCAAAAATCAAGTCAATCATGCCGGAGTTTAACGGTAGATTGGAAATCACGACAATGACAGATGAAAGGCTGATCGTATCACGCCAATATGCTCAAGGTCTGAAAACCAAGTTAGGATTATAGGAGATTTATAATGAAAACAATCATTCAGTCAATAACGGCAATTAAAGCTACAGCGTCACTTGCGTTCACGGCGCAAATAATGATCTTTACGGTCGTATCAATGATTTTTAGCAGGCAAAGCATCCCGATAGGATATATCTGGCAAATGATGTTTCTATCGCTTATTTACGGAGCTGTACAGTTGTTAGCGTTTTCTGAAAACTATTTTAAAAAGATGAAAACATTAGGCCGCATTTCAATAACAGGCACGACGATGTTCGCTGTGCTTGCGCTTTTCGCGTTTACATTTAAATGGTTCCCGATATATAGCCTGATTAACTGGCTGATATTTGTCGGTTTGTATGCCGTTTTCTTTCTTGTTGCCGTGTTTGCGCTGCGCACAGCATTTCGGTTGAGCGGTATAAAATACAACCAAATGCTCGCGGCGTACAAAGCGGGCAATGATATGGGATAACTGTCCGCTAAACTCTGAGGCCTGAGGTAATACACACTCATTAAAGTCAGCGTTATGATTTGATTTTTACTCGATGATATGCAATGTCACGAAATCCATAACCACATTGAAAGGAGAAGCCGCAATGGCAGACAAAGAAAAATTTGAGAGGTTCAAGCAATCGCTCATAGATGAAAACGAACGGTTATACGGCGCAGAGGTTCGCTTCAAGTACACAGATCAGGCTATGGATGAATCTAACGCGAATCTGAAAGGCTTGACCCAAGAACAGTACGATGAAAGCGAACGGTTGCGTGCTGCCATTGAAGAAACCTTAAAAGACGCATTCTGCACCGGCGACCCTGCCGGGAAGCTGGCGCAGCAAGCCTGTGATTTACACAGGAGATGGTTGTGCATCTTTTATCCAAAATACAGCAAAGAATATCATAAAGGGTTAGGCGAGATGTATGTCGCTGATGATCGGTTCAGAGCAAACTACGACAAGCTGGCTCCGGGGTGTACTGAGTTTCTGCGCGACGCCATCAATCATTACTGCAAATGATAACCGCGCCTTGTAAAAAAAGTCCGCACTTAAATTTCCTTAAGAAATTTCATCGCGGGCTTAACTTATTGTTGGTGCCGCTGACCGGACTTGAACCGGTACGATATTGCTATCGAGGGATTTTAAGTCCCTTGTGTCTGCCGATTCCACCACAGCGGCAAAATAAGACTTTAAAAATCGACGAGTAAAGTCTACAATATAGCTTAAGAAATGTCAATTAAGGGGGCGGGATTCGTATGGGGAAACGGGTATTCATCATAGTTCTCGACAGCTTCGGAATAGGATATATGCCCGACGCGGCATCGTACGGCGACGAGGGCGCGAATACGCTTGGCAGCGTTATGAAATCAAAAGAGTTGAATATTCCGGTTTTGAGCAGGATGGGTTTGTTTAATATTGAAGGAGTAACCTCAAAACGACCGGAGAAAAATCCGGCAGCGGCTTATGCGAGGCTCGCGGAGAAATCCGCGGGTAAGGATACGACCATCGGTCACTGGGAACTGGCGGGACTTGTGTCGGAACAACCGATGCCTACCTTCCCAAACGGTTTTCCCGACGAGTTTATCAATGAATTTGAAAAGACTTGCGGATATAAAACGCTCTGCAATAAGCCGTATTCGGGAACCCAGGTGCTCAAGGATTTCGGAGCCGAACATCTTTCGACCGGAAAACTTATCGTCTATACATCCGCCGATAGCGTGTTTCAGATAGCGGCTCATGAGAGTAAACTGCCGCCGGTTGAACTATATGAAGTCTGCAAAAAAGCGAGGGAACTGCTCAACGGTCCGTATGCCGTGGGAAGGGTTATCGCAAGACCCTTCATAGGAGACGGCCCCGACAGTTTTGTCCGGACGTCCAACCGTCACGACTTTTCGCTTTTGCCTCCGAAGGATACCATGCTGGACCTGTTAAGACGTGAAAACTTCGAGGTTATCGGAGTCGGAAAGATCAACGACATATTTGCAGGAAAGGGAATTACCCGCACTATACCGACAAGAAATAATAGTGAGGGCATGATTGAGTCAATTTCCCTGCTCAAAGAGGAGTTCAGCGGACTCGCTTTTATCAATCTTGTGGAGTTCGATATGCTGTACGGTCACAGAAACGACATAGACGGTTATGCGGGAGCGCTGAGCGCTTTTGATTTACAGCTCAAGGACTTTATCTCTGGTATGGGGGATGAAGACCTGCTTGTTATTACCGCCGATCACGGATGCGATCCGGGATATACCAAGTCTACCGATCATTCGAGGGAATATGTTCCCATGCTGCTCTATGCAAAGAATGTAAAAGCCGGAATCGATCTCGCTACCAGAAACTCCTTCGCTGATGTTTCGGCGTCGGTTTTGGAGTATTTCGGCATAGCAAATACCATAGACGGTGAAAGTTTTCTTAACGAAGTTTTAGCATTACATTAGTATTATTATTGAAACATGTAAAATATCCATATATAATAAAAGTGTATATTGCTCTTTACTGAGAAGAAACATGAAAAAAACGCTTCTATGTCTGGTTTCATATTTGCTGGTCACGCTGTTTGTATTACCTGCGGCGGTTTTTGCGTTGCCGGACGAGGATGTTGTCAATATTGGTGCTGCCGACCGGAGCTTACTCCTTTCGTTGCTTGGCGGCGGCATTACCGAAAAAGGGAAAAAATACGTTCTTCAGAGTGATTTTACCTTTTCGTCGGCGGAGTTGTCGGATGATTGGCTTCCCGGAGCTGCCAGACCCGAACGTCCCCAGTACGCGACGCTGATGAGCTCTTTAGACGGAAACGGAAAGACCATAACCGTTAATTCCGACCAAATTCGTCCATCTCGTCCAGTTTTCCACAACATCGGTTATTATTCGTTAGATATGATAACCGTCGAGAATCTTACGCTCAGGTATAAGGGGGATGTAAAAGTCTCCGCCTTCATGTCGGGAATAGCCAGAAATGTTTCATTTAAAAATATAAAACTGTTTGTCGAAGGCGATATTTCGGCTTCTGCCGATTATTTTGGAGACAATATTGATTTTTACGCTCACGGATTCGCGTACGGCGCATATGACTGTGAGTTTGAAAGCATATCATTGTCGGTGGGGGAGACGACCGGCGGGATAATCGGACAGACAACAAAAACCATTACAGAAAGAT
>Ga0082212_10009920_pt1 | contig 12231 bp, 12 predicted proteins | sample TergutNt197P3_FD_71548 | JGI IMG/M metagenome (GOLD analysis project Ga0082212, IMG submission 71548) | Neocapritermes taracua P3 segment gut microbial communities from Petit-Saut dam, French Guiana - Nt197 P3 | ecosystem: Host-associated > Arthropoda: Insects > Digestive system > Gut ... | reverse complement strand
CCTCCAGGCCCGGCACATGGCCGATCTCCGATTCAAGCGAGGCCCCGTACCTCTCGCAGAGCTTCCTTGCCTGCAGTGTCACGGCGATGTTCTCGCTCAATGGCTTGTCCGAGACGTCAACCATGATGGACGTGAAACCGCAATCGAGCGCCCGCATGACGGAGTCCAGCTGGCCCGCGTGGTCCAGAAGCAGCGCCACGGGGACGCTTGCGTCTTTCGCCACCTGGCGTATATATGCCGCGTATTGCTCCATGGGTATAAGCTTCCCGAACACTTCCCCGTAAGCGAGTATGGCAGGGGACTTGCTTTTCTCCGCCGCGTCCATCACGCCCATGGTCATCGCCACATTGAAAGTGTTGAAAGAACCCACAGCATAGCGCTGCCTTGTGGCTTCCTTCAGCATTTCGGTCATATTGACAAGAGGCATGGATATCTCCTTTCAAGCCGTTCCGGCCATCGCCGTCGTGCACGACCAATATAGCACGCCTGCCAAAAATCGTCAAAACATCGGTTCAATTATTCGTCACAAAACATTCCCAATACTGGCAATCGACGAAAATCCAACAAAAGATTGTGCAAAAGATGTTATTTGACAATATTGGAACTATATGTTATTATTGTATATATATTCTATTTGACGCCCTGCATTGTAGGGTATATCATAAGGAGAGACTGTGGAAGATAGAAGTAAGGCATTCCTGCACGCGAAACAATTTGATGATATTTGGGAGAAGCTCGGCCTGGATGACGACGATCTTCGGAGCCTGCAAAATGAAATAATAAAATCTCCCGGCGCAGGGAAAGTAATTCGTGGCACAGGCGGTTTTCGCAAGTTACGCTTTGGCGGCAAACAGAAAGGCCGGAGCGGTGGATATCGGGTAATCTATATGGATCTTTCTTCGTATTCGTTCGTCTATTTGTTGATGGTTTACCCGAAGACAGAAAAAGACACTCTAACTGACACGGAGAAGGCAGTGTTACGGCATGTCAGTAAAGCAACAATTGAGGCATTCAAAAGACGCGAGGTGAAATGGTAATGGATATTAAAGGCTATGAAGACAAGACTTTTGGCGAGGCACTAGTCGACGCCGCGGCCGAAATGCTGGAACACGCGGAAGGAAGGCGCAAACTTCGAATGGAGATCGTGGAAATAGACCCGATACCGTCTTACGCGCCGAAAGCAATAAAAGCGCTGCGTGAAAGGCTTCTTTTGCCGCAGGGAATGTTTGGCAAGGTGGTGGGTGTTTCGGGCAAAACAGTAGAAGCCTGGGAGTCAGGCTCCAGGCGGCCTGGCGGCTCCGCTATGAGGTTGCTTGCGGAATTGGATACCAACCCGGAGTATTTGAGCAAAATCCTGCATTTGACATCCTCCCAGGGCTAACGCCGCCAGCCCTCGGCGCCTTGTACCCTTGCGCATTCAATCAACCTGCCGAAGGATACTCTGAAAACAGGGGAAATAGAATCGGTTCGTCCTCTTCAATCTCAGGAAACCGCCCCACGGACTCAAAAAACCTGTTGTCCACGGTATCGTTCATAATCGCGTTTATTTCTGATCTCTTCATTGCCTTCCTCTTTCAATAAAAAAGTCTGCTTCGCGATACGACCGCAAAGTTCTCTTCTATACGGTGGTCTCCCTGATTTTTATAATCGGATCGATCAGGACTGTTTCCACTTTTTTCTCCGGGTCGTTAATGCGCTTGATAAGCATCGCGATTGTCTCCTCGGCGATATCGCGTATCGGCTGCCTGACTGTCGTCAACGGCGTTTCCAGTATAGATGTATACAGAAGGTCGTCATAGCCTGCCACCGATATTTCTTCCGGCACTTTAATGTTGTTTTCCTTCAGGATTTTCAAAACAGCCATTGCGGACACGTCGTTTACTGTAGTGATCGCGTCGGGCTTTCCCCCAAGTATTTTATCTGCCAGCATATAGGCCTTTTCGAAAGTCGGCGTTGATTCTATAATCCAGTTTTCGCTATACTCTATCCCCATATCCCGATAGGCCTTTTTGTACCCATTCAGGCGGTTGTTGGTATACACGGCCTGTCGGCTCCCGCCCACGAAGAATATTTTCCTGTGCCCCGTTTCAAGCAGCTTCGTAGTGATTTCATATGACCCTTTCTCAAGGTCGCACATCACGCAATCGGCTTCGATGCCACGGTAGTATGTTGTGGAAAAAACAATGGGGATTCCCTGCTCCTGCAAGTCAAACAGGTGCTTCAAGTCATATTCCTCGCATCCCGAGGGGACGATGACTATCCCGTCCACCCGGTCCTGCATGAACCCATACACGATTTGCACTTCCCGTTCGACCAGGTCATTTGAGATCCCCAAAAGGAGGTTGTAGCCCTGGTTTGCGGTTGCCTCGTTTATCTCGTTTACCAACATGCCAAAATAAGGGTTTGTGGTATCGGTCACTACAAGGCCAATCGTGTTTCGCTTATTGTTAATCAGGTTTTTCGCATTCCTGTTCGGCACGTACTTCAGTATCGCGGCCGCCTCCAGTATCCGCTTTTTTGTTTCCGGCTTCACATTGCCCTTGTTGTTAAGCGCGCATGAGGCCGTAGCTACCGAAACCTCCGCCATCCTGGCAACATCTTTAATAGTACACTTCATCGATAATCTCCTTAACGTTCCGATTACCTGGTATTTTCCGTATTGGCCAATTGTCAGTCTTGCGTATTGCTAATAAATGTCCACTGGTATCATATTCAAGCCCGGCTGCGGTATTGTGCCATCAGATACCATAATCCCCGGTTAATTGCTAAACCAAACGGCCGTATTTTTCCGCTGCCAGATGCATCGTAATAGCGTTTTTAACCGGGGTATCCACGCTCAACAGGTTTGTCGTGGACAAGACCCAGCCTTTGCGGTCATAAAACAGTTTTTCCGCCATAGTGCGCACTTGCTCGTCCACGTCGCAGGGCGAGCCATTCGGCATCAATTCATTGATGTCGACATTTCCTATCAGGCAGACATCACGCCCATATTCCTCTTTATACTTGTATATGTCGTTGCCCGCGCTTGGCTGCAAGGAATGGATCGCGTTGATGCCGGTATCTATCATCTGGCGAATCGTATACTCGATATTTCCACAGCAATGCAGCACGACCGGGAGCCCTTTCCCCCGAACATGGGAAACCAGCCTTTTCATATAATCAAAATCGAATTCCTGCATCATTTCAGGGGACATAAAAGGCCCGCTGTTATAGCAAAAATCGTTCCCCAGCCAGATGACATCCACGCCAAGGCCAATCAAATGATCGGCCATGGCAATTTCAAACTCCAGGAATTTCTCCATCAAGCCGTGCATTTCTTTCTTGTTGAAATAAACGTAATACATGTATTCTTCAAAGCCGGTCAGTTGGTTTACCTTGAAAAAGCCGTTGTCCAGCTGCGCGCACACGGCGAATGTCCCGTCTTTCACCCATCGTTTGATATTCTCATAACCAAACGACGACGGGTCGGGGAACCGATAGGACATTATCCCTTCAGCGTTTTCAATAGGCTTTTCGATGATTTCGTTCGACTCGGAAGAAACCGCCTGCACAGTCCCCCAAATATCCTTGAATATTTTATGGCCTGCTTCGCTGACCGCTTCATCCTGAATGGTTTCCATAGGGAAAACCTGGCACCAATCCATGCCGAGAAATTTTCTTGCGCGCGCATGCCGTTCAAAGTTAACGTCCGTCATCTCTTCAGTCATCCATTTCGCGAGCGCGTTCCCGTCGTCGCCTTCCAGATGGACATGGGTTATCTCCGCCACGAGCTTGTCATGGATCATCTGGTCGCCATGCGACAATGATTCGCATGTTTCCATTGTAATGGCGTCCAAAAACCTTTTCTTCTGATTAATATCATTCATTTTTCAAAACTCCTTAGGCATTCGAGGTAGTAGAGGTACCCTTCATAAGGGACATCCGCCGGGACTGTGTGGTCCAGGCACGGTATATATCTTTTCGATTTTTCGAAATAGGTACAGATCCTGTCGACTTCTTTTTTTGTCTCGTCTTTTCCCGCGTAGAGGGCACGCTTGTTTATCCCGCCGACTATGCCGAACGCGTCGCCAAACTCTTCACGTATCCTGACAATATCCATCCCTGCCTGTACTTCAAAAGGCAGCATGGCATCCACGCCCGCTTCCAGGAACAATGGGATCAATGATATACAATCCCCGTCCGTATCCACTGACACCGCTTTCACCCCAAGCGATTTCGCGTGCGCGACCAATTCTTTATAGTAAGGCAGCATAAATTCGCGGAACATGTCAGGGCCTATCAGGGGGCCGTTTTTGTAAGACATATCCTCCCAAATCAGGTAGTTGTCGAGTACTATATATTTTGAGACTATGGACAGTATCTCGGCGTTTACGGCCAGCCAATGACGCATGATATCGTGCATCATCTCCGGCTCGTCATAGTAGGCATAGAAAAGGTTGACATCTCCCAGCAGATTCCTCGGATGCCCAAAGCCGCCGCATGCCGTCATATAGACCGGGAAGTCACGGGCTTCCCCCCCGGCCTCTTTTGACATTGCCGGGACGTCCCCAAGCAGCTCTTCTATCAGGTCGATCCGCATGTGCTCCTGCTTGAACCTTTCCCAGTCGGCTGGCGATTTCACCGGGAACTCGATGAACATGGGCATTGACAAATCGGCGTTTTCCTTGAAAATCTTTTTTATTACGCCGTCTACGTCACGGACGATATGCTTCGTTTCCTCCTCATCAAGGACTTCATTCTCGAACTTCGGGAAAAGCGGCGAATCGCAATAACCGCCCTGGACAGGCAACCGGTAAAGCGGGTCGTTGTGAAAAAACTCGTTGAAGGACATCTTCCGTTCCCCGGTATCATCGTTCGCGAGATCCAAAGCATATAGCTGCGCGTTGAGCAACTCTTCGTCCGATACATATTCCGGCAGCCCTTCTGTCTTCCATCTCCTGACGGTAGAAGGCCACGCCCCTAATTCAAGCCGGAAGAAACGGTCCAGATCCCCGCCTAAAAGTGAATTAAGATATCGCTCTCTGTGATTCATCTGTTTCCCCTTTCCAATTCCCGTACTTTTCAGCCGCAAGATGCAAGGTTATCGCATTTTCAACCGGCGTATCGACGCTAAGCAGGTTTGTCGTGGACAGGACCCAGCCTTTTCTGTCATAGAAAAGCCCGCCAACCATTTCCTGGACTTTTTTATCGACCTCAAAAGGCGAGCCATGAGGCATCAATTCGATAATATCGACATTCCCGATAAGGCAAACATCCTTGCCGTATTCTTTTTTATAGGCATAAATATCATTTCCTGTGTTTGGCTGCATGGAGTGGATCGCGTTCACCCCGGTTTCCACCATCTGGCGTATTGTGTAATTTATATTGCCGCAGCAATGCAAAATTACCGGGATGCCACAACTATGGATATGCGACACAAGCCTCTTCATATAATCAAAATCAAATTCCTGCAGGAATTGCGGGGATATGAACGGGCCGGCGTTAAAACAAAAATCATCCCCAAGCCAAATCACGTCCACGCCCAACCCGGCCAAATGGCTCACCATCGATTTCTGAAAGTCCAGAAACTTCTCCATCAACTCGTGGAGCCGCGATTTGTGAAAATAGATATAGTCCATATACTCTTCGAAACCTGTCAATTGATAAGCCTTGAAGAATCCGGTGTCCAATTGGGCGACAACGGCAAAACTTCCCTCGTCGATCCATCGCTTGATGTTTTCATAGCCGAAAGACTCAACTTTTGGGAAAGAATAATTCTTTACGTCCTCCGGCGTCTTGATCGGGGTCGATACAGTATCGCTGGACTCCTGTGACCCTATCTGCACAGAACCCCAGATATCCTTGATAATAGTATGGCCATCCGGGGTGAATTCCTTCTCGACAGCCTTTTCCATGGGGAAGAGATGGCACCAATCGATACCAAGAAATTTCCGCGCGCGCAGATGCCGCTGAAAATTTGCCTCTGACATCCCGTCCATCATCCATTTGGCAAGCGCGTTGCCGTCATCGCCCTCCAGGGAAACATTGGTCATCTCCGCGACCAGCTGGTCATGGATCATGACGTCCCCATGGGAAAGCGACTCACACTCTTTAAGGGTAATCGCGTCAAGAAATCTCTTTTTACAGTCCATCTTTTTTCCTACTCTTTCTTATGGGTTTCGTCGATCATTGCCCATATATTGTCTTCCGTGGTTTCCGCGCCAACCTGATCCCCGGTTCCGACAATCAGCCTGTTGCTTCCGCGGAACGCTTCCTTGATCTCCCTGACCTGCCCCCTTACGGTTTCCTCATCGCCTAGAATAAGCGCCTGGACCGTATGCACGTTCCCGTTGAAGGTAACCTTGTCGTCCAGAAGCTCGCGAACCTTTTGCAGGCCGGGAAGGCCTTCGACGTCGCCCGGCGGACGTTCAAACGGGCACACGCAGTCGTATCCAATCTCGACGAGATCCCTTACCGTTTCCATTATTTTGCCATGATTGTGATTGTGAACCAATTTCCCCTGCCCATGCGCTTCCTGCACGATCGCCTTCAGATAAGGCTTGTCCCATTTGCGCCAAAGATGCGGGCCTTCCAAAAGGTTGCAGGCGGAGCTGCAGCCAATGAAATACACTTCATAAGGGGTGTTTTTGACGGCCTCGGCGAACAGCCTCTTTTGGAACGCGGTATATTCCTCCTGCATTTGCCGCAACACCTTTTCCTCCGCGTCCATGAAGTATATCGCCGCATTCTCAAAACCCATGAACTGCTCGAAATAGTCGAAAAAGGTAAACCCCAAATCCAGTTCGAGAAGGAGATCCTCCCCGACATCTTCATAGGCTTTGTTCGCGTCGGCGAAATCAAAGGCCACGCCATCGTTGATATGGGCGCGGAAGTAGTCCGGGACGTCGCTGAAGTCCTTGACCGCGCGTTCCTCTTCCCAGTAGGGTATGTTGTCGCTGTAAATATAGCTTCTTGTGTACTCCTTGCCATTCGCCATGACTGTTTGCGTGTCCCGGTATCTCCCATCACGAATCGGCTTGTAATCAGACGTGACTTTTACTCTGTCGTTCAGGAATTTGGGGAACCCGACCCCCCACCCTTCGCACTTAAACTTCTGAAACGCTTTCAGCATCCCGACATAATGGGGTATCTCCCTTTGATATTCCGCCATAGTGACGCCCAGCACCTTGGCAGGGTAAAAAAACCAGAATTCGGGCGCGGCAGGGGTAATGTCATTCTCGATGTTTTTATATGCGTTGAGCATGCGTTGCTTTGGTGTATACATCTTTCATTCTCCTTTGAAACTATGTCTGTCTGCGATAAAGTATGGTTAAACCGACAGTGCCTGGTTTAATTTCCCGACAACCGAATCCAGCAACAGTTTTGTCCCACGGGCATTCAGGTGAACGCCGTCATATGAGAGAATATCTTCGTCAACGCCGTCAACCCAGTCATTTAACAGGCAGGCGTAATCCTGGGAAACCCCCGCGATAATCCGGTTGAAATCCCGAATATCGCTTTGATCGTATATCCAGTTCCTGCCGTCAAACGCGATGCCAAGCCTGTCATTCTGAGGGGCAGGCAGCGTACTGACAACCGTGATTATCCCTGCCTCCTTCAGGGATCGCAGCAGGTAGGCCATATCTTTCTCAAATTCCTCCGCCGATGTATTGCATTTTGCCCAGTCTACATTTTGCTTGCGGGCGTCGTTTGTCCCGATCATCACATGCGCAAGCTTAGGTTTTTTCGAAATCACCCTTTCGTACAAACGATCATTGATATCCGCTATCTTTGCCCCTGAAACGGATACGTCCATCAATTTATACGCTGGATTTTCCCTCAGCATGTACTCAATCACCCTGAAAAAGCCTTCCCGCTCGCTCGTTATGGAGTCACCGATAAAAGCGATCGGACATTCTTCCTTGTTTTCCATAAATGGCGGCATGCCCTTTTCTCCGACATATTCTTCCGCCAGCTTTTTCACGGCAGCCTCAAACTGCTTGCAGATTCGCTCTGCCTCGCCTATGTCTATCTGAAAGCAACCCGCTACAAACCGATAGTCATTTTGGGGCCTGTCCATCTCCAGCAAATTCTGTACGTTGAACTTGATATAAAATTCGTTTTCAGTAAGCATCATTCCCGCCTCGCTTCCTTAATAATCATTCCCCCGGCCGACGCACTCTAAACGTTTCGACTGCCCTTGACGCCCAAAAGCCGCCGATCGATCGCTGCGGTATTTGGCAAGTAAATGACCCCAGCCGCGTTTTAGTTCAAATTTTAAGGACGGATAGCATTTGTTTTCTGCATTCATTTCTTTTCGTGTCAGCTACAAAATGTGAAGCGAATAAACAATCTAAACGTTTCGATGCCCTCATCCTACTATATTGCGAGGCACAAAGTCAATCACATTTTTTCCGAGGGCAGCCTTTTTCGCAATTTATTTTCCCGCTATGGGCCCGAGTGCCGTGAAAAGTGATACAATTCAAAAAACGCGAGGTGAAATGGCAATGGATACTGAAGGCAACAAGGATACTAAAGGCAATAATGGCATGGCTTTTGCGGAGGCAGCCGGCGCGGCAAAAACGACGCGCAGGGAGCTGGTCAAAAAAGCGATCCTGCAAAGGGAGCCCGGGCCGGTCCCGTGGCAGGTCAACTATACGGCGGTATTCGAGGACCTATACAAGGGGGTGCGTCCCGGAGGCGACCTGGACGACGAATTCGGGAACCACATGATCTTGCATAAATACAAGAAGAATCGCGTGGTCGGCCCGAATACAGAGGTCGACCTCTTCGGGCTGAAATGGGACAAGAGCGGCGAAGACGGCGGGGACATAGGCGTGCCGATCGAGCCGCCGCTCGCGGAAGGGGACTTCGGCAAGTACTCCTTCCCGGAGGTGAACGAGGAGTTCGCGCTCGAGCAGGCCCGGAAACTCGAAAGCGACGACAGGGACCGGTTCCGCATGTATGGCGTCACGTTCTTGCTGTATGAACGCGCATGGGGCCTCAGGGGCATGGAAAACCTCCTGGCGGACATGCTCCTCGATCCCGGGTTCGTGCACGAACTCATGCAGCGAATCGTCGACCATCACCTCAAGCTGCTGGACCTCGTCCTGCCCCATGATTTTGACGCCGTCTATTTCGGGGACGACTGGGGCTCGCAAAACGCCATGATCATGGGCCCGGGCCTGTGGAGGGAATTGATAAAGCCATACATGAAGCAGCTGTGCCGGAAGGTAAAGGACAGCGGCAAGGCAGTCGTGCTGCATTGCTGCGGCAATATTAAGGCCATACTCCCGGAAGTCATCGAAATCGGGGTGGACTGCTGGAACACCGTGCAGCCGGAGATATACGACTTGAAAAAGCTCAAGGAAGAGTATGGCAAGGACCTGTGCTTCTACGGCGGCGTCAGCACGCAGGGCTTCCTGCCGCACGCGACGCCGGACGAGGTCGAGCAGGAATGCCTCCGGGTCATGGACATCATGTCGGGAGGGGGTTATATCCTGTCCCCCTCGCACAATCTCACCCCGGACATACCGCTCGAAAACGGGCTCGCGTTCGCCCGGGCGGCGAAGAAGTTTTCGGGCTGAGGCCGAAGGCCTGCCCCCGGCCGAGGCCCGAAGGCTTGGCTCCGGTTAGAGCCGAAGGCTTGCTCCATGATTTAAAGAGGTGACGCGATTGGAACACAAAGGAATAAAAATCGATATCAAGAACAAGCCCGAGCTCGATCCGGGCTTCGTGCCGCTGTACAAGTTCAACCAGGCTTTTCTCAAAGGCGCGAAGGTGCCATTATCCTTCGCCCTTGAGCGCAACGACAAGCAAGTATCCGTCAAGTCCACTTACATACACGGCGACGGGGCGCATGCCGATGCCGACTTTTACTATATCGAGCGGCTAGTCAAGGCCGAGCTTTGGCAAAAGGGCGGGTTCCGGCTCTACGTCAAGGGCCCCGAACCCATTTTCAGGGAGCTTAAGGACGCCTATATGCCCGGCGGGATACGCGCGTTCGACGCGGCGTTCATGGCGGGGATGTACGAGCACGGCTTTGAGGTCGCCTTGTGCGATGAACTACCCGTCGAACATGAAATAAAGAAATCTGTCGGTCGGCATTTTGACGGTTGCAGGATCGGGTTCGACGCGGGCGGGAGCGACTACAAAGTCTCTGCCGTGATAGACGGCGAAGCGGTTTACGGCAAGGAAACGGTTTGGCATCCAAAAGAGAACAGCGACCCGGACTATCACTACCGAGGCATCATAAGCGCCTTCCGCGACGCCATGGAACACTTGCCCGCCGTGGACGCTATAGGGATTTCCTCCGCCGGCATCTTCGCGAACGACCGCCTCCTGGCCGCGCAGCTCTTTCAAAAGGTGCCGAAGGGATTGTTCGACGAGAAGTGCCGGGATATCTATATCCGCGCGGTGAAGGAAATCGGCGAAGGCATCCCGTTCGCGGTGGCAAACGACGGCGACGTAACGGCGCTTGCCGGATCGATAAGCATGGGCAGGAACAACGTCCTTGGCATCGCCATGGGAACCAGCGTCGCGGGCGGCTTCGTGGACGCGGCCGGCGGCATTTCGAACTGGCTGAACGAAATCGCCTTCATGCCGGTCGACGCCGCCTTTGGCGCGGCGGCGGACGACTGGACGGGCGACATCGGGCTCGCGGTGCAGTATTTTTGCCAGGAGGCGGTGATAAAGCTTTCGAAGGCCGCAGGCATTTCTTTGGACGGGCATGGAACGCCGGCGGAAAAGCTCAAAGCAGTCCAGTCATTATTGGCCGAAGGCCATGAAGGCGCGGCTGCGATATTCCGCTCGATCGGATGCTATCTCGGGCATACCGCGCCGCTCTACCATGACATCTTCGGCGCGGAAACGATCCTGCTTCTCGGCCGCGTCATGAGCGGCGAGGGCGGGGACATCATCTATGAGACGGCAAGAATGGTATTGCGAGGCGAGTATCCGGAAGCGCGGATCGAGCTGGCGCTCCCGGACGAGGAAACCCGCCGCCTGGGGCAGTCGGTCGTGGCTGCCAGCCTGCCGGAGATACAGAAATGAGGGAGTTGAAAAAGATGCGTATTGAAAATGTAAATGTTTTTACAGAAGATGGCGTTTTCCGGAAGGGCGCCGTGGTATTTGACGAAGCGATAAGGAAAGTGGAGATCGATCCGGATCCGGGCCAGGACACGGGGCTGTACCTTATACCGGGCCTGATAGACATCCACACGCACGGGGCCGTAAACGGGGATCACAGCGACGGCTCCCGGGAGGCCATGCATGACATGGCCAGGTTCTACATAGAGAACGGCGTCACTTCGTTCCTCGCGACGACGATTACCTGCAGCCGCGAACAGCTCGCGGACGCCATGGACAACGTCTCGCGATACTCGCGGAAAAGGGACAGCGCGCGCTGCGCGGGGGTAAACATGGAAGGCCCGTTCCTTTCCTATGAGAAAAGGGGCGCGCATACGCATGAGTTCCTCGAACCGCCTGACAACCTCATGTTCCAATTAATGGATGCGCACGCGGACTGCTCCATCATGCTCGTAAGCATAGCGCCGGAACTCCCTGGCGCGATGGACTTCATCAAGGGCGCTTCGAAGATATGCAGGGTGGCGCTGGCGCATTCCGCCGCGGACTACGATACCGCCATGGAGGCGTTCCAAAACGGCGCCAGGCACGTGACCCATCTCTTCAACGCGATGAACCCCTTCCTGCACCGCGACCCGGGCATACCGGGCGCCGCGATGGATTCATGCGCCACCGTAGAGATCGTTTGCGACGGCATCCATCTCCATCCTTCCGTGGTCAGGGCCGCGTTCAAGATGTTCCCGGACCGCGTATGCCTTGTCAGCGACTCCATCAGGTGTACAGGGCTGCCGGAGGGCGACTATGAGCTGGGCGGCCTGCCGGTCACCGTTAAAAACGGCAAGGTGACGCTTGAGGACGGCACCATCGCGGGCTCGAGCGCCAGGCTTGTCGACTGCCTCCGCAACGCCGTGGGCTACGGCATCCCCCTGGAAAAAGCCGTCGCCGCCGCGACCATCAACAGCGCGCGGGCGATAGGGCTGGACGGCAAATACGGCGTGCTCAAGCCCCGCGCGTGCGCGGACATGGTCCTGCTGGACAGCAACCTCGAGATAAAGGAAGTGTACATCGAAGGGTTTCCCCTGGGGTAGTTTACAAGACGCAGGAACCGTCCCCTTTTGTCTTACAAGACGCAGGAACCGTCCCCTTTTGTCTTACTCCTTGACGGCG
>Ga0082212_10009919_pt1 | contig 12231 bp, 10 predicted proteins | sample TergutNt197P3_FD_71548 | JGI IMG/M metagenome (GOLD analysis project Ga0082212, IMG submission 71548) | Neocapritermes taracua P3 segment gut microbial communities from Petit-Saut dam, French Guiana - Nt197 P3 | ecosystem: Host-associated > Arthropoda: Insects > Digestive system > Gut ... | reverse complement strand
CCGCCAAGTCGGCGCGTACATGGCGCGGCCAAAATTATTTTCTTGTGTTTGACGGACATTTTTGGGAATGGTGCGCCGACCCGTTCGCCCCCTATCCTTTTCATATTGCGCCGCCGGATGCGGTATTGGCGGTCGGTTCGCCCGAGCGTTCCCTTCGCGGCGGCTCACGGTTAAACGCCGCAGGGTTCGATCCCGAAACAAGGGCTTTCCTGCCGCCGGTAACCTGTTCCCCCTTTGTTTCGTTCCGTCCGGTAATCGCCCGGAGAATTGACAGCTAAATGGCCGCCGAAGGGGTAAAAATCATTGCCGTAAACCGTAAGGCGCGGCGCGACTATTCCGTAGACGACACCTATGAATGCGGGATCGAACTGCTCGGCACCGAAGTCAAATCCTTCCGTGACGGAAAAATTTCTTTTCCCGACGCATGGGCGGAAATTGTATCGGGCGAGGTGTGGCTTCGTTCACTGAATGTCGCGGAAAACCCTTTTTCCTCGGTATTCAACCACGATCCGGTCCGCTTCAAAAAACTCCTTCTGCACCGCGACGAAATCAAACGGATAAACCGCAAAGTCGAGGAAAAGGGCTACACGCTGATCCCCATGTCGTTTTATTTCAAAAAAAGCAGGGTAAAAGTGGAGTTGGGCCTGTGCAAGGGCAAGAAGGCTTTTGATAAACGTGCTACCATCCGCGATAAAGATTTAAAGCGGGATATTGAGCGGGAATTCAGACGAGATCTACATTAAAAAATGGGAATATTATTTACCGAACCTTACTTTCTATCAATCCCAGGACAAAAAAGAAGGAAAAAACGACTAAACCGGCGCAAAGTGCGGTAATTTTGATAAATTTATCAGAAATAAAGTCAGGTTCTACGGTAAAATACACTTTTCCGGCCACAGGAGGGGTGTTTTGAGCGCCGCCAAGGCCGACAATACGGACAAAAAGCTCGTCATCACTGCCGTAACCCATCTGGCGGGCGTGAATCAGCAGGGTTTCCGGGTCATGCAGGAGGCTGTTTTTGATTTTTTCCAGTTCTTCATTTACTGAGCCCAATTCCTTCATATTGGCCCATTGTTGGTCACGCTCGGATAAAAGCTGGTTGTATGCAGATATGCCCCTGGGACCGCTGGTGAAGGAAAAAAGCGTATAAACCGCTATTGCCGTCCATATCCCAAAGAGATATTTGGAGATTCTCATGGTTCGATTTACGGTTGTTTCATGGTGATTCTTAAGGATTGACATGGCAATTGCCATAGAATATCATATATATTGAGAAGAACTACTGAAATCAGGTATTTGTACCGATAATTGACCATAAGTGTTAATTGGGGAGCGGTTCATGGCAAGTGAGAAAAAACCTTCGATTTACTCCGATCGCGGCAGCATTGGTTCCGCCAAAGAGCTTGATGAGTATGGCGTCTGGGTAAAAAGCGAACCCCAGGTTCTGTCCTTGGCAGGTTCGGACGATCAAAAAACCGCTGATTTTTCCATGCCGGATTTTGATGTTCCTGCATCAGATGAAGATCTTCAAACCGCAGATGCAGAGGATTTTGATTCATCGGGATTTGAAGATATTGAACTTCCGGAAAACAGTTTCGACATTGAAAGCGGGGAAGATAATATCGATGCCGATTTCGAAGATTTTTCCGTTTCAGATAACGCCGCCGTATCATCCGAGGTTCCCGAAGATGATTTCGAAGTCCCTACCGTAGAAGCAATTGAAGCATCTTCCCAGCATAAAGAAAATGATCTTTCCACCCAGCTTTTGTTAAAAATAGCCAATGAACTCTCGTCCATCAGAAGCGAGCTTTCCGATCTGAAAAAAGAATTCAGCATTATCCGCACTGCTTCTCCCGAAGAAGAAAAAGGCGGACACGAACAGCACGGCGGATTCTTTGCAGAAGAGGATGATGAAACCATTGCCCTTACCGGGGATGAAATGGACAACATCCTTACAAAAGAAGATGAACAGCACGGCGGATTCTTTACCGAAGAGGACGATGAAACCATTGCCCTTACCGGAGACGAGCTGGACAATATACTTAACACCGCCGACTTTACCGAAGAATCGGGCGCCAATGAAAAGCCGGAAGAACCGTTAGCTGAAATTCCATCAATTGATGCTGAATCTTTTGACGATGTAAACCTGAGTGAAGAAGCCGGCATTGATACGGAAGCAGAAACTGATGCTTCGGAAGAAGAAGTAGTTTCAAATGAAAATGAGGAAGAACTTATACAGATCGATTTTGATGCGCTCGGCATCGATCTTAATCCCGATGTACTTTTAGCCGGAGAAGCCGACGCCCCGGTAACAGACGAGCAGGCAATGGAAGATCTTTCAAGCGCTGACATGACTATGGAAGCGCCGGAAGAAATGCCGGATACTGAGGCTTCTGAAACAGCGATCGATGAAATCGATTCCGATTTTGCGGTTTTAAGCGCTTCCGAAGAAAAACTCCTGTCCGGAGAAGATTTAGAAGCTCACGAACATGAAGAATTGAAAAAACTCCGCGATGAAGGCGCCAAGCCCATAAACCCCGCCCCGGAAAACAGCTCCTATCTTGAAGAATCGGAAATCGCGGAATTTTCAGAAGACGTTTCATTTGATTCATCTTCGTTTGATCTCAGCGAAGCGATAATTGACGATCCCGAACTGACAGCAGACGGCATTGACGATGCCGTAACAGAACCGGTAATAGACGAAATGGTTGACATTGGCATCGACATGGACTCTCTTGAAGATTTAACCATTACCGATGATGACGAAGAAACGGAAGACATAAATTTTGATGAACCGGCGGAAGATAATATAGCGGAAGATAATATAGACGATGCTTCAATGCCGGATCTTAGCATTGAACCGCCTGCCGAGGAAGAAAGTATTGACACTGACACTCCATTGACAGACGGCAGTCTTGATATCGATGCGCTCTCGGATTCCGATTTCGATATTGATGTATCAATGCCCGATGAAAATCTTGAAATTGAAACATCGTCAGATGATCTTGACATCGAAATATCGATACCGCAGGACGATCTCAATGTTGATACACCGGCAGATGACGATCTTAATATGGAAGTATCGTTAGATGATGATCTCGACATTGATGTATCAACACCGGAAGAGAACCTTGATGAAGTATCGTCAGATGATAATTTCGATATTGAATTGACAATGCCGGATGATAACTTTGATGACGTCCCGGCTGCGGAAGAACTTGATATTGATGAAACAACAGATGACGATCTGGACATTGAATTATCAATGCCTGATGTCAATCTTGATGATGATGTTCCGGAGGCGGAAGAACTTGATATTGATGAAACAGCGGATGACGATTTCGATATTGAATTGTCAATGCCGGATGATAATTTTGATGATGTCCCGGTAGCGGAAGAACTTGATATTGATGAAACAGCGGATGACAGCATAGAAGAGGTTATCCCCGAAGGTTTGGAAGAGGAAATCGAAGAAACCCTGGTTCCCTTTGATGACGATTTGGAAGAGGAAATACCCGATGACCTGCCCATTCTGCCTGCGGCGGACAAAACCTCTGATAACGAAAGTTTCTATACGCCGCCGCCGGCAGCTGCCAGAGAAGAACGCCCGCAGCCAAAAGCCGGAAAGGAGCGTACTGCCGAAACAGCGCCGCTTCGCGCCCCGGCATCAGGCGCGGCAAAAAACGGTTTTGAGATTCCTTCCGCCCTGAAAACCGAACTGAAGACGGTTCTGTCCTATATGGATCAGCTTCTTGAGTCTCTGCCCGAAGAGAAAATTGAGGAATTTGCCAAATCGGAATATTTCGATTCCTATAAAAAACTCTTTAAGGAATTGGGGCTGGTATAACAAGCGCACAACTTCATTCCCGTTATAATCCGCAGGCAGAAGCCGAACGCTACATTGACGCTTTAAACATCAATCAGAATACTGAATGTTTTATTTTGATAGAGCCGGGTATGGGCTATCTTGTCCCGGTGCTGCGGGAAAAATTCAAACAAAGCAGGATCGTCGCGCTTCATGTTGACAGCAGTTTTCCACAGATCGGCGTTCCCGCCTGGCGTTGTACCGATGCTTTAAGCGTTCAGGATTTTCTGGAAAGGGAACTGCCGGAAATTGACGCGTCACGTATTCGCATAATAGAGTGGCGCCCCTCCCTAAATTGTTACGGAGAAGCGTACTTAAATCTTCTTTCGCAGGTTGTTGAATTTATCAAACGCGCCGATGCAGGACAGAGAACTGCCAATGCCTTTGGAAGAAGGTGGGTCAGGAATTTTTTTAAGAATACGGGAAATTTACAACAGGCCGTTCTTTACAGGGAAACAGAAATCCCGGTAATTGTTACGGGCAGCGGCCCCGGCCTTGAAACAGCGATACCTGTTATTCGCCAACTGCAGGAAAGCTGCCTGGTAATGGCGGCGTCTTCATCAATAATGGCGCTTGTGTACGGCGGAATAACAGCGGATATTGTTGTCGCTACCGACGGCGGCGCATGGGCGCTGCAGCACATCTATCCGTATTTCAGAGGCTCAGAGCGCGCTTTGGCGTTTGCATCAAGCCTTTTCGCCGCCCTTCCTTCGCAGTGCGGCAGTATTCCCAACCTGGTAATGAACGACGGGAGTTTCTGGCAGAGCATTGTCCTGCACGAGCTTGGCATTCCATCGGTTATCATCCCCCAAAAAGGAACGGTTGCAGCATCCGCTGTTGAACTGGCATTGCTTCTCTCAAGCGGCAATATCTACCTTGCGGGCATGGATTTTTCGGTAAGGGATATCAGAACTCATGCCAGACCTTACGGTTTTGATCATCTGTTCTGGACGCAGGCATCGCGGTTTTCGCCTGTTTATTCCCAAAGTTTTGTTCGTTCAGGGTTGATACGGGACGGCGGCAGTTACGGCATATACGCATCCTGGTTTAAAAACCGCATGGCGGCCTGGCCGAAACGGATTTTTTCCCTTGGCGGAAACCATGACATGGCCGCTGCAAGCAGTCAGGCGGTTAAAAAAAACAAAAATGATTTATTTAAGGCTGTGCAGGTAAATGACAATCCCGCCCGTTTTCGTAAAAGAGGGCTGGATGCACTGTTAAAAGCAATGAAAGATCCCCGTTACGCGGAAAATATTAAAAAGGAACTTGCGCCCCTGCTTTTTCCCGGCGAAAGCGGAGCCGCGGATCGGGAACTGGAAAGGGCTGTAAAGGAAGAATTTTACCACGGAGAGAGCGGAGTTTCACGGAGAGGAAATGAGGAATAACGAAAATACATTTCAGCGAAACCTTCTGTCTCTTCGTGAACGCAATCCGCCGCTTTATTCCCGGCTCGCAGGGGCTCAAGCTTCATTGGGCCGTTATCGTTTTTTGCAATCCAAATCAGGTGAAATTGTACCCGCCATGGTAAACGGGTCTGGCGCTTCCCTTCCCCTTCATTCCACTGTCGATCCCAAACGGGAAGCGCAGCGTCTGGTTTCAACGATAATTGACGAAGACGGCGGCGAATTTATAACAATCCTCGGCCTGGGAGGCGGGTTTGCCCCGCAAGCTGCCCTGGAACGGGGAGCGGCGGGAGTGCTGGTTATTGATTTTGACATTGACGGCATTGCGGAACTTTTATGTTCAAAAGACTACACCGGGCTGTTGAACGACAGCCGATTCACCCTTTTGGCAGACCCGTCCGCTGATGAGATTAAGAACTTTATCCTTGAACAATACCGGCCCGCACTCTGCAGCGGTATCAGAACCATCCCCCTCAGGGCCAGAACCGAAAAAGATACTGCCAGTTTCAACGCCGCCGCCGATGCCATTGGGAGCGCGGTAAAAAACATTGCCGCCGATTATTCGGTTCAGGCTCATTTTGGCGGCCGCTGGTTCTCTAATATTATCAATAATCTGAAAGCCGCCGAAGAACAGGGGGGAAAGGGGAATGGGGAGTGGGGAGCGGGGAGCGGAGAAGCTGCAATTGTTGCGGCCGGCCCTTCACTGGATCTGCAGATACCGGCTCTTGCAGATTGCAAACTGCGAAAGGTTTTCATTATAAGTTCGGACACTGCCCTGCCCGCCCTGCTGCACCGCGGCATTGAGCCTGATGCGGTAGTTTCAATTGACTGCCAGCACATCAGCTATTATCATTTTTTTGGCTGCAATTCGGGCGGATCCATGCGGAATATCCCCCTGTTTCTGGACATTGCAAGCCCTCCCCTGCTTTCCCGCCTTTCTTTTTCGCCGCACTTTTTTTGCAGCGGACATCCCCTGGCGCTGTACATTTCCCAAAACTGGCGGCCTTTTCCGCATTTGGATGTTTCGGGGGGTAATGTTACCTATGCCTGCCTTTCCCTTGCGGAAAGCCTCGGCGTACAGCGCATAACGCTCTTTGGAGCGGATTTTTCCTATGTGCGCTCAAGAACCTACGCAAGGGGAACGTACATCTACCCCTTCTTTGAAAAAAAACAGAACCGCTTCTCTCCCATGGAAGCCATGTTATCCGCTTTTTTGTACCGCAACCCGTTTTTAGATCAGGGATCGGGGATCGGGAAAAGTACGAAAGAATCGCCGGCATATCGTGAAACGGCACAGCTTCGATACTATCGTGAAATGCTTGAAAAAAAAGCAAGCCGTATGGAGGCGCATATTATTGCCGCAGAGGGACAGGGCGCTCCTATCATTTTAGCCTGTAAAAAAACGCGTAACGCAGGATGCGGAACACCCGCTCCCTTTGCCGCGGGAAAGGCAGGGATAAGCTGCCGCGAGTTCCTTGAACAATACCGCAACGACATAGCCGCCCTGCCCGCCGCAAGCGGGAAAACCAACTATTTTCAGAGCCTGAGCGCCGAAAACAAGCGTGTTTTTACCACCTTGCTCCCTCTTGCGGCGGCGATTAAACACCGCAGCCCATTACTTACAACCGCCGATCTGATAGAAGAGGTAAAACGCCGCTGCATAGAGAAAATTGGTAAAGGTTAAGCATTTACCATATTTTTTTATTCGTGTCCATTCGTGTTATTCGTGGTTAATTCTTATTCAATTAACCTTAAACTTTGAGACTTCGGCGAACAGTATATCGATACTGTCCTTGTTCGTCTTGCTAATCTCCTTTACCTGATTCACCGCGATGTTTATCTGCTGTGCGCCGCTTGCCATTTCATTCATGCCGTACGAAATTTCCGCGGTTACTTTTTCCAGATTATTGCTTTCCTGAATGACTTCCCTGCTGCCTTCCAGCATCTCCGTTGAGCCGTTTCTTACCATTTGGGTCAGTTCATTGAGTTTGTCTACGGCTTCAAATATCTGCTGGCTGCCTTTTCCCTGTTCTTCCATGGCGTCGCGGATACTTCTCTCCTGAGATGAAACAGTGCGTACCCGCTCGTCAATGGCCTGAAATTTCTCCAGCACCGTGTTGGTTGAGGAAGTAATCGTATCTATGGCGGTTTTAATCTTCTTGAGTACATCGGAAATGGTTCTCGACTGCCCGGCCGAGTTGGTTGCAAGTTTGCGAATTTCTCCGGCAACTACGGCGAATCCCTTTCCCGCTTCTCCGGCATGGGCGGCTTCGATAGCGGCGTTCATGGACAGGAGATTCGTCTGGCTGGCAATACTTTCCATCACCGAATTGATCTCCAGAAGCCCCTCGGACTCCCTGGCAATTTCCTGAATGTCCTGTGAAACTTTCTGCAGGCTGCTGCGGCCTGCATCGGAAACCTTGATCAGTTCATCTACGTTATCTGCGTTATTAACCAGCGTCCGGGTAACGCTTTGGATATTGGCAAGCATTTCCTCAATTGCCGATGAAGAGCGGGACACGCTTTCACTCTGGGCTTCCACGTTTTTGCCAAGACTGCCGATATTGGCCGTCACCTGTTCCATGGTGGCGTTGGCCTGTGTTACCGATGCGGACTGATTGGTTACTTTCTGCTTAATGGTCTGGATGTTGGCGGTAATTTGATTTACCGCCCCGGCTGTTTGCTGCATATTGGAAGCCAGGCTGCCGCCAATGCTGTGCAGATTGGCCGTTTCATTTTTAATGCTGATGATAAGCTTTTTTATCTTGTCAAGAGTCATGTTGAAATTCACCGCAAGATTGCCAATTTCATCATCTCTGAGTATCTTGATCCGCTTGGTCAGATCCCCTTCTCCAAGAGAGATTTCCTGTAATATGGAATTGATCTTATCAAGCCGTAAAAAGATCATCCTCAGGAAAAATATAATAAGAGCAAGCCCTACGGCTATGGAAACAACGCCGATTATGAGCTGCTGCATTTCTTCCGCAACAACGGCCTCGTGGAGAAATGCTCCGTCAAAATCAACGCCGATTATTCCAACTACCCTCCCTGATGAATTTTTGATGGGAGTGTAAATTGAAATCATCCAGCCCCACCCTTCCTGGTTTGCAAGAGCGCCGGCCTCGGTTTTCCCTGAAGCCAGCACCCTTCTAAAGGCGCTATCGTATTCGGAAGTATCTTCTTCGTCCCCAAGAGCGGAAAAGTTTTCCTCATCGTCAGGCTGTGCGCTGCCGTCAATGATATACTGCCAGATATCCCCCGCTTTAGGCGCCATGGTATACAGGTAAATGCAGCTTGAAGATTGTTTGAGCTGGTAAAGATGAAGCCTGGTTTCCTCGTAGAAAGGATCATCTTCATCCAGTGATTTTGCCAGGGCCTCAAATCTATCCCCGTCTATGATAGAAGCCGCTTTTTCCGAAATAAAAACACCCTGCGAGGTAAAAGCTGCTGAAGCTACTTTGGTCAGCCGCCATACACTCAACACAGACGTTATTATGCACAGGGCAAGGATAAAAACAGAAAAAAGGGAGATAAACCGGAATTTAAGAGAACGGAATATTTTCATGAAACAGCCCCGCTTTAAAAAACTTTTATATTCGTTATTATTATGCAATATTTACAAAAAAATGTACATTACGATTAATTGTCAAACGCCATTGCCGCGTACCCCACGAATGAATCGGGAACTTCCTCTTCACCTCCGACGTCAGCGCTTGTGCCGTATTCCAGCAGGCGGGCGCGGCCCAGCCCTTCGGCTTCGGCAAAGCCCATGGCGCCAAGCACCGCGCCGGCAGAGCAGGCAGAACAATCCCGCCCTGCCCGCAGCAGGACTTCGCCGCTTTGAGAGGCTTCCACCGCCCGGATGAAATTCGCGTCGTTAACTTCGCGCACCCAGGCAAGGGCGGCCTTTCCTGCGCCCTGCGGCGAAAAACCGTAATTGGGGCCGTAGTGGGTCAGATCGGTGGAAGCCAGAACGCTGATTTTCCGGTTTAACTTTGCGGCAGAAGCTGCAATTATCTTTCCCGCTTCAAAAGAGGCGGTTTCAGCGGGCAGCCGCAGCCACAGGAGCATTGCTTCAGGAAAGAAAAAATGAACCATGGGCAGAAGCACTTCGACGGTATTGTCGCGGTATCGATCCTCTTTGCCGTCCAGCTCTTTAAGCAGAACAGAACGCAGAGCCCCGTCAATGGACAGGGGGCCGAAAGGGGTCCTGGCCGCATCTTCCATGGCGAAAAGGAACGGCGAGCCGGCAGGCAAATGGCCGCCCAAAACCGCTACGGTCTGAACATCCGGATCAAGGCTGGCAGCGCCGCGCGCCGCGATACGGCCGCAATAGTACCAGCCTGCATGGGGGGAAACAGCGGCGCGGGCCTTCCCGCGTATGGTAAAATCCGACAAAAAACGGGAAATTTCCCCAGAATCACGGGGATACCAGCCTGCCGGCAGAGAATAATCTCTTAATCGCATATATATTTCTCCATATTATACGCCGATAATTATATCAGAGTAATAAATATATGAGTATGCAGCAAAGAAACAATTCGCCTAAATCGTCAATTGCCGGCGCGGTTGTTGCCGCAATATGTATCGGTATTTATCTTTTTGCCCTGATTCAGGCGGCGGTTCGGATCTATTTAAGCATTGATGAACGAAGGATCACTGCGGAAATGGAATTCATCAATATTGCCGATCTTGCCTCGGCGGCCGGGGTGCTGGGTTTTATGGACGAACCCTTCATCGAAACCATGAACGACGCACTGGCATCAAGCAGAACCATTGAAGCATTGATCATTTCCGGCCCGGACGGCGAATACGCTTTTGAACGCCATAAAAACCAGGCGGTAACCTGGGTAAACAACTCGCCAAGGTTTATAAACAAATTTGAGTTTTTCCCGCCGGAGCCGTCATTGCCGCTGAGGATTCAGGGGCTGCGGAATGTAAATATCCAGGCAGTGGCAGGAGCGCTTGATTATTCGGTTTTTTCGCGGATTTTAAAAGAAACGCTGTTCCTTGTTCTGAGCGGCCTTACGCTTTCGTTTTTTACCATGCTTATGTATTATCTTCTGTCAAAACCCGGCGAAAAGATTCCCTCTGCGGAAATTGAACCGGAGGAAATATCTGCTATCGAAAGCAGTAACGGCCCCATGGGGCTTTATTCGCCGCGGAGCAATATCGGGTGGGAGGTATATACCAAAGACCGCCTTGAATCGGAATTACACCGATGCGCTTCGACTGAAGAAGACCTGGTAGTGTTAGTCATTGAATTCGTCAACAAGATAGACGACATCAGGTTCAGACAGGCGGCGATGGAAGCGGCGAATTTCTTTAAATTAAAAGATCTGCTTTTTGAAAACGGCAATAGAGGCATTTCGGTTATTTATCCGGGTATCAATCTTGAAACCGGCCTGGAAAAAGCGCAAGGATTCCAGCACCGAGCCATGGAACTTTTTCCCGACGGCCATAAGAGAAACGCTGTCTGCATCGGCCTTTCTTCACGTTCGGGAAGACTGCTTAGCGGGGAGCGGATAATGTTTGAAGCAATGGAAGCCCTTCACCGTGCAAAATCGGATCGGGACTCTTCTATCATAGCGTTCAAGAGCGACCCCGACAAATACCGGGCGTTTATTCATAAAAAGGCTTAGAGAAGAAACTTATTGCTTCTCAAAATCTGCGGCGGTTTTGAAAAGCCGCGCAGCCGCCCAATTGGACACTGAATAAATATACTGAGAATTCGAAACATGGGCAAAGAGGCGGCCTGATTCGTCCGGTTCGGTCAACCGGATGGTTTTGACGCCGCCGTTTCCCAATTCCAGTACAATACGGCTGTAATTAAACGCAGGATCATTAGCGGAAAGGGAATCATCAAAATCATCGCCTTCGGTATTGAGAATTGAGCGGATATAAGAGTCAATGCTGTTCTGATCCGGATCTGCAACGGTAACTCCCGAGACGATCCATTCCCGGTTTCTGCGGCTGAAAAATTGCGTCTCTTCACGGCTGTAAACCGAAACGCGCTGAACACTGTCCGCATTGATCCTGCCGTCTTCGCTTTCGGGAATTAACTTTAGGTTGTACCAACTGCTGACAGAACCCATTATGTACGCGCCTATCTTGTTTTCACCCAAACGAACCTCGTTCTGTCCGTATTTGCGAAGATAAATATAACGGCCGGTACTGTCTGCTGAACCGAGTAAAAGATCAAGAACCACGCCGTTTCCCGTGGCTGCCGTAACCCTGGCGGCATCTTCTCCCAATCCAAGCCGGCTGTGGGAAGAGGAATCCGATGAACGAACCGGGTAGGGTTCGCGGGCCGTAAGTATACTGATAAAATCATCCACACGAAGCTGGCGCGCCGGATATTCCATGCCGTTATACGAAACAAACCACTGGCCGCTTGCCTTATTCAGTTCCCATCTCTCTCCCTGAGCGCTTACGGTAATTCCGGTAATTCTGGCGGCGGCCTTTGAATCAAGCCAAACATAGGACGCAGACCTTGTCCCTGACGTTTCGGGATCAAAAACAAGGCTCGCCGTATATGTCAGCGCCAGAGCCGCTATTATCGACAGAAGGATTATCAGTTTTTGTTTATATGCCATCGGAATTCTCCTTTACGGAACCGGTATCAGCGTTTGGTGAACTCGTTTCATTGAAACGAGTTTCATCGAAACGCGCTTCTTCAAGGCGTGACTCTGCACTGCGTACGCCGGCGCTGCGGGAACGGCGCTGCCAGGCAAGGATTAACCCTGCCGCGATAACCAGAAGCGGGATCAAACCCACATTGACAATTTGGGAAAAACGCATTGCCGAAGCGCGTTTTTCGGGATCAACTATCCGATCCAGACGGCCCGTCTGCGGCTGCCTGTTCCGTATCCCGATGATGTCATCGTCGCTGGCAAGCCAGTCCGCGGCGCGAAGCAGGAAATCCAGGTTATAACTTGCACTGCTGACATTGATAAGATTGGT